>Ga0181349_1000005_pt1 | contig 101759 bp, 96 predicted proteins | sample Su13VDMM110SD_FD_130106 | JGI IMG/M metagenome (GOLD analysis project Ga0181349, IMG submission 130106) | Freshwater viral communities from Lake Michigan, USA - Su13.VD.MM110.S.D | ecosystem: Environmental > Aquatic > Freshwater > Lake | place: USA: Michigan | collected 2013-07-16 | reverse complement strand
GTTGTGTTAGTTGTGTTAGTTGTTGTGGTCTTGTGTTGTCGTGTTTATTGACTTCATTTAAGACTTTTTTTTTACCAAAAAATCTATGCGAAGTAAAAACAAGATAAATTGCTAAACTAGTTCCTACAAGTCCCATTGCTTGCCAACCTTTTCCAATCAAAAAATCTGGAATAATTGTAACGACATCCAATACATCATGAACTGCTGTTCCGAGACCTTCCGTAACAACACCGATAGTTCCTTCTACAGCTAAATTAACTGATTGTTTTCTATTTGCAACAGTTGTGTTATATTCTATATTTTCTTGAGCCGTTAAATTGTTTGATATTTTATTTTTTTCTAATGAGGCGTTACGTTCCATAGTTTCAAGTTCTAACTCTTGTTTCGAGAGTTCTATTTCTTTTTGCATTTCAGCTAAATTATTTAAATATGTAATTGGAAAATTTCTTTTAGATGCCGACACATAATTGTCTATAATTTTTAGGTTTTCTTTAAATTCAATTATTTTACTATTAAACTCTGTTTCGCTTTTAAATTCAGTTAAAACATCTCCTGAATATTTTATTATACGTATAAACAGTTCTGATTTTTCAATAAAATTTTTTAGGTCATCACTATTTTTAGATGAAAATGAAGATTGTGATGGGGATGAAAAAAATGATGCTTCTTGTTTTTGTTTTTCTAATTCTTTTTTTGCGGTATCACCCATAAAAGTAAAAACATTTATTAATGTATCAAATATTGTGTTATCACCATAAAATACATTCTCGCCCGCAACATTTTTTATTATATAAAGTTTATCATCATTTTGAGCGATATTAAATTCATTTTTAAAAGCGACATCACAAAATGTATTCATTTTCTGTACATTTTCTTTAACGATGTTACGTTCTTTTATTTTTTTTTGTGTTGCAGATAAAATATGTTCTATAATTTTTTTATCTTCAGGAACTGTTTTTAAATCAGTTGTCGTGACAATGGTTGCTACTTGTAAATTTTCACTTGACAAGATGTTGTCTTCATTTAGAGGCTGAGTTGTTGCCGGTGTTGTTTGTGAAAAAAGACTACTAAAACTGGTTATAGTACCCAGCAAAGTCTCCTTTACTAATACAGCAGTTTCAGTCGCAAAATTTGCAATATTTTTATCTAAATCTATAATTTCTTCATCTCCATCATCTCCATCATCTCCATCATCTCCATTTTGACTGTCTTTTGCTTTTTTTTCGATTAATTCATCCAACGCGCGTTCAAATAAATTATATGAATCCATAGAATGCTTTTTACATATTTTTGATACCTCATTATAAACAGCAGTGTATTCTTTTTCTAAAAATTGTACGGCATGTGTTAAATCTTCTTTAGTTGTTTTATTATCATCAAATGATGTTAATTCGTAAAAGGTTTTTGCTATTACGGCAAGAGGTCCGTATTTTTTTTTGAGTTCAATCATATTTTGCTTTTTTTTTAACTCTTTATCTTGATAAAAATCTTTAGGCAAGATTTTTTTCTTACTCGACGCTTCTTTTGTTGGGACTAAAGCGACACTGTTGGTGTTGTCTTTTTTATCTTCTTCATCATCATCTTTTTCATCATCATCATCATCTTCATCTTGTTCTTCTTCTTCTTCTTCTTCTTGTGGTTTGTTCCCAATTGTCGTCGTTCCAAAAGGAATTATATTTAATCTATTATCGACAATTGCACTTGCTATTGGACCAAGATTTAGTTCTTTTTGAGTTATATTACCATCATTCGCACCATCACTATAAATTGTCGTTTCGTTAAATTTAATTATTGTTGTGTCATTAGTCACAGATGATATATTTTTACTATCTGTATCATTAACATATTGCTTATCTTGATTTCCCAATATCAATACTGGACTACCTATTACTTGATTGTTTCCTTCCACTATTTTTATTTTTATGTTTTTTGTGTCGCTAGGTTTTACAATTTCAAAAAAATTAGAAGGATAAACTTCACGCAACATAAAAGAATATAAACAAAACAAAATAATTATTATTTGCGAATTATAAAAAGGTCCACCACCAGTTTTATTTTCATTATTTCCATTATTCAACATTTCCAACAATTTAGGTACAGTCGGGTCTGTAATTTCTTCACTTTCTTGGCTTAAAATAATATTGATTATTTTATCGATGGCAAAGATTAACGTGTTATTTGTAATTAATTGTTTCATTTTTTCTTCAAAAACTAGTTTTAAACCGAAAAAAACATAATTAAATGTTTCACTGTCATAATTTGTTAAATCAACTTTACCGTTAATTTTATTTGTAGACGGTATTTGAATTGAAGAAGAATATATTGACGCAAGCATAAGGCCAAAATTTTTGGCTTTCAAATTTGGTGAAAAATCGTGCAAACACTCTAATGGTAAAATTTTATACGTAGCACCATTAGCACCATTAGCACCATTAGCACCATTAGCACCATTAGTTTCGTTAGTAAAAACCATATACAATATTAAAATAAATTATTTTCATATATTTACCTAAATATTTTATATTTTTTTGCTTTTTATACATTTTTTGTGTATTTTAAATGTCGCACTTTTATCTTCTTGTGGAACAATATTTATAACACATCTTGATTTTTTTCCGTATAACGGCTCTGTGCATCCTTTTTCTTTCTTTTTCTTTGAAGAAGTTTTTTTAAATGTAAAAACCTTTGGTTTTTCTTCAGTGCATCTTGATCTAAAATGTTCGTATCTTTCTCTAACATCACAATATGTTAAGTTTGATTTTTTGTGTAACATTCTATTTACAGTTTCGTGTAAATCGTATATATAACGTGAAAACGTCGCTCTGCTAGCCATATCACACATTTGTAATGGTTTTTTCTTAAAATTATTTATTAAATTTATTCTACAATATTTACAGGGTAATGTATATCTAAGATTTAGTATAAAATCCATATATCTATTTTTATCTTCATCTGTAGGATTTATAGGATAGTTAAAACTGATTGTATGTAACACGTGCCATAAAGGAGGTCCCCAAACAGAAGTTAACATACCATCGCCGGAGTTATAATCTTTTTTTGTAAAAACTCTTTTTCTGGTTTTATTATGTATGTTTTTATTATTACGTGTTTGTGTCATTATACATTAAATGTATAAAATAAAATATTCATAAAATTATATGGATACTGTTGAGCCATTTAATTTAACTATTTTTACTGATAGCACAAAAAATATTTGTATATGTTCAGCAGCATCAATCTCTTTAATTTTACTTTTTATTATCAGTCCATTAAGCAAATTTTTTAAGACATCTGTTTTTATGAAATTAATTACTTTACTTGTTTTATGTTATACAATTTATTTAAACACAAAACAAACTAATTTATTAAGTTTAGCCGAAAAATCTGCTAACACAGAAAAAATAAAATCGCAACTAAGAATTAACTTAATATGTAGTTATGTTTTTACAGTATTTATTGGTTTATTGATTATTTTTGTTGTGAAAAGTTTTATTTAGATTTATTTTTTATTTTTTATTTTTTATTTTCCAATTTAGGACTAGACATATAAAATTTGTCAAGTATTTCTTTTTTTAATTGATACAATTTACTGTAATAAATTTTATCATTTATAAAATCATATTTTTTTATTTCAATTAACTCACCAGTAGATGTTCTAAATAACATATATGAATTCATTATTTATTAATAGTTCTTTAGATTGTATTCGTTAAAACAGTTTAACAATTTATTTTATAATATATATAAATGAATTTTGGATCTTCTTCAAATATAAAGTTGCCTATTGGTGGTGAACCTAAAAGCGTTTTATCTACTATTGCTAACGGAATAAGTAACAATAAATTTATTATTTTAACAATAGTTTTATTTTGTGCCGTTTCAGTCTTCTTATATTTTTATTATGTTTCGCCACAAATGAAAGCAAGTTATAAGCCAAACAGCGAAAAAATATCAAAAGGCGATTCATCTGGAGATAACACATCAGAATTATTATTTTTCTTTGCTGACTGGTGTCCTCATTGTAAAGCAGCAAAACCAATTTGGAATGACTTAAAGGCAGAATATGAAAATAAAACTATCAATGGTTATCACGTAATATTTACAGAAATAGATTGCTCTACAGAGACAGCAGAAGTAGATAAAATGATGAATAAATATAACGTAGAAGGTTATCCAACAATAAAATTATTAAAAGACGGGCAAGTAATTGAATATGACGCAAAACCGTCAAAGGAAACTCTCACTCAGTTCTTGAATACTGTACTCTAAGCTAGTTAATAAATTTGCACTACTTTTAACTCCATTATTGAACCATTCCTTTCTATCTTCCGCACTATTTAAAACGTGAAACATATGAAAAGTAACGCAACTTGTGTTAACATCTAAGAGAACTTCATTTTTTATAGAAGGTTGCACGCTATCTATATTTATACTAAATATAGCCTTAAACAAATAATAAAACAAAAAATCTAATATAGTAGATTCTTCTCTTATTATATTTTTATTATTATTATTATATTTAACCTTGAAACCTAAAATATCGTCTATATTTTTTCCGGAGTCAATACAATATTTTAACGGATAATTACAAGAAACTCCTCCATCAATATAACATTTATCTTCTAAAAACACAGGCGTTATTAATATTGGCAACGCACTACTCATTTGTATAGCCGTTAATACTGAAAGTTTTGGGTGTGTTAAATATGAAATATCATGAGTTTTATATTCATTTATTTCAAAGGCAAAAATATGTAATTCTATTTTAGACAATTTATATAGGTCTTCTAAATTTATATCAATTGAAATATCTTTTGCGTCAAATAAAGGTTTGAAGCATTTTTCAATTGTTTTTATATCAAATATTCCCTTTCTCGTGTATACGTCAAAAATATTTTCTACTTTTATTGAAAAAACGTCTTGCCATGGGCGTTTAATAATATAATCATTTATAGTATCCCAGTCAAATTTTAGACATAAACACAATCCAATCATGGCGCCTGCAGATGTTCCGTAAATAGTTTCTATATTATTCATATCTAAAAATTTATTTTTTTCAAGAAACTGAATAGCTCCTAATATTTGAATCATTATAGGTCCGCCTCCTGAAATTACCAAATTTTTTATTGTCATTTTAATATATTTTTTTGAGTTTTATATTTAAGTATTTGTATTTTTTATATTAATTTAAATTTGTATTTTTTTTTCGTATAAAAATACAAATGGCAAATATATTTACGTTAGAAAATATTAAGGATTTTTCCGAGAAAATAAATATTGATGAACTCTATGAAAAAAAAAAAAAATATGATTTAAATAAATTAGAACTATACAATAAGCTTTTAAATAGAATACACGTAAGAATTAAAACAGTATCTCGACAAAAAATCGACGAATGTTTTTGTTGGTTTGTTGTACCAGAAATAATGATTGGTGTTCCTAAGTACGACCAAGGTGCGTGTATTGCTTATTTAATAGACAAATTAAAAGATAATGGTTTTAACGTTAGATATATTCATCCAAATACATTGTTTATTTCTTGGTTACATTGGATTCCGTCTTATGTCAGGACAGAACTTAAGAAAAAGACAGGAATTTCAATAGATGAATTTGGAAGAAAAATTGAAGAAGAACTAGAAGAAACAAATACAGGTTATGACACAACAAATCCAAATGAATTAATTTTAAATAAAAATACAGACAACCATCAAAAAAATAAGTTAGTAAAAAAAGAATATACACCTATTAAGTCATACAAACCACAAGGTAATTTAGTATATGATGATGAATTATTAAATAAACTAGAAGACAAATTTTTTAAATAACGTAAAATAATAGTATAATTAAATTATATGAAAAGCCATAAATTAAGTAATAAAAATAATGAAAATTATAAAAATACAAAAAAATCTAATAAAAAATATAAAAATAAGACCAATAAAAATACAAAAAAATATAAAAATAAGACCAATAAAAATAAGACCAATAAAAATTATAAAAATATAAATAAAAATGAAATAACGTTAAAGCAAAATAATTCATTTGAAAATGTTTCCACAAAAGAATTAGTCAATAGTTTGAAAAAAGCTATAAGTCCTTCAAACATAACCCCACAAAATGATTATTATTCATATATTAACTATAAATGGTTAAAAACATATCGTTTAAAAGAAGAACATAAATATATAACACAAATTGATGATTTTAGAATTATTCAGGATAAGGTTTATCGTGAATTAATACAAATATCTGTGGACTATATTACAAATCCAACAACAAAAAATACAAAATTAGCTACATGTATTAGAAATGCTCGCAATGCGCGTATAAGAGATAATACAATAGAGCAACAATCAAGTGTAGCTAAGACAATATTCGAATTAATTGATACTATGAGTAAAAACAAAAATAATTTCTGGAAAATGCTTGCTTTTTTTAATAAAAATGAAGTAATATCTTGGTGTGCCCCTTTTGTATGGTCTATACAACCTGACTATAAAAATCCTAATGTATATGCGTGTTATTTAGAACCTCCTCAGTTAACTCTAATAGACATTAATGTTTATTTAGAAGGCGAAAAAAATGCTGACTATCAAAATACTTATAAAAATGGTTATTTAAGATATTTACATAATTTATTTCAAAATGCGTTTGGAAAGTATAATCAATTTAATATACACGATATATTTATTTGCGAGTGCAAATTAGCTAAAGCTATGTATTGCGATGTTTTAAAAGAGGATGAAGATAAAATTTATAATTCAATAACAGGAAGCGAAGCAATTAAAAAGTATAAATTCAACTGGGAAGCATTTACAAAAGAATTAGGATTCAAAATTGTTCCACCGTATTTCATAACAACAAACATAAATTACTTGATGTGCTGCTCTAAGTTAATGTTAGAAGAATGGAATTTGCCTGAATGGAAGACATATTGGATGTATGTTTATATAAAACAACAACAAAGATGGGCCAAAAAAGGTTCTGAATTATCTTATGACTTTAATGGAAAGTTTTTTCGTGGTCAACAAAAAATATTAGATCCCGGAATAAAAACTATTTTTACAATTGGTTATTTGTTTAATACATTTTTAACGAATGAATATGTTAAAACGCATAAAAATATGAAAACGATAAATTATGTTGAAACTATGGCAAATAACCTTAAAGCTGTTTTTATTAGAATAATAAAACGTAATAAATGGCTTGAACGAAAGACAAAAAATAAAGCTATAGAAAAATTAAATACATTAAAATTTATTATAGGTTCTCCAGAAAAATTAGAAAAAGACCCTCTCCTAGACTATAAAAAAGATGATCCTTGGGGGAATTTACAAAAAATGTCATTATGGAGATTAAATAATTTTATTCACTTAGTTGGGAAACCAGTACTTAATAATAGCCATTCATTGGAATGGTCGTTAACGCCACTTAAATTCATAGGGACAGAAGCCTATCTTGTAAATGCTTATTATACTCCATTTGAAAACAGCATACGTGTTCCATTAGGATATATTCAAAAACCTTTTGTAGATTTAGATGAAAGAGGAATAGAATATAATTTATCTAGAATTGGTTTTACTATAGCTCACGAATTGTCGCACGCGTTAGATGATTTTGGTAGTCAATATGACGAGAACGGCGCGTTCACTAATTGGTGGACCAAAAATGATAAAAAACATTTCGAACGCATACAAGAAAATGTAGTAAAACAATATGAAACATTTGCGGCTGAGGATGGTATAAAATTTGACGCGTGGCCTACTATAGGAGAAAATATAGCAGACATTAATGGAATAAATATATGTTTAGAATACTTAAAGGATTTTCAATTAAAAAATGAATATATTTTACCAGTTCAACAAAAATCGTTTGAAATGTTTTTCATATATTATGCTATGCAGTATAGGCAAATAGTCAAAAAAAAGGCAATTAGAGCACAATTAAAAACAAATCCACATCCTTTAGATAAATATAGATGTAATGTTCCATTATCAAGACATCCAATATTTAGAACAATTTATAATATAAAAAAAGGTGATAAAATGTGGTGGGATTCTACAAACAGAATATTTGAAGATTAAGTAAATAATTAAATTAAGTAAATAATTAAATTAAGTAAAAAATTAAATTAAGTAAAAAAATATATATTAAGAAATAATTTATATTTTTTATATCTTTTTTATTATGTCTTTTAAATTTTTTTTATAAAATATATATATATACAAAATGGCAACTCGCAAAAACCGCAAAAACAGTAATCGTCGTTCTAGATCTAGATCAATGTCCGTTGGACGCTCCCGTGCTGCTTCTCGCGCTGCTGGTCGTGCTGCTTCTCGTGCTGCTGCTGCTGGCCGTGCCGCTTCTGCTGCTGCCTCTCGTGCTGCTTCTGCCTCGCGTTCCGCATCGGCTTCCCGTAGTGCTGCTGCTTCTCGTGCTGCTTCTGCTGCCGCTGCTCGTGCTGCTGCTGCTTCTCGTGCTGCTGCCGCTGCTGCTTCTCGTGCTGCTTCTCGCAGTCTTTCGTAAATAAAATATGAACTTTTATAAATATTATTTTTACATAACTAATATTTATAATTATATATAATGAATACAAAACGTAATAAGTCATCAAAAAATAATAATACAAAAATGTCGTAAAATCGGTGTTTGAAATGTTACACCTTTTAACATTTCAAACACCGTTTTTTATTGTAATATTTGTATTTAAAAATATTATAATTATTTACAATTACGTTTATAACAATAACACGTAAAATAATACTTTGGATTTTTATAAAAATTAATTTTATAGCAACATAGATTGATAGAGAAAATTTGAATTAAATTATTTTCTCTTATATATTTTTCGTATTCTAAAAGATTGTAAACCGCAAATTCCATTATATAATAAACATATTAAACTTTTATATTATAATTAGGATTAACTTATAGTATCGGCATTTGAAATGTTAAAAGGTGTTAAAAAACAAGCATAAATGAATGCCATAAAATTGTTTGGTTCTATAGGCAAACTATAATTATTTTAGAGGGTTTTGACATTATTATTTATTTCATTATTATTTATTTCATTATTATTTATTTCATTCTTATTTATTATTGGTTTTTCTGTAATAACTGTTTTTTGTGTTGTTTCAATCATTTCGTTCGCCTTATTCTTTAAATTTTCTATTTGTTTTTTTGTAGTTTCTATTATTTTTGATTCTACAATTGCCTCATATAATTTAACGCCATTTACATAATCATTTTCACAATTGACATATAAATCTATTATAAATCTTCTAGTTTTTTCAACAGATTTTTGTAACATTTCATCATTTAATTTTGGGTTTACTCTTATAACTCTTTTTTTTGAATAAGGGTCTATAACATAAGTAAATAGTTCATTAATAACAGAAAGCAATTTATATTGATTATTTGCTGCTCTTTGTATCATTTTATTTAGATTTTCAGCATAATCTACATAAAGTTTATCTTTTTTATTTATGGTATACTTTGCTTTCAAAATAGAATTGTCGCCTTGACAACTTTGTTTAGACCTATAGTCTCTTAATTTTATGTCACTAAATTTAGTTATTTCAGGAGGCATATCCTCATTACCCGTAAAAGCTTTATAAAAATTTTTTAAATCTTTTAAAAATTGTTGTTTTGTTGCGTCTGACATTCCTGTAAAAGTTCCGTTTGAAAAATCATAATTATCATCTAAGTATAATTTCATAAATTCTGGTATTCCCGGTTCATCTTCTAAACTTTTAATAGAACCTTTAGCATCTATATTCATATCACAAACTTTAGGCTGAATCGTAACATTTCCTGTATTTGCGTCTAGCACTTCGTTCCTTTTTAGTGCTCTTATCCTGTTATCGCAAATATTATACTTAAATAACTTTTTTTGAATGCCTTTAGGAATTTTATCTTTTTCTAGTAATCCACTTTTTACCATTTGTCCGGTTTCATCTTTATATTTATATACTGGATTAATTGTCATAACAATTGCCGCAAAAATGTGTGCTATTTTAACGTAAAATTTAGCAATTCCAATACATACTCTTTTTTTTCTAATATTTTTCCGTTCATCATTTGAAATATCGAGTCTTTCAAGACTATCTCTATTTATAAATTTTATTTTTTCTTTTTGCAAATTATTTACTTCTACACCATCTTTTACTCTTTGAGCTAAATAAGTAACGTCTGTATCGTTAAAATATCTGTCAATAATGTCACTCGTTAATATAACTAACTTGTCACAATAGGCTTTTTCCGAAAGTTTGCTTAAGCTTTTAAAGTCCATTGTTAAAATATAATATGTAGCAACATAGTCAATAATCTCATAAAAATTGTTGAATTCTTGTTTAGCATTATTTATATTTGTATTTGTAGATGTTGTATTTCCCATATATTATAACGTTTTAAAAATATATAAAAGTAAAATACAAATTAAATAAAACTTATAATATAAATAAAATTGAATTAAAATTTTATTTATATTATAAAAGATAATAAAAAGATGATGAGTAACGACAAAAGCAAAAAAAATAAAAACAACAAGATTAACAAAAAAGAATTATGGAATATATTTGATGCTGAAGTAGAAAATCCCGATAAGCAAAAAGTTCCACTAGAATGTGTATATCGTTCGTGCGGAAACAGAGAAATGTGCGAAAGTTGTGAAAGCATTTTAGCATTTTCAGATGAAGGGTTTTTGACTTGTACCAATACAAAATGTGGCATTATATATAAAGATATAGTGGATCAATCTGCTGAATGGAGATACTATGGCGCGGATGATAATCAAAATTCGGACCCTACAAGATGTGGAATGCCTATAAATACTTTATTAGAAGAATCTTCTTATGGGTGTAAAGTATTATATAATGGTGTAATGTCTTATGAAATGAGAAAAATAAGACGTTATACAGAATGGCAATCTATGCCTTATAAAGAAAAATCACAATATGATGAATTTCAAATTATTACAACTATGGCACAAAATGCCGGTATGCCAAAAATGATTATCGATGACGCAATAAGATATCATAAAAAAATTTCGGAATATGACCTAACATTTAGAGGAGACAATCGCGACGGTATTTTAGCCGCATCAATTTACATTTCGTGTCGTGTAAACAATTACCCTAGAACAGCTAAGGAAATCGCAAATATATTTCTTCTTGATGTAACAAGTGCAACAAAAGGTTGTAAAAATGCGGTTGCTATTATTAACAATTTAGAAAAGGATATGGATAATAAAGAAAAAACAAATTTAGGACAAACAAAACCTGAATCATTTATAGAAAGATATTGTAGTAAACTCAATATTAATAATGAATTAACTAAATTATGTCAATTCGTTTCTATGAAAATAACTAAAGGAAATATTATGCCTGAAAATACTCCGCCTTCTATAGCAGCTGGTGTAGTATATTTTATTTCGCAAATTTGTAAATTAAATATAAGTAAACGAGATGTTAATGTTGTAAGTGAAACGAGCGAAGTAACAATAAATAAATGTTATAAAAAATTAGAAAAAATTCAAGAAAAACTAATACCTATAGCTATTTTAAAAAAATATAAAATACAATAATTTATTATAGAAAAATCTATAAAAAAATCCTATATAAAACCCTATAAAAAACCCTATATAAAATACATTTTTTATTTATGAGTAAAAAATGATTTTTTCATATTTTTATTATGTTTTTTTATTTTCGCGTACATTTCAGCAAAGTCCCTTTCCAATTGTTCGAGTTCCTCTTTTTCATTAACTTCACCAGAGCAACGGTTACTTAATTCATCATAAACATCTAGAAAATCTTCGTTTATACGTTCTTCCTCTTCATATAAAAATCCTTTTTCGCCACATAAATTTTTGTCTTTCCTACAGTGCTCAGCAAAATTACCTTTGAATATTCCACATAATCCCAGTTCGGGTATTCCTCTACTATGTTGAATAAGATGCTTACAAGATTGACAAGAATTTGTATAGGCAATTACAAATGAAATATTAATTGTAAAAATTATGATGAAATATGGTGTCATTATTTCTAATTATTATATTATATATAATAGTGGCTTTAAATATATTTGAAATATAATAAATAGCATTTATGTTATAAATTTAAAAATATAAACTTTTATAAGATATAAATATAAATGAATATAGAAGTAAAAGAAGAAAAAAAGGTTCCCAAACGTGTTTTTATAGTTCCGTATAGAAATAGAGTTCAACATAAGTTCTTTTTTAGTAAATATATGAGTTTCATTTTAGAAGATTCAGATGATTATGAAATTTATTTCTCTCACCAATGTGATGCGAGAACTTTTAATAGAGGAGCTACAAAGAATATTGGGTTTCTGGCAGTTAAAGAAAAATATCCAGAACATTATAAAAACATTACATTTATTTTTAATGATGTTGATACAATTCCTTTTAATAAAATTTTTGATTATGAAACTACTTTCGGAATTGTCAAACACTATTATGGTTTTAAATACGCTCTAGGTGGCATTGTTGTCATAAAAGGAGCTGATTTTGAAATGACAAATGGGTATCCTTGTTTCTGGGGTTGGGGTATGGAAGATAATGCTTTGCAAAAAAGATGCGATAGAATAGGTTTAAAAGTAGACAGATCTGTTTTTTATAATATTGGAAGCCCTGAAATTCTACAACTATTTGATGGCATCTCTCGAATTATATCAAAAAAAGACCCGTGGAGAGGAGAAAATGATAATGGGATTGACGGATTAAAAACCATAACACAATTAAAATATATTATTGATGAAAAATCTGAAAATCCAAATGATAATATTTTTATCGTACATAATCCGAAAATATTTATTATAAATATTTCAACTTTTTTAACTTTTATACCATTTGGTACAGAAGAATATTACAGTTATGATTTAAGAGAACCCAAAAGAAAAATATTAAATCCAGACAAAATAAAAGAAATAAAAAAAACTGTTACAACAACGTCTGATTGGTCTAATATTCCTTATTATCCTACTACTAGAGAGAAACGTGAAAATGTTGCAAAATACCTAATATCTATGGGTAAACAAGTACCTGAAAATTTAATAAGACAAATTGAAGAAGATAAGAAAAAAGAAAATAATATGGACTTATACAATAATAATAATAATAATAATAATATTCAACCTGCTAATATTCAAACGCAAATTGATAACCGTAACAAATATATTCAACAAAATCCACCACACAAATTTTCACCTCAATATGCCGCCTATATTGGCGTAAAACCTAGAGCTCAGGCTAGTGTAAGAATTGGATTAGGTGGTGCGTATTGAAATAAAAATACAAAAATTTATTATATAGTTAAATTATATAATGAATACAAGAAGAAATTATAAAAATTTAAAAAATAATACACATACAAAAAGAAAAATAAATAAAAATAATAATACAAAAAGAAAAATAAATAATAAAACAAATTTTATAAACAAAATAATTTATTATTGGAAAAAACATACAGGTGGTAATGTTAAAATGGATATTTATCTAAAAGATTATTATTTTTCGTTTGACAAAACTCATAACCGTGATAATCATATTCATTTATTGTTAAAAGGATTTAACTATAGTCACGATAATCACGATAACATAAAATATGCTATTAAACGCGTAAACCCCAAAACTCTACAAATAGAACATATAAAAAATAAAAAAATAAGCTTTCATTCTAACCCAGAAACGGTAACAAAAAATATGATTGCTAAATTTAATGAATTCCTTAACTCTTAACCCATACATAAACCATTTCCGTATAATTGTTTTGCCTTTTTGATTTTTTTAGTGGAAATATTTCGTGCGCTTCTCCAAATAATTCTTTAAGTATATTCTCATATACTTCTTTACAAATATTTATTATATAGTGCCCTCCCTTTTTTAATCCGTTATAAGTTTTTCTAAATATTGGCTTATAAAATTTTTCGTCCATATCTTTTTTCGTTTCATATTTTACTGAATTCGCATATTTTTCTATAAAATAATAAGGCGGTGATGAAAATACTGTATCGTAGACAAATTTACTATAATCACAGGTCATAGCATCACAAATATATACCTCATATTTTGTTGCCGACTTTGTTTTCAAATAAGATACCATATTATCGTAAGGAAGAGACAGCTCTGTATTGATGTCTATCCCATAAAAAGCTTCTAAATTAAGAGCAGCAGCGGCCACCATAGAACCGCCCCATCCAGCGCAAAAATTTAACACCCTTTTTGCTTTAAATCTCGTATAAATTTCCATACAATTTAATGGACGCATTATATTAATTGCGCTAATACATATGTTATATACTTCTTTATAAACGATATACTCATTTTTAGTCCCATTTTTATTTTTCACATCTTTATAATATTTTAACATTGTCTGAATAAATTTCTTTTTTTTAAATTCTTCTAAATTAGCTAAAAAATCAAAAAAACTCGCATTATATTTTCCTTTTGTTTCTAGTCTTTGAGTAAAAGTAAAATAATCTACTATGTTATTACCTATTCTTGATCGCGAAGATAAACTATTCGCACTATTTCCTATCTCTATTAATTTATCTATTTCTTTATTCACTTCATCTATAGAAATGTTTTTTATTTGTTTTGCTATACTGTTCTTTTCTTCATCTGTGAAACTTATTATGCTAATATTCATTTATTTTTTAAAGAGAGAAATTTTTAAATTTGTTTTTAAATTCATTTAAAGTATTTTTATTTATTAATTATTATTATGAATTCTATACAAGATATTAAACACACGCTTTATATTAATTTGGAGTCTAGACCAGACAGAAAAGCTCACGTAGAACAACAATTTGATGCTCTGGGTATTAAGTGCGAAAGATTTAACGCAATTAAGTTACCAAATGGTGCTCTCGGTTGTAGCATGAGTCATTTAAAATGTTTAGAATTGGCAAAACAGAATGGTTGGCCTCACTTATTAATCGTCGAAGATGATATTTTATTTACAAACCCTTCGTTATTTATTAATCAATTAAATTATTTTCTCTCTAGACACAAGACGTTCGATGTTGTTCTTATAGCTGGTAATAATGTGCCTCCTTATATGCCTGTCGACGACTCGTGTGTAAAAGTCGCAAAGTGTCAGACAACTACAGGATATTTAGTTCAAGCTCATTATTTTGATACTCTTATACAAAATTATAGAGAAGGAATGAAAAATCTTATGAAGTATCCAGACAATCATCGGTTTTTTGCTATAGATAAATATTGGTTTAAACTTCAGGAAAAAGATTATTGGTATTTAATTGTTCCATTAACTGTAATACAGAGGGAAGACTATAGTGATATAGAAAAGAAAAATACTAACTATGGGCGACTAATGTTAGATTTAGATAAAAAAGAATTTTTTAAAAACCAAATTCAAAAACAATTAAAAGAACAGTTAAAAGAACAGGCTAGACCGAAATTAAATTTGTTTAATCCATAATTTATATACTATCAATTATAATCTATATTTTTCTCTTAACTCACATATGTTTTTTAGTTTTACATTTAGAAGTTTTATTTTTATATTTTTTTGGCTTATTTGTTTTTTTTAACCTAGTATGTTTACGTTTTTTTAATCTTGTTCCACCTTCTTGTATTTGTACTTGTTTTAAATAAGTTATATATTCGTTACGTAGTTGTTGATCTGTTGCAGCTAAATTTGTTGTATTAACTAATTCTGTTATATTTTTATTTAATCCTGGGTCATTAATAGTTATATTTTTATTTACAACATTACTTAATATATTTTTTACTTGTTCACTTTCTTCTTTGTGTAATTCATTTTCTACGTTTTTATTTCCTTTATCATCCGCAACACCCATTTCGTATATACTAGGTTCAATACTTTTAGCTAATATTGTTTCTATATTGTCGTCATTTTTATTTGTTTTTTTGTCTTGATTTTTTGTCAAATTCGTAAGGTCAATTTTTAAATCAACTATTAATGCAGTATTAATTAGAGATATTTCTTTTACAAACGAATTTATTACAGAATTTGGAAAAATTACCATTTTACGCCAATTATAAATACCATTTATACTTGACATTAATGAAAAAATTTTTACAATATGGGTTTTTAATATTACTAAATGAGGGACATCACTGTCATCTATTATTTTAAATTCTTCAGTTATAACTGTTAATAAACTTAAAAGGTCATTCATAATATCAAATAACTCATGATTTGAACGAATAGTATGTAATGTTTTTAAAATCAATATAGATGATGCTGCTATTAGCAAACCTATAGGTGGAGCAATTGCTAAAGTTGTAGTTGTTATTATACCCAAAGTTATTGTTACATGTTCATTTGTTATTTCGGCAGCACTTTTTATTCCAATATTTAACACATCAAAATTTGCTTCTCTTACTGTACTTGCTTTGTTTTTATTATAAACAAGTGTGTCTTTAATTTTATCTTTTACTTTTTTATATATTTTCACTATAAAATTTGTCGGTTTATCTTCACCAATTAACGGTGTCAGTTGTTTATTTAATTCTTTAAATTTATCCTTATACACATCATTTACTTTTATTAAACTTTCATTCGGTTTTCCATAGTATATCTTTGCTTCATTTATGTCTTTATCTGTTACTTCCAGTACAAATTGTTCGTCGTTTTGTTGATTATTATAACTAGGTGCGGACTGTTTATTACCCATTGATTATATATAATAACAAAATATTATATAAAATATATTTTGGGTCTTATTAGCGGTGTAATTACCTTAAATTTTATTTTCTTTTAAAAGTTGAGGAAAGTCACTTAGTTCAATATCAGTAAAAAATTTATTTGTTGCTATACTTAAAATATTCGTTTTAAAAAAGGCATCTAAATAATATCCGACCGCATAATCTTCTAAATACTCTTTTCCAATTAGTTCACTCTTATTAACCAAATTTGATATAGCGATTTTAGAGAGAAAATAAAATCTTCCACTACAATATTTCGTTTGTAAAATCGGCAAATGTTGAGGAAGTTCTGGGTGTATTTTATGGTATTGAGATAAATATGGTTTTGCTACATCTACTATATAACCACCATAGTGTGGACGTGGGTATGTCTCCATAATTAACTTTTTAATTATATCAAAAAATGGCGGCTTCACCAAAATTTGGTCGTCGTCTGTTTTAAATATGTATTTAAAATTATATGTTTTGTGTATAGCATTATATGCCGCAATCACCTTTTTTGGTAATGAATTATAGTCATCGGCTGTTCTCACCCATAAAATACGGGCTTCTTCATCAAATTTATATTCGGTATCAAGCGTTTCATCACCAATTACGTGAAAATAAATTAGATAAGAAGGTATTTGTTTTAACCAAGTCATTTTTTGAAACTTTGCCTTCTTTAAATACTTCTTACAATTCATTATAAGCATTATAAATTCTTGTTCTATCATATAATAACTATAATTTTGTTTTTATTATATTTTTATTCTATAAAATATTATTCATATTAAATTTATTATAAATGATGTCAAAGTTAAAGTCTTTATAATTAAGATTATCTATTTTTAATTTATCCCAAGATTTTAAAAAAATAATAGGCAAATTATTTTTTTGTAATATTTTAGAAAAATCACTATCTATAACTATAGGAACAACTTTTAAATATAAACATTCCCATAACCTATGTGTATCTACTCCATTACCTTCAGGACATATACAAAATTCGTATTCTTTTAGTCTATACAAGTTTTCATTTGGATCTACATTATCTAACCATTCTATTTTATCTTTTAAAATATCATAACATTGTTGTCTCTTATTTGCATTAGTTAAAATGTTAAAATTAAAATATATTTTTTTTGTTTTTATATGTAAATTTTTTATAATGCTGTTATTATCAAAAATAGTTAAATTCCCGTGTGGCCACATGCTATTTGCTAAACCGATTGGTAACAATAATAATTTTTCATGGTTATAGCATAAATTTTGTGTATACCATTTAATTAATTTATTACTATTCAAAATACTTAATACAGAATCACAAAAAACAATATTCTCATCACAGTTATGTGTTATTAATATAAAATCATTTATAAAAAATAAAATTTTGTTTGCTAAAATGTGAATATTAAAAGTATAAGTATAAATTATTTTTGGGTTATTAAATGTTGAGTTTATATTATCAAAATAAAAATGTTTGTTAGTTTGTTCTGCTATTCTAGGGTTAAAAGCAAAATCGCTGTAAGAGTTTCCTAAATATATGTCACACTTTTCTTGTATTTTTTCTCCTGTAATTATCAAATTAGAATTTATCATTATATTTATGTTATATTTATGTTATATTTATGTTATATTTATGTTATATTTATTTACACCTTTTCTCATTAAAAACGTCCATTTTATATGAAAAAAGGTGCAAAAGTGTATATTACTATTAATTGTACGTTTTTGTATCAATATTTATAAAAATATCGATTTAACCGAATGCTTTTGTTATTTTTGTATGGTTTAATTACAATAAAATATTACACAATTCTTCTTGACTACATGTTTCACAACTATATAATTCTGTATTAGGGTGTGGGTATTTACAAGTTTGATGAAAGCCATTTATATTTTTGTAATCAGGCATATAAACTTTTTCTATTGTTTTTGATAATATAACAGCAGTCCAAGATAACGTTGAGCAAGAACAAACCAATATATTGCTTTGTCTCATTATAATAAAATCAGTTATAACATCATTTGACTCAAAAATAATATTACTATATATATTTTTTAAAAAATTTATATATCTAATCTCTAAATCAGTTTGAGGTTTATTTAGAACAAAACAAATTGGTTCGTCCCTAAATTCATTAATAATTTTATCAATTACATTTTTGATTGAATTAGGATTAATTGCTTGAGATATTTCAATAAAATCTTCTAATCTTAAGTGTATTACTACTCTGTATTTTTTTTCTATTTTACAATCCAATAAATTACCTATTTTATAGGCGTCATTTCTATCTGTTTTTATAATAATATCCTGATGTGTTTTAATATAATCTATTATTTGTTCTTTATATTTTACATAAACTCTGTCGTGTTGATAATAACCATCAAATAGTAGTTTTGCGTTAGCATCTATTTTTGTTGGTTTTAAATCATTTAAAATTACATTCATAAAATTTATAAAATATGTATCATCCACAATATAACTATATATATCAGTTGTATCACAAAATATTTGTGCGTCTACATCATTAACTATACTAAATATAATATTTGAAAATAACCTAAAAATCGAATTTCCTAATCTTCCTCTGTTTTTATTATAAATTAACATATTAATTTGTAAATAACATAAACATTACTATTTATATCGTTACATCAATATATTTAATGAACGTTGTTTTAGTGTGCATTAATAATTTTCAGGAATATATTTTAACAAATATTAACCAACTTATCAAATTAGGCCATACAAATATTTATGTAATTACAAATTTATCATTGTTTGAAAATTTTAAAAACTATATTGATAAAATTAAATTAATTAATTTAGATTATTTAAATGATACATATAATTTTTACAGTTCAACTAATCTTGACAAAAATTTTAGAAATGGATTTTGGACTTTAACATCTCTTAGGTTTTTTTATATTTATGAATTTATGAAAAAATATAATGTTTATGATGTTATTCATTTAGAAAATGATGTATTAATCTATTACAACTGTAATGAAATTATTAATTTGTTTAACAAAAAATATGTTTATATACCATTTGATACGTTTAAAAGAAATATAGCAAGCATAATGTATATACCTTCAGCAGATACATTTAAAATTGTTTTAGATAACTATGATTTTACAAAAAATGATATGGAAAATTTTAGTGTAATAAAAAATAAAACAAACTTAATACAAAATTTACCGATTTTTTACACAGATGAAACGGTTAATGAAGAAATATACTTTGTATCCAATAACTATAACATATTTGGATATATTTTTGATGCAGCAGCAATAGGTCAATTATTAGGTGGTGTTGATCCACGAAACTGTGAAGGAAATACTGTAGGTTTCATAAATGAGACTTGTATCATAAAATACAATAACTATAAAATATGGTTTGAAAAAATAAACAATATGAATAAACCTTTCATTATTATTAAGGACAAAAAAATACCTATATTTAACCTTCATATTCATTCCAAAAATTTAAATCAATTCGTATAACATTTTTAGCTGCGTGTTGCGATTTTTTAAAAAATATAAAAATACAATATATGGTTTTTGACATTGTTATTCCTTTAGGACCTAATGAAATCTCAAATATTGATAAACAAATTGAATATACAAAAAAAAATATTGTCGGTTATAGAAATATATATATCGTTACTTGCAATAATGATATAAAAATAAATAATTGCATTACAATTGATGAAAATGTATTTCCATATAAAAATTTTATTGCTGACTATTTTGCACAACATAATGGTAAAAAAAATAGAAATGGGTGGTATTTTCAACAATTAATAAAACTGCATGCTTGGAAGTACATTGATGGTATACTCGATAATTATTTAATAATAGACGCAGATGTATTTTTTCTTAAACCTATTAATTTTATAGAAGATGACAAGCCTATTTTTTCGACTGGTGATGAATATCACGAACCATATTTTACTCATATGAATTTATTGCATGATAATTTTATAAAAGTCCATCCAAATAGTGGCATTTGTCATCATATGTTGTATAACAAAAAATATATAATTGAAATAATAAATATTGTTGAAGAAAAACATAAAAAACCATTTTGGCAAGTTTTTATTCTATCTGTAAACGAACATAAAAAATATAGTAACATTTCTATAGATGAATCTGGCGCATCAGAATACGAATTATACTTTAATTATCTTGTTAAAAATTATAAGGACAATATTATAATTCGCAATTTAAAATGGCAAAACGTTCAAAAAAACGCAAACATAAATAATTATTTAGAATGCGACTACATTTCAATATGTAATTGGATGAATTAATATTATTTATTCGATAAATTGTTTTGCGTTATGCTTTTTATATTCGTGAAAGTTTAATTAACCGTTAAAAAAAATACTTAAAGTTTTTGAATTTATTTAATTTATGTCTATTACTTTTTCTAGTTGTTTTTATATTATTAAGTCAAAATTTGATTCAAATACTTATATTGAATGGATGAATAATTTTATTTCAATTGTAAACGAGTTTAATTTAATAATTTATACTGATGAAAATAGTATTCAATATATAAATACAAATGGTAACCAAAACATTAAGATAGTCGTGAAACCTTTAGAACAATTTTATAACTATAAGTATAAAGATTATTGGATAGAAAATCACAAAAAAAATGTTTTATTAAATAATGTATCTTGTTGGCAACTTAATATGTTATGGGCTGAAAAAATTCAGTTTGTGAAAGAAACAATAGAGAGAAAATATTTTGAAACAGATTTTTACGGTTGGTGTGATATCGGATATTTCAGGAATCGCACAAATGATTTGAATACAAGTTTTCTCTCTACTTGGGCTTCTAAAACTAAAATTTTAGAGCTCGATAAAGGAAAAATTTTTTATGCTTGTATAAATAATGTTGATGCTTTTATGGATTATTTGAGTAAAATTGTAAATAATAAAAACGACAATGGTTTGCCTGCTGTACCTATACCACATTATCAAAATTCTATAGCAGGCGGATTTTTTATATTACATAAAAAAAAAATTAATTGGTGGGCTGAAACATTTGACGCAAAATTAGAATTATATTTTAAAAATAGATATCTTGTAAAAGACGACCAAATTATTCTTCTTGATTGCATAATGACAGAACCCGGCTTGTTTTGTTTGTTTAGAGAAAATAATACAAAATATGATAATTGGTTTATGTTTCAAAGAATTCTTAGTTAGAATTTACAATATACGTTTATTTAAGACTATATTTTTTATTAATAACTATTATCAATAAAAAATATGATAAGTATTTTAATGCCTCTTTATAATGGTGTAGAATTTATAAATGAATCCGTAATGTCTGTATTAACACAAACTTTTGATGGATGGGAGTTATTAATCGCTGTAAACGGTCATTCACCTATGTCTAATGTCTACACGTCCGCAAAAGCATACGAACAACTAAGTAATAAAATACGCGTTTTTGATTTTTATACTATTAAAGGCAAGGCTAATACGCTGAATGAAATGATAAAATACTGTTCTTACGATTATGTTGCCATATTAGATGTTGACGACATATGGTATCCCAATAAGTTAGAAATACAATTGCCACATTTAGATAATTACGACGTTGTAGGTTCAAACTGTGTTTGGTTTGGTGAGAGAGAAGGTATAGTTCCACAGATACCTTTAGGAGATATCAGTGCGTTCGATTTTAAGACTGTGAATCCTATTATTAACTCAAGTTCTATAATAAATAAGGGTTTGTGTTATTGGAATGATAATTTTGTTGAAGATTATGATTTATGGTTACGTTTAAGACAACAATCTAAAAAGTTTTTTAATTGTAAAGAAATTTTAATAAAACATAGAATACATAGTAATTCTGCATTTAATTCAAATCAAAGACAGGCAGAAGATTTAAAAAATTTATTAAAAAAATATTGAGAATATTATAAAAATTTTTTATTTATACATCGATTTTTTTCCAGTTTTTAGGACACAAGTCTTTTACATCGTTACCAGCAATTTCGCCAAACCATACAGAAGGGTAGCAAACAATTTTGTCTTTATTAGAATTAAAATAGGCGCCCCACCAACTAAATGAACTATTTGCTATAATATTATGGTGGCAACAACTCATTAAAAGCATTTGCTCCCAATCTGCTAATGTATTATCTCCACGAGCAAATGAATAATCAGGGAATTTTACAATTAACTTATTAACTATCTTTAAAACATCTTCATTATCTACATCTTCACAAAAATACAGAATATGGTATTGTGTTGTGTTATCGCTATCATTGTTAATAACATTTAGCTGTTGGATATACGTTAAAGCTCTTTCATAATACTCATAAGTAGTTAAAGGATGAACGTGTTGTATTTTTTTATAATCGCCAATTCTAAAATGCATACTTATTGTTTTCTTTAAATACTCATTTGTCAAATTAAGTTTTCTTTTTAGGGTGTCCTTTTTGGTTTCTAAACCAATAAGCCTAATCAACATAGTATAATTGTCGTAAAAGTATTTATAGCTTTGGAAATATCCATATAACATAATATTATTATTTGCGTTATTTGTTTGTAGTGCATTATACGCGAATCCTTGTTCCCTGACAACTTCAATATTTAAAGGGATTTCTTTGATTAAAAAAGGTTTCAAATTATAAAAAAAAGTGTTCCAAAAAGTATATCTAACTGTTGTAGATCCACATCCTAGTTTATCTACGTTTAAAAATTTAAATGGTTGTTTAGAATCGATCGCATAAGAAATTGTCGCAAATATTTGAAAAAGTTGGTTTCCAAGACCACCCATTAAATTACAAGTAATCATTATGTATAATATATAATTATATAAAGTGTTTAAATTATTAATTCTGCCAATTTATTTTTTCTCCCAAAATATTCTCAACTTTTATAAATACATTGGATCCGAAAAACCCACGTGTCGCCGCCATAGGCGAAGGATGTACGCCTTCAACTATTCTCTCTTTATCCAAAATAAAACTTTTTTTTTGTTTGGCAAAGTTACCAAGAAGAAGAAATACACAAGTTTTATTATGTTCGCTTATAAACTGTATAACTTTATCTGTAAATTCTTCCCATATTTCCATATGACTTCCGGGCTTTCCTTTTATAACAGATAAAGAAGAATTTAATAGCAAAATATTCTCTCTATAAAACCATTTTTCTAAGTTTCCAGAGAGAAATTTATATTCGCGATCTGGAAATTCGCTTTGTAATTCTTTATAAATGTTTCTTAGTGATGGTGGTACAACTGTTCCATCTGGAACTGAAAAACTTAATCCGTGTGCTTGACCTTGTCCGTGATAAGGGTCTTGACCTAATAATACAACTCGGCATTTTTTTACGTTCATTTCAAATACGCGAAATATATGGTTTCTATCTGGATAAACTATATCTGAAACAGTATACACCCTGTCTAAATTAAAATTAAATTGTTCGAAAAGTGGTTTCCAAGATTCGTGAATAGTTTCCATATTTTTGAGAAATTAAGAGATGTATATATTATATTTATAACTTTCTTTCTATACCATTTTTATTTAGTTCATTTTTAAAATATATTTAAAAATGAATTGAATTTATAAAAAAGAAGAAAAAGAAAACACAATTATAATAAAAGATGTTTACTGAGACTTATAGACCCAGAAAATTAGATGATTTTATTGGTAATAAATCGGTTATACAGCCTTTCATCAAATGGCTATTAACTTGGGAACCAACAAATAAAAAAACGAAATGCGCGTTAGTTTCTGGATTATGCGGTATAGGTAAAACGTTATTAGTTGAACTAATTTGTAATAAATATGACTATAATATTATTAATCTTTCTATTGATGAAGAGAGAAACAAAGATTTTATTACTAATATTATTAAACCTTTATTGAAAACGTCCAAAACATTTAACGGTCAAGATAACATTTTAGTAGTTAGTGATATAGATTGTGGAAATGATTACGGTTTTATTTCAACTTTAACTGAATGTATTAAAGAAAGTCATATTCCAATTATCTGTATTTGCGATAATAGATACGACCAGTCTATTAAACCTATACTTAATTATACTATCGATATCAAACTTAGCAAACCAACTTATGATGACATATACGCACTCGTATATAAAGTCGTAACAGCCGAAAAAATAAAAATAAGTTTATCAGGTGTAAAAAAATTAATTGAAATTTCAAATGGCGACATACGTTTCGTATTAAATAGTTTACAACTGGGTGCTAAAAAAGGCGACACAAGTAAAAATATTCAAAGCCAAAATATATTTGAAACAACAGGAAAACTATTGTCGAGGGAAACAGAATTTGAAGAAAAAAATAATATATACTGGATGGCAAATGATATTCACACTTTAATGATTCAAGAAAATTATATAAATAATATATTAAACGCAAATGATGATATAAAAAGGATGGAAAATATCGCTTACTCGGCAGACACATTATCGGACATAGATATAATAGATATGGAACCTTATAATTCTTTAAATACTATAAAAGCTACTTTAAAATGCACTAACAAAAAACAAATAAAGTTTCCTCAGCTTTTGGGAAAAATTTCTACTATAAATAAAAACAAGAAGGAAAAACTAGATTATGAAACAGTAAAATTTATAGATGTAAAACCTAATAAAATCAAAAATAAAACAAAAAAGTAACAAAAAAATAACAAAAAACTAAATATATACTTTCAAATTTTCCAACCCACCCACAAAAAAAATCTGTTTTTTTTTCCAAGATTTTTTTGGGATTTTCAAATTTGGACATTTATTTTTGTCCATTTTCAAATTTCCCAAAAAAGTTTCGGAAAAAACTGAAATTGTGACGATAATGAAAAATTAGCGTAACCTAGCAAAATAAAAATTTTTAAAATTGTGACGATAAAAAAATTTATTTTTTAGAAAAATGATTTAGGCGTTTTTTTCGATTTCCATTATATGGAAATATTGGAAATGAATTTTACGCCAAAAAACGCCGATTTTGCTTGCGAAAATTGTGACTTTAAATGCTTTAAACGCAGTGATTGGATAAGACACGTCAACACGATAAAACATAGTCTCAGTCACAATGGAAATGATTTGGAAACCGCGGAAATGGGTTTTACGCCAAAAAACGCCAAATATTATTGTCTATGTGGTAAAAAATTTAAGACTAATTCTGGTCTATGGAAACATCGAACAAGAGAAAAAAAATGTAAAATAGGTAACAACTCGGATTATCAGATTGATAAAGTAGATAAAAACGAATTAATAATGATGCTAATTAAACAAAATACAGATCTAATTAAAGAACAAACGAATATTAAACAGATGATGATAGAGCAACAAAATATAGTATTAGAAATAGCAAAAAATGGGACACATAATACTACAAATTCGCATAACAAATCATTTAATTTACAATTATTTTTAAACGAAACCTGTAAAGATGCGATGAATATAATGGATTTTGTAGATTCAATTAAGTTGCAACTGAGCGACTTAGAAAAGGTCGGAAAACTTGGTTATGTTGAAGGAATATCTAATATTATTACTGCGAATTTAAACGCACTTGACGTAACACAGCGTCCAATACATTGTACGGATAAAAAGAGAGAAATATTATATGTAAAAGATGAAAACAAATGGGAAAAAGAAGATGACAAAAAAAGGAGGCTACGAAAGGCTATAAAAAGAGTTGTACTAAAAAATGCTAGACTATTACCACAATTTAGAGAAGCCCATCCAGACTGTAATAAATCGTCTTCTCTCTATTCGGACCAATATAATAAAATTATTGTTGAATCAATGGGAGGTTCAGGCAATGATGATAATGGTAAAGAAGACAAAATAATAAAAAATATTACCAAAGTTACAACTATTGATAAAATATAAGTTACAACAAAAATATTTGTTACAACAAAAATATTTGTTTTTCAGCAACTGATTTAATAAACATGTTTTTGCTTGGAGTTTCCATCAAAGCTCCATTCGCCCATACTCCATACCTTTCATTATCGTTCCCATCATTTTCTAAAATAAAGTGATAATAATTATATAAATTGTTATTTTCCATTTTTACAAAATCTTTTGAAACTAATGCTAACAATAAATATTTACCATCTATCATTGGTGTATTGTTATCTTGAAAATGTTTATCATTTTCTTCTTTATAATCCCCTATCTCATCAACTAACATAGAATGATATCCTGTAACCATTAAGTCTTCTAATAGTCCGTTTGTATCAGTTTTTGACATTTTATACATGCATTCACCATATGCGTCAGAATTATTAATAAAAAAATTTTTCCCAATAGAGTCTATTTTTCTGTACCCGTGTTTGAAACTCTTAACTAAATCTCCTTTTTTTAATTTTTCAATTGGTATATATTCTTCTTCAAAGTTAGAGTTTAAACAAAGAATTTTAGTTCCTTCATTAAAACACATCGGATCAGGAATTTCTGTAATAACAAATGTAACTGGTTCTGGTTTTGCGCCTTCAATAGTTGGTGCTTTAGTATCCTGATTAGCATAGAACAAATAATAATTTAAATCATCACTTAATTCACTTATGACAGTTTTTACTAAAACACCATCGCCTGTAAACTTTTGTAAATGTGAAGAAATTGGGTTTATAGCTGTTGGGGTGGGTGGCATTTTAAAATGGTTTTTTAATTTATCCGAATTTAAATCAACTGAATTATTGTTTAGTTCGTACACATTTGATATCTCATTTAATTGGTTAACCCTAAAAATACATTTGTACATAGGTTGAGGATTTGGTCTATAACGCGGATAAACAATTTTTTGATACCAAGTATATGTATATGGCATTTTATATAATTTATTTAGAAAATAAAATATCAATAATTTGCTAAACTATATTTATCCATAAAATTACACCGACAAAAATAACAATGAGACTATACTAAAAATTATCACTTAACTCAAATATATTGTCGCTCTTATCTGTATTTGCTAACGCATAAGCGTCTGTTCTTTTTTCAAAAAAGTTCACTTTACTTTCAAGACTAATTAATTCCATCCATTCAAAACAATTTTTTACATTATAAATTTTTTTATAACCTAGCTGAACGCATAAACGGTCAGCCACATATTGAATATATTGTGTCATCATTTCTGAGTTCATCCCAATAAGTCTACACGGCAAAGCCTCACAAATAAATTCGGTTTCGATCTCAACTGCTTCCTTAATAATTTCGTGAATGCGTGCTTTATCAATTTTTTTTACGAGTTTGGAATATAATAGCACAGCAAATTCACAGTGGAGTGCTTCATCACGTGATATTAATTCATTACTAAATGTAAGACCAGGCATTAATCCGCGTTTTTTAAGCCAATATATGCTGCAGAATGCTCCACTGAAAAATATACCTTCAACACACGCAAACGCGACTAATCTGGTTGCGAAACTACTGCGGTTATCGTGTATCCATTTTTGCGCCCAAACTGATTTCTTTTTTATACAGGGAAAATTTTCAATTGCGTTAAACAGCTTGTCTTTTTCAGTTTTATCTTTAATGTATGTTTCTATTAAAAGACTATAAGTGTGACTATGTATATTTTCCATTGCTATCTGAAAACCATAAAAAGCACGCGCCTCTGATAATTGTACGTCATTCATAAAGCGCGAAGCAAGATTTTCCAAAACGATCCCATCACTAGCAGCAAAAAAAGCCAAAATCATCGAAATGTAATATTTTTCGTCACGTCTGAGGCTCTCCCAATCAGAAAAATCCTTTGTTAAATCCATTTCTTCAGGTCTCCAAAAACAGTCAACTTGTTTTTTATACATTTCCCATATATCTTGGTGTTTAATTGGAAACATAACGAAACGATTATCGTCAGGAGCTAGCAAAGGTTCGGTTAATATTTTTGACATCCTAAATAATATATAGGGAATATTTTAAATTTATTTTATAAATAATAAAATAATAAAATAATAAAATAATTTATATGAAAATTATAACATATAAAATAATTCCACAAAATTCAAATATAAATTCTTTAGCAAAAAGAGACGAAGAATTTATAAAAATACAGAATTTAATCGATATAAAAAGAGATTTTCTTCTTGAAAAACAAAAAAAGTTAAAACGTATATCAAAGCAAAACCAGTTTTTGGATGAAGTTAAAAATGATTATAACAAATATTATAATTATATAAATCAACAAAAACAAGACCAGATTATGGCTCTCAAAACGATTAATAAATACATTGATGATTTGACTTATTCAGGTGAGTTAAGTAAACATAATATTGAAGATGCGAAAGAAGAACAACGAAAAATACTTAAAGAAATTAAGGATATAAAAATGGGTTTAGATTCGTTAATAGATGATACAGATCAAACGGTGGAACCGCCATTGAATCAAATGGATCAAATGGATCAAATGAATCAAATTAATAAATAAAACCATATAAAATATTAAAATTTTATATTAATTTAATATATATGTCCGCAGTAGATACAGATGGTTTTATTGCTAATTTTAACGCAAAAGTCGAACAACTTAAACAAAAAATACAAGAACATTTAGATTCAGACAAAAAGTTTGGAACACAAGTAACAATTAATTTAAGTGAAATTAAAGCAAAACTTTCAGAATTACTGAAAAAAAAAGAAGAGCTTACACAAATTGTTGACAAAGCTGCGATCAAAACTAGTGAAACAGATGAAACAATTAGTCAACGACAGGCAGAAATTGATAATTTAAATATTGAATTACAAGAAATAAATAAAGAAAATACGCATTTGAAAGGAGAGTTAGAAGAAACACAAAAACAGCTGGCAGATAGAAGCGACTTAACAAAAACGCAAGTAACCGAATTACAAAATAAACAAAAACAATTACAAGATGAAATAACCAGAATAAATGCTGATAAAGCAGGCATACCTAGTCAAGTTGAAGAATTGAAAACTAATGTAGAAAAGCTAACAAATGATAACAATAAGTTAAAACAAGCAATGGCGAAATCACTTTTTTCTCTTGCACAAAGTTTAACCGCACTAGATTCTAATAAATTAGATCCTGATAAAATAAATGAAACTTATAATGAAATAGTAAGTATAATTAATAATCTAAGTAATTTAATTATAGGTGGAACATCACCTTCATCTTCGTCTTCGTCTCCGTCATTATTAACGGATGATTCGCTAGTAAATATAGATGGATTAGATAAATCTACAACTTATATTAATGTAATAAATCAATTAGAAAAAAAAAATAATAAGGTTCAAAGTTTTGATCCCGATAATAAATATAGCAAAGCGCTTGAAATTATAAATCAAAATCCAAGAGGTGATTTAAAAACTTTAAAAAAAGCATTGCAAAAGGTGACAATAAAAAACAGAATAATCTCAGGAGGTAAAAAAACGAAAAAAACGAAAAAAGTAAAAAAAACAAAAAAAGTAAGAAAAATAAAAAAACAAAGAGGCGGATTTACTTATCCACTATCCTCAACACGTTTAAGCCCAGAACCCAGAAGAACTTCTTCACCAACGGGTATAACCAAAAAAAATAAAAAACATAAAAAATAAAAAATACATAAATAACAATTTTAAAAAAATATTATATATATATAAATGAATTTTAAAACCGCAATCTCTAAGTTTATTACGAATAAAATTGTTTTAAACGTAGTGTCAATATTGGCTGCACTAAATATTATTGGTTATCTTTTTATGGAAAATTATAATGCTGTAGCATATTACGTTGTATTGTCTGTATTGATTTCATTCTTTAGCAAAAATATGATTATAGTATTAGGTATTCCATTAATATTTGTTAATTTATTTGTATCGAAAGGAAACGCATTTGTAGAAGGATTAGAAAACAATGACGCAACGAAAGACCAAAAAGATACACAGAGTGAAGACCAAACACAAAAACAAAAAAATATAATAAAAAAAATAAATACTCAAGACGCAAAGACTAAACAAGGACTTCCTATTACACCAATAGACCATACACCTTTAGAAGAAGGAGATAGTAATGCTACATCTACAACTGAAGAATCATTTGAAGTTGGCAGAGGTAAAAGAAAAGGTCACGATATCGATTATGCTGCTACTATAGAAGACGCTTACGACCAATTAAATCAAATACTTGGAAGTGATGGCATTAAGAGGCTAACGAGTGACACCCAAGGCTTAATGAAACAACAAATGGAATTGGCGAAATCAATGGAAAGTATGGCACCCATGATTCAAAATATGGCACCTATGATGGAACAGGCAAAAAGTTTATTAGGTGGAATGGGTGAGGGCGAAAATGGGCTAAGCGGAATTATGGATATTGCGAAAAAATTATCTGGTGGACTAGGAAACTCTGTTGCGAAATAAGGTTATTTATATTATACACATTTAATCATTATAATATAAAATATAAGCGTTTTTATTTTTTATTTTTTGCCACCAAAAAGTGAAGCTTTGCCCATTAAGTTGGTAGCATTTTTTAAACTATTAGAAGAATTTTCTTCACTATAATTATTTATTTTTTCTACTACTAAAGAAGCTATTAAATTTGCTGCTTCTTTAGCGGCAGAAGCAAATACATTTTCTTTGTCTTCAACTACTGAATCTCCATTTTCTTCAACAACTGGTTCTTGTTCTTCAACTACTGAATCTCTATTTTTATCAACAACTGGTTCTTGTTCTTCAACTACTGAATCTCTATTTTTATCAACAACTGGTTCTTGTTCTTCAACTACTGAATCTCTATTTTTATCAACAACTGGTTTTTGGTCTTCAACTACTGAATCTCTATTTTTATCAACAACTGGTTCTTGATCTTCAACTATTGAATCTCTATTTTCTTCAACAACTGGTTTTTGATCTTCAACTATTGAATCTCTATTTTCTTCAACAACTGGTTTTTAGTCTTCAACTATTGAATCTCTATTTTTATCAACAACTGATTTTTGATCTTCAACTATTGAATCTCTATTTTCTTCAACAACTGATTTTTGATCTTCAACTATTGAATCTCTATTTTCTTCAACAACTGATTTTTGATCTTCAACTATTGAATCTCTATTTTTATCAACAACTGATTTTTGATCTTCAACTATTGAATCTCTATTTTCTTCAACAACTGGTTCTTTTTTTTTATTTACTGAATCTGGTCCACCTTCAACTTTTTTTATACTTTTAATAGTATTCGCATCGACAGATCCACCCTTATTTATTTTATAATTTATTTTTTTTAGGGTTCTATTAGCTAAATTAATAGCTTTATTTTTTCGATATGTTTTTTTTCTAGAGTTCTTATTTTTATATCGTTTATATTTTTTTAAACTTTGTTTATTTTTACCGTATAATTTTGATATTTTTCCTTTAGTTAATTTCATTTATATATAAACTTGCGAATATTTTTATTTATATAGTTTATATAAATGGCAATTAATTCACAAAATATTAATATATCAAGTCAAAACGTCCAAGGAAAATGTGATTTAAAGTGTTCTTATAATTTTAAATACCCAGAAACGAATGTCATAGCTGAAAATAAAGGTGTATATATTAATTTAAAATGTGATGACACAAATAGTTCGCCAGTTTTATATAATAACAAAAAATATAATGTTACCAACGTGTTTATTACAAGTCCTTCAATACATTTATTTAATGGCTCTACCGTGTCAGCGGAAATAGTAGTAGAACATACACCAGTTTCAGGAGGAAAACAATTTTTTGTTGGAGTTCCAGTTATCAAATCAGGAGATACAACCAATACAGCGAATTTAATAAACAATATTATATATTCAATTGGTAATAATATTCCAAATGAAAACGAAACAATGAACTTAAATATAAGCGATTTTACACTAGACAACATAATTCCTAAAAAACCGTTTTTCAGCTATAGTGCAAACAAAAACACTGATTGGATAGTATTTCCAATACAAGATGCTATACTATTAAGCACTACAAATTATAATACATTAACTGGTATAATTAAAGCCTTTCCTTTACCTACACCAGGCAACGAATTATTTTTTAATTCAAACGGCCCAAGCACATTAGGTGGGAGTGACGATGGTATTTATATATCTTGTCAGCCAACAGGTTCTTCTCAAGACGAAGTTGGTGTAGAATATGATAAACCCACTGTATCATATGATTTAGGAACTGCTTTAAATAACCCAGTCATAATAGCTATGTTAGTATTTGTTGGATTTATAATAATATTTATGTCTATAGGAGTCTTATATGGAGTTATAACAGGAAAAAATATGCAATACCCAAGTTTTATTCAAAAACTTAATACATCGAATAGATAATAAATTACTAGTTTAATTTAATCCAGCTAAATTAGATGCGTCGTGAGTATCGTCTAATAGAGGTTTATAAGAAGCTTGAGATAGTGATGAACTAGAATGAACGATTGGAGCCATTTTTTTAACGACTTCTTGTTCTAAAGTGTAAGGGAATTGGTTAAACGCTGTAAATTGAGTCATTTTTTTCTGTTCGGTTGGTGCATACCTTTGTAAAGCACTTATGCCTGTAGCGGAAGATGAACGTCTAATTATATCGAATGCGACAAATAAAGATAATACAGCTAAAACAGGATTAGAATGTAAAAACAAATAGATTACAACAACAAATATAACTATTTTGCCTACTAAAGAATCAACTAAACTTGCGACTGGTTCAGGTGTGTCGTATCCCATAATTAAATAAACGGCAAATAAAATCAATAAAATGAGTTGGCCTGTATGCTCTTTTTTAAATAAATCAGATAAATTATCCATATATCATATTGATAGATTTTTATTTATAATACTCCAAAAAACTTAAGCAAAAGAATATAAATAAAATTTACTAAATAATATAAAAATAATATGGAAAAAAATAATATAAATACATATTTAGGTCAAAAAGGTTATACAATACCAAAAAACGAATTGACACTAGAACAGCAAAAACAATTGAGAACCGATTTAACTATAAAACCTTTTTCACTTAGAGATTGTGGTGGCGACCAAAAAACTTTTCCAGTATATCGTGAATCTTCAAATAAATTTTATGTTCCGCATTATTATGGTGTAGAAAAATTTGGTTTGCCAAAAGAATATAAAATAAGTGAAGGCACCAATATTGATTTAGAATTTGCTGGTAAACTACGCGACTATCAGGAGCCTGTTGTGAATAAATTTATACAACATTGTGAAAACGTTATATATGGCGGAGGGTTATTAGAGTTACCTTGTGCTTGGGGAAAAACATCAGCTTCTTTATATATTTTATCTAAACTTAAAAAAAAAACCCTTGTAATCGTGCATAAAGAATTTTTATTGAATCAATGGATAGAGAGAATACAACAGTTTTTACCTAAAGCCCGAATAGGTAAAATTCAAGGACAAACGATCGATATAGATGACAAAGATATTGTTTTAGGTATGCTTCAAAGTCTTTCGATGAAAGAGTACCCAGCATCAGTATTTGATAGTTTCGGTCTTACAATAATAGATGAAGTACATCATATTTCGAGCGAAGTATTTTCAAAATCGCTATTTAAATTGGTTACGAAATATATGCTTGGTTTATCCGCAACAATGAACCGCAAAGATGGGACGACGCACGTGTTTAAAATGTTTTTAGGCGAAGTAATTTTTAAAGGCAAACGTGATGAAGAGAGAAAAGTCGTAGTTAACGCTATAGAATATCAGGTAGATGATGAAGAATTTAATGAAGTAAAGCTTGACTATAGAGGAAATCCTGCATACAGTTCGATGATATCAAAATTATGTGAATATAATCGCAGGAATGAATTTATATTAAAAGTATTAAGTGATATGCTAACAACAAATTCTAACCAGCAAATAATGATACTCGCACATAATAAAAATATATTAAAATATTTACACGATGCTATATCACATAGAAATATAGCAACAGTAGGATATTACATCGGAGGCATGAAAGAAACAGCATTAAAAGAAACAGAAAGCAAACAAATCGTAATTGCAACTTTCGCAATGGCTTCAGAAGCGCTCGATATAAAAACGCTTACTACACTTATAATGGCGACACCAAAAACAGATATAGAACAAAGTGTTGGACGCATTCTTAGAGAAAAACATAGCAATCCTGTAGTAGTTGATATTATTGACACCCATAACTTATTTCAAAATCAATGGCGAAAAAGAAAAACATTTTATAAAAAAGTAAATTATAAAATAATTTACACAACTAGTAAAAATTATGTGGCAGATACAAATAAATGGAATGTAATTTATAATCCAAAACCTGTTTGTCAAATAAAAAGTATTACAACCGTATCCAACTTAAAAAAAACGGTTTCTCAAAAAAGTAATAGTTCTACAGACAACAGTATTACAAACGATTCAGACGCCGACGAAGAAATTGATGAAGAAACGAACGAAGAATCAAAAGACAAATTTCTTTGTGGAAAATGTTTATTGTCAATAAAAAAATAAATTTATTTATAAATTTTACACCTTATTTCATTTGAAACACCGTTTTTTACCATTCAATCTGGTAATAATCGCAACAATTTTTATGTAATTTACTTATTTTAGAATCTGGAAATGTATAATTTAACATTTCAATTATAGTTGTTGTAAACGCTTCTCTTGTAGCATAAGAATTTGTTGACTTGGATAAAATATTTTTTGGGTGGTTTTGTATCCATAGTTTATAACCATTGTAGTTTTCGCATAAACTATCTTCAATATAATTTGATTTTTCACACATTATTCTAAATTTATATTCATTTATTCCATTTGTTGCTCGGTCTATTATTTTATTGTAAATTAAAACAAATGAGTTTTCTAGTTCTTCGCCTATTAATCGGTCTAACTCTTGTTTATACATTCCTCTCAATTGAGCCTTGTATACTTGTTCGCTTAATAAATAAGCACAATTTATAAGCAGAATAATAATAAATAGTTTCATATGAGTACAATTGTATTATTATAAATCGTTATGATAATTTTATTTCAATTTTATTAAAAATATTCGGCGTTTGAAATGTAAAAAGGTTTAAAAAATTTATATAATTATAAATAAAATTATATAAAAATATTTAATGTCCTCTGCTAGGAAATCCTTGTCCTGTAAAATGGTTGTAATTGTCAATACAATTTGCTCCAGCACTTAACACAGTATAAGGTGTAGGGTTTGCGAGTGCGGACATATTTGGTGGCAAATTGATTCCTGCCACTTGATAACTAGGTGTTAACGGTAAGTTATTCTGGTACTGAGAATATCCACCTCTTTGTTTGCGACTTCGTGTACGATTACGATGAGAACGCGTATATCTATTTCTTTTTCTTCCTCCTGATAATGCTCTAGAAAGAACTCTTCGTCTTAATGAACTACGCGTTTTTTTTCCTCCTTTCATCTTCTTATACTTTTTACTTATATTTTTTATTTTTTTTCTTAAAATTTTAGAGGCACCACCTTTTAATCCACCAGGATAAATCCCCGCTGCTGCGTCTATATTTATTTTTGTTCCCCCTAAACCAGGTAATGGACCTGGAGGTGTTCCTGAAATTTCATTACTTCCAAAATTAGATGGATTATTAGAATTATTTACATTTACATAATTTCCATTAACATTACTTAATGGAATTAAATTACCATAACCTAAGTTAGAGGCTCCAGAACCAGCTGACATATATTATAATTATATAATTATTTCTTTTCATACGTATTCTTGTCATACATATGTATAATTTTTGAAGAGGTAACTATAGCATTATAGTCTGCTAACTTAACTGGTCGCCATTTTTTAAATTTATGGTTATAAGTACATACCATTTTATGTTCTCTATCTAAATGAACGAATAAATCCTCTTTTTCATTTTCAAATTCTTCTTCTTCATCGCTTTCTTCTAATGCGTCTAAATTGTCGTTTTCTTTGATAATTCTAAATAACTTATTCATCATTGCGCTGGTTTTATAGTCAGAAATGCTAGCCAACCCAACATATTCTTCTACATCATTATTTTCGCTTAAACAATATAAGTGATATATATCTTGTTGTAAATCAGGTTTTACATTTAGTATCACTTCTTTATTATTAATATTTAGTTTTACATTTTTATTTGAACCTATTCTCGTATTAACATTTTGGTTATTCAAAATTATTTTATTATAGTTATGAGAACTATCATACGTTTTTTTTACAAATTGTTTATCTTGCTGGAAACTGTGCTTACTCATATCATTAATAAAGTCGCGATAATTCATAAATAAATAATTACTTATGTTAGAAAAAAACCTAAATTGTATAGAATTTATTTTATATTTAACATTTTCTATTGATTTTATTATATCATTTATATTTTCACATATTATAGGTAACCCAAAGACAATAAAAGAATTATTATAAGAAACTTGTTTTAAATTATTTTTCAATAAATCATTGAGAGTTAACAATTTATTTCTCCAGTTTTTTTCACTTACATTTTTACCTTTAAGAAAAAATATATCTTCAATACAAAAAAACGAGTTTCCAGAATAAAAAAAAGTAGTTCCGTAAAGAATAGTTCCATACGCAAGTTCGTCAGAAAAACAAGCATTTTCTATTTTTATATTTTTTACTAGTTTATTTTCTTCAAGTTCCATTATAAAACAAACATTATTATCATTAAATGTAGTAAACCACGCAAAACATTTTTTGCCTTCAGGAATAGCCAAGTATAATTCGGCATTATGAACTTTCTTATGAGTTAATTTTTCATAAGAAAGTTTTACGTTAGGAAACTCCTTTAAAATATTTTCTTTATCAAAATGGCTCATCATAATTTATATTTTTTATAGTATAAAATAATGATAAATCTTTAAATCATTTATACAATTGTTATATATTATCATTATACTTCAGCATAATAACTAGTATTTGTCATAGAATCTAAAGCTGATATTTCTGTTCCTGAAGAAACACTATGTAATTGTTTTTTAAGAAATGATTTTAGTTCATTTTTCATAGATGGTTCTTTTTCTTTCTTTTCTCCCGTTCCTGTTATTCCATCTAAACCTGTTGATTCATCTAGACTAGGCAATAAATCAATCGCATTATAACCATACCGAGAATTCGTATTATTCTCATTATGTCGGCCTATTATATTTAACATATTCTCATATTTTTGTGCGGGTGCGTTTACTAAATCCTTTATTTTTGGTACGGTTAACGTAGACTTAAAAAAATTTATTAAGTGATGTACTAAAAAAACGAGAATGATTGATAAAATAGTCATTTGTATAACCCAAGATAACATACAATATTTATATATTAGTTTAAAAGAGAGAAAAACACATTTAATTCATCTTTAATAAAAAAAATATTTAAATTAATATTGTGATTTTTTTTATTTTTTTTATTTTTTTCATTTTCGTCATTTTTTTCATTATTATTTTTGACATTTTCATTTATTTCGAAATAAAAATCAATAGGCACTAATTCATTAACAACATTTAAATCATTATCTTTATATGTAACTGCGAATTGAATAACTAAAAATATTTTTGAAGTTTTGTTTAGAGAGAAATAAAAATATTCTGTATTCATAGCTAAATGTTTGCTTGGTAATTGATTAATAGGTATTTTAACTATATATGAATAATCAAATAATACGTTATAATCTTCGTAAAATTTATTATTTTGTTTTACTATATTATCGTTATAAATTAATTTATACACACCATTATCATCAACATAATATTGACCTGATTCGCTATATATTTCCATAACAAATTTTCTTTTAATACAGTATTTTTTTAAAACAGGAATTGCTTTATGTAAATTATTTAAACTATAATTTTCAATAAATATTTTCATCAAATGATATAAAAATATATAAATAAACTATTTAAACCTTTTAAATATAGTAATTTATGGCACAACCATTAAATATCATAATAGTTGACAAAAATGGCTCATTAAAAACGCTAAATGTAAAAGATTTTAAAGAAGAAGAATTATATAAAAAATGCGGATTTAAAAAAGCGGAAGATTTTGTTAAACAAGTAGATTGGAATTTAAAATATGACGGTAAAAAATACATAGTTAGTGTCTTCGCTAAGACCGAAGGAAGAACTAATACAGAAAATAAATACGATTTTCCTCCACCAATTGATACAAAATTATTTTTTGGCAATTGTGCTATTATAGCGACATTGAAAAGTGAAGAAAAAAAATATATAGACTTAACAATACCATTATGGAATAAAATATATGAAAAACTGTTTGGCGGTTTTGAAGATTTAGCGGCAACAGTTGTTGAAGATGAAGAAGAAGAGGACGAATTGGCAAATGTCCCAAAAGAAAAAAAAACAAAACAAGGTTATCTTAAAGACGGTTTTGTAGTTGAAGACGCAAGCGAGTCTGAAGAAGCAGTAACAAATTCTAGCGATGAAGAATCAGAAGACATAGATGAAAGCACAGAGGAGGACGAACAGGGTGAAGAAGAGTTACTAATAAACGATATAGGTTCAGAATTAAGTGAAGACTCTTATGATTATGACAGTGAAAGTGAAACCGAAAATGAAAAATAAAAAAGAAAAAGAAAAAGAAAAAGAAAAAGAAAAAGAAAAAGAAAAATCAAAAAATTAGTAATTCCATTTACCAGGTTTAGGTTTTAACTTGTCTGGTTTTCCCGTTAAACTTACAGGACGGATTAATGCGTGCACTTCCCTTTTTTCTATTATTTGTTCTATATTTATTTGTTTCATAGGTTTTGAATAAGCAATTATAAAATTGTTTTCATTATTGACTACGCTATTTATACTAGCATCAATAGTAGTCGAGTTTTTATCCATTTTATAATATATAATAATATAATAATAAAATAATATATTTTATTATTAAAATGGTCTTAAGTGACATAGAAAATAATTTAAGCGAAGATAACGAAAATAATAAAGGAACCCAAAAAGATGTTTTTGATAATGTAAACGTTCAAGACGATTTTTTCTATAAAAAAGCTAAAGAACATATCATAATATATCAAAATGATAATACAAATATATCTTCTATAATGGATATAATAGCAACTTACGTAAAAGGTCAACGTATTTTATATACTGAGTCAAAAACGCTATGCGAACAGAGATTAAGTAGTTTAATGGTCCCGTCTATATTATTTACAGTAATATGTAGCATAGTGAATTTAATACTTAAAGATTATATATATGGTAACGTAATAACGAGTTGTTTAAACGGATTAATAGCTTTTATTTTGGCTTTAATAAATTACTTAAAATTGGACGCTAGAGCAGAAGCTCATAGAAGTAGTGCATATAAATATGATAAGTTATTATCATATATAAATTTTCAATCTGGTAAATTATTTTTTTTAGAAGATGAAACCAAAAAATTTGGCGAAATCATAATGAAGGTTGAACGAGATATAGCTGAAATTAAAGAAAGTAATCAATTTGTATTACCAGAAAAAATACGCTATAGTTTTCCAAAATTATCAGGAATAAATGTTTTTACGGAAGTAAAACGTATAGAAAGAATAGAAATTCAAACAACAAATCAGCTTGCGAATTATATGAAATTAATTCATCAATATGAAACAGAGAGAAAGTTACTAACTGAGAAAAATGAGAAAACCAATACAAATAATATAACCAATACAAATAATATAACCAATACAAATAATATAACCAATACAAATAATATAACCGAGAAAGCTGAAGAAAAAGAAAAAGAAAAATTTATTGAAAGTAAATTAACCGAATTAGAAAATAATAAATTTTTAATAACAATGGAATTAATAAAAATACAGGAAGAATATTTATCTATAGATAAAACATTTGAAGAAGAAATGGATAAATATCGTTATAAAAATAGATATTTACCAAAAATTTTAGATTATTTAAAGGTCTAAAATGTAAAATGTAAAATGTAAAATGTAAAAAGATATAAGTCTAATATAAAAAAAAATTGATAATAATATTAATTTAAATATAAAATGAATACCTAAACTAATAATGTCTTCTATTAAAGTTGATAACTCTGAATTATTTCGTTTATATATTAGGGAGAAGTTGAACGAAATCGTTTGTGACGATAAAAATAGTGCGAATTTAGAAAAAGGTATATTTAATTACACATTAAAAGAATCGGTTCGCCAAAGGGTAGTAAAAAAATGGGATAATAAATATTTCGTCCAAATTTATATAGACCATCTGCGTAGCGTTATAGCAAATTTAAAAGGCGAAAATTTGGAGAATATAAAGAACGGGACAATGAAACCGCATTTATTAGCTTTTATGACACATCAAGAATTATGCCCTGATAAATGGAATAAACTTATTGAAGCAAAATCAAAGAGGGATAAACATAAATTCGAAACAAATATAATGGCATCTACTGATACTTTTACTTGCCGTAAATGTCGAAGTAATCAATGTACTTATTATCAAATGCAAACTAGATCGGCGGATGAGCCGATGACAACGTTTGTTACGTGTTTAACTTGTGGAAACCGCTTTAAATGCTAATAAATAAATAATTTAAAGAAATAAAAAAATAATAAAAATCCTAAACCAAAATATAATAAACCAAAATATAAATATTTTTTTAATCTTGCGAAAATAAATGGAAATGGTTCTTTTAAAACCAATTTGTTATCTTCATTTTTAGAATGTTCGTAAATAAAATAATTTAAAACTTCGTTTGGAAATTCAGGCGCCACCTTCCGTATAAACATTACGTATTTATCTTTTGAAAGTGATTTTTTAATGAATTTAATATCTTGGTCGTTAGCTGATTTAAATAAATGGGGACTTGTAGAGTTTGTCATTCTACACCAATCAGCAGTATGCGAAACGGCAGATATAATATTTTTAGTATTCAATTGTTTACACATATACATTATTATCGCGAACAAACTTTCATTTGCTAACCCGCCTTTACAAATAGTGCGAGTCATATTTTGTCTATTATTTGCGAAATGAATACATTGAACTATATTTTCTCTCTTCATAACGAACCAAGGATCATTTGCTAAATGTAATTCTTCTGGCAAGGCCGCCAAATTTGCTCTTTTATGGAACTGAATGTTCCACCAAGCTTTTTTCCAACTAAAAATGCTTTTACTGTAATGAGTATAAAACAAATGGCGAAATTTAATAGGAGATATAATGGGACAACAAGAGTCAGTCAAAAAACAAAACCAGTTATTGTTTACGTCGTGTTGTAAAGCAAAATTCATCAAAGATAAATACGCAGGTATAACGTGATAATAGCTTGTTTCATAAATAAATTTTGGAGGCATTGTATGTTTAATAATCCATTCAGATTTAATTTTTTTAAAATCTTTATAATAAAAATATACGTTAATTATATCTTGATTTGGTTTTATCCATTCTCTCCATATATCTTCTTTATTTAAAATATGTTCGTAATTTATAATAAAACATAAAGCAACTTTCATAATATATTTTTACAATATTTTTTAAACTATAATAATTTTATAATATATATCATTTCTAACTAAATAGCCTATTAAATAGAGTATATTTTTTTATGTTATTACACGGAATATTTTCATAACATTCGTCTAATAATTCGTTTCTATATAGTTCGTCTAAATTATCGTTCGATTTATTTATTAGGTCGTGAATTAATTCGTGAATTATTTCTGTTATAAATGTAGACGCTTCTTTTTTTGTATCGTTAGTATTTTCTATTTCTATATTGTTAAAATTATTTATTTGTCTGCGCAAACACATTATTTCTCCGCGTAATAAAGTATTCTCATTATTTAAGTTTTCTATTTTATGTTCTATACATCGTAAATTTTTTATATATTTTTTTATGCGTACCAATATATAAGAATTATAAATATTCGTTGTCAATAAAAAAGTATTTGTAATCATAGTAAAAAAAATAAAACAAAAAATAAATTTTTTATATTTTTCTTTTTTTTCAAAAAAACGTCCTTTTTTTATCACATTTGTTAGCGCATTTGTTAGCGCATTTGTAATAGAATCTGTTATATTAATTTCTGCCATTATAGTTAATGATTATAATTATAACAAAATATTTAATATATTTTAAATATATATATTTCTAAAACCCTACTATTTCCAAGTCTTTAATATACCAATATTCTGAAGAACCATTTGGTAGTGGTCTTCTAATAATAAAAGGAATTTTCTTCTCTCTTAATTCGAATTCGGCAATAACATAACTATCAATAATATTTTCAGGAACTTTAACAAAAGGTTTAGCACCTGTCTCTATTTGTTTAGCTCTCTGTCCTAAAATTCTCGCTTTTTCATATTTAGTTAAGAATGGTATTGTTTTATGATTTGGATCAATAACAATATTATCATTATTTCTTACGACTGTCGCTAATTTCACAATTTCATCATAATTATGTGTAAAACATTCCGGATGAAAATCGTTTATATAATTTTTAGTAATTTCACTGTCAAACTTTTGTAAATAAGTTTCGTTATCATCATCGTCATCATCATCTTCATCAAAATTTAAATGTGAATTGTTTGTGTGTTTTATATTTTTGTTTTTTTTTGTGACAACTTTTTGTTTTTCATTCAACTCAATATCATTTTCTTCTTCATCAGCTGACTCGTATTCTTCGTTTTCATCTTCTTCGTCTTCATACTCATTATCTTCTTTAGGAATACCACCTTCTTCTTCTTCTTTAGGAATGCCATCATCTTCTTCAATTTCGCCTTCTTCAAGTTCTTCTGCTCCTCCCACAAACTCTTCATCATAGCTTTCACTTTCACTTTCGCTTTCTTCGCCACCACTATAGTATTCAATGTCGCTCATTATTACTGTTGTTATTATATTTACTAAAGATACTTTTAAATAAAAATAATCAATTTTATTTAAAAAAAAAAATATATTTAGTTTATTTATGATTTTCTTATCTATACAAGATGCAGAATATATATTTTTTAATAAAATTTTATTTTTATGCTTGTTCGTTTGTTTTCCAAACAGTATCACAATCACTACATAAATATATGTATTTCATATTAGTATCATCATATCTAATATATATTATTTCTCGTTCTTTTTCGTCTTTATTTGTAGGACAATCTCTATTAGGACATAATACATTATTTATACGTGGTAATGTAGGGTCTAACTTTGTATACTTATTAATAATATAATTAAATGATTTTTCATTTTTTTTTATTTGTGTTTTGGATACACATACATTTTCTACAGCAATAAATTTATCTTCATTACCGCAATTTCGACAATAATAAATAAGTTTATTGGGGTCATCACTATTAATTTTAATGTAATACATATTAGAGCAGTTACTACAAAAATGCATTGTTAATATATAATACCAAATATATTTATTTATATTTGTTTATATTTATATAATTTGTATCAATTTTTTTTAATAAACAAATGTAAATATAAAAAAATGTTTTTCAAAAAAAATGTAAATTATGAAATCATATTTCGTGCTTCTTTTAATTTATTTATTATCCTGTTATAATTCACATTAATTCTCATAGTATAATAGGATGTTTTAAAATCTTTACTTTCGAAATTAAATGTGGAATTTTTTTTCTTTGCGAAGTCTAATAATTAATCATAATTCATAATAAATCTTTTTTTAATAAAAGGGAAAAAATAGTTAAAAAAAGGAAGAAAAAAATGTTCTTTTTTCATAACAACATCACAAACAGCAATATCTAAATTGGAGAATTGAATAATTTCATCATAAGGTTTTGAGTCTGTGTGATTTTCGCAAACACCAGGCTCATTTAATAAAGGGTTTTTACATAGCAACGTACATAAAGTTAAAAGAACAGTAGATATTGTTTGGCACGACGTCCATTGATCACCTCTCCAAGTATTTAATACAGACACGCAAACTTTTCCACAAGTATATAAATTTGGGTTAAAACGGATATTATTGGCATTCGTCCAATACTTAACATTTGGCGGACTATGTGGATAGTCTTGTGGAAAATGTAGTTCGAAAAAATAATAACCACCAAAATAAGGTGTGTCTTCAGGACCTATAATTAAAGCATATCCTTTCATCATATTTGTATCATCGTGAATATAGTAAATTCCATTGTCTGTTAACGGATTTTTGATAATTTGTTTAACGTCTTTTAATAGTCTTGAAATTGTATCTTTTGATATAAAAATACTCATATTTAAATAGTTGTATATAGTTAAATATTGTGCTGTTTTTTTTAAGTTAATTTGAAATAGTATATATTTTGTATGGGTCTATGTAATTAGTTGTATAGTTGTGTAGATTTTTCAGTTATTTTATTTAAAAAAAATGAAATAGAAATATATTATTATATTATATTAATAATAAAAAATGAGTTCCGTAAATATAACGTCGTCACAATTTAAAGACTTAAATGAATTTTTAGCAAAGCATAGCAATAAAAATGAGAAGGACAAAGTTGCTACACATACAAGAATCCCAGATGTTAAATTGAATATTTACCCTGGTTCATTCTGTATACCAAAAGAAGACTTACCTGTGTTTTATAGTTTGTATTATGATAGTATTTTTGTAAAAAAAAGAAAAGAGTATTTAACAGAGAGACAATTGGATGCTGACGGACCTATGGCGGTAGATTTTGACTTCAGATACCGTTATGAAGTTGATACTAGACAGCATACCAAAGAGCACATTCAAGATATGATACTACTATATTTAGAAGAACTTAAGGAAGTTTTTATATTTGAAAGTTCTAAGCCATTTAATATATTTATTTTTGAAAAACCTAACGTAAATAGGTTAGAAGATGGAAGTTTAACAAAAGACGGAATCCATATGGTAATCGGTTGTAAAGTAGAACATATACTACAGACGATAATACGTGATAAAATGCTTACAAAATTACCAGAAGTATGGGACCTTCCTCTTATAAATACTTGGGAATCAGTTTTAGACGAAGGAATTAGTAAAGGAACTACAAATTGGCAGCTATTTGGTTCGAGAAAACCAGGAAACGAAGCTTATGAATTAACTCAACATTTTGTAATTTCATATGATCCAAAAGATGGTGAATTTATGATGGATGAGAAAAAAGTTGCGGAATATGATTTGAAAAATCAGTTTTCTAAATTATCGGTCCAATGCGATTCTAATCCTAAATTTGAACTAAACCCAAAAATATTAGACGAGTATAATAAGAGATTAGGAACAAAATTTGTTAAAAATAAAAAAATTTCCAGTGGCACAAAAATAAATTTACTTGAAGAAAAAAATGGAGAAAATGAAGATGATGAAGAATATATATCTTTGAATGACATTAAAGATAAAGAAACATTAGATAAGGCTATTAACCAAATGTTGAAAAAATTAAGTCCAAACGAACACGATATTAGAGAAACACACGAGTATACCCAAGCTTTACCAGAAAAATATTATGAACCAGGTTCTCATTTATTAAACAGACAAGTTGCGTTTGCTTTAAAACATACTGATGAACGACTATTTCTGTCGTGGCTTTGTCTGCGAAGTAAAGCGAGCGATTTTGACTATAATACGATTCCGGATTTATACGCACAATGGAAAAAATTTCATAAATCAAATCAAATGAATAAACAAGTTACAAAACGTTCAATTATGTATTGGCTTAAAAAAGACAATTTTGATGAATACGAGAGAATTAAAAAGCAAACAATTGACTATTATATTGATAAATCTTTAGAGACATCTACAGAATATGATTTAGCAATGGTTTTAAAACAAATGTATAAAGATAAATATGTATGTGCTAGTTATGATAAAAAACGCGGATGGTATGTATTCAAAAACCATCGTTGGGTAGTAGACCACGGAATAAGCATTAGAGAAAAAATTTCTAAAGATATGTTTGACTTATTTACTATTAAATGCGACCTTATGTATAACGAAATACACGAATATAACGAAGACGATAATAGGACAGAATTCATCAAAAAGAAAATTAAAATTATAGGCGACATTCTGATTAAACTAAAGAGAACATCGGACAAAAATAATATTGTACGTGAGGCAGCAGAAATATTTTATGATGGTGACTTTATTAAAAATATGGATACAAATAAATATTTATTATGCTTTAATAATGGTGTAGTAGACTTTAAAAATAAAATTTTTAGGGAAGGATATCCTGAAGACTATATTACAATGACAACAGGCATTGATTATATTCCATATGATGAAACTAATCAAGAACATATACAAACCTCAAATGAACTAATAAAATTTATGGATAAGTTATTTCCTATACCTGATTTAAAACAATATATGTGGGACCATTTGGCATCTTGTTTAATAGGAACAAATAAAAACCAAACTTTCAACGTATATCACGGAAGCGGTAGTAACGGTAAATCAATTTTAGCTGACCTAATGTCTGTTACACTAGGAGAATATAAGGGAACAGTACCGATAACGCTTGTGACAGAAAAAAGAGGTTTAATAGGCGGAACATCAGACGAAATACTTAAATTGAAAGGAAAAAGATATGCCGTAATGCAGGAACCGACAAAAGGCGTAAAATTAAATGAAGGTATAATGAAAGAGCTTACCGGTGGCGACCCAATACAAGCGAGAGGATTATATTCAGAGTCGGAAATTTTCGAGGCACAATTTCAATTGGTTGTTTGTACGAATAATTTATTTGATATTGAAAGTAATGATGATGGAACGTGGAGACGTATTAGAAAATGCGATTTCTTGTCTAAATTTATTGACAAAGACGAAGAACACACTGACGATACAGCTTATGTTTATATTAAAGACAAGGAGTTAAAAGATAAGTTGCCGTTTTTAGCACCTATATTTGCGAGTATGCTAGTTAAACGTGCGTTTGAAACAGACGGTGTTGTTAAAGATTGTGACACTGTTACGAAAGCTTCACAAAAATATAGAAAAGGACAAGACCATATTGCTGCGTTTATTGATGATATGATTGTTAAAGGTGATGAAAAAGATATAATAAAGAAAACTGGATTGAATACCGCATTTAAAAAATGGTTCGAAGAAACGCAAGGTTCAAGAAAAGCTCCCAAAGTAGAAGAGTTACACGAATGTATGAATAAAAGAAGATTTAAATATAATGGCAAAGGTTGGATAGGAATAAAATTTTATGAACCAGATGATGAAGACCAATTAAATGAATTATAAAAAATGAATTATATAAAATGAATTATATAAAATGAATTATAATACAAATAAATGAAGTTTTTTTATTTAACTTGCTAATTATTTATAATTTAATATTACAAATAATTATATAAACAATTTTTTACAATAATATTTTTTAATTCACTTTTTTTGGCATCAACTCGTAAATAAAGTTTATAATAGATAATACGATATTAAGCAAGTAAGATGACACAAATGGTAATGCGACTAAACAGACTAAAACAGACAATCTATTCTTCCAATTCAGTTGTGAAGGATAAATAAAAGAAATAACAAAATACCAAATAACACAAATAACATAAACAGTTATCAAAACATAAAAATACCAAAAATTCAATTTTTCAATACCTTGTTCTTCATAAAATGTTTTTCTGTCATTTGTTAACACATCTGATGTATTATTTTTTAAGTCTTTAAATAACTTAATTTTTTGATTTTTATAACGATTATACAACTCTTCCACATTTTGTAAGTTTACATAAAGACCATTATAAGTATCTATTAATAACCCTGTGTTAGAATAATCTTTATTAAAATTATCTTGAAATTTAGCAGCAATTAGTTCTGCTTTTTCAGTAAGCTGATTTACGTTTAAATTATTATATGCGGTTGTTCCTTTTGTAAATGTAATATATTTTTTTTGTGCAACTTCAACCTGATTAGCAGCAGATGCTAAATTTGTTTCAGCATTTAAATATGTATTTTGTAGTTGTTCCGATATTTTTTGCCTCTGACAATCACTACCACAATTAACTACTTGAGACGCTTGTTGAATAAAAGAATTTAAATTATCTATGTTAAATGAATTAGACATTACTATAATATACTATATTGGTAAAAGATTTTGTATTTATTTATAAATAAAACTTTCACTTAGAGAAGGTTTAACTGAGTTACCACCGTCCATAGCAACAGTTGTTTCCGAATTAGCTGATTTTTTGCTTAAAACTTTATTTACCATTGATTCAGTAATAAAAGACTCCGTAGTAGTTCCAGATGTAGAACTGTCAACACATAAATTTGAAGAAGTGTCATAAGTTTGTCCGTCAGAACAACACATTTCACCTATACACGTACCGAGTGTACCATTGCCCCAAGGATCTGTAGAACTACTAGAACCTGTAGGAGCAGTGCTAGGATTAAAATACCAGTCATACTGTTGATAATTCATATTATCACGTTTTATAATAGAAGCGAAACGATACCAAAAGTAAATTGCTCCGATAACAGATATGATGGCTAACAAAAGATAATAAATATTAGTTGGTAAGAATCCTTTACTATTTAATATGGCTAAAATAATAATGGGGATTAAAGTAAAAATAACTATTTTCATTAACTGTGAATGTTCTGCGTATTTGTCACCATAGTAGTCATTTATTTCTACTAACCTAACTTTATTATTTTTTTCTACTTCTAACATTTCTAAACGTTTTTTTGCATTATTTAATTCATTTTCTACAATAGCAATAGCTGAAGTTTGTTCCTGAAGAGTTCCAATTGAAGAACTTAAAGCATTTTGGTAGAAGCCATTAACACCAGTAAGCGTTTGATATAAATTAATACGCATTTGTGAAATTTGATTAATTTTTGTAATTGTATCTTGTTGTTGTGTTGAAGTTAAATTTGGATTAGTCTCTAAATTATTAAATAACTGTTGTTCCATTTGTTGTAAAGATTGGATATCATTAAGTATCTGCTCGTTGTTTTCTTGAATATCAGGTAAATTAGACATATTATATAAATTATAAGAAGATAATTATATAATATAATTTTTTTTTTATTTTTATTTTTTAACAATATTCATAGCAACTAATACTGAACCTGTTGCTAAAATACTCCAAAACAAATATTCATAATTTTTTTGTAACACCACTATATCACTGTCATTTAATATATTATCAGCGTGAGTATCAAAACCAACGATTTTATTGTTAGTATCGGACAAATCTGTTAAATAATCGTCTACTCCTAAAACATTCACGCCCATTTGTGTTTCGGCTAAATTAGTTCCAGAACCAAAATTTCCCGTTAAATTTGTAATTTGGTTAGATAACAAATCCAATTGTCCCTGCAACTGCGATAACTGTTGTTGTTGAACGCTTGTCATATTATAAATACTAAATGGGTTGGTTGATGAACTACTGCTAACATAATTTTGATATTTAACTGTATCTATATTATTGGTTGTAGATAAAGCTCCGACTTGCGGCGTTTGAGGTATGGCATTTCTCATATATAAATTTACACCAGGGTTTATAACTCTTGTTCCAGTTGGATACATTCCTGATGTTTTAGGATAACAAACATTATTTGTTGTTGAAAAAGCAAAACCAGCACAACTTGAATTATTATTACAAGTAGTTTGACAATTTTGAACTGTAGCATTACCGTAAGCGGCTCCACTAATGTCATTGCCTGGACTATCCGTATTTATTAGGTTTGCGTAGCTATTTATATATTGCGTGTTTGAACTTGGATACACGTGCAATCCTGCGTCAGCATCAATATATGCAAGTTTTCCCATATTACTAGTAATGCCAACGCTACCTAAATCATAAATTCCATTTGCTCCTAGACCTCCACCTATATTCGAATCCGCCATTTGTCTACTGTTAACGACGTTTTTAAATGTGTATAAAACGAGATTTCCGTCACCTTGCATAATCAAAGCTAAGTTTCCATTTGTAGAACCTACAAAATCGCCTGCGGCTAAAGTAGATCCGCTAGCAATCCAATTTTGTCCGTATTTTCCATTTGCTGCGGCATATACTGGATTAGGTTGTTGCTGTTTTCCTTGCGTATTTGAAGCCCAAATTAGTCCTTGGTTATCAGAAGGTCCTGTTCCTCTATAAACACACATATTACCGTCATTTTGAAGAATTAAATAATAATTACTTTGGTTTAAACCTGTTGTATAAACCGCATTAGACCAACCACCACCAGATATTGTTCCATTTTTAGTTGTAGTGCAGTTTCCAGCTTTACCATATTGTGTGGTTTGACTTAAATTACTACTTAAAGCGCATTGTGCGTTGGTACCAGATGTAGAATTTTGCAACCCAAAATATGTCGCATTATTTTGTTTAGCTATACTTTGACAAGCAGATAAATTATAACTTTGTGAACCATTATTATATAAAGGCATCGCTCGAGATGAAGAATCTCCATAACATCCTAAAAAACCGCTAGGTTGTGCTGTAGAGTTAGATGTACTGGAAACAGAAGTTCCACCAGAGTTTACTAGAGAAAGTGAACCTGTTATAGATAATATAGCACTGTTACCTGTTTGGCCTGCTGTTCTTGAAGACCATAAAGGAACTTGTCCGCTAGGTATGTAACTAATACCTAATTTTGATGCTGTTGGTAAATCATTACTTACAGCGCAATAGCCTTGTGAATTTGTTTGGTTTACATTTTGTAGAGAGAAGTATCGATACCCTCCGTCTAGTGATGTTTGTAGACATTGAGCGTAAGTATAAGCACCATTTGCGTTAGTACCTGAGCTTGATATAGATATTCCTTGAATCGCTGAAGAATAATTGCCGCTAGAATTAGTTCCATAAAATCCAAAGGCATAACTTCCAGAAGTTGTTATTGTAATTGTTGTTGTATAACTATTCCAAGCGCTAGTTGACGGTGTAAATGTATATGATGCTGTTGCCTGTTGAGGTGTGGTAAATGAAGATGACGCAATACAAAAAACATTAATAGGATTTGCTCCACTATATCCAGGTCTTCCACACGAATAAAATCTTATAATATAACTACCTTGTAATAAATTAATGTATTGGTATAAACTTTGGTTTGCTTGGATACACGCTGCCTGAGAACCTGTAGGGTATGGTGTAGGATATCCCCACGCACCACTACTGTTTAATAAAACGGCATTAAAATACCAACCAGTAACCTTAGAAGTAGAATTTATATATTGATAACTACCGCCTGAAATTTGCGGCTGTTGAAAATTTGCGTTTTGTAAATTTACAGTAAAAGTAGAAGGAGCATTTCCTACAAAACTCATTAAAGGACTACTAGTATTATCCGCATAGCTACCTACATATTTAGCTGTAGGATTGTTTAATATATTATTTACATAAACGTTTAAACCTTCATTACCACAACTTTGTCCCGCTACCATAGGACTTCCTGAAATTAATGGATAATTTGCGGTTGGTATAGAAGTGCCAGGTGTATTATAGTCTGTCAACCACGGTAAATTTATTTTTGTGAAGTTTTTTGAAGCGGGACAACCATTTAACCCTGCTGTAGCACTCATAACCGAACTAGAATATAATTTTGCTACTCCTTGATTAGTAACATAAGCTATATCGCCTGTAGAAAAAACCACATTTTTATTTAAATAAGGGTTTTTAGGATTTACACGATTCACATAATTAGTAGCACTGCCAGTAATTTGTTTCCATAGTGTTTGATATTGTGTTAATGTGTCTTGATAATGTTGTTTTAAAGCGGCTATACTTTGCTGTTGTGATGAATAGTCGTTATTTTGAATTATTTCGTTTGATTGTTCCGTTAATCCGTCAGCAGACAAATCCAAACTACTTAAATCTATACCTGTAAAGCTTTCTATGCCACTACTCAATCTATTAGCTTTTTTAACTAAATGTTTTTTTATTCTTTTTTGATTGTTTTTAAATTTCTCTCCTTGAGTTAAAGAAATAGAAGAAGTAAATGCTTCAGTATTACTATTTTTTTTTTTATATTCTTTTGCTAAATTTGTTATGTCAATTTTGTTTGGGTCACTTACATTTTCCATACTTGTCATATTAATATAATAGGATACAAAAATATATAATATTAATAAATTAATTAATTTTTTCATTTATTCATTTATTCATTTATTCATTTATTTATTCATTTATTTAATTTCATTTTAGCGAGAATATAAGAAATCAATAATATAGAAACAAATAAATATATGTTATCGTTTCTATAAATATTAGATAATCCTAAAAATACAACCATTATACCAAATAATAACATAGCTTCTCTCTTAACATAAGTACTACCTCCACCAATTTGTTGCCCTGTTAGAGAGAATTTTATCAGCAAAAAAATTAATAATACTGAAATAAATAGTAATACAATATAACTTAAATAATTTGAATTAACAATAAGAGAACTATTGTAATAAGCCTCATTAGCTGTCTCATAATCACTTGCAATTTGTTTTAACTGTTCTCTCTCATTTATTAAAACCTGATAATTTTGTTGTAAAATTTGGTCTTGATGCTTATTTTGTGAAGACGTTTGTTGAAATTTAGTTTTATTAGAGATAGCTAGATTTTTCATTTGTGTATTAAGTGTAATTAACTTATTATTTAGCTGTTGTAATTGATAACTATAACTTAGCAGCTGCGATACAATTGCGGTTGATCCAGACGCATTTACTATATTTCCCGTTCCACCACTAATAGTACACGTTTTTTTTGATGAATTAAATGACGCACCAGTACAAGATTTATTGGCAGAACAAGCTGACATACATTTTTGCAATGTTGAATTAGAATTACTACTTAGTATATTTGGGCTACTATATAAAGTATTAGAAACAGTCGTTAAACTATTCTTGGACGAACTTAATAAATTAATATACTGAGAATATAAATTTTGATATTGTGTTAAAGTACTATTAAATTGATTACTAATATTCTGTAAACTCATTTATATATATATTATTATTAGAAAAACTAAATTATTATTATTATTATTATTATTATTATTATTAGAAAGAGTATTTATGTATTTATGTATTTATGAATTTATGAATTTATAAATTTATGTACTTGTGTTTCCAGATGGGTTCAAAAATCCTGTTAAACTACTAGTTACATCATTTTTTGATTTTGATAAAAAATATAGTATAACAATAAATACAATGGATAGAACTAATAATAATAAAAAAGAATAATAATTTTGATTTATTTTAATGTTTCCTTCCATTTGTGTTTGGTCTAAAGTATTTTGTTTTGCTATAGTTTCATATATTTTTTCTTTTTGTTGTAATAAATTTAAATAGTTATCAATAAGCGCTTGGGCTTTTTCACTCCTTAACTTATACTCAGTTTCAAAAATAGGTTTGCCCTGATTAATTTTATCTAATATTTGAGTATTTACGTTAATTAATTGGCTATTAATGCTTTTAATATTCATCATAAGGTATTTTTCCTGACTTATTAAAGCATAATTATTATTTGAAGATTTTATTAAACTACCATCACCAGTTCTTAAAGAACAAATGTTTTTATTTGTATCGTAAGTAGCGCAACTACACACCGTATTTGAAGCACATAATGACTTACAACCAGAAATAGTTGGCACACGACTACTACTAATCGCCGCAGTACCCCAAAATGTTTGCCCTTTAATAGACATCATAGGTAGAGCAGTTCCTTTAGATTTTTGAAGCAATAAACTGTTATAATCAGAAACAGCTTGTTCGTATTGTGTAAGCAAATTACTATATTGAATACTTAAATTTTCTAAATCTAATATTAATGAACTTGTTGCGTTATTTTCAGTAAATTGTTGATAATTACTTTTTTGATAAGAATTATTCTGGCTATACATCTATATAATTATAAAAAGAAAACATAAATTTCATCTTTTATTATACAAAAAATAATATAATAACGAAGAAATAGAGAGAAAATAAATTAAAAAAGTTGCTTGCGTGCCGTTGTCTTCTTTAAGTTGGTTTACCAATACATTATTATTTGAAACATTTATAAGATTTTTCTCTCTTTCTTCCATTTGTAGAACTTTTTTTTTAATTGATTCGTCTGTATATTTGCGAGAATATATCATATATTTATTGTCTGGAATATATTTGCGTCTATTAAAAATGTTAAACATTTAAAAGATATAAATATAAAAAAAAACTATTTCTAATTTATTAATTTATTATTCATTGTATTTTACTTTTATAAGCTCGTGATATAGAAAAACCAGCAATAAATATACTTAAGAGTAAACCCCAATTTCTCAAATAATTATATTCATACATGCTTTTATAGTCCATAATTAATTCATCAGAAGCATTATATTTTTCCTTAATACCTTTTAGTTTTTTTATAGTCTTACTATTTTCTGTTTTCATTTGTCCTATTGAATTATTTAAATTTAAAAGTATTTCATTTATAGCATCAACGTTAGTTTGTACGTCGTTTGACAACGTAAACATTTGAGAGTTAACAGAATTTAAATTATTTTTTACACTATTAAAATGTGATATGTATTCATCATAATCTGGATTTCTGTTATAAAATACGTAATATTTTTTAAAATCATCTAAAATAGATGGCAATTGCTCGTTCAATGTCTGTAAACGTTGTGTAAATAGGTATGGTTCTTCAAAACTATCTTGAATATTGTCACCAAGTATGTTAGCCATTGATATATATATGAAATTAAAATAAATATCAATAAAAAATTCTATTATACAGAGCCATCAAAATTAACTTCTAACTTATCAAAATATTCTTTTGTTTCTTTATATCCTCCAAAAAACAGTGAATTATAAAAAACTATCGGAAAAGTTTTATATTCATATTCAATTTTTGCTGTATCCTTTATGAATTTTAAAAATCCTTCTTTATCTTCAACTAAATATTCGTCACAGTTTACTTCAAAATAAAAAATATTTTTCTCTCTAAGTAGTTTTTTTACTTTAGTACAGTTATCGCAACCACTTTTACTGTAAATTGTAAAACCCACATCTAATGGCGTTTCAAAATTCATTTTATATTTATTTTTTTAAAATTGTTTTTAAGTATTTTTTTATCTTTTATCTTTGAAGTAATATTTTTATACACAAACTCTATAATAATTTGTTTCAATTGCTGTCTTGCTCGGCCGAATTATTTTACATACTTGTCCTGGTCTTAGACCTATTACACGCGCGACAGGGTCAAATCTTGAAATATCTGGAAAATTATTTTTACTATTTATATTGTATTTAAACATCACATCTTGGACTTCTTCATCTGTTATAATAATATGATTTGGAACTAATGCGTGTTTAAGAATATTAAATTGTAAACGCTTAATACTCTCAATTACTATGAATATGCCATCTGTTTCCCAAATATGTTTTAATTCATTTACAATTGTTTCATTGGGTTCATCTTTAATTATAATAAATAATGTGTCGTCTTTTGTTAGTGTCTCAGATAACATAAATAAATCATCAATCATTTCGTGAATATTATTTGGTCTAATAGCTTTTCCTAAATTATATCTTATATATATTTTATTTTTTCTTCCTGTAACAGCATCAGGATTTTTTTTTTCTAAAAGAATATCGAGTTGGTTATTTTGTTTCATGGAATTTACTTCATTTACACTAAAGTTAGCATAATCTTCAACATTATATCCTTGTTTTTCCATTAGTTCTAGAATTATTTTTCTAGAATTGTAGATATTAGAAATTAATAAACTTGTGTTTAAAGCAGACATATTTATATTATACTATTAACATAATGATTTATATTTATTTCATTTTTATTTTTATTTATATTTTTTCTATTTATAGTTTTATTTTTCTAGTTTCTTGATCTTTTGTTTCTTCATCTTTTGTTTCAGGCACTTGAAAAGATACCGTTTTACTTTGTGTGTTGTTAATATCACCTGATGGTGTATTATTATTATTTTCATTTTCTTCACCTATCTCTTCTTTACTATTTTCATTTGTTTTTTCTTTTTTTTGCTCTTCAACTTCTAATATGGTAGCTGATTTTACTTCTTGAGATGAAGAAGAAGAACTATTTGGTGGTCTATATTGTGGGGAATTAGGATTATAATTTATATTTAATTCATTACTATTTGGCTCGTAAGCAGGGGATACGTTTGGATACTGAGGTGACAAATTTTCTGTATTTATGTTTTGTGGGGGCGGGAAGTCTGGCGAAATAGGCTGAAAACTAGTATTAATACTTGGATTTATCTTATTAAATACACCCCATAATATTTTAATGAAACTATCATCTATATAATCCTTATTTAATATTTTGCTAGCTATTTTCACACCATTGTCTGCGATAACTTTACACTCTTCATCGTGTGACATACACCATTCTATTTTTTCTATTAAATCCGATAAATCCTCTTTTACGCTTACAAAGTGTATACCGTCTTGTAACAAATGCTCTACCCATAAATTATATTTTCCCTCTACTTTTAATATAACAGAACCCAATAACATAGTTTTTAATAAACGATAGGCGGCAACATTACCATCAATATGTATAATATATTTATATTTTCCTTGTTCTTGCATATCTATTTTATCAACTGGTGTAGCATTAACTTGAATTAAACCTAAACCATCAATTGGGTCAAAACGAGGCATATTATTTGATGTTTTTATTAACCCAACATCTAAGTACTTTGTATTAGTACTCATCATTTCAGCCAATCTAATACGCATATTCGTTTTAGAGCTAGTTCCGCAACCTGTAGGATTACCACGGAATACAGCTTTTTGTATCTTGTCGTTCCAAGGATATATATTTTTAAGCAATGGTTTATCTGGATTTGTAATAACCTCAATATCGTCAAAATTCGGTATAGGAATATCCCAGAAATTTTTGGCTCCTGAATAACCCAAAATAGGTAAATAAGTTGGCATATCTATTTGCTCTTGTGTATACGTTTGCCAATATGGTTTATCATCGTTTCTCAATATAACGTTATCTGTTAAATCTAAAATAAATACACCATCAGGGAAAACGCTATTAATACTTTGTATCCAATCATTAAATTCATTCGCAAAACTATCTTTTCTCTCTTTAATGATACATTGTAATATTCTAATATCGTTGCCTAGATTAGCTGCGAGTGAAGGATTTTTCTCTTTAAATTGTTTAATCTGATCTTGGAAAGCTTCAGGAATGCCTTGAGGTTCTAACTTTGTCAGCGTTGGTCTTCCTTGTGAAACGCATAACAAGTAACAATTATGATGTAAAATATTAAATATTAAATTCATTGTTCTTTTTGCCGAATCTAAATCAAAACGCCAAGGTCCATTAATTTGTTCTGGTAACTCATTTTCTGACAACCCATTATTTAAATTTGGGTTTTTGTTTTCTTTATCACTTTCGCTCATACATCGTTGTATAATTTCCATAGCTTCTTGAATATTATTTACTGATTCCGCATTCTTCGTTTCTGTTAATATATCAATCTTATAATTTGCATCAGCTTTTACGGTTTTACTTAATTCATATTTGACTATACTATTATAATGTTTAATTACATTTGTCATCGTATTCTCATAATTTAATTTATTCTTTTTATTATGGTATGAAAAATTCATTAATTTTTCGGCATTATTGGAGTAAGACATACTTAGTAGCTGGTCTATATTTTCGTCCGTTACAATACGCATTTGAACGTTCATTACCTGTAACTCTTGAATTAAAAGTTTAAATGAATATGGAACCCTTAAAATACTAAAAGAACGACCGAATCTACTTAAATTTTTTATGTTCTGTGAACCATCAGGATTAGTAGAAAATTTAATAGGTCCATCTGCCAACGGACTTAAAAATAAATTTCTTGATTCATTATAAATCGCAACAGCTCCTGTTTTATTACAAACCGCTAAATAATAATCTGATTTTTCTCCTCTTACCATAAATGATTCGTTCAAAAAATAAGACATACCGTGTGCTAAAACACCATCGCGTTCCATTTCTCCAATACGTAAACCGCCATCATTTGCTCTTCCTTGAACGGGTTGTCTAGTTAAAGATGTGTTTGGACCCCTAGCACGATAATTTATTTTATCTTTTACCATATGTTTTAAACGCATATAATAGGTAGGTCCCATATAAACGTCTGCTGACAACTGTTCGCCTGTCATTCCATTATACATAATATGGTTACCAGTTGAATTAAAACCTTGTTTAACTAATAAAGGTCCATAAGTCGAATAATTTGCGCCTTTTACTTGGAAAGCAGTGCAATCTCCATAACCGCCATACGTTACACAAACTATTCCAAATAACGACTCTACAATTTGTCCGATCGTCATACGAGACGGTATTGCGTGAGGATTTATAATAAGATCTGGCTTTAATCCGTCTTTTGTATAAGGCATATCTTCTTCAGGAATTATGAGACCAATAGTTCCCTTCTGCCCGCTGCGCGAAGCCATCTTATCACCAATCGCAGGTAAACGCTCTTCACGAATACGAACTTTAGCTACATTAAATCCTTCTTCACCAAGCGTAATAAATGATTTATCTACATATCCAAGTTGCCCTTTTTTTGTTTTAACGGAATCATCAATCCATACATCTTTATTTTCAAGATTAGAATTTATTTTACCAATGACTATAATTTTATCGTTTAATTCAGTATTTTCCTTTACCAATCCGTGCTCGTCTAAATAACTATAATCATAACCTGGTTTTTTTCCAATTACATTATTTTTTTCGATATTTGCGAATCTTGAATTATTCATACCAGTTATTTTTGAACTTTCTTCTCTAGCTTCATACATAGAATAATACGTCGTTCTAAACATACCGCGTTTAATTGAACTTTCGTTAATTAAAATGGCATCTTCTACATTGTAACCAGTATAAGACATTATAGCAACAATAGCATTTACACCATATGGTTGTTCTTCATTGTTAATGTATTCTAGGTACCTTGACTTAATTAAAGGTGTCTGACCGTAATTTAAAACAACCCCCATTTTATCAATGCGCATTTGGTAATTCGAGTGATAAACTGAAACAGCCTGTTTACTTTGTCCGCAAGAAAATGAACTACGTGTCACAGGATTATTCTCGGGATAAATTACTAAGTTACACATAATACCTAAAATAAGTGAAGGGTCTATTTCTAAATGCGTATACCATTTACTTTTTTTTAGATTATCTCCATTTATTGCTATTAAAGCTGTTTCTTCTTCCGCGGTATCTATATAATCAACTACTGACTTATATTTTTTTAAGTTTTGATAAACATTTTCTTTACTGAAATCAGGATATAACTCAATTACATTATAAAGTTTGTTATTTTTTGTAAAGAATTTTTCGTCATTTTTGTCTTTAAAGCCAGAAATAATTTGTTCCCAAGTTATCGTACCTTTATTTAACAAATCTATTACGTCTTGACGTTTATAACTAGCTGTATTATCATCCATATAATATATTGGTCTTGACAATCTTCCAGCATCAGTATAAATATGTACTTCGTTTCGTTCAAAATCAAACGATATGCTCGTATAAACAGGTATAATTCCATTTCTTCTATAAAGTTTTAATAACTCTACCAAACCAAGTTCTCTACCTTCTCTAGAAATTGGATTATCTATAACTCCTATCCAACTTCCATTTACGAAAACTTTTGAACTAGAAGCCAACTGTTCTGGACTACATTCTAAAATAACTTTTAACGGTGTGTTTACCCGTAACCATTTAATAATTGGAAACGCAGATGAACCACTAGTAATATAAGTAGTAATTGACATATGTTTATGTAACCCAATATTTCCACCATCTGGTGTGTCTATTGGATCAATAAATCCCCATTGAGAAGAATTTAATAGACGTGGTCCTACCACTTTAGCACTAGAGTCTAAAGGCAAATTAATTTTTCTTAAATGCGAAATAAAAGTGTACCAACTTAAACGGTTTAAATCTTGGACCGCACCCAAACGTTTCGTGTGAGCTTCTGCGCCCCAATTACCTTTAAAAGCTTTTTTAAACCCTTGTTCTACTATTCTGTCTTTAAAAAAATTCTTAAAATTGGCTTCAATTAATCCTATAAAGTTATCTTTGTATTTATTATTTTCTTCTTCAACTGAAGCCCTTGTTGATTTCGCTTTCGCTTTTAAATCCTTCTTTTCCTTTCTAGAGAGAGTATCGTCTTCCTTATATGAACCCTTATGATAATAATATTCTTCATCAATTTTTCGCGTGATATCCTTCTTTTGAATTAAATAATATTCTCTAAATAAGTCATAAATGAGTGAACCAGATAGCTCAACCCTTTTAAAACGAAAATTATCGCGATCAGTTGGTTTTTCTTCTTTTGTAAAAACTTTTAGAAGACGATATACCATATATCCAACAAAATATGCCTTATCTAAAAAATTCAGTTCACCAATATGTGGCAAAAAATAATCTGATAATATTTCTAATACACCAGAAATGGTTCCTCTTTTTGTTAACTCTGCTATAAATTCTAGAGCCAACTGTTGTGTAAAAAATTTATTTGCGTCGTGAATGGATGGAATGAATAAATCTATATAGTCTTCATTTTTATTTAAATCCAATAAACAATATTTTATTATGTCTTTGTCAGAAGTGACACCTAGCGCCCTCATTAAAATAAATAAAGGAACTGGTTTTTTTACGTTTGGCACTGATATAACTATTTGGTTATTACTATAACTTGCTGAAGGAGCTACTATTTTTACTGATGTAGTTCTAATAGGTTTAGATGTATCCTCCGAAACAGAACGTATTTCTGCCGAATGACTATATGTGTCATCATCTTTATTCGATTTTATATAAAGCATATTATCCGCAAATTTTTCTTGAGATATAATAACTTTTTCTTTTCCGTCAATAATAAAATAACCACCATAATCGTTACGGCATTCTCCCATATTAAAACGGACATTTTTATCTAATGATTTTAATATACATAAATCAGATTGAAGCATTATTGGAAACCGACCTAAATAAATTTTTTTTAACGTTATTTGGTGTTCTCTTTTTTCGTCACCTACATAATAAATAAAATCAACAACAACATCATAATGAATAGTTGTACCGTACGTCATATTTCTTAAACGTGCGTCATTAGGATACATAAAATGAGAATGATAGTCATCATAAATAATTGGTTTGCCAAAATATATTTTAGACCCATCTTTATCACCTAAATAAAGCATACATTCGCTCCTCTTTGTTGAAAAATTTGTTGTTTCATCTTCTCTCTCAATAAATCGTATAGGATTATTTTCGCGGAAAATTCTATGAATGCCATTTTTAAAAAACTCGTTATAAGACTCTAAATGATGCGATACTAAATTATTTGGGTTGTCCGTAAAATATTTATCAATTAATTTCCAAGATATATTTCCTTCGTCCATTTTTATATAATAATAATCATATTTTTAAAATATAATTATTATTAATAATATTATTTTTATTTTTAATTAATTTTATTTATTATTTTTTATCGTTTTAGATTTGTCATTTATTATTTTTTTATTTTTATTTTTTATAGCTTTTATAGTTGTTAATTTTATTTTTTTTGTTTTTGAATGTGATTTTACAGAACCATTAAAAAAATCTTTGTTTTGAATATAATCATAACTTTCATCTGTATAATATTGTGTTACTACGTGTTTATTATTTATTTCTTGAAAACTTTTGTTATTTTTATATATATCCAAACAATTTGAGTCATTTTTTTTTATTTTAAGTGATTTTTCCAAGTGTTTTTTATTAATATATTTTACAATATTATTATTGATATTTTCTATGTGTTTAAAATTATCTGCCTGAAATATAGTCCACGGTTGTGAAGGTCTATCCTTTATAAAATTACATATAGCTAAAAATTGTATATTTGATTTACAATATTTTTCTTTATTAAAATCTAGACCACACGAATTGCCAAAGCGTGCAAAAAATGACATTTTTTTTGCCATATTTGTATCACAAACAATACCATCTAATGCGCCGTGCGGAGCAAATGGAACAGGTCTATCACTTTGAGACATATATTCTCTCTTATCTAAGTCATAATGTGAACACACTGTTCTAGAACAAGGATTGTTTTCTTTTTTTAAGTAAACGTCGTAATGGTCGGCTATAATTTGTTTTGCTATATCTATATTTATTTTGCCTTTATGTTTATTCATTAACTGTGTTAAGCGAACACGTCTTGCACCTTGATGCCTCCTTAAATCATAGTATCCTGAATTATGTATTTCAAAATTTCGTATTCTTGGATCGTCAGCTGAATTAAAACCTATTAAATAACCATTCGTTGTTCTAGATATGCTAAAATATTTTAATCCTAATTCTATACGTGCTATTTCATTTGTTTTTGTATCACCAAATAACCAAGAATTTGCATAGTCTCCTGAGTTACCATTTATTAACAAATAAATGCTTTCATTAATATTTGATGCGTATTGCATTGCTAGTCTAATTCTGTAACCAACTGGTATTTTTTTTTTATATGGCATAAATCCACCTATCGTTGTTTCGGTACCAATCATTCCAGCACTATTTACGTAAAAATCGGTTCCACTCCATATCCAACACGGTGACGTTTGCATTAAAATTCTATATCCTTTTTCAGGGTTTAAATCTAAAACTATATTTGCGTATTGACCGTCAATAAAATCTGAGAAAGAATTGTGTGCTACTACTATTTTTCCGTCAGTAGTCCAGTCACCAACAGCTATAAACGCACTACATTTGTCAGGTACACCTTTTTCGCCTCTTATTCCTCCTCCTTCTTTACCTACGTGAGTATCTGAAATAAAAGAATACCAATATGGCATAGACATATAAAAATTCCACGCTATTATTTCATCTATACTTGTTTTACAACCATTAGCATTACAACCTTCAGCGATTCCTTCCATTTCTTCATATAATTCAGGAAATTCTTTTTTTGTCATTGCTTTAAAGTGTTCGTTAATTTTTTCAATAAAATAATCCCAAGGTTGCCCGTAACTTTCAAAAACATAAAAAGACAACATTTGTTGAATTTCCTTAAATTTATCCGCACATAAATAACCATAAGCAAAACCTCTTTCAAATGGTTTTCCTTTTATGGAAATATATAACCAACCATTTTTTTTATAAGAATATCCATTTTTAATTTTCATATTTTATATATATAAACTATTAATATAATTTATATATTTAAAAATAAATTAAAAATAAACCTATTACAATAAAAAAAAGAATATAAGGAATTAATAATAACAACCAAGCAATTCCAGTATGTCCGTCTTTACATATTAGGTGCAAAATCCACGTCCAAAATAAAATATATACGAACTTTACTACAAAAATTATAATAGTGCTAGGTACACGACAAGAAAAATTTCCTACTATGTAACTACTTGTATCGCTTAAGTTTTGTAATATTATCAAAACCAAAAATATCATAGAAAAAACAAAATATACAAAAGCTGGACCGCATAATGCTTTTACAGAGACAAATGAAGACATCAATAATTATATATACATTTAGAATATTATTGAACTAAAAGGCTGTTTTTTAACGTGGCTAAACTGTTAGGATTTGGATTAACAATTTGATCTTTCCAAGGCATTGGGTTTGGGCTAGCAGGATATCCATTTATTCCATTGTACGCACTTCCTAAACCATATTGAAATTGTCTACCCAAATTTACCAAATCTTGAAATAACAAATTGGATGTTGCTCCTCCTCTTTTACCTTTATTGCTTTTTTTACCTCTATTTTTTCTTTTTCCTCCTACTAGTGGAGACGGTTGAATAGCCAGTTGAACGTCAGTGGGGTATTTATTTAAATCATAATAATTTCTATCACCAGGAATACCGTTTACACCAGGTAACACATTTGTAGAAACATTAATTGGCGAACCTACTAGTCCATTTGGATATTTAATTCCGTTCCCTCCAGACATTTGAAGACCACAACCACAGTTGCCACCTTTTTGATTACCTGGGTTTATGAAGTTGACGCCATTAACAGGTGGAGCGGGTTGTGAGGGATACGCAGCATTTGCTAAATTCTTGCCTCCTGATAAACTTCTACGAGTCCTTGATGACATTCTTCTAGTTCTTCTAGAACATCCTTTCATTTTATAAGTTTTTTGTTTTCTCAAAGATTTATTTTTTGCCATGTTACTAATTATATAATATGTTAAGAAATTTATTATAAATTTATAAAAATTCACTTGTTTTAATTTTAATTTATTCTATATCGACGTGTGTGAGAAAATGTCTGCGACAACACATTTTTTTCATTCCTAACTCATCTAAAACCTCGCCTTCTGGTGTTTTGTCGTGAAATTCTTTTGTTAAATAAAGAACCTTATCAATGTTTATTGTTTGGTCGTTTCCTTTTTTTGCTATTTTTTTTTTACGCACTTCTTCAAGATAAAACCTATATTTGTCAGCAATAACCATACCACAAGTAAAACATTTAATTGGAATAATCATTTCTTATATATTAATTAGTATATTATTCTTATATATTTTTTAAATTATATTCAATTTTTTATTATAATAAAAGTAAAAATGTAATAAAAGTAATAAAAGTAATAAAAATAATAAATGTTAACAGTAATAAAAAATTTTAAAAATGAAAATTCAACAACACGTCTAGAATGGGATGAATATTTTATGTCTATAGCTCTTTTAGCATCTTATAGGTCGCCATGTTCGAGGCTAAATGTAGGAAGTGTTATTGTAATAAATAATCGTATAATATCTATGGGATATAACGGTTACATACCTGGAGCTCCTCATATATCAAGGATACAAGATAATCACGAACAATCCATTATACATAGTGAAATAAACGCAATTACTGATTGTGCGAAGCGCGGCGTATCATTAGAAGGAGCTAAAATTTATATTACGCATTATCCGTGTCCCAATTGTTTCAAAACAATAGCAGCGTGTGGAATAAAAGAAATATATTATTTAGACAATTATAATAATAATAATATTGTAGAAGAATTAGCAAGTGACTCAAGCACCGAAATAAAACAACTCCACTTTAATTAGAACATTTCGGTCCATAACATTTAGTTTGGTAATAATAATAATCTAAATTTTGTGTTTTTCCATTATCATCAGTATTAAATAATGGACCTTTTACACTACCAGCTACACATTTACTATTGCTCGTCCAAACGCAGCAAGACGTCGAATTACAATTATTCTGTGTGAGTTTATTACACGAAGTTTCCAATAAATGACTAGATCCTTTATGGTTTTCACAAAATGCGTCATTTCCATTTATAATGATTGTTGCTTCTTTATTAGAATTATTAGTTAAACTTTCAACATTGCTGAAAATATTTGTCTCCGTTTTATTTAGAATAAAAATACCTATTGCAAAAATAAAAAATAAAATAATAAAAAATGAATTTAATGTATATTTAAAATTAAATATCATTTTAATATATAAAAATATATATTTTGTATACATATTTATATGGGAAAATCTCGCAGAAATCGTAGCTCTAGAAGAAGAAAATCCTCTAAAAGAGGTTTGCCTATAATAGGACAAAGTTTAGGCAGTATTGGTTATGTTGCTAAAAAAGCTACATCAAAATCTATTCCTATTATAGAAAATGGTGTTTCATCAGTTTACGGAACTTTTAATAAAGGTGTTGATTTAGGAGTTAAGGGTGTTAAAAATATTTCAGGAATGTCTCGCAGAACACGTAGATACAGAAAAAAATAAAATACAGAAATTATTAGATAATATAATAAATAAAATTTTACACCTTTTAACATTTCAAACGCCGATTTACTACAAAGTGATACGATAAAAATATTTATACTTTATATTTTCAGATTCTTCTAAATTCTAGGTCAAACGCACAATTATCTATATCACATGGCGTTTTCATACCATTTTTAATTGCTTCTCTATAAGACCAATATAACGGGGCTCGTCTTATCCATTCTTTAGTTTCAATATCAATTAATCCAGAACCATCAAAATCAAACAATCTAATTTGTTGGTTCTCACCTATACCAATATTATCTAACTTCCAATCTATGTAGATAATTCCTAAATTTTGTAAATATGTTTTTACTTCCATCATTGCATTTTTTACGCTACTCATATTTTCTCTACTCATATCAGTATTCAATAATTCCATATCAATATAATCGTCGCCTATGTGATATATTTTTACAATATTGTTATGAGGATATTTCATTAATAATTCACATATTTTTCTCTCTCCCATATGTTTTGTCATTTTTCTAAAAAAATCCTTGCCTTCGTGTAATATTTCTGTGTCTATAGTAAATTCACCATCCATTTTATAAACTATCATTTTGCTTCTGTTACAATAATCTTTTATTTTTAAATTTTTTATTATATTTTTTTTATTTTATTTCAAGAAATTTAATACCTTTTGATGTTTTAACACGTCTGCTACCTTTTTTAAAATTATTATGCATATTGTTGTGACAATTTTCACAAAGCGTCATTAAATTTGCTAAGTCGTTTTTATGTAATACTGTATCTTTATTCACTATAATTCCGTTAGGATTAGCGTCCATTTGATGGTATAAATGATGTACTTCCTTTCCAGGATTTATTCCACAATTTTCACACATATTAATTACTTTTTTTGAATTAAAATGTGATGTTTTAAGAGAAAGCAGACTCCCATTTTCAGGACAATATTTACTACGAATATTATAAGCTTGTTCTATAAAATCATTCGGAAGATTCAACGATTTGCAAACTTCTAATCCATACATATTACTACCTGGTCCGTCGCATAGTTTGCGATCATATACTAATAAATCATTTTCTTTATCATAAACTACTGACATATGTTTAATTTTTACACTATTTAAATTCGCGATTTCTTCAAAATCCACAATTTCGTGTAAATGTGTAGCAAATATAAAACTGCTTTTACATTTATGTAATTCCTGAATTCCTGCAACAAATATACTGATAGCTGACATAGTCTCTGTTCCAGAGCATAATTCATCGCCCAATACTAAACTATTCTCATTTACTAAACGTAATATAGTGCGAAGTTCAGACATTTCAACAGCGAATGTAGAGAGACCTTTAAATATATTATCGTTCCCTATTATACGCGTAAAAATACATTTATATGGTTTATAATGAAAACTAGAACACGGAACATAAAGACCTGCTTGCGCCATTATAACAGAAATACCTAAAGCTTTTATTATACTTGTTTTTCCTACAGCATTCGTACCATAAAGCAATATTCCATCCGTCCCTCCATTACCTAAAATAATATCGTTTGTAATATACGTTTCATTTGTTTGAAATTGTTCGATTAAACAATGTCTTAACTGTTTAGCATTAACAAATGACTTTTCACTTTTAACGATTGTTGGTTTACAGTAATTAAATTTTTTAGCAATAGAACATTTATTATGCAAAATATCTATTAAAGTAATAAAGTTTATTATACTTTCGAGAATATTTTGATAATATTCAAAATTTTCCACAAATTTATTATATACAAGAGTGATTAAATCTTTCATAGAAACTTTAATGGAATAAATATTTTTACATAGCGAAGTTATCTGTTCGTCAACTATAAAATTATTTGAAGATGATTGTTTCTCAAATGAAAAAGAACTCTTAGATATCTTAAAATCAAAATACTTAGTTATACCATTAAAGTTAAATGATAACTGTATTGTCGTTGGTTCTTTTGGCAACGCATCTTGAAGTAATTTACATCTTCTGCTGGTACACACCAAACCTAAATTGTTTTTTTCTGTTTCGTGAATTTTTACGTAATCGCTCGTTTTAGATGTCTTTTTTTCTTTATTTTCAATTAAGCAACTTAAATAATTTCTAATCTCTTCCAATTTCAATTCCGAATCGAGTAGCGTGTCTGTTTTTTTATCTAATTCTTCGTTTACATTTATATTAATAAAATTCGTTTCAAATTGTTGTGTTTGGTCTATATTTTTTATTAATTCAGTATTAATATTTTTATTTATGTATTCTATAATTTGACTACAATAATCTTCTATAGACGATACATTGGACTCATAAACATTTAAATATTTCATTAATAATTTATCATCTTTTATTCCATTAAAAATTTCTTTAATTAATAAAATATTATTGTATAGATTATAAAATGATTTTGGTGACATTTTTTTAAGAAATACCGAACGTTCCCATTTTGACAAATCTTTTATAGAAGATAGTCTCATTTTAAGTACATCATTAAATTTTTCAAAAATTGTCAATAAATATTCTGTTATATCATATTCTCGCTGTAACGTGAGTTCGTCATAAATAGGATGTAAAAAATTATAAAGAAATTTGCGTTTCCCCATAGGCGTTTGACAGTTATTTAGTAGCTGAGAAACACACGAATGTTTACTAGATTTCACATTTCCGTCATCAATTATATTTAATTGTTTTAATGAATGATTTGCTAATGTGAGTCTTGTAGAGCAATTCTCGAATATAGGTTCAGATAGTTTATTAACAAGATGTGGATTATGTTGATAAACGAAATCTAATAAATAGCAGAATGACTGTGTTGCTATATTGTTTTCATAAAAATTTTGTATAAAAACATCAAAATCATCGAATTTATAAAATTTTGATAAAATTTCTTTTTGATATGGCTGTTTTTCACAGTTTAAAACTTTTTTAATTTTTTCGCTAGAAATAGTAGTTTCAGAAATATGAATTTTATGGATTAAACTACTATTTATTCCTGCGTAACTTATAATATGTTCTAACTCTTTCTCCTGAGGTAAATTACTTATTAATATTAGTTCACTAGGATTATAAATAGAAATGAATCTTTCCAATTCATCATAAGTTGTAGGATTATTAATATATATTTCTTTAAATTGAAAAATATTTGTTTTTCCTGTATAAATATCAATATTTGCGATACCAACTACTATAAATTTACCCTTCATCAAAACTTTATTTTCAACGTAGTCAACCCAAACACACGTTATTGAGTTTGTCAGTATTTGCGTATCTGTTTGAAAATATGTACCTGGACTATAAATTCCGCCTAAACTACGTGTCGTATTTTTTGATGCTTCATCTTGGACGTATACAACCACAGTAAACCCAGCATTTTGTATTTTTTTTATATATTTTTCTATTTGCATATCTTTAAATCCAGCCATCATAACATTTTCTTTTTCTATACAAGAATTTTTTTCTACAATATTTAATTCGCAAATTTTTGAGAATTCTATAATTCTACTTCCAACTATTGTTCCCATTTTTTCATTAGAAATTCCATAAACCTCAAAAAATGAACCTACTTGCATTAAAAGTATTGTGTTATTACCGTACTCATTTTGGTAACGTTTTGTTAGTTCAAAATATTCTTTAATTAACGCCATTTATTATATTTGTATATTTTTCTTTAATACTGTTTACTAAATAATAAATAAAGAAACGCACATATTTTACTTTAATTTAATTTATACCTTTATCTTTTGGTAGTTCTGTAGTAATAAATTCAACATCTTTTCCTTCTATCATATAATTCATTAGAATTTTTTTTATATAACTATATGTGTCTTTAGACAAAATATTAAATTTATAATATAATGTTTTAAAAAATATAAGTAAAATTGATATGTAAAATGGAAAAGAATTTTTAGAATTATGTTCTGTTAAAATATGTTCTTTATTTTTTTCATTATAAATAGATATTTCAGCAGAAAAGTTATTTTCAGGCTCTTCATATTTAACCTTATAACCATATACAACCATAGTTGTTTTATGTAGTCTGTAAACAAATTTTTTAAATTCATATCTTTTCACTCCCAAAAAATTTTGCAATTTTATTATAGTGCTAGCTTCATTATCAGTAAAAATGTCGACATCTATATCACTATGTTTTGGCAAATAATCGTTTCTTTGTATACTTCCATAAAAATATAATTTGGTATCTAAATATTGTTTTAATGATGTAAAAAATTTTTTTGAGTAAGGTGGCATTTCATTTTTTGTATTTTCCATATTAAAATAATACAATATAATAAATATCATAAATATAATAAACCTTTTATATATCTTTTTCTGTTTTCGATAAATTATGTAATAATGTATCAGTATTATTGTTTGTGATTTCACCCGCAAGCATAGCGGATTCATATATTTTTCTGATAACATCATTAGGTGCGTCACTGCCTATTTTTATGAGGTTATGGTCTCTTAAATAGTTTTTAACATCATTTATGGATTTTTTTTTTAGTTCTTTTTGTGCCGAAATAATGTTTTTTCTTGTTGCTCTATCTTTTAATAAAATAGAAACACTGTTTTGTATTTTTGATTTACCTAGCGTATATGTTTTTTTTATTGTTCTTTTTATTTTTATAGGTGCTTGAATGGTTTGAGTCGCGTTTAAAATAGGGGTTACTTGTGATATTGGTCTTTGAATTATAGACGTTAAATTTTCCTCTCTTCGTAAATTGACGTTGCTTGTATTTTCTAATTTAGGAGTTTGGATTAAATGTTGCGTCATTAAAATATTGTCATTTACATTCGCATTGTTCGCATTGTTCGCATTGTTCGCATTGTTCGCATTGTTCGCATTATTTTTTAATTTTTCTCTCAACACTTTTAATCTTTTCTCTCTTGCGTTGTCTCCTAAACTTGTACTACTTGGTTGAATTATTAAAGAATCATTTGAATTTGTAACTATTAAATTTTTTTGGGTTTTATTCCAAGTTCTATAAGTTGGTTTTGAACCATTTTTTAAAACTCCGTATGGGACGTTATCCTTTACACCATAATTTGAAGTTGAAATAGCACTTCTATAATCTGTATTTATTATTGGTTGTTCTAACTCTTCAGGCAAATCAATGTTTACAACTGGCAATGAACTATTATAATTTTTTAGTGTTTTTCTCTCTAAAAGTTCTAAATTTTTTTGTTTTAATAATTCGTTTTTTATTTTATCTTCATTATTTTTTTTCTCCTTTGAAATTGTCTGTAAATAATTAATAGATTCATTAAATTCGTCTTCAAAACTATTGTAGTTATTGCTCTTGTTACTATTATTATTTTTTATTTCTGTGCCGCCAGTCATTTCACTATTTTTTTTGTTTTCCGTATTTTTTGCTTCTTTTATTCTTTTTAAAAGCTTATTTTTTAGCACATTTGGAGATATTGCCGGCAGCAACTTTGGCGGCGTTTTTTCTTTTTTTTTCGTCTGATTTTTTTTTAAACTAAATAAAGCTGGATTTATAGATATTGTTTTATTTGACATTTAATATATCAAATAAAAATAATTAATGGATAACTACACATTAGTTAGATAGTTAAGTTTAACAATAAATTGTGCTATGTAGTATTTTTTTAAACTGTTCTTCATTTTTTTTATTTGTAATGTCTTCATTTTTTAGATAAATTTCTAACCCTTTATTTAAATCTTCTAATATAATTTTTTTCTTTTCGTTCAAAGGTTTACAAAACACTCTTTTACTATGTGCGATTTTTGTTTTAGCTAAAATAGTCTCAATATCTCGTCCGTAAAATCTAAAATAATGTTTATTTTTTTCAAACCATTCAACAGATATTTTTGAATTTTCGTGTAGTTCCCAACCATTTTCCTTAACTTTTTTAACAAATATTTTATACAAATCTTCAGCACTATATTTATCAGTTTTAAACCTCCACGTAAACCTTGAATCTAAACCTTGATTATAGCAAAAAAAACAATCTTTTAATTCTTTTTCATAACCTGCTATAATAACCATTAAATTATCTTTATGGTCGCTTAATGCTTCACATAACGTATCGATGCACTCTTTTGAAAAACTGTCTCTCTTTTCTGTGTTACCTAAAGAATAGGCTTCATCAATAAATAAAACTCCTCCTAATGCTTCTTTAATTACATCACGTGTTTTTAAAGCAGTTTGCCCCAAATAACCAGCAATTAAATCGCTTCTTGTAACTTTTTTAAATATTGGTTTATCCGCATTTTCACTACCTAAAATACCTAATTTGCTATAAATTTTTCCCATTATTTTCGCAATTTCGGTTTTACCAGTTCCGGGTGGTCCGTAAATAACGGTATGCAAGTAATCACAATTCGCTGTTCCTTTATTTAACCCTTGAACGAAATATAAAATTTGGTCTAAAACATTATTTTTTAAATCATTCATACCAATCATATTATTTAATTCTTCTAATGGTTCACTTATATCGTGTAGCGACTTCATATTTATATTATATTTAACAGCTGGATCATTTTGATATCTTTTTATTAGGTTTAAAATGTCATTAATATCGTTTATATTTACATCAATATTAATGATTTCTCTATACTCGAATTTTGAATTTTTATTTATAACTTTTATTTTTTCGGTACCAAACTCATTATAATCGTTTGGATTTTCTAGAAGTTGTGATGAAATTATATCATCTGGTGTTTGACCTGTAAAATTAGCAGTATCATAATTTGATTTATTAAAATTTTTATGATTTATTTCCAATAATACATCTAACTTTTCTTTTAAATCATTGTTTATTAAATCATTGTTTTTTAAATATAAATCTTTATTTTGGTCCAAAGTACATAAAAATTTATTAAAATTATTTATTTTTCTTGGATCTAATAATAACATTTGGTTTTTATTTTTTTTTGGCATTATATTAATTTATATGAGTACATTTATATTATTTTGCGAATATAATAATTATAATTTATTACAAAGTTTTTTCTTCTTTTTGTAATGTTACAATTATATTATTAAAACAATTTAAAAATAAATTGAAATAATAAATAACCAAAATAATGAAATCAACTAATATATCAAAACAAACGAATCTATCAATCCAATCAAAAACAATGAATCAATTAAATACATTTATTAATAAGGATATTAATGAAATTCGCAAAATTATCGATGATAATGAGAATGATAAAGATATATTTGATATTGAAAATGATAAATATATAGAAACGCCTTGGAATATTATAGAGTCTTACTTTCGAGGACAACACCTTGAAAGGTTTGTCAGACATCAATTGGAATCGTATAATAATTTTGTTGGATACCAAATTATTAAAACGATTGAAATGTTTAATCCCGTTTATATTGTTTCGGAAAATGATTATGATCCAGCATCAAAAAAATATAGTTTAGAAATATTTATAACATTTGAAAATTTTCAGATATACAGACCACAAATATATGAAAATAATGGAGCTATTAAATTAATGTTTCCTCAAGAAGCTCGTCTTAGAAATTTCACATATGCGTCTGCTACAACTCTCGATTTAAATATAAAATATGTAGTTCGCACTGGTGCTAATTTAGAAAATACACAAACATTTTATAAAACTATTCCCAAAATTCATATAGGTAAGTTACCAATAATGCTTAAATCTAACATTTGTGTTTTGACACAATACAAACATTTTGAAAATACGCAAACAGGCGAGTGCAAATTTGACGCAGGTGGTTATTTTATTATTAATGGTTCTGAAAAAACCGTTTTGGGACAAGAACGTGCCGCCGAAAATCGTGTCTACTGTTTTAACGTATCTAAAAATAATACTAAGTATAATTGGATCGCTGAGGTTAAATCGGTTCCTGATTTTAAATGTATTTCACCTAAACAAATTAATATGATGATTAGCTCAAAAAATAATGGGTTCGGTCACTCTATAACAGTACAATTACCAAGAGTAAAACAACCAATCCCGCTATTTATTGTGTTCCGAGCTTTAGGCATAATAACTGACAAAGATATTTGCGATAAAATATTACTTAATATTTGCGATGAAAAAAATAAGGATTTATTAGAAGAGCTAGAGGCGTCTATTGTTGAAGCGAATAAACATATGACGCAAGAAGAATCAATTAGATTTATTACAAGTTTCGTTATGTATACTCCTATTAATATGGATAAAGAAACTGGTATAAAGAAAAAACACGAGTTTACGTTAGATATTTTAAATAATGATTTGTTTCCGCATTGTCATAATTTGGAACAAAAGATTTATTTCTTAGGTTATATGGCAAACCGTTTGCTTCTTGCTTCTTTTGAAATTCTTAAACAGGATGATAGAGATTCATACATTAACAAACGTATTGATTTGACTGGCTCGCTTCTAAACAACTTATACAGAAACTATTTTAATAAAGTTGTCAAAGATATGGAAAAACAAGTTATTAGAGAGATTAATACGGGCTCGTGGAAATCTAAAGACGACTATCTTAATATTATAAATTTAACAAATATATATAAAATTATTAAATCTACTACTATAGAAAATGGATTGAAGAGAGCATTATCAACTGGTGATTTTGGTATTAAACATACTAATTCCAATAAAGTCGGTGTAGCTCAGGTGTTAAATAGGTTGAACTACGTTTCTAGTTTAAGTCACGCCAGAAGAATTTCCACACCTACAGATAAAAGTGGAAAATTAATTCCACCGCGCAAACTGCATAACACGTCTTTCGGCTATACTTGTCCCGCGGAGACTCCTGAGGGCCAGTCTGTTGGTGTTGTAAAAAATCTTAGCTATATGACTCATATTACTATTTATTCCAACTCATTACCACTCTACGAATATATACTGCCAAATATTATCCAAATCAACGATAAAAATCTTACGCCTCTAGAAATGCACGAAAAAGTCAAGGTTTTTATTAATGGAGCTTGGGTTGGTATTACAGAATCGCCTCAAGAATTATATTTAGCATTAAAAGAGAAAAAATATATGGGAATTATCAATATCTATACTTCCATTACATTTGATTACAAACTTAGAGAAATACGTGTTTGTAATGATAGTGGACGATTGACAAGACCTTTATTAAGAGTAAAAAATAAAAATTTATTAATAAATAAAACTATTATAGAAAAATTAAATAAAGAAGAACTACAATGGGACAATTTGCTAACAGGTTCTAAAATGAATGAAGCTGTATTAGAGTATATTGATCCAGAAGAGCAAAGCTTATCACTTATCGCTACGAAACCTAAGGACATTATTGATACGACTAACAACGAAATTCATAAGTATACACATTGTGAAATTCACCCTTCTACTATGTTCGGTGTATTAGCGTCTTGTATCCCATTCCCCGAACATAATCAATCGCCTAGAAACACGTATCAGTGTTTAGATATAAACGAAACTGTTTTATTAAGCAATGGTTTAAAAATTATCATCAAAGATATAAGAGTTGGGAATGAAGTAGTAACTTTTAATCCAGAAACAATGCTTATTTCATACACAAAAGTAGTAAACCATTACATAAGAAATACAACAAAAAATATATATAAAATAACAACTTTAAGTGGTAGAGAAATAATAGCAACAGAAGACCACAAATTTATGACAACTAATGGGTGGTGTGAAGTAAGAAATATGACTGTAAATGAAACGATGATTGGTATAATGCCATTTCAAGATAATAATACACCTTTAAACGAAGATAATTTTATTGAAGAAATTTTAACAGAAAACGCATTTAGAAATTTGTTTATTGAGCTTGGTTTTAGCTTAAATTATATTAACAAACATATTGAACAATTGTTTGACTATGAGTTATTACCGTTGAATATAAATAATTATAAAATGCCGATTATTTCAAGGATTTTTGGGTTTTTATTGGCAGATGGCTCAATTAATCTTTATGAAAGAAACTGTAATAAATTTGTATCGTGTAGTTTTGATTTTGGAACTGAAAAAGATGTTATTACTTTTGAAAATGATTTAAAATTGTGTGGTTTTAACACATGCAAGTATAATAAAGGTACACGAGAATTTAACGGAACAACTCATACAACATATTCTGTTACACACAATGGCGTTTTGCCCGCTTTATTAATTGCGTTAGGTGTTTCATATGGTAAAAAAACAGAAAATGAAAGAAAACGCATTCCAGATTGGATTATGAAAGGAAGCAAGCTAATAAAACGTGAATTTTTAAGTGGATTTCAAGGTGGTGATGGATGTAAAATTAGATGGAATAAAATTAATAAAGGTTATAATTTTATTTGCGCTGAAACGTCGCAACAAATAAATCCTAAATTTATAAAATCATTAGAAAATTTTATGGAACAGAGCATTAAATTATTAAAAGAATTTGACATTGAAGTTTCTAATGTAAAAAGAGCCGAAATAACAAATGATAGAGTAAAAATATCGTATAAAATTTCTGATAAACACAAAAATTTAATAAAATATTTTAACAATATTGGATACAGATACTGTACCACAAAAAATACAGAATCTGCTGTAGTTATTGAATATTTAAAATATAAGGAAATATTATTTGAAGAACACAAAAATTTTATTGAAACAGTTAGACAATTAAATCGTGAAGGAAATACAAATACTGCCATATCAAATAAGTTAAATATAAAAGTAAGTACTGTTTCAGATATAGTAAGGAGTTTGAAAAATGGTAGAAAAATTTCTATGCGCAATGTAAAAGAAGACAATATAGAAACTTGGATTAAAAATATTATTGTGCACAATGATATGTTATTTATACCCATCAATAAAATTGAAGAAGTAGAAAATAGATTAATTTCTGATATAACAGTAGAATCAGAAAATCACAGTTTTATTGCTGGGAAAAATTTCTTGTCGAGCAACTGCGCACAAGGTAAGCAAGCAATGGGTGTATACGTTACAAACTACGAGAATAGAATGGATAAAACCGCGTATGTTCTAAATTATCCAATGAGACCATTAGTAGATACGCGTATTATGAATATGATACAACTTAATAAAATTCCGTCTGGAACTCAGGTGGTCGTTGCGATTATGACACATACAGGTTATAACCAAGAAGATTCGTTACTTATAAATAAAGCTTCAATTGATCGCGGCATGGCATTAGTAACTGTATACCATACTGAAAAAGATGAAGACAAACAAAAAATCAATGGTGACGAAGAAATACGTTGTAAACCAGATGCTACAAAAACGAAAGGAATGAAAATGGGTAACTATAATAAGGTTAACTCAAAGGGCGTTATTCCAGAAAATACTCTAGTAGAAAATCGTGATATTATTATTTCAAAAGTCACTCCTATTAAAGAAAATCGAAACGACCATACTAAAGTCATTAAATATGAAGACCAAAGTAAAATATATAAAACTGTAGAAGAAACATATATTGATAAAAATTATATAGATAAAAATGGTGAGGGCTATAATTTTGCAAAGGTCCGTTTACGAACAGTAAGAAAACCTGTGATAGGAGATAAATTTTGTGCGTTGCCTACACAACAAGTATTGACAGATAAAGGATGGGTTGAAATTAAAGATATAGATATTAACATTCATAAAGTTTGTACTTTAGACGTAAATGGAAATATGATATATGAATATCCTAGTGCTAAATTTGAATACGACCATAATGACAAAATGTATTCAATTAAAAATAAACAAGTTGAAATAGTATGTACTTTAAACCATAAACTATATGTTAAAAAACGTTGCGGTAAAAATTATGAGCTTATTGAAGCTCAAGATGTAATGGGCAAAATGGTAAGATTTCAGAAAACGATGACAAATGTATATCTAGATATAGAATTTATGGTAATTGGTGAAGAAAAATATGTAATGGACGACTGGTTACAGCTAGTTGGAATGTTTATAGCAGACGGTTATTATGATAAGTATACAAAAGCAATTATTATAACAGCGATTAAAGAGAGAAAACAAGAGTTTATAAATGCTATATTAAATAATTTGAATATTATATATACATATAGTTTAGATGGCAAATTTAATATTCCTTTTAGTAAAAATAAAAATATATGCGTATATTTATCTACATTAAGTGTCGGAGCATTAAGAAAATATTTACCAGAATATGCTTTTAATTTATCAGAAAGACAATCAAGAATTCTATTAGATGCCTTATTGCAAGGCGACGGTTCAAAAATGGAATATAAAGGTGAAACTTTTGATAGATATGGAACTATAAGTATCCAATTAGCAAATGACGTATCTCGTCTCGCACTTCACTGCGGATACTCTGGAATTGTAAAAATATCAGAAGAACCTACAGGCATAGCGCGTACTGGAAAACGTAATTTGGGTTCAAGAGCAGGAGAAACTGTAACCATTACGCAACAACATACATACTATAAAGTAAGTATTATTACAAAACAAAACCAACCGTGGATAAATAAAAAAGTAAACGATTCCAATGAGGAAAAACTTATAGATTATGAAGGCAAAGTTTATTGTATTGAGATGCCAAGTTCTCATACATATTATATGCGAGAACAAGACCATTCACCGTCTCTAATTATTGGGAATAGCTCAAGACACGGACAGAAAGGGACCGTAGGTAACATAATTCCAGAATGCGATATGCCGTTTACTAAGACCGGCTTAAAACCAGATATAATTATAAACCCACACGCAATACCGTCTCGTATGACAATCGGACAACTAAAAGAGACAATATTAGGAAAAGTCCTATTAGAACTTGGACTATTTGGCGACGGCACGTCATTTGGAGAATTTGACTTAAAAGATATATGTAAAGAGCTTATAAAACTTGGTTACGAAGCACACGGTAACGAATTATTATATAATGGATTAACTGGAGAACAACACGAATGTAGCGTATTTATGGGTCCTGTATTTTATCAACGTCTTAAACATATGGTTAACGATAAAGCACATAGTCGTTCAATTGGACCTATGGTTAACCTTACAAGACAACCAGCTGAAGGACGCAGTAGAGATGGAGGGCTAAGGTTTGGTGAGATGGAAAAAGACGCAATGGTATCACACGGTGCGGCTAGATTTACAAAAGAGAGAATGTATGATGTATCTGATAAATATTCAGTATTCGTTTGTAAAAAATGCGGCATTATTGCGTCGTATAATGATAAAATGCATATTCATCATTGTAGGACTTGTGACAATCGTGTAGACTTTGCTTATGTAGAAATACCATACGCGTGTAAACTTCTCTTTCAAGAATTAAATACTATGAATATAGCACCTCGCATTATTACAGAAAATTAAAAAATAATAAAAAAATAACAAAAAAAAATAATAAAAAATAATAATAAAAAATAATAAACAAATATTTTTATTATTAATTTAACTAATTGTTTACAGGATTAAAAAAATAAGCAATTATACATAAATAAATTAACAGAACTACTAAAGGATAATTCGAGCCTCCCATATAATTTACAATTGATTCATTAGACAACTTATTTTTTTTTATTTTTTCTAAATTCATTATGTGTGGACTCAAAATTAAAGGAATAAATAATAACATCTTCATTTGTCCTTTCAAAATCTTTTTTATTACACTTTTTTACGTTTCAAACGCCGATTTTTATATAGTTCTAAAGCATATAAAAATTATTTGTAAGTTTTTCATAAAATTAATTTACTCTGTTTTATTTTTGAAATTAAACAGTTACATTCGGTAAAAGCATTTAATAATAGAATAATAAAATAAAATATATAGTTCATTTATATATTGTTATAAAAAATTATAATTTAGAGCAATTCAATATAATAATATTAAATGAGTATATTATTATTAATATTTATAATATTTAGATCTGGAAGCGTTAGCTCTTTAAAAAATATAAATAAAATAAAATCAAATAAAAAATCGAGCGCAAATAATTTCAAGATTTATAACAGTTTAAACGAATATAATGAAGATTTACATTTACTACAAAATTATAAATATTATTTTCAAAAAGATACATATAACGATATTATAAAAAATGTTTTAGATAATAAAGTCTCACGAATATTTATTGATAATAATTATAAAGAGTTGGTATCAGTCGATAATTTACCAAGTGAAGATTTATATAGTCACTATCATATTGCTGACATTAACCCAATTGTTATACCAAACATAATTTCAAAAACTACAGAAACACACATTCCCATTTATTTCGTTAGTTTTACGTCCGAAAATATTATTGGCATACAGAGTTTTATATTCAACTTATTTAATATTGTATCAAATTTATTTCCATTTTTTCTATTATTCCTTTTTCTCTCTTCATTAAGAAATATAAATCAATTTAACGAACGTCCGCAAATGAAAAACTTTAAAAACAGACCATCAACCAATACGTCTTACACATCTAATAACCCATTTAGTTTTTTTACTAATTTCCAAGAAGATGATGTTATGGAAGAATTTGTGAAACCGAATGTAACACTTGATAGCTGGGCTGGTAGTCCAGAAGTAATTGAAGAGTGCCAAGAAGTAATTTCTTATATAGAGAGTAAGGAAAAGTTTAAAATAATTGGGGCAGAAATGCCAAAAGGTATTTTATTGGAAGGACCACCTGGAACAGGTAAAACGATGCTCGCAAAAGCTATCGCAACAGAAACGAATTCTACTTTTGTATCTGCTTCTGGCTCCGAATTTGTTGAACTATTTGTAGGCATGGGTGCCGCAAGAGTTCGTGAACTATTTGACTCAGCTAGAGACAATACTCCGTGTATTATATTTATTGATGAAATCGATGCTATAGGTAGACAACGAGGTGGAAGTATGAATATGGTTAATGATGAAAGAGAGCAGACGTTAAACCAACTGCTTTATGAGATGGATGGATTTAATAATAATGAAGATATACTTGTTATGGCAGCAACAAATCGTAAAGATATTCTTGATAAGGCGCTCATACGTCCTGGAAGATTTGACCGAATTATTCAAGTTCCGCTTCCAGATAGACAATCTAGAGTAAAAATTTTAGAGCATTATTTAAAAACAAAAAATGTGACTAAATCTACTGACATTTCGTCTATAGCGGAATTGACAGAGGGATTTTCAGGAGCGCAACTTAAAAATTTGATAAATGAAGCTGCTATTATTTCCGTAAGAAATAACTTTACAGTAATTCAAGAAAAATACATATTTGACGCATTTGAAAAATCTATTGTTGGCTTAATAAAATCTAGTGCCATTGTTAGCCCTTCAAATAAATTAAGAGTAGCGATTCACGAGAGCGGACACGCTTTGCTAGCTTTAAAATTTTCAGAGTATTTTTATTTTCAAAAGGCATCAATACAACCGACTTATAATGGTGCTGGCGGTTATACAATTTTTTCAGAAAATGCTGATATTAAAGAAGAAGGTCTTTATACTAAAGATATTCTAAAAAAACGATTAATTATTTCTATGGGTGGGAAAGCAGCGGAAGCTATTTATTATGGTAATGATTACGTTTCATTAGGTGCTTATCAAGACCTTAAACAATCGAATAACCTCGCTCAAAAAATGGTTGGTAATTTTGGCATGGGAGAGCAGTTAGAAGTGTTTTTTAGCGAAGAAATTAGTGATGACGCTGACTCTAAAGGATTTATAACAGGAAATAAATATTCCGAACAAACTAAATCCATAATAGATAAGGAAACACTCGACTTAGTTAAAGAAGCATATATATCAGCAAAAGATTTTTTAGAGAAAAACAAGGAAAAGCTAATAGAGTTTTCAGAGTTGTTACTAAATAATACAGTTATTTATAATCGCGATTTAGAAAGCAACAACTTTAACTTTACGATTTATTAAATTTTTTACACCCTTTCCTTTTTCATTTATATTTATATTTTCTCTAAATATAAATATAAATAAAATAAAATAAAATATTATAATGGTATTTAAAGACATATCAATTTTCAATAATTTGACAGATTATTTACCTATTTTTAATGGTTGTCTGAATGCCGATTTAGTTATTATATTTTTATTATATCATAATGTATTCAATTCGGCATACTTAAAAAAATGGTATAAACGTTTTAATTTAAGTGCCGTAATTGCGGATATTTTGATTCTTTTTATTGGAATTATAATTACGCGTTATTTATACAAATACTTATTTAAAGAATTTAATATTATATATTTCACAGGGTTAGCTCTTTTGATACAAATAACACACGATATATTATTTTATTTATTTTTCATGTCTGTTCCATTAAAATATAATTTTATGTTAGATTTTTTTAAATTATACGCTAAAGAAGTCGGCATAGGTGCTATTTTAGGAGATAGTTTTATGATGATTTTAGCGTGTTTATTTAGTTCTTATTTTGCGTCATTTAGTGTAAACGCAAATATTATTACTCTTGTTATATCTATGTATTTTTTACCATATATGATTTATTACCAAGGATAGAAAGAATACAAAAAATATGTCTTATAAAGCACGAATCATATTAATTATGTAAGTAGTAGAAGCAAATAATATACCACCCCATAAGGTATCCATAATTACAGTGAGTATAGACCAATTATTTAATAACGCATAATTTGTCGTTTCATATACACCGTATATTACTAAACCTAATAAAAATGCCTCGCTAACGCTTTTACGAGGTTTAATAATAAAATAATTTATTCCTGTTATTAAAAATATATAACATAATGCTATTCCCAAAAATTTCACTTTAATAGGCGATCCTTGAACGTCCTTTATTTGTTTTTGAAAATATGTTTTTATAGTATTTAAATAAATAGAATCTATTACTATGAAGATAATCGCACTAATGAGCGTTAAATAATCAAACATTATATATTATTTAAATATTTTTTATATCTTTAGATATAGTTATTTTTTTCAAAAACTTTTTTACTATAGTATTATATAAATGTCAACTTCTATTGGTTATAGTAGCGCTATTAATGGATCTAATGTAGCTTTTGGTTTTTTAGCTTCTAATTCAAAAAACAATGGAGGAGCCATTAATGGATGGATGCCTAAACAAACGCTTACAACCGACAAAAGATATCCAGAATTCGAACATATTCGGTTTACATTAAAAAATGCTTGGAATACTACATATCCTAGTCAACTTAAGCGTAATGATTTAAAACAAAGCATTACAACTCCCTTTCGTGCGGTAAATAACGCTGGCGATTTGTTAAGTAGAGAAAATTATTCGTGTGGAGGTTCTTGTCAAACATATCAAAGCAGACCTGGCTTAAAGGGTTTAAAAACACGTTTTGGTAGTATTTCCGATTCGTGTACTCCGTCAGCCGCCTATAATACATTACAATTAAACACAAATATTCCTTCTGCTAGCTGTAACGTTAGATATGTTTATGATAGTTCAGACTATATAACATATTTGAAGCAAAAGGCGATTGTTAAAAATTATAATGATTTATCTTATGGCGGCGACCAAAGTAATTCAAGTCAATCAGTAATAAGAGCTATTAAGAGATATTAAGAAAATATATATTTATAATATATCCATAAAATAATATATTATGAATAAAAACGATAAAAGAACTCAATTATTATATCAAAAAACAGATTTCAATAGACATTTAATATGCCAACTACCTTCTATTATTAAGTGCATTAAATGTAAACGTAATAATAATATAATTTCTAAAGATTTGTTAAACCAATTGTGTTTATTTTGCGGAACTCCTAACTATATAAAGAGAGAACAAACGCGATAAGTATTTTGTATATTATTTTTATAAAAGTATATATTAAATGACGACTCCATATGCTGTTTCAACAAATATAGGTTCAGTTTCTTATAATAATTTTGTAAATGCGCCCATTACAGGACCTTTAAGCACAAATCAAACACCGTCACAAATACCATACCATAGTTACGGAACTTTAACGGGTATTAGACCTACGCCACCACAGTTCTATAGTATGCAAACGCCTGTAGATGCACAAATGAATACAAACGCAAGGCATCAGTATTTAAGAACATCAGTTAGTAATGAAGAACTAGCAAAACAGGTTCTTTTAGGAAAATTATCACAACCTATAGGCTATCAAATTAATTCATCTGGAAGAATGATCGCAACATCAAGCCATACAAATTATATTCCTCCAATTCCATCTTCGTTGCGTGTTAATATTGTAAAAGCTAATGCTGTAGGGCAAAGCGGTTATAAAGTAAATTTACCTAATACAGCACCAATATCAACAAAAAATTATTATCCTAGCGGGACGCGTTCAAGTTTAAGAAGAGCGCGTTCAGGCGGTTGTGTAGCGCCAGCAAAAAAAGGAGCAATACAAAATACTAGTTTGTCAAACGGTAACATTTGCGGATGGGGTTCAATAGTTAGACAAAATTATTAAATTTTGTAAATAAAAATAATATTTAGTATTATTATAATATGCCATACAGTTTTCCATCTTTAACCCCTACATATGGTTTAGGTAGTATGAGTAGAACAGGACCAGCCATTCTCATTAACAGTCCACGTACCAGAATTGGTTCTCAAGGTAGAATTTATGCTTATATGAAATCTAAAGGTTTAGGCGCACAATACGTTCAATTTTTAATTAGGTCAATCGGTCCGCAACATTACGTTAATCCTTTCTCGTACATATAATTTTTTTTTATAATTTTATAATATAATGAATAAATATTTAGTAGAATTCTTAGGAACAATGTTTTTAATGTATGTAATTTTAACAACGGGCAACTGGATCGCTATCGGCTGTGCTTTAGCTATAGCTGTTTTATTGGGAGGTCCTATTTCTGGAGGCGCGTTTAATCCTGCCGTTACTATTTCTCTATATACAGCGGGAAAATTACAAAAAGCGGACGTACTTCCTTACATTATAGTTGAAATTTTAGGCGCTATTTCAGCCTATTATCTTTATATCAAATTTGTATAAACTTAATATAATAATAAATTATTTATTATAATTTCTTATTATATTATAAATGGGTATTTTTGGAGACGAAGGTAATGTTGAAAACAAAGGTAATGGCTTTTTAAATACAATAGATGGAAAATTAGACGACGCAAAAAGGTTTGTTACATTAAGTGCAACAAGTTTATATAACAAAGTATCTGGTAAACAAGAACCGCCAGAACCGCCTGGACCTTATGGAACTAATCAAGGAGGAAAAAGAAGGCGAAGTAAAGGAAAAAGAGGCGGTTTTCGTGCCAACGCTCCTCTAAACAATATAGCATCTTCTGCTGCTTCTTATAGTGGTGTTAAAACAGCTCAACCCCATAATTGGGTAGGTGGAAAATCACGAAAAGGTCATCGTAAAAATAAAAGCCGCCGAAATAAAAGCCGCAGAATGCGTAGATAAATAAAAAAACATATTTAGAAGTTTCTTTATGTATTTGTAAATATGGATTTAATCGCAGAATCAGATATTTATGTACCTATTATGAATGATAACTGTGAATACGTTGATAAAATACCGTCATTTTCTAACTTGAAAAATGGTTTAAGATGTCCTTGTGGAACCAGAAGAGATAAAACATATGATTGTTCGGCATATTTTGCGACACATATAAAATCTCAGACGCATAAAAAATGGTTACTTGATATGAATACAAATAAAAAGAACTATTATACAGAAAACGTCCAACTAAAGGAAACAATAAATAGCCAAAAAATTATTATTGCGCGTTTAGAAAAAGACATAAATGTAAAAATAAAAACTATTGATTATTTAACACAGCAACTAGTTTTCAAAGATACAGCAAATAATGAAGTTACTAATTTATTAGATTTTGATTAAACATTCTCTCTATAAATAATAATATTTTTCTACATAGTGTTACCATATTTATCCTTATCTATTAAAACTTCCTTTGCTAAATTTTTTATAATTTTGTCTTCTTTTTCAATATCATTGTCACCGTGCCCGCCCATAGCTTCAACAATTAATTTATTGTATTGGTCCGAAAAAGGCGACGAACTTTTGCTGCAATCTGGATGCTTATCTTTAAATTCTGGTATTAGTCTTGTATTTTTATGCGCTATTTTTTTAATAACTTTTCTTATTTTTATGTTGTTCTCATTTTCCTTTTCCCATTTATTATCATCTTTGATATATAAGACTTCCCTCTTATAATCAGTACAATGGACGGGTCTTTTTTCAACATCTAGTGCTTTTAAATTTTTTACTATAATATTAGATATACCATCAACAAATCCCAATTTTCCAACATTTTCCAAATCGGTTAATTGAAGTTTCACAGAATCAGCAAACTCCATAATATTCATTGCATTCTTACAAGTTTCGTTTAAAAATATTTGTAGGTTAAACGTTTTATTATGTGAATTTGTATTTATTGTATTATGTGTTCCATTTTTTATAACTTCTACCATTAAATTTTTCATATCAGTATTTTCCTTCATTAAGCATTTTATAATCTCTTTAAGCTCATAATTTTCATTTGTTGGAAATTCATTAATACATTCTATATAACCCGTACATTTTTTTTTATGTCTCCACAATCCCGAGTTGTCTTTATATTTTTTGTCACACAAACTACAAGAATATGGGGTTTTTAATTCTTTTTGGATTGAAAAACCTTGCGTTTCCATTTTTTTATGCTTTATAGTGTATAAATGTCTTCTGTAATCTTTTTTATTACACGTATTAAAGTCACAAATTAAACAGGAATAATTTAAGGGTTTTTTTGGGGTAAAATCATTGCTAGACATTGTATATTACATCAATAGTAAAATCCTTTTAAATATTTTAATAAAATATTTTTTAAAAATATCGTAACATTTTTTTTTAAAGATTAAAAGTGATGAGACGTTAATTTTCAATTATGGTCTCACGACCAGTTTTTTCATAAACTTTTTTGGGAATTTGGATTTTGGACATTTTTTTTGTCCATTTTCAAAAATCCCAAAAAAATCTTGGAAAAAAAAACAGAAAATTTTATATAATAAATTAAAAATACAACTTAAAGAAAAATAACGAGAACCAAATTTTACTCATTTGTTAAATCAATTATATCTATTACTATAGAGTCAGTGTAAGGTAATCCTTTTACACATCCAGGACAAGAATGTGAAATATTCTCTCTACAAAATCCAAAATCTTTATTCCACCAACAAGGTTGGCAGATTCTATGTTTACATTTGCCTATTTCATTTGCTTCACATTTTCGCGGAACTAAAGTACCTACAAAAACACAATTTTTTAGACACATGCAACAAGTGACATTTTCATACATATTTATTTATTATTTTACAATAAATAAATAAAAAAATCTTTAAATTATAATTTTATATTTTTATTATTTAGACTTATTTACAAGACAATATAAGATGTAAATTCCAATTCCTGCTAAACTCATCAAATATAATTGGTCTATCGGATTTTGTGGTAATACAGGTGCCGCATTTTTTGCTACACCTGCGGTTGTAAAAGTTTCATTACATTTTTTTTTATTTACAGGATTAGTGCCATTTTTAAACCAACAAGCATCCATATTGCCTATATCTGCTAATGTAACATAATGTGTTTCAGCGGATGAATTATTATTAACATCGATCGTCTGCATTGTAATCTCTTGACAATCAGGTGTAGCACCAGAAAGGAAAGAACTCATTATGGCAAAAGGGTTCAACACATTTAAGTTACCCATTGTACCAGGTATAAGTCCTTTAAATTCTGAAAAATTTACACCAAGCCCTTGTGAAATAAAAGGAATATTACCATCGGGAACATTATTTATATAAATATATCTATCTGTTTGGTTGCCGCTGGATACATCTTTACATTTGCCTCCAGTTTGAAGAAAAAATTTATTTCCTAAAGGTCCGCCAGTTGAAGACGCATTACCGTTTCCACTTACTAATAATTCTACATATTGTATCAACCCATTAATATCATTACCTAATGCTGATAAACTGCCTTCATCACTCATACCAATTTGGTTAGGCATTTTTATATTTTTATAATACGGATATGTGGGGCCTAATAACTTATCTTGGACGGCTTGTGAGTCTTGTAATACTTCTTGAAATATATTTGCCATAGTATTTAATCTATATAGATATATATTTATTTTATTATTTCATTATTTTAAAATTATATTTTATGTCGTAGAAGTATTTGTAGATGCTCCTGTTCCTGTAATATTTGGTGTAGTATCGCCAGTCATTTGCGAAGAATAATTTTGTTGTGCTGCAACCATTTGCGCCACTTGTTCTTGTAGAGTAATAACGTTACCGCTTATATCCTGAACTTCTTTATTTAATCCTAACAAATCATCTAATTTTTCCTTTAAAAATGATATATTTCCTGCATTTTGTTGTGCTAAAATAAGAGCATTTTGTGGATTATTCATATCATATGGTTGATAATCTCCATTCGTAAGTCCTTCAAAGAGGGAATTTTGTGTATATGCTAAAAATATTTGATAAACTATTAATACGGTAAAAAAAACAATAAGTAAATTTGTTAACGATAACATTAATATAATATAATATTAGTTTTTATTTTCTTCAATAATAATATAAAATGTCATCAGCCTTTTATCCATTGGGAATGAATTCTATGCCTGCTTCTGGATATAGCCATAAAAGTGCTTATTACAATAAAAAATATTTATCTTGGAAAGGAACAGGAAATTTAAGTAATCCTGTTGGAACCGCACCAGGCCATATTAGACCATTAACGAATAACGATATTGGTAACGTATTCCAATCTGGGTCATTTCCTTCAAGAACATATTCAGGCGTTAGAGTATTTATACCAAGACCAATAAAACATTTTAGAAAAGGAAGAGTTATACCTTCAGTTCCTATCACTGATGTACCAAATGTAATAGCCAAAGACCCAAATAATAGTGCGAATGTATTAGAAATTAACGAAACAAAGTTAATAAATTATAATATGAATCGTTTTGTTTCGTCTAGTAAAGGTACTTCTCTTGGTGGAGGTTTTGGTGGTTCTGGTCTTATTAGTGAAATGCAGGATAAACCAGGTGCATATACTGTTAAGCAGAATCCTTTAAATGAAACGGATGGTGTAAGTCAATTAAATGATAATTGTCAATCTTGTGAAGGTGTTGGTATCGTAGTTAATTATTCTCCCAACACAACATATTTAACAGAAAATCCAGAAGCAAATGTTGCGAATCCTGTATTATGTTGTAACCAAGAATATAAGGCTAAGAGGCGAGCAATATATGCTAGCACCAATTTATCAAAAAATTATTACACTACGTCAACACAATATTTACAAAATAGATGTAAAACTTATAACCAAAAAGCATTTAATTTTTTATCTTATCAATCTCTTGATAATTCTGTTTATAATTCTAATCCATATTATATTTCTACCCAAGCGAATAATACAGTACAGGCTGGAAGTCCGTTAGCATTGTCTAATACATATTTAGCAAATTGTCAAACGAACGCACAACAATATGCCGCCACACAAAACGCGATGATATTACAAATGCTAGATATGATGCTAAATTTAAGTATAATTACACAAACAGAAATAGATACATTTTATACACTTAACATTAATTCTATTGACGGATTTTTTGCTTGGATAAACGAATTGCAGAGCTCGCAAAAAACTTCGGCTTTAAATGTTTTTACTAATTATATTAGTAATCCGTATTGGGGTATGCCAATTTCAGGACCATCTAATCCCACAGGTTGTCAGCTTGTTGTATATAAGCCAAATAATTATCAATTCGCTAAACAAGGCGCCGTTTCTAGTTCTACAAGAAATCTTAAATTAAACGTTGACACTATATCTACTAATGCGGCATCAATACAAAACTACAATAATACAGGAGAACGGCTAGTAACAGCTAATGAGTTATACGCAGGAAATGCTAATAATTATGCGAATATTCTAAAAAATAAAACGCCATCGTGCAATACTCCATACCCACTAAATTTTAGTCAATCAGGTCCATATCAAAATAAAAAATTATGTTACTATAATGCGTTAAAAAATTATCAAAATCCTATTTCTAAACCAGGAGTATATCGTTATTATCCATCAACGTATAAAAGCTCTAATCATTTCTCTCAATCTCCAAACACCTATAATACAACACACAAGTAATAATATTTACTATTTATTATATTTTTTATATTTTCAAAAAATAATAAATAATCATAAAAAATTTACACATTTTTCGTCTTTTTCTTTAAATGCAGGTAAAAATATGTTACTTCTATCAATAAATTTATTACAAGGTATTTTATACTTTTCGCACCAGTTAATTGATTTTTGAATATTAATATTTTTAATTGTTTCTATTTTTTCATATTTATTTTTATTTCTAAATATATTTATTATCATATCTAGTGACTCTAGTTGTTGCTGACCGATTGTAATATTTATATCTTCTAATTTTGTGATAAAATAATATGGTATTTCATAATCTAAAATAGAAGATATGTTATTATTTTTTAAACTTTGTAAATTATTTAAAACCTTCATCAAGTTACAGTAATTTAAATTATATTGAACTGTATTTTTTTCGTTTTTTATAAATGTTTTACAAACAATATATTTATCATATGTCGTTACGTTGCTAGTAGTAGGTTTGATTAAATAAACCTTTTCAAACAAAGAAGTCAACGTATATATAATATCAACCGCAGGTTTATAAAATAAATGGCTTATTTTTATAATCGCATTACCTTCATTATTCAGATTTTTTATAACTATTGTCAATATTAATACAAGATTTAAAATATAGTTATTTATATTTTCTTTATCAGCTTCAATAAATAAAAAATCAAATGTTTGATCTTTTAAATCATATATAGTTTCATAGTTTATTGTATTATATTTTATAACATTATCAGTATATCCTTCTCTTATCAAGTCAATAGAATCGTTAACATCATTTAAATTATGTGATAAGTATAATGATTTTATATTTTTGTTTTTGAATGTTTCAAATATACAAGTGCTAATTGCAATTTCTAACAAGTCGTAAAAAATGATAGTTTTAGGTTTAAGTTTACTAACTGAAAAATTAGTGCCCGGAACTTTAGAAAAAATATACTCATATGGGTTTATAATTTTAACTATATCTTCATATGTGTTAAATGATAAATCATTACTAGTGAAACACATATTAATAATTTGTGTTTTTAATTCGTTAAAATAATTTAAAAGAGTACAAGATAAATAAGGATTAATATAATTTGTTTTTGCGTAAGTAGGTTTAATTTCTATATTATTATTATTTTTTGGCAATATATAATAACTCATTATTTGTTAATATATATATTACATTTTATATTTAAGTGTTTTCAAAATTTATTCTTCATCATCTTCTTCAATAATTATTTTTTGTTTACCTTTATTTTGAAGAGCTTTTTTTTCCTTCGCTTTCTCTTCTTTTTCTTTTAACTTCGCTTCCTTTTCCTTCGCTTTCTCTTCTTTTTCTTTTAACTTCGCTTCTTTTTCCTTCGCTTTTTCTTCTTTTTCTTTTAACTTCGCTTCTTTTTCCTTCGCTTTCGCTTCTTTTTCTTTTAACTTCGCTTCTTTTTCCTTCGCTTTCTCTTCTTTTTCCTTCGCTTTCTCTTCTTTTTCCTTCGCTTTCTCTTCTTTGTCTTTTTTTTCTGGTACTTTTTTCTCTGGTTCTTTTTCCTTTTCTTTTTCGACAATTACATTTGCTGGAGCGGTTGGCTCTTCAATTGCTTCTGTAGCAGGAACCAATAATAATTTTTGTTTTAATTTTCTAACTTTAGGTTTATTTATTAATATTTCATTTTTAGCAACTTCAACAGCTATATGTGTTTCTTCAGCATTTCTGTTTATTTCGGTTTCTTGATACTCGCCTAATTCAAGAACTATTTTATTAATATTTACTTCTGTAAATTTTTTATATACAAAATATCTATTCAAAAATGATATTTTTTTTTCATATGCGGTCATTTCAGGAGCTTTTTCATAATCTTTAGCTTTAAATTTGTTTTTTATTATTTCTTCTATCATATTCATAAACAATTCACTAAATAACCCAGAACCTTCAGGTAGTCCTAACTCTTTAGCTTCATCTCTGTCTATAACTTTAAATCCATACGCTTCCATAATTCTATTTAAATAATCAAAATTTACTAAATATTCTGGAATTAATTGATTAATAGATTCTTGAAATACATCTATTTTATATCCAATGCAACTTGAATCATCCATAAAGTTGTTAGAACTATATCCTTTTACAATTTCCCATATTTTTTTACCGTCATCATTAATTTGTATGCTTTCACCTGTCTGTATTTTTTTCAATAAGTCAAATATTAGCTTACCGTCATAAGCAGTTCCTATAAAATAACCATTTAATTTAGTACATTCCGCGATATTTCTCATAAATCCCTGAAGGGTATCTGGGTTTTCCATAAAATAATGAATTGCGAATTGACATGATGACACGTTGAAGCCGTCACTGCCTTTGCCATAATTTCTAGAAACACCTTTACCGATTTTATCCGCTTCTTTTGGACCATTACCAAAAACAGATGCGGTTATTTGTCTGGCTTTATCATTTAACATAGCTGAACCATCACGAATATTAAACGCACTGTTACCATTTACAAATAAAGCATAAGGCATTATTTTATTTGTTTTTCTGGCTTTTAAATATCTAGCACACGCACCATCTAAGCGGTTCTCAAGGTTGTCTTTCGATAAATCTATGCCAAACACAAAAGTTAGTTTAGAAGCGATCCATTTTGGCAAATCACCAGCTTTTCCACACGCAAAATCGATTAATGAGTCTCCTTGTTTTGTAACATTTTTTATTAACATTTTTTTAACATATAAATTATGGAAATTTTTCATTGCGGCTGTTTTGAATTTACCAGCAGGAGTGTTATAATATTTATCTTCACACACTTCAACCGTGGGTATATTTAAACCATATCGCAACATATCCTCGGTAATTCTTCCAGAAGGATGTATTGATTTCCAATTTTCATTACACGTTTTATAAGAATTACCATATTCTTTTTCACCTCTTCTTAATTTTGCGGTTTTATCATATCTCACTCTTAATGGTATCCATCTCCAACCTTCTTCATTCGTCAATTCGTATCTAAATTCAACTATAGTATTATCTCCAAATGCTTCATTTTCTTCGGTATACATTTGTTTTCCTCCAGATTCGTCAAGCTTTAACATTATTTTACAGAGTCCAGCATTTGGATCATATGGTTCTGTCGGATAGAATCGTTTAGGCAAATAATCGTTATCTTTGCTTTCTTCAAAACGTACATTATATTCCGGTAATTTATCATCTATAATATCTTGACAAGGATTTATAAATCCGTCTTTCTTTTCACTAAATCCGCATCTTAAAACCAAAGATTTATATTCATTAATTTGTATAGTATCATTATTACTAATGCCGTCCTCAAATAATGGTTTAATTACATCTTCACCGTTAGGATTTTTTTCAGTTGTAATTAGAAAGTCAATAGTGTTAAATTGAGGAGGTTTCCATTTAAAAGAGTATTCCCAAGTGATTTTTGTTTTTGGACCCGCTTTGCCGATTTCATCGCTACCAACACCATAAAAAGCGTGTGTAAATATTAACCCATCTGTATTATATTCAAATCTACCCTCACCTTCTTTTTTCAATATATCATCACAAGCATTAAATATTGTTTGTTTAGAACTTAAAGGAAGGAACTCTTTTACCGTAATTCTAATAGGTGAATACATTGTATTACCTTTTTTAAATTTTTCTAAGAGGCTTTTCATAGATTCTTTTTTTTTTGTTTCTTTTTCATTTTCATTTTCATTTTCTTTTTCTATTGAAACAGGTTTCAACTGTGAAATAACGTGTTTCATCAAATAATATCTAGATTTAGAAATATCCATTTCTTTATCCAAAAGCATAAATGTATAATTTCGTACATCAAATTTATTTATATAGTAGACGTCAAAGGCAGCATATAAATTTATATAGTTGCCTTTTTTATCGTGCTTAATCAGCTCACCATCAATTAACGTGTTAAAACATTCTTCGCTGTTCGTTTTAGCACCTGTAAATATGACGTCCATACTTGTATTTATTAAATATATTTTACCTGTGCCTGAAATAAATAACATATGTCTATCTCCGTCAGCTTTTTCTGTAACGACAAAATCTTTTCTAATATTGAGTTGTTTGAAATTTTCGTCTAGCGGCGAAATATTTATTAGCTGTAATGTAATTGAATTAGGTCCTATAAAATGTTTCGGTTTTACGTATTGTTTCACTTCATTTTCATCAGCCCATATCATTTTCATATATGAGTTTAAAATTTCTCTCTGTTCGGTATATGAAATAGGAAAATTTGTTCCTTGAAGGCCTCCCAATACGTATTTTATAAGTTTTCTCAAAGACACGAGAATGCTTTGAGATGTATTAAATTTTGTTCCAGGTCCCACCTTATTATTAAGTAATTCAATTTCAATTTCATACGTTTCTGAATTATTTAGTACATTAGAGTCTTCAAGTGTATAAACGCGAATAATTGGACCGCGATTTTCGTTACCAAACCTGTCTGGACCTTTATTACCAGATTTTACAATACTTAAATCAACTACAAATGGGAATTCTGGATTTTCAAAAGTAACACGATTAATGAAACGAAATTCTTTTTTTGATTTTTTCCAATTGTCAAGTATATAACTTTTAATTCCCATTTTATTTACTTTTTCTTCTGTATTAAATGTTACTCTAAAATTAAAGTCATCAAAATCAACAGATTGAACTCGTTGATTATTTATTATTGCTGGTTTTTTTGTAATAAAATCTATTAATTGCGGTTGTGGTAAGCTCTTTATATCATTTGTTTTACAGTACTCTTGAATATTAGTTAGCCCTACTATTTCACTTCTGATATTTGACATTTTAAATTTACCTGTTGCACTATCAAGAAATTCACAATTTATACGTAAATAATAAGCACCCGCATCATCACCTTTAATTTTGAATCCAAATGATTTTAATTTTTTTACTACATTGTCATAATCACTTTTAGTTAATGTTTTTATACCTTTTGTACCAAATTTGACTTCTAATTCATTATATATATTAGAAGAAGTCGTCATAAAAGAATTGCTTTTATAAAATAAATTTATTAATTCGTCGAAACTTTGTTGTGGTGTTAATCTTTTTTTTTCATTTGGTATTTCTGTAACTTCTTCATATTCTCCAAATATTTCCTGTGGTGCTCCGCTTGGAGGTGGCAAATCTGGCGACTTTGGCGAGTACCCTTTTGTAGGTGGTGGTAAATCTGGTGATTTCGGCGAGTACCCTTTTATAGGTTGTGGAGGTGGTGAATCTGGTGACTTTGGCGAATATACAGTCGTCACTTTTTGTTTTGTTGTGTTTAATATTCTTTTCAAAAAGAAATATTTATCGCGAATGCCTAAGCCGTTTAATTTTTTTTTATCATTTTCAGATAATGTTTCATAAAAAGCATTTAATTCTGGATCAGCAATATCTTTTAATATACCTATTTGAACTTCTTTGTTTTGATACTTTAAAATTTTATTTTTAATATCTTCAGGCAATCTATTAAATAAAGCATTCAGCTCAGCCGTTCCGTAATTAATTTGTTCTAAGTTTTCCGTAGTGTTTAACATTTCAGTTTTATTAATTATAGACATTATATATAATAAAACATATTTTTTAAATAATAGTTCAATTTTTATTTTAAATATTGAATAATTAATTCATATAACTCATTTTTAGACTTGTTTTTTCCGTCAGCATTTTTTATTTCAATTGATAACTTATTACATATTTCAATAAGCTCACACACTTTATAGGAACTTAAGGCCTTAATAGGTTTATCTATATTGTCAAGTTTATATAACGTTGACCTAATATTATCTACTTCATTTGTCGTGTCAATTTTATATCCATAACGAGTAAAATATTTATTATTATTGCTCGCATAAATGACATACAAGCTATCCGTATCATTTACTAGTGATTCATAATAACATTTATTATTAACAAATAAAATATTTAAATTCTCAAGAACACATAAAGTTAAAAATGTTTTTACATTTAAAAATTGTTCGTTCGCTAAATTATTTTCTATATTACTGAAGGTATCAAATTTATGTGTTTTTATCAACTGTTTTTCTTTTCTAATCTTCTCTACATATTCTATTTTTATTTGTCTAGAAGATATTTCGTTTTTATTATACATTAACTCATATTTAGTATAACCAAATTTTAAAATAAAAAAACACCAAAAAAGAGAATCTTTTTCTTTAGGAAAAAAAATACAATTGTTATTATTATGTAGTACTTTCTGTTTTACGAAAGTATTAACATCATTCATATTTTTATTAGTTTTTATTTTTTGACTTAAATACCTTTTTATATTATCTTCATTTAATATATAATATTGTAATTCATTTAATACATCATTATATTGAGTCATTATAATTTCACTTAGTTAATAATTTGTTAATGTCTTTAATATCTTTTGAAAAATATGTATTTTTGTAGTCTTCTTTTTGTTGTTCGAAAGCATTTAATGTAATTTCTTGTGCGTTAACATATTTAATATAGACGTTTAGCTCATCAATATATTCCTTTTTTAGTTCAGAAAGATTTACATGTACGCCATATTTATTTTCATTTAAAGTAATATTATCGTGTTTACTTAAAATACGTAAAACTTCAATTTGATTAAATTTATTCATATTTTCTATATTGTCCCTAATATAATTTAACATATCAATAGAATATGTGTCTTTTTCTATAACATCTTCAACGATTTCCATAACTATAAATATATAATTATGTATTATGTGTTTAAATTATGTTAATATATTTTTATTTTGCTTCAATAAAATATAAAATATAAAATATAAAATATAAAATATTTGGCTTTAATCTTCAATTACAATGCGAGGCTTAGTACTCTGTGGTTGTTTTTGCACCCTTAAAGGGAATTCTTTGTCTTTCACTAGTTCTCCAATCACTGAAATATATTTATCATTTAACTCAAAACGTTGACCTATAACTCTTACATTAATTTTTTCACCTTCTTGAACTTCTGAGAATTGCGGAGAATTAAAATGATGGTCTTTTGTAATAAATACTATAATAGGTGTAGGAATATCACTAGCACTCTCTGCTTTGATACCAGCTTTTGTAATATTTTTTGCTACGCAAGAGATTAACATACCTTCAACTGGAAAACAAACATCGCATTCAAAAACAACTTCAAACGATATTAAATTTCCTCTTACAACTAATCCGCTTGAATGCGTTACAATTTTAGAAGAGCTAGGTTTTATATATCCTTCTACTACACATTTACCTTCAAAAGAAGCCTGTATATTTTTTTCAATATTATCGTGAATATTTTTACCGATAGAAGTTATAGGCAATACAATATTTCTAGTAATTAAACATCTAGAATATATAGATTGTAATCTAGTTTCTTTTCTTTTAGGTTTTTTTTGTATAGGTTTTAAAATAGCAGCGTCCATTACTATAAATTATATACATATAATCTTTTAATTATATTTTCTTTCAATTTTAAAAATATAATTAAATGAAATTATTAAATATTTACAGTGTAAAGCTTAAAAAATATAGCCATTTCAGGATTTAAAAACCATTTTTTTCCGTCCTTCCTCATTAAATTAAAATATCTCAAAATAAATTCTTGTAAAACACAAAGTTCTGTATGTCCTATAGCCTCTCTAATTATATTTCCGTCCTCATCTTTTTCAACCTTTGTCGTTTCATTCGTATACTTAGTTTCGCCAATAATATCATTAATTAATTTCATAGTTTTATTTTTACCAGCTTCATCGCATCGTGCGCCTGTGTCGCGTTTAGAAGTAAGGTCTTTTGTTTTAAATACTAAATATCTGTTACTTTTTTCGTATCCAATAAAACCAACTACTTTATTATATTCATCTATTTTATATGTTAACAATTTTTTGCCTTCGTTTGAAGCAGCAATTTCTCTTTCGTCTTCAGGTTCTGCTGTTGCCCATTTGTTATTTTCATTTAATATCATAATAATTCTTTTATCTAACCTATACATAATAATCGCTTTGATATTTGGTGTAACAATTATATTATTATCAAAATATTTTTTTATAAACCATTCTGTAGTTCCATTTTTAATAGTATGTAAAGAATAAATATAATTTAATAGTTCCACTTTCTCATCAAATAAAAGCAATTCAATGCTATGTTCTATTAAAAACGTTATAAGCAAATCACCCTTTGATTCTGGATACATTTTCGCAAATTTCTGCATAACAATGCCGCTATGCTTGTACCAGTTGTCGTCGCCTCTCGGTACTTTTGCCGCCTTCGAAAAAGTTTTGCTAATATCTAAATTACTAACTATTTCCTCAACACATTTTTTGCCTTCTAAAAATCTTTCTTCATCTAACCTGTTATCGTTTCTTTTATTTATGCCTTGCTTCTCTATATCTTTACTAATTTCAAAATTAATCATAGAATGTTTATAATCGATTGGAATAGATCTGTCAAATATAGAAATGTTTTTGTTTTTCAATTCAACAGGCTGAAATAAATAATAATCACCAATATTAATTAACCTACCGTTTCTACCATATTTGTCTACAATAAATTCATTATTGTCTTCTATTAACTGTGTTAGCGCTGAATAAATTTGGATATATGGATATTCTTTTGGTGTTCTTATGGCTTTAATTAATATATCTTTTTTATAAAAAAAACTTTCTTTCATAAGCATACGAATTCTTTGTAGTATCTTCTCGGAATTCATTATAGCGAAATGTTCGTCATAAGTATCTTCATTTAAGTTATTTTCGTCTATATTTTTGTCTGGTATACAAGAATAGTCGCAGCTAGCCATATAATCGCAAGCAGGTGAAAAAGGTGCATCACCAATTTTAAAATTATTTAAAACTGTTCCATCCGATAAAATTTGTGTAACAGGTTCTTTTAGGGATTTAGTTATCATTTCTTGCGTAAAATTGGTTTGATCATGGTTAATTATACAGTCAACAGATGTTTCTTTTAATATACGACTAACTTTGCCAATTTGTACGGCTTTATATTCAGCAACGCGATAAACATATAAATCAGCAGCTTCTTCTTTATTATCTTCTAAAATTGTTCCATACATAAAAATTTCTACATTTCTGTGTTCGAAAAGTAGGTCCTTATGCGAAAAATTACGTACAGCACGGCCAATAATTTGACCTATGCGATTCATATTATACCACGGTTCTAATATGTGAACTTGACGAATATATTTTAAGTCAATACCTTCTGAACCTGCTTTAGATATTAAAATAACTTTTATTTTTTTGCCGTCTTTATTATCTTCACCAGTTAATCCTTTCACTTCAAAATCATTATTAGGAGATAATCTTGGGTCACCTGTAATCATTGAATAACGAGCTGGAGAAAATTGTTTATCTTTTGGCGGTTTCATCGTATTTACATCTACTATTTCACTGGGCTTACTTTTAAATAAAGGTTTTACGTTTTCTCCGTATCTAGTAAATCCCATTTCTTCAAGAGCAAGAGCAACAGGAATTAATCCGCTGTCTATAAATTGTGAATATATGAGTATAATACCGTCGCTTACTTTCTGTGTGTTTGGATTAAAAATGTTATCTAATATAGATTGAATTTTCCAGCTATATTTTCCGATTAAATCCTGTGAAAAAATTTTGCCGTAATTATCTATTGTCGATTTTTTATATTCGTAGTCACCTTTTTGCGGTGGTGATTTTTCGTCAACATAATTCATCATTCTCTCTAGTCCTTTTTTGCCTGTTAAATCGTGAGGATCAATTTGTGTCTTTGCGCCACCTTTTACTGAAGAAATACTTGTTAGTGAATCATCTTCTTCATCTTCTTCATCTTCTTCATCTTCTTCATCTTTTCTCTCTACAGAATTAATATTACTAGTTTTTTCCTCTTCTTCACTCTCTATTGGAGTTGTTTCAGAAAAGCTTTGTGAAAATTCTTCCGAATATGTATCTTTATTAATACTATCTAATATATTTTTTAATCCTTGAACTGGATAAGATATAATAAGTGATTCTAAAGGCGTTTGAAGCAGTGTATATCCAAACGATTCCATATTTTCAAAACTTGGCATATCTTTAACTACACCAGTTTTTGTCGTAATAGAAAATTTTTTGTTTCTCAAATTATAAATAATATATCTATAGTTACAATATTGGCAACTACCACAATTGTCACAATTGCCGATTTTATTTAAATATAAACTTATTATTCGTTTTTTATCTTCGTGTTTTATTTTTTTTAGGTTCATCTGGTATGATGGATAGCTAATAAAAGGAAACGTATGTTCTTTCGCAAATTCATCAGGGTAAACACTATAAGGAAACGTATATGGATTTTCACCACGAACAAAGGAAACGTATCCTGTAGCTTTTTGGATTAAAATTTCTTCACCTTTTTTATTTATATTACCATTTTTATCAAAAACATCCTTTACTTCTATTCTACCACGTCTATCATTTGTATTCATAAGGTTTAAAAGCCAAATGATTTCTTTGTAACTATTATACATTGGAGTAGCAGAGAGAAGTAAAAGTCGCAGATTTTCAGCGGATTTAACAAGTAGTTCAAGGTTGATGGCGACCTTTTTATTTTCATTATCGTCTGTTTTACGTATATTATGGACTTCATCAATCACGATTAGCCTGCCATTAAATTCGTTACGTAGCCTCTTAATAATTCTATTATTTAATTTGATTTTAATATCTTTAAATGTTTGTGTCTTATTTTCTTTATCTCCTTTATTTAATTTATTTTTTTCTTTATTTAATTCTTCATCATAATTCATTGTTTTAATTATATAATTTGCGAACTGTCCGTAACCTAAAAATATATAATAATTATTTATTAATTTTTTAATTTGACTTACCACTTTTTCCTTAGGAATACTCATATTAACGGGATTAATTTCTTTTAATAACTTATTGCCAGTACAAGCACGAATATTCCAAATACCATCAACCAGCTTCAATTTTCTCTCATCAAATAATTGTAATTTAAAATTATCTTGAACGTTTTCTGATGCAACAATAATAATTCTTTTAGTAGTTCCAATTTGTTTCATATAATCACGCATTTCTTCGCAAACACCAATTGCACTGCAAGTTTTTCCACTTCCTAAACCGTGATATAATAATAAACTGCTATAAGGTGTTTGAAATGATAAAAAATTTTTTACAAATGTTTGATGTGGTTGTAATTCAAAATCGGCTTTTGATAAAATATCAGCGTATTCTTTAATATCTTTATGTATTTTTCCATCATATTTAGTATCATTAAATTCCTTTTTAGTTGATATTTTTATATTAAATTCCTTATCATTAAGATTAGGATAT
>Ga0181349_1000004_pt1 | contig 111911 bp, 99 predicted proteins | sample Su13VDMM110SD_FD_130106 | JGI IMG/M metagenome (GOLD analysis project Ga0181349, IMG submission 130106) | Freshwater viral communities from Lake Michigan, USA - Su13.VD.MM110.S.D | ecosystem: Environmental > Aquatic > Freshwater > Lake | place: USA: Michigan | collected 2013-07-16 | reverse complement strand
TGTGCTGCGCATGAGGTCACGAGCGATGTCCATGTAGCCCGCGCCGCGGGTCCTCTTGTATCGTGGCCTTGTGCTTGGATGGGCGATGGAGGGCGTCCTCTCGGATCTTTGCCGTTGATTGACATTGTATGTGATGATATCATCAAGTGGAGCCTCACCTATGATCTCCTCCCTGATGATCCGCCGTAGCTGCCCCTCTGTGATTCTCATTCCAAAAGTCCCTCTGTTTCGTTAGAATATCGACGAGTCCAGGAGCACAAGACGACCGTCACTGCCGATTCCCAGGTTGTCCCATCTGATCTCATCCATCAACACACCGTACTTCTTGATCACCCGATCGAGATTCCTGAATGCAGGTGAGTAACGAGACAGGTCGGCACGAAGGGCACGCATCGTGAGCGGCCCACCCGCCGGCTTCGAGAGTACCAGATCCTCGAAGGGCCAGCCCACCCTTACCTCATCCTCGACATCAGGATCGAGCGCCCGATGCACGATCTGCCAGTAGTTACCCTTATCTCTTGCTGCCAGGCCGTCTGGGTCGACAAGAAGGCTGCACTTGAAAAATTGCGGAAGCTCCTCGCTCTCCGGGTGCTCGATGAGCCTCACACGTTCAAGGATCACCCAATCATACCCTGAAAATCCTCCGCCGTGGACGTAAGCCCGGGGCGCGATCTGCCGTAGGCTCGTATCAACCCCGAGGCGGTAATCGTCCCTGTTCATCCTCGAGGCCCACTCGGACCGCATGGAGACCTTCATGACAAGATCAGATCCGATCGAGAATGTTGCCCTTGAGGCTCCGGCTCCCATGAAGCTCACCTTGAACCCGTGCTTCCTACCGACGCTCGCGACGTCCTCATCATCCGGACCCGACCACGAATCGACCCGCTCGAGCGCCGCGAGGTCCTGGGCAAGGGCTGTCAGCGCACTCTCCTCACCACCGAAGTGCTGCCGCTCAAGGTCCTGCAGCTCCTCCGCCGCGCCAAGTGCTGGGTCCCACTCTCCCGGCACGAGGGATGCCTGGAGACGCCGGTCTACCTCAAGGATGATCTCCTCGTGGATGATCCGCCGCAGCTGCCCCTCTGTGATCCGCATGCTCTATCCCTTGACGCTTCTTTATATATATGTCAGTCCGCTGGCATCATTCTAAGTAGTAGGCATGAACCTTGTCGCCCGCCGCATCGCCGGAGTCGAGCATGTCGAGCGCCTCGTCTGAATCCTGCCCAGAGGCACGCACGCTGTGACCTGATGTTGTCCTCACCGAACCAGACGCGTGGTTAGAGAGATAAAGAATTCAAAATGATGTTATTATTATGACACCATTCTAGGATTAGTTCTTGACATGAGCATGAAAGAGTACATTGTTGATGCATGTATCAAATCTTTATTGATCATCTTCTTCACACCGTTCACAACGATCTTTTGGCATTTATTGGAAAGCTTTTTTGATATGTAGACGCAGAGGCGTCTAAATGCACGCAAGAAGAATAATTGATCCAGATAGAGACTGGGAATCAATAGACACAGCTAGGATTGAAAATTTTTGTCAATCAAGCGCACCTTCATTTGCATGGGTAAATCCAGAAGGCGTCGTCTATCTTTTAAGCGAAGTCCCGTACGAAGATCATATTGATTGGGCAACAAGTTACATAGATGATGTGATCATTCCGTCGGGTGTTTATGTCGATCCAGATGCGCGTCCAGACAAGATCTTGATTGATGTGGGATGGATCAAGGTCACGGCTGCTACGTTGTTATCTGTCAATAGTCGTGTAACCACGCACACCGCGTGGGAGTCTGTCATAGACATGATAACAAAATGTCCCAATATGGATCCTAATACTACACGTGTGCACATTCAAGATCGTGGACGCTCAGTTGGCGGTCCTGGCGGGTTAGAACTATCAGACTTTTTAGCGCTTTACGGAACAAGGCAGATAATTTCAAAATTTTATGATAAAGCTTTCTTGCGCTTGCGTGAATCTGGGCTGAGACATCTACGAGATTACATTCGTCTTGCATTATTGACGTAAGCGCATATGTATGAAATAATCTTGAGTGAATCAATGATCTTGAATGAATCTATTCTTCGTCGCGTCATACGAGACGAAATACGCAGAAAGATGATGTATGAAGCGATCATACGTAGAAGAGGCGGTGAAGAAACAAGAATCGCCGATCCAGTTGGAACATCGGCTGCAATGCCCAACGTCCCAGCATATTACCCTGTCAAGGGTATTCAAGACACAAAGACATCACCAAATAAGCTCATGACAATAATGTCTACTGCAGATGCTATGTCAAGCCCATTTGTTCCTGCAGGTCCTGGTTCTCTTTTTGACAAAATGTACAATCAAGGGACTGCTGAGGAGGAAGTTGGTTTTACTGTCAAGAAGAAGTCAGGTGAAAGAGTTCGAATGCCGAAGATGCTCAAGTCTTACAACTTCAAAGAAGGAACAAATTTCATTATTCCTACACTGTACAACTACGCAAGTCACCCATCTACAGTTGATCTTGCTTTCGGAGTAGGAACGCTCGTGCTAGATCCTGAGAATTATCCTACAGGAGTTTCTGGAATGAGAGCACCGCTAGCGTTAGTGGAATTTTCTGATAGTCAAAAACCTGATCGTGCACTCAGTAGACACGGCTTTATAGGAGTTGCATTCCTACAGTGGATTAGCTCCCAAGACGCAATCGATTATGCTAGCGATTTTAGAGCAATGAAGCAAAAAAATATGAGATCGTCTCCTGTTTATAGTTTTGAAGATGATGAAGACTAGCTTGGGAGCTCAAATAAGATGAGAATCACAGGAAAAGAATTACGCAAGATGTTAAGAGCGGCGTTTAGAGACCCCATGGGGCATTGCTCGGTAAAAAAATGATCATTTCCATCATCAGAAAATTGATCAATGAGACTTTGTTGATAGAAGAGTTGTCAGGTGGGAAACTTGCAACCTTGTACCATGGGTCTCATTCACCACCCGATGTGATGATACCCATATTTCTTCAAGATCAGTTTGATCCTGGTAAAGCCGGTGGCTCGTCGTTAGGAAAAGGCATTTATGGAGGATTTACGTTGGATGGTATCACAGGCCAAGGAAATTACGGAAATTACATCTACAAGTTGAGAGTAAACTTAGATGGTTTCATATCAAATGTTCCAGAAATTACTAGGATAATTCATGGAAGAAATATTAGTCTGCATGATCAGTTGATCCTTGCTAAGATAGATAAAAAGACGATAAAATACATCACCAATCTTTTCAAACTAGGTGGGTCAAAGTTTGATTATCTTTTTTCTATGAGATATTTAGCCGGAGAAGTCAAAGGTTACATTTCTGACATGAATCACGTGGTCATTTTTGATCCTGGATCTGTTTACCCAATTGCCTGGAAGGACTTGCGAGAGGGCATTTGGAATAAGATAGACTTTGAAGAGATTAAAAAATCGGGCGCGATTGATAGATCAGTGTTATCTGAGCCTGTGTTACGTAGATACGAGCAGTCGATTGTACCAAATAAAATTAGAAAAGGTGAGATGATCAAGTATAGTCTCAAATCAGGTTTTGTCAAAGGTGACTTAACTTTAACATCAGATGAGGCTTATGTTGATAGATTACCAGATGGTCTTCATGTTGATGGAAGTTTAATCATTGATAATTCAATCTTAGCTGAATTGCCAAATAATTTGGTTGTAGAAAAAGATCTAACTGTGTTGAAGGGACGCATAAAGATGCTTCCATACAATCTATTCGTTGGTGGAAATTTAAATATTGGAAAGTCTGTAATACAGTCTATAAGCGCTGGAGCAAGAATTATTGGTTCATTACAGGCAGGTGTTAAACTTATTGAGATTCCTGTTGGTCTTGACGTTGGTAAAGATCTTGATTTGAGATATACAAATATGATCACAATTCCAGAAAATTTATCTGTCGGGAATGATTTCTACTTGAGTAGAAAAATGTCTCAAATTCCTAGCAGCCTTCGCGTGAGTGGAAATCTCTATCTAGCGTCTATGATCACGTCATTTAGTGAAGACGCTGTCATAGGTGGATCAATATTTGGGATCGACACATCACAAGATCTTAGCGTCTTCCCAGACAAGATAGTCAAAAAAGTTGTTATGCCAAAAGTACGTCTGGGAACTGTTCAACCAAGTTCTGGTAGATCACTAGATGACATGATCGACGATTTATTTAAGTGATCTATGTCATTCTTTAAAAATCATCTGTCGATCATTCTATTTGTTCCTCGGGATGTGCTGGTAGCTATCCCATAAATCATAATTCGTTTTTGGATGATCACTAGCATTCTGGTCTATTTTTTCCTTGTTTCTAATTTTTTCAAACTCAGCATGACTGTGTGAGAACCACCAACCAAAATTCAACAATAATTGACCAGCAAAATCACTTTTTGCTTCACCAATCTCCACAAGATGACCTGCCCCGAGTGTAACTGTATATTTTGTATCTCCATACAAAATATTGGCGAGGCCTTCACCCTCGTCGTCATCAAGATCAACAACATTGATTCCGTCATGTAGCACAAATGGACATTCTGAGTGATCATACCGATAGAAGTAAAATACTTTTCCAGGAAATTCTTCAATTGATGAAGATGCAATGAATTTAAATGCTTTCTTGATTGATGATTTTACGATAAAATTTACTTTAGGATCCTTCGAGGATGCTTCATTCATGCAAATTTCTGATGCACGATTAGAAAAATTATTTATTTGATCTTTAACTTCTGGTAGCTTAACCAGGTCAAGCACTCCAATGCCATTAGTTTGAAAATGATTGAATGCTATGTCTGTTATCATGCCGTATGCGAATTCAGCAGCATGGTACAATACAGGATTGCCTAGAGATCTCTCAATCTGCGAGAGAGTCTCATTGATCAATTCTTCGCGAGTCTGTGATGTTGTTATCTCATCAACTTCATTGAGGATTTTGTGTACGAGTATTCTGAGTGAGCTTTTCATCATTTACCTCTAGAACAAATTGAAATTGAATTCCATGAAATCATCTAATGTAAGATCATACTGTGCTAGTTCGTAATCTCTGCTCATTCCAAGCCACTTAAAAATATGCTCGTGAACATCAAGCACAGGATTAGCAATGAGCTTGAGGACGTCTTTAAGCTCATCCTGGGGAATTTGAAATACCAAGCGATCATCTGCAGCTGAGAAATCAGAAGTCATGTCTTTTATGTCGCCATCAGGAGACATGAGCATGACGTACTGACTTAGTGTTTCATAATTTTTGTCATATCCGATCTTTACGTTGATCTCAAGGAACATTTCATCGAAGGCGCCTGTAATGATATGCGTGAAGATCTCTCGCAATGCTGTGTATGTAGTCTGATCTACGTCTGGTGTAATTTCAGACGCATCTAAAAATAGATCTACATAATCTTCTCCATTCATTGATAGGAGACTGGTTACATCATCTTTGCTTAAGGCGACTACACCTCTTTCTGAGGCTATTCTTTTCAGTAATGCAAGTGTTGATGACTTAAAGAGCGATTTGATTGACGCAACCAGGCCTGTGTTGTTATTGATATTATCAATAGCAGCACTTAAAACATCTATATCGACTTCGTCTTGCTCTAAAAGAAGTCTTCCTTCATTTATCAATTTTTTGACTAGAATTTCTAGAGGTGTCTTATTCATGTTTGTGCTCCTAGCAAAGTCTGCCTGTTTTTAGGTTCAATAAATTCCATATTGATCAGATTAAATATGTCCTTCTCGTCAAATCCATCGCTTAGAACATTACCCGATAGATCTCTAATATCTGATCTTGTGAAGTTTAAGCCCATCGATCTACACCAATAACCGACAAATTGATTAAAACCGGGAGGACCTGTGTAATTAAGGACCATTGAGCCCCAATTAGACTGTGTTGCAATAAATAGATCAACTTGCACACCATCTATCATCAGATAATAAGCAAGCTTTCCAATCTTTTTTTCCCATAAAAGCGTCTCATACCATTTGTTGAAATCGTCTAGATTCTTGGGTATTAAGACTATGTCGATATCTCCGCTATCGGGTCTTTCTCTTCTGTAAGATCCGCAGACCTCGTATTTCACACAGAAATCATCAAGACCTGCGCTGGAAATCATCTGTACGATTGATGCTACTTCCTCACGCGTTACTCGTCTGCCTCCAAATACTTTTCCACTCATTACATCAACTCCTAGCCGAATACATCTTCGAAATTGAATTCATCACTGTCATCAGGCTGTGAAATCATATCTTCTGGAATCTTAAGCACTTTAGCAAGTTGCTTTGCGCCTCCAATCTTTGCAAACATGGGGTTCTCAGTAATTGATGCAACAAGTAGGTCTATTATCTCTGGTCGTTTTATTAAGTCATTCTTAGTGAGGAAGATGGCAAGATTGAAGGGTGATGTTGCTGTATTTATGATAAACTTCATTATTGACATTTTTGGTTTAAATCCAAATGAATCAGATTTACCTATAATCGCATCAACTAGCGAAGATTTTACCTTGTGTGGTAGCGAATTGATAAATTCAAGATCGTTTATCCTGGAAGAAAATGTGGGATTTTTAAAGATTTGGTCTAGTTTTATTTTGAGACTAGCAGCTGTTGCACCAATCAGTGAATTTAATCCTGTCCCAGGATTGAGAATATTAAGGACGACATCTAACGGCGCATGAAGATTCTTTCCAACAAGTTCAGCAAAGAACACAGACTTTTCAGAAACTGCATATTCTTCACCTCTTCTAGTCTCATTAGGATCTTCACTCTTGCATGCCTCAATCATTTCAATAACGCTAGAGAAAGGATTTGAATTGCGAAATAGCACTTTTGCTTGATCACTTTGATTTTTTGACGTGTACAGATCGTGATAAAGGTCGGCAGCTCTTTCCAATTCTCTAGGGTTTTCTTTTACAATTGATGTGTAAGTCGCAATGATCCAGGGAACATTGTCTGCGTCAATAGGAATATTTCTTATATTCTTGATTGCTTCAAGCTTTTGCCACTTCTCATAGTCAGCGAAGACGATTCCCTTTTGTTTGCGGATCTTATTATTGACAGCAACAGCAATATTAGGATCATTTGATGAAAGTAGAACGCTGATTGACAGATATAGTTGAATGAATCTCACACAATCGGGATTCATATCAGCACCCATTGATGTGGCAGTTTTGAAGATTCGCTCAGCTTCGCCTGTTCTTCTTGATGCTGCAAGCGTGACTATAGCCTGCTTCAGTAACTTTAGATCCTGCATTGCTTTGACAGGCATATCAGTGCTCGGTGAGCTGCCTTTGATGGCTTTCACTTTGTCAAACATGCACTGCATAATGTCATTCTTATAGGGCCCGAAATGTGTTGTCCATATTTCATCATTTCCAGCGATATTATCACGATCAATAGTCTCTGCTCCATTTTTCCCAGGAATCAATTTCTGGTTTTGAAAACCAAATGAGAAGTAATGGAATTGACCAGGGCCTCCGCGCTGTGAATCCTTGCCTACCCATTTCAGCGTATCAGGATTGTCTCTAATGACATAACATAATAATTTGTTGGCACCGTTGTATGTATAGAAGAGGTTCTCTTGCTCAATGTAATTAGTACACCACGTCGTGTGGGGCTTGAGTGTCACTCTGTCATAGCCCGCGATTCTGACAGCATCAGTCATTGCATGTGGAAGCCACACATTCCATGGACCAAATTTACCAATAAGCTCTTGCGGGGGAGAAGACTCGTCAATATCAGATGATTCTTGGTGACTTGCGCTGAGTATTGCTCCGACATCATCAAATGATAGACGATTTAATTCTGTCGGGCTTTGCCATGGAAAAGTCTCACTTCCATAATAGCGCTGCAGAGAACTCAAAAATCCTGGGTGTTTGTTGCGCCAACGAGCGCTTATTGCATTTTCTCTTGCCCTAAATGAAAGCAGAAGATCAATGCAATCGCTGATTGAGTGCGTTTCCTTGATCTTTCTCTGACTCTCGTCACCAAATCTTACAATCAGCCACGCAACTTGCTTAGTATCAAGGGCCTTTAATATCTTTTCCTGGAGCTCAGGATTGTCCTTGCCGTATTTTGATGCCAAGTACTCTTGATCCGCTTTAAATCCTTCGAGTAACAAGGCTTCTCTAATTATTGATCTGATCTTTACTTCATGAAGCAACATACATACACCACGCATCTTACTGCTTAATTATCATTAATGTGCATGCTATTAACATCGATTTTGATATTCAATGCACACTTATTCAAACATGAGAGAACTGCATGCGTTACCTGAAGGAAGTGATACGTGAGATCATCACAGAGCTAAAGTCACCATCGGGTGATTCAAGAGAAGAGATCAATTCTGATGTTGATGAGATCATCAGAACTCTTGAGAACATCGCTTCTGATCTTTTCTCAGTCGATCCTAGCTTATCTGTTGCTGTGAGAAATGCGGCAAGTGACTTGATCAAAAACAAGATGAATGATCCTAGAAGACTTGCAGTAAACCTTACAGACATCTTAGACATCATGAGGAGAGATCTCGATGAGGAGACATTGGGATTGCAAATGAGGTTAGAGACTCTGCTTAGAAGACTACCCCAGACAGGTTCTTATGACGTCTCTCAAAGCCCACTAAATCCTCCTTTTGATCCTTCTAAGGCAGGACGTTTCAATACGACATGAATGTGTTATAATTGAAAACAAAAGGTATTGTCGATGATAGATGTGATTGTTCCTGATGGTTTTTCCATCACGTTTGCTCGTGCTGTTCGTGATTTTTACATAGGTGGTAGAAAGCCAGAAACTATCAGAGAATTAAGAACTCGTTATGGAACAGAAGTCTATTACATGGAAGCAATAGAAGAAATATATGCTGAAAATGGCTGGAAATTTGACGCTAAGTCGAAGAAATTGATGAGATCGGTCTTTAGGGGTGAGATCAATTTCTAAAGTTTGTGTTTGTAGATGAATTTCTTTACAATCTGGCCTGCTAGAGCATTTGCTTGATCCTCATGGAAGCCACCAACATCCTTGATAGGGCCCTTGATCAAACCTTTTTCATGTTGCATCATGTGCACAAGTTCGTGCGCAATTGATCGACAAACATCAAGGTAATATCTATTCTTTCCAAGAACACACACAAGATGTGTCTGAGGATCATAGTATGCGGTTGTTTTAATATTGTGACGCTGCTTGTCTTCGACTATCTTGATGATGAAATCACAATGAAGTCCAAGTTCATCAGAACATTCATGACAGAAATCGCCAAGTAGATCAATCTCACCTTCATTGAAGGGAAGTGACTTATCAATTTTAAGTTTTTGGTGCATGCATCTAATTATCTATTCTCCTCCAGTGAGTATTAAGTTGAGAGAGTAGTTAACTACTACACGCATTGGAGATCATTTACTCCAGATATTTTTCTTATTTTTAAGTCACATGGAGACGCTCCATTGTATAATCTTTTTTATGAGTTCTAAGGTTTTAGGTGAGAGAGAGTTCAAGAATCACATCATCGAGAGGATGAGAAACCTCCGCGATGTCGGGAACTCAGGAAAGATGCTGATTTCAGGTAATCTCGTAGATGATAATCTACAAAAAGTCTTAGTTCTTTCAAAAAGAACTGACTGGTTTGGTTCTGTGTTTCTTCCCGTGATAGAATCATCTGCACTTGATGCTGAGAGAGTTGCACCAGGTGCAGGTTCTACATACCTGAGACTTTTCTTGGGTCTACTTGGATCAGACATCAGGCAAAAGATCACATTTGATCAAGATGACACGCTGCTCGAATCTATCCTGGATTCTGTCAATACTTCTACACCTGGAGTCTGCACCAGGTCAGATTTCCACGATCACATGACAGACTCACTCAGCCTAAGATCTCGCGAGATAGTTGAGAGAGCATTCAACATCTACTCGTTGGGCGACCAGATTAATGTCAAGAAAAGTTACCTGAGAGACACGATCGTGTCAAAGACGACTGGATACACATTTGATAATGTCTCATTCAACAGGCTTTTCACGCAGACAGGAAGTTGGAACAGAAATGATGTCAATGTGATTTTAATTGATGGAATCATAGAGACTGTAAGTGAGATTCATCATCTACTAGAACATGCGCACAAATCAGGCGAGTCTTATCTAGTTATTTGCACAGGAATTCTACCTGAACCGCTGAATGTCATCATACAGAATGTTATGAGGAAGACGATAGATGTGATCGTAGGCATCATCAATCCGGATGAGTTCGGGATTCACACATTGGTTGATCTAGGAACTGCGTCGTTAACAGAACCCATCAGCGCAACAAGAGGCGAGACTATCTCTCAATTTGTGACAAGAGAGATCGTGAAGGTCGACAGAGTTGAGATCAACCACAGCACAATGACTCTTCAAAACAAGATAGCACAAGAAGCAACCAGCGCGCTTCTAAGAGATGTCATCCTAAGGGCAGAAAAAGACATCGATGTTGCATATCTCTTTCAGAAGAGAATAAAGTCGCTATCTTCGTCAAGAATTGTGGTATCAATTGGAAGAGATGATATTGATCATCAGCCAAATGTCATCGAAGAAGTTGATATTTTTCTTCGTGGAAGTCACATGATGCTGTCTAGAGGTTTTGTGAAAAAATCATCTCTTTCTGAGTTTCCAAATCACATCATAGATCTATTATTTGGTGGGACAAATGCTCAACCCAGCGCAAGAATTGAGAAAGCTTTGGAATGCTATATTTCCACAAGAGACCAAATCAACAAAACAGGTACAGTCATCATTGAAGAAAGGGAGTAAGAAAATGTCTTTAGAGTTGAAGGTTAATACAAGTTTCAAGCACTCGATGGATTTCATGAAGGACAAGTTAATCTCTAACCTGAATGAGGCTAATGGAAAGTCATTCAAGGTGTCAGAAAAAGACTTCAAGACAATTTGCAACATGATCATCCTGTCATTCGACCAGTGTTCACCTGGCGTTTTCAATCAGGCTGAGAGCTTGATCAAGGATCTTAAGAAGAACAACAATGCAGCTTGATGGCATACGTCATTTGATAGAATGTCACTGCGTATTACCGCAGTTCAAGTCTAGAACACCTGTAGTTTACCACAAATTCATAGTATTTTCTGTTGTGAATGATGACCACGTCCAGCCAAAACTTGCGCAATGCAACAATTGCGGCATCATGCACAGAGTAGTTGACATCTGCAAGTCTGAGATAGTTCACGGGCTCGAAGAAGGAAGTGCGCTAAGAACGATAGATGATATAAAAATGAACATACCCCAGCGGTTATCAGACTTTCTTCTAACGCAGAAGTTAGATCTTCCAACATGGGAGTACATAGAATTCATACTTGATAACAAGCTGGATCGACCTATCATGATTAGCAAGACTGATACAGGAACGATCTCCCAGATGAAGATTCTTCACATAACATCAGATGGATCGTTCAAGATCAAGAATGAGACGCGGCAGGATGATTTACAATGAATGTTGGAAAAAGCGACACAGACAAGATTGCATCTGAATTGTTGAAGGCTAGGCAGATAACTACAGAGATTTTGAGATTTGGTGTTTCACAAGACCAAATCATGCAGATAATCTATTTATTGGCTCTAGAATTAGAGAATCGAGAGGCACTTCTCGATATCACAACTGTGGTAAAGTCTCATAAGACCAACCTAACAGGTGACCAAGAACAAGAACCAAAACAAAAACTATTGGAGTTATAATATGTCTGATATTCTTACAAAGTGGGAAGAGATTCGTACGATTGTTGAGAGTCTTGAGGTAGATGTGAAGAAGACCGCTAGAGGCAACAAGACCGCAGGGGTTCGTTCACGACGCGGACTTCGTCTGCTTAAGCGTGCAGCTGCTGATCTTGTTAAGGTGACGCTAGACACGAGCACGCAGGCAGAAGAGTAAAATTAGAAATTTATTTGAAAACGCCACCCACATGGGTGGCGTTTTCATTTTGGAGTGCTACTTAACAATAGATGAAAGTTTTTCTACAACCTTTTTCTCTATCTGGCATATTCTCATTCGCGTCACACCCAGGATGTCTCCTATTTGCTGTAAAGACATCGGTCCCTTCTTAGATGCGATTAATGTGCAATTCTGATGTGTTGATGAATTTATCCACATCCTGCATTGCTTATTATTACAGCATAGCTGTCCTTGATCGTGCATCTGATAACATTTCATGGTTTACTCCTAGTGTTGATACTTTAGTCAAGTTGAAAATGTTTTACCAAAGGAATTAGCAAATGGTCGATAAGAATGCAAGAAATATCAGGAAGACTTTTATCGTAGACACCTCAGTGCTTCTATACGATAAGTCTTCTATACACTCATTTCCTGGAAACGACGTAGTCATACCACTTATCGTGCTTGATGAATTAGATCGTTTCAAGGATAAGCCAGGAATTCTTGGTGAGAGCGCAAGATATGTCAATAGATTCCTAGATGATCTGAGAAAATTAGGATCTCTCCATGATGGAATCCAAATCCAAAATGACCAGACAATCAGAGTTGAAATAGGCACACATCCAGTTCCTGAGAGTCTTGATGGCTCAACAGGTGACAACAAGATCATCGGTACCGCATTTGCACTCAAGAAGCTGTCAAGCCAGCCAGTGGTCATGGTGACAAAAGACATCAATTTTAGAATCAAGTGTGATTCACTGGGAGTCTACGCAGAAGATTACTATAAAGATAGAATCATAAAAGACAAGAGCAAAATATACGCAGGACAAGATGAACTAGAGATAGAAGACTCATTTCTGATCGATAGGTTCTATCAACAGGAATACATCGATGGGAGCGAATTAGATCAAGAATTTTTTGAGAACCAATATGTCACTGTGAAAAATGGAAATCACTCAATGATAGGCGTCCACAAAAAGGGAAGAATCATTCCTCTTCACAGCGGATTTGGAAAATCAATGGGTGTGACTCCTAGAAACAAGGAGCAAAAGTTTGCGATCGATCTGTTAACAAGAGATGAGATCAAGCTTGTCTCAATGACTGGTATCGCAGGATCAGGTAAGACATTCTTGACTCTCATGGCAGGTCTTGCAGGACTCCATGAGAAGAAGTACGATCGTATAGTGATCACCAGATCGCTTCAGACTGTTGGAAAAGAAATAGGATTTCTTCCAGGAGACATTGACGATAAGATGAGTCCGTGGCTCTCGCCCATAATCGACAACTTTAGGCAGGCTTTCAAGGATGTGACATACTTCGAGGCAATGAGGCACAAAGGACAGATTGAAGTCTCTCCTCTTGCATTCATAAGAGGAAGAACATTCAATAACACGTTTTTGATTGTTGATGAGGCTCAAAACTCTACCATTCACGAACTAAAGACGATCATCACGAGAGTCGGCGAAGAATCAAAGATCGTGCTTCTTGGCGACACAGACCAGATTGACACGCCTTATCTTGATAGCTTATCCAATGGTTTGACCATCATTGTGGAAAAATTCAAAGAATTTCCAATAGCAGGTCACATCACTCTTGTGAAAGGTGAAAGATCTGAACTTGCCACACTAGCATCACAGGTTATTTGATAATTAGGTTACGCGAGGTCATGAGTGGCAAGATTCACCTACAGGCGTAAGGATCGTAATAGGTACGCTAAAGTGTATCCTTACGTAAGATTCCCGCCAAGATATGCCTATGAATTTGACATATTTCCAGGAGACTCGACAGTGGAAGCAGGAAAAGTGACTTTTAATGACTCATCAACTGGGACATATGTTTTCACGGGCGTATACACGTCTATTCCGTCTGTTGTCATTGGATCCATCGACACAACAGGCAACGGTCTTACAAATGTGGGCTTGACTATCACATCTATAAGCACAACACAGGTGACTATCACTGCGACATCAAATTTCACAGGTCAGGTCCACATTCATGTAGCGGCTGTCTAGGAGGCTTGTTAGATGGCACAAGATTTTAAAGCGAACCAGATACGAACATCACAGATTATCGTATCAGGATCAAATTCAAGTAATGCAGGTCTACTCATCTACGGGTCGTCCAGCGCGAACAACGCAGTTGGTGGGTATCCAGCGTCACTAAGAACAGGAGTTGGATCTGACGTCTTAGTCTTCGTATCAGGAAGTCGTGCGGGATCTGCTAAGTCACTTTTTGGCGGATCGGTCTTTGTTAGTGGAACTTTAACTATCAATGACCAGATAATCGTAAATGGTGATGTTGGATCTAATCTGTTGCCAGACAACGACATGCAAAGAAATCTAGGATCTCCTGCTAAGAGGTTCGCGAATGTCTACACGGGTGACCTTCATCTTCGAAACGATCGTGGAGACTACACGTTGATAGAAGAAGAAGCCTGTCTCACAATTCGTTTCAACAAGACAGGTAAAAGGTATAAATTTGTTTTAGAACCTGCACCAGAGTTTGACGAGTAAGATAAATAACGTAAAGGGGAGACAAGAAAGATGGCGCTCATAACTAATAACATCTCAGGAAGCATCTCAGATCTCTGGAGAATTGGAATTACAGGATCTGTAAAGTTTGGTAATCCAGGTGGCGACAACAACCAAACACAGCTACCAGACTTTCCAGGAACTGATGTCTCGTTCTTCGTGTCAGGATCGAGAGGCGGAAAAGGCGGTCCGAACAGGACAGTCGCCGTCTTTGGCGGTGACGCTGTAATCAGCGGATCTTTGACTGTCGGCACAGGATCAATCACCATAACATCCAACGAGATCCAATTTGGAAATGGCGCTGCTAGAATCATCAGCGGATCCGGTGGTCTTACATTTATTGATTCTACAGGTGGAACAAAGACGCTCGCATCTTTAAGCACAGGAGGCAGCGGCGGGTCTAATTTCTTCACTGAGACGTCAAACGGTGTCATCTATAGCTCAGGAACAATTGCATTTACAGGAGCAAGAACCGGAGAGTCAATTACAGCTGCCAGCGACAAGGGAACAGACGTAGTCTTCTACTTCTCAGGATCAAATGCCAGTATTGGAACTGCAGCATCTAATGCTACACTTTTTGGTGGAAATCTAGTCTCATCTGGTTCTCTTCTTGTAAAGACAGCAGCAGGTGTTGTTGCATCCATTAGCAATAACGGAGTTATCAGCGGATCAAGCAATCTCCAAGCTGGAGGCACTCTCACAGTTGCTGGAAATTCGACACTTGGCGGGACACTCTCGGTCACAGGCACCTCATCACTCGCAGCGGTCACTGCAACAACAGTCAGCGGATCCGGCAACTTCCAGGTAGGCGGTAACATCACGCTGCAGGGCGATCTTGATAGCGATGCTAACGAAAGCAAGACACTGTTCGGAACAGTTGGTGCAGGAAGCACAATCACAGTCGGTGGAGCCAGCTCAACAGTTAGAATCCCAGGAAATCTAACAGTCCAAGGCACAACGACAACAATTGATACAAATCAGCTTGTTATTGAAGATCCTCTGATCTATTTTGCAAGCGGATCTATAACTTCCAACCAGAACGGTGGAATTGCTATTGCATCTGGATCCAGCGTCACAGACCAAGCGCTGGTCTGGGGTCGAGTCGCTTCTGATACGTGGGGTGCTGGACGTCAAGATGTAACAGCCGGAACAACATCAGACCTCACCAGCATGACATTGGTTCCAATTAGAGCATCTAAGTTTGAAATTGGTGGACCAGGTGCATTCCTCACATCATCAGATGGAAATGCACTTACTGCAAGTGTTGTAGCTTCAAACCCATTCCTATTCAGCTTCGGCTCTGTACCCTTCGCTGAGCTAGCTGAATCAGGTGCGGATGCAAAATTTGGTTCTATAGGCACAAAGAGTCTCATTCTCAGCGGAGCAGGTATTACGCTGCTCGGAGGCCCAACAGGTACTATATTTCAAAGAGATACCCAGATAATTGGATCTGTAACAGGCATCAGTAGCACAAACATGACTGTTGCTGCTAGAACAGGAGCTAGCACTGCAACATCTCTTGTTCTAACTGGTTCTGGGATAACACTAGGAGCTAACAGCTCTACCATTGATTTCAATTTTGCCAATGTAGCAAGAGGTGTTGCTTCTAACAACAACGGATTTACGCTTGCTTCACAGTCAGGAATAAACCTGACCCTAAGCGGATCAAGCAGATTCCGTATTAGGCACGCAGATACCGGAGTTGAATTCGAGCAGCACGCCAACCCATACTTGACTATAGCCTCAGGATCAACTTCTCTATCTTTGAACACTGCCTTCATCACAGCCTCTGTTGGAAAGGCAGTGCTTGTGGGCGGTTCGTCTACGACCATTGTCAGCGGATCTGATGTATTCCTTGATGCAGGTTTAAATGGTGTAGCAATAAGGAGAGATTCTTCCGCATTTGCAACCATCACATCACCATCTGCAAATACAGTCACAATTGCTGCTGCTGCAACTTACACAACAGCAAACATTGTCAATACAGTAGCCACGACAGTTAATTTCGCAGGCGGTGCTACGACGCTCCTGAACATGGGTGCTACGGCAGGTCAGACACGGATATCAGGGTCTGTTTCAATTCCAGGAACATTGAACGTTACAGGTTCAGCTAATTTTAGTGGTAATACAACGTTTGGCGATGCTTCAGGCGATACTGTTACCGTCAATGGAACTACAACATTCGTTGGCGCTGGGATTACAACAACTCTACAAGGAAGCGGTTCAATCTCTGGAGATCTCACAGTTGATGGAACAACAAACCTGAACGGTATAGTCAATCTCGGAAATGCAACCGGTGATGATATTGTCTTTAGCGGCCGCGCTGCTTCTAGCTTGCTTCCAAAGACTGACATGCTATACGACCTTGGTGCCGCTGATAAGCGATGGGCCAACATGTACACCGGTGACTTGCACCTTCGCAACGATCGCGGAAACTGGACCATCATTGAAGAATCTGATTTCTTGACCATTACAAATAATCTCAATGGCAAGAAGTACAAGTTTGTGATGGAAGAGATCTAAAAAGATCTTTTCAATAGGCGACACGATTTAAAGTCATGTTCTGTTGATTATTATCAAGGCATGACTTTAAATCGTGTTGTTTTTGTTGCCGATCTTTTTGCAGAAGACTATGCAGGTGGTGCTGAGTTAACATCTGATGCACTAATACAATCTTCACCTCACTCAGTTGTGAAGATCAAGGCAAGAGATGTCAATGTTAAGACACTAGAACAGTACCAGAATGATTATTGGATCTTTGGAAATTTTGCTAGCCTAGATTTCAATTTGATTCCGATAATCATTGCAAACATCAATTATGCAATCCTTGAATACGATTACAAGTTCTGCAATTTTAGATCAGTTGAAAAGCACAAGAGGGCATCTGGCACAGATTGTGATTGTGCCAATCATGACGTAGGAAAATATGTTTCTTCCTTCTATTATGCTGCAGATCACATATTCTGGATGTCATCAGGTCAAAGAGACAGATTTCACCATTACTTTCCATTTCTAGCTGCCAGAAAGCAAACTGTTCTATCATCTGTGTTCGACCAGGGATTTTTCAATGTCCTAGATGCCATTGGAAATATTCCGCAAGAAGAATCCCGGCAAGGTTGGATTGTTCTTGGATCCGATTCTTGGATAAAGGGTAAGGAAGATGCAATCAAATGGTGTCAAGATAATAGCAAAGACTATGAAGTCATATGGGATCTACCTTACGAACAAGTCCTTGCTAAGCTAACTACAGCAGAGGGTTTTGTGTATCTTCCAAGAGGAGGAGACACATGCCCAAGAATGGTCATCGAGGCAAAGCTTTTAGGCTGTCAAGTTGTCACAAACAGTAATGTGCAACATGAAAGTGAAGAATGGTGGAAAGGATCAACAGATGAGGCCAGAGATTATCTAAAACAGCGTCCTATGGTATTTTGGACCACGTTAGAGAAATACATCAGACGTAACCCCAGTATCTCTGGATATACAACGACATATAACTGTGTATCACAAGGTTATCCATTCTCTGAGTCCATCACGTCTATGCTTGATTGTCTAGACGAAGTCATCGTAGTAGATGGAGGATCAACAGACGGGACATTTGAAGTACTTCAAAACATGCAGAGAGATCACGTTAATCTTCGTGTTGTATCTAATCCAAGAGATTGGACACACAAGCGATTTGCAGTTTTTGATGGTGATCAAAAATCCGTCGCGAGATCTTTCTGTACAGGAGACTTTTGTTGGCAAATGGATGTAGATGAGATCATCCATGAGAATGATTATGAGAAGATAAGGAATCTTATACGACACGTACACAAATCAAACCAACTTATTGCACTTCCTGTTGTGGAATTTTGGGGCAAGACAGGAAAGGTCAGGATTGACATAAATCCCTGGAAGTGGCGTCTTAGCAGAAATTATCCACACATCACACATGGGATTCCATCGCATCTTAGGAAGCATGATGCCGATGGACATCTTTACGCGTCATTGGGTACAGATGGATGTGACTACATCCACAGCGACACACACGAACCGATCCAATTTGTAAGCTTTCACACTCAAGAAACAGAGAGCTTAAGACAGAGAGCTCAGGTTAGTGAAGAATTTAGAGAGCGCTATGTTGCATGGCTCAGTCAAGTGGTGAACAACTTACCAGGAGTTTATCACTACTCTTGGTACGACATTCATAGAAAGATGAAGACATATCGCAACTACTGGACACAACACTGGCAAAGCCTATTTGACATCACACAAGAAGATACACCAGCGAACAACATGTTCTTTGACAAAAAGTGGGATGATGTCACAGATGAGGAGATGCACGATCTCTCGAAGAAATTAGAGGAAAAGATGGGCGGGTGGATATTTCATCGAAAGATTGATTGGAATAATCCCACACCCAGCGTCTTCATCGAATCCTTGAAGCATCCTGATATTATAATTGACTGGGTTGATGATGAGTAGATTTGTATTCGTAGTTCCCGCATTCAATGCAGAAAAAACTGTGAGACAGACGATCATGTCTGTTGTCGCTCAAACGCACTCAAATTGGAAGATCATTATTAGAGATGACTTATCAACTGACAACACGGCTGACCACATTGAAGACATCAAAAATTATCTGGGCTTGGGCGACAGGCTTGAAATACAGCGCAATCTAGAGAAAAAATGGGAAGTAAGAAATGTCCTTGAGATGATCTCGCAGTGTAGAGATGATGACATTGTCTGTCGTCTTGATGCAGATGATTGGCTCACAGATCTCGATATCTTGACAATACTGAATCACAGGTACGATGTCGAGAATGTCGATGTTGCATGGACAGCACACAGATGGTCCTTCAGTAACAAAAACATCTCAGGTCCGCTACCAGATGATGCCAATGTATATGATTACCCATGGGTCACATCACACTTCAAGACATTTCGAAAGTCATTGATCAACAACATCAATGATCAGAATTTTCGAAATCACGATGGTGAGTATTTTAAGAGGATAGGTGACCAAGCAATTTATCTTCCTGTTCTTCATGTTGCCAAGAAGCGTCACTTTGAGCCGATCGTTGCATATCACTACACGATCGATATGTCTCCTAAGACCTTTCAGACAGACGACTCAAAATATCAACAGCAAGAAGCTCTATATCTGAGAAAGAGAGGCTTTGTTGAGTAGTCAAATTAATGTGGCTGTGCTAATGCATGGCCTTGTCGGGTCAACTAACAAATACGGAACTGGCGAAGAAATAGACGTTGAGATTGCTGCAAGGCATTTCAATGAACAGATACTGGCACAAAATCCTGATTGCAAAATTGATGTCTTCATGCACTCGTGGTCAACAGAAGCAGAAACAGTCTCACGAGATTTGTACAGTCCTACTGCACACCTCTTTGAAGAGCAAATTCATTTTGATTTTGAGTATGTCGTTGGAGATCCTAACCTTCCTATGAATCCTGGAAAAACAGAGAATGGGAAATTTATAGGAATTGAAAACATTAGATTTCATTCTCTATACAGCAGGTGGTATAGCGCAAAGGTCGCGAATGCTCTACGTTTAATTCACACGATGAAATCAGGCGTGAAATATGATTATGTGATGCTTACTAGGTTTGATCTTGCCTATGTCGTTCCAATCAAATTTAGTGAGCTTTCCAAGGATAAGATTTATGTGATACCACCCCTGAGTCATCATGGTATTCAAGATCTATTCTTCATCTGTGATGATCAAAAGATGAATACTCTGTGCATGATGTTTGATTTTTTGGTATCGATCAAGCATTACTCAACATGGAATATGCATAGTCATTATCTTGCATCAAATTGGATTCTTGAAAAGATCGGTGAGGATAAAATCGATTTTATTGGGCCAAATCGATTATGGGATGCAGGAACAGCTGGATTAAAAACAGGCCCAGCACCGCTTGTAAGAGATTATTATGGTCTTCACAAGATCAACAAGGAAGACCCGATGGAATTCAAGAAAATTGAACAAATGCGTCAACATGTCATGAAAAATTGTCGACAATTTAATAAGATTATCAAGTCATGACAAAGACTATTTTCTGCGATATCGATGGAACTCTTGTAAGACATCTAGGTGCGGGCTTAACAGGACAAATAAATCACAACATAGATGACGATCTTTTTTTGCTTCCTAGCAGTATTGAAAAGCTTAATGAGTGGCAAGCAAAGGGTTACACTATAATTCTGACGACAGGAAGAAGAGAGTCGCAGAGAAAACAAACAGAAGAACAGTTGACTCGTCTTGGGGCAATATGGGATCAGCTGATTATGGGATTACCCAATGGCCCAAGAATAGTGATAAATGATCTCAAAGCAGGCGTTGATCCCGATCTTGATCAAGACTATGTCAAGACTGCACAGTCAATTTGCCTCGTGAGAAATAAAGGCATAGGAGATGTTGAGTTATGAATGAGATAGGAATCAGGCCGTGGGGTCAGTATGAAAACATATTTGATAGTGATTTATGCAAGGTGAAGATCATCAATATCCTTCCTGGCAAGCAACCCAGTTACCAGTATCATCATAAGCGTGCTGAGCATTGGGTTGTAGTTAAAGGTGTAGGTTCTGTGACTGTTGATGACATGACACGATCAGTCAAAGCAGGCGATTATATCTTTATTCCATTAGAGTCTAGGCATAGAATTAAGAACGAAAGTCAAACTGAAAATTTAACTTTCATTGAAGTCCAGACAGGAACATATTTCGGAGAAGATGACATTGTCAGGTTAGAGGATGATTTTGGAAGAAAATAAGATATTAGTGACATGTAGCGGGCTTGGAAGTAGATTAGGAGAAATAACTAATTACACTAACAAGTCGCTAGTTCGTATTGGCAAGAAGCCTGTTCTAACACACATTATTGAAAGCTACCCAAAAGGATCAAAATTTGTCATTACACTTGGACACTATGGGGATCACGTTAGACAATACGTTAAACTAGCACACGCAGATATTGATGTTACATTTGTGAATGTTGATAAGTTCGAAGGAAAGGGATCAAGCCTTGCATACAGTCTGCTACAGGCGAGATCTCATTTGAATTGTGCATTTATATTTCATGCATGTGACACAATTACGTCAAATCATGAATATTCTGAATCACAGAATTGCATCTGGATTTCAAGCAAAAAAGGAAATTCTTCAAGCTATAGAACAGCCTTGACACACGGCACAAGCCTGAAGAATATCCAAGAAAAGGGAGTAAGTGACAATAACAAGGCATACATTGGAAAATGTATGATCAAGGATCATGAATCGTTCTGGAATATATTAGACAAGATTTATCTAGAAAATCAAGATGACTCGTCATTATCAGACTGTCATGCAATCAATAAGATGCTAGATGATGGAATTCATTTTTCTTTCAAGACTGAGCAATGTTGGTCTGATATAGGAAACCTTGATAGCTTGAATGATGCACGACAAAAATTTAAAGAGGATACAAATGTTCTTGATAAAGTCGATGAATCAATCTATTTTGTTGGTGTCAGTGTTATAAAGTTCTTCTATGATCCGAAGATTGTAAAGTCAAGAGTTGAAAGAGTTACTCACTTAAGTAACACAACACCTCAGATAACTGGAGAAACAGAAAATTTTTTCGCGTACGAGAAATTTCCAGGTGAAGTTCTTTCACGATATCAAAAATTCAATGATAGCACTCTGAAGTCTCTTCTAGACTGGTCTTACAATCGACTCTGGTCAAGCAAAGAAGATGTTGATATTTCAGAAATTTCTAGAAATTTCTACATCAAAAAAACAAAAGAAAGGATTAGAAAATATCACTCTGATAGAATTATCAATGAAGCTAACATGATAATAAATGGAACTTATGTTCCAAGCACAGACAAATTGTTAGCTAAGTCTGAGAATATTCTCATGTCACATTTGCATCCTTCGCTTTTTCATGGTGATTTCATCTTAGAAAATGTTCTCATTGATCGAAAGGGTGATTTCACATTGATTGATTGGCGTCAAGATTTCGCAGGATCAAAGCGATTGGGTGATGCGTATTATGATCTTGCAAAGATGAATCACAATCTCGTTGTCAATCATGACATCATAAATGACGGTCATTACACAATAAGAATCGATGACAATGAGGTTGAAGTTGACATACTTTGTTCCAAGAAATTTATTGATGCAAAAAATGTAATTTACGATTTTTGCATCAATAAAAGATTTGACATGAAGAAAATAGAGATTTTGACATCTATCATTTGGATGAATATGGCACCATTGCATGATAGAAATTTTGGAGATTTTCTTTTCTATTTTGGGAAGTACAACCTAATGAGAGCTCTAAATGAAAAGTGAAATGCATAAAGCATTTTTTATCGGCCCAATGACTAAAAATGTCGTTGAGTCTGTAATCGATTTTAACAAAGAAAATCATAATCTATTTGGAATGATACCCTCTAGAAGGCAAGTAGAGTGCGCTGATCTGGGTGGAGGCTACGTAAACAACTGGAACACAGCAGATTTCACATCATTCGCAGGTAGTACGGTCATTTTAAGGGATCACGGTGGCCCTAAGCAGGGCAAAGATGTCGATGATGGAAAAGAATCGCTGAGGCATGACATAGAATTAGGAATTAAATTCATCCATATTGATCCGTGGAAAAATGTATCAACAATTGATGATGCAGTTACACAAACAATTAATCTTATGGAATTTTGTAATCGATTAAGTGAAGATTGCTTCTTCGAAATCGGGACAGAATCTGCTATATACAAATACACGCCTGACGAACTTCTGTATTTCTTGACAAATGTGTATAACACATCAGGCGCATTATTCAGCAAAGTAGTTTACTGTGTTGTCCAGTCAGGAACGCAAGTCCTTGGGACATCAAACATTGGAAAATTCAATTTTGATGAATCAAAGAGAATGTGCCAAATTGTCAAGAGATTTGGGATTCTTGCAAAAGAACACAATAGTGATTACCTAACGAATGAAGAGATTCGATTGAGAAAGGACGCAGGTGTCGATAGTCTCAATATCGCGCCCGAGTTTGGAGTCCTTGAAACTGATGTAATCATTGACATGCTCAAGACTGCGCCTAGTCTTCTAGAAGATTTTCTCAATCTTTGCTATAAATCAGGCAAATGGAAGAAATGGGTTAAAGAAGAACCTACACGTCTTGAAATAGCAAGAATATGTGGTCACTATGTTCTTTCAACAGAAGAATTTATCAATATCAAGCGGTCTTTAAATAAAGATGATTTTGATTTTGTAATCAAGAAAAAGATCAAGGATAATTTGAGTAGACTTGTAGAGGTATGACATGAAAATGCTAGTAAATCGTCGCCCTGTAAACGGACCCTGGGGCGGTGGAAATAATTTTACTAGAGCATTGCATGATCTATCGAGTCAACACGGATTTCTTGTAACAGATAAGTTCGTTGAAGGTATTGATCTCATTTTCATGATAGACCCACGTTATGATGAAATGGGCATTTCTATTAATGAGATTTATGCATACAAGCAGGCATTTCCTAATACGAAAATTGTCTACAGAATAAATGAGTGTGACCAGCGCAAAGGTGACACAGGAATAATCGATCCACTTATTTCAAGTGCAGGTCAAATATCTGATCTTTGCATCTTCATCTCAAACTGGATCAAGGACTACCACATAGGACCAAATTGGGACTGTAAGAGAAATGAAGTTGTCTATTCAGGAGTGAACAAGGAACACTTCCAGCCTGTTGAAAAGTCTAACTCTAAAACAAAGTTAGTAACACACCACTGGTCAGACAACCCGTTAAAGGGTCAAGACATATATGAGTTTCTTGATAAGTGGCTAGATCATCAAAAAGATTTTGAATTTACATACATTGGAAGGACACACGCAAAGTTTAAGAACGTGTGTGTTGTACCACCCAAGTTTGGAATTGATCTAGGCAGAGAATTAACACAACATGATGTGTACATCTCGGCATCAAGATTTGACCCAGGTCCAAATCACATTATTGAGAGTCTAGCTTGTAACATTCCAACTTATGCACACAAAGACTCGGGCGGTGCTGTTGAAATGGTAGGTACAGATCATGTTTATTCGACATTTGAAGATCTTATAAACATCCTTGATTCAAGAAAGTTTCATCACAATACGACATTTGCTCCACCATCTTGGGAAGATTGTATCAATCAATACTTTTTACACATCAAGAAGCTGTTCTAATTGAGATACGGAATTATAGGCTTAGGAAGATGGGGAAGAATTGTAGCATCTGCGCTTCATGAATTGAATTTGTTGCATGCAGTTTCTTCATCGCAAGATCTTTCTAATGATCCTTTAATGACAAAAAATGTCAAGAAGATGACATTAGCTGACATGCTTGATGATGAGATTGTTGATACAATTTATGTTGCAACACCTCATAAGTTCCTGTCTAGTATAGCAAAGTCTGTTATCGAGGCGAATAAGCATCTTATACTAGAAAAACCTGGTGGTGTGTCTATTGAAGACATCATCGGGTTTAATGAAACAAAAAAGTCTTGTTACATCAACTACATGTACGCACAAGATCCTGCATTTCTCTTGTTAAAATCACGTCTAACAGGACAGAAGATAAGAGAAATGAGTTTTCAATGGAACAAATTTGGATCATTTGATAATGACATCGTTTTAAATTTATTGTCCCATGTCGCCTCTATGATAATAGAAATGGATCCAGAATTAGATCACATCGAGATCGACAACGTTAACATCACAGATGATAGCGTCGACATGAGGTGCCGAACAGATATGATAGATGATTGTCACATCTTTATCGATAGACGCTCACATGTCAAGAATAAAATATTGTCAATAAAAACTGACAAGTCGAACTACTTACTAGAAACAGGAAAACTAACTGTCAATAATGAGGTAGACCTTGAGATAATGGAACCTTTCCTGAGATATCACCTCAGGTCATTAGACAAAAATATTCCAAATTATGTCAATAATGTGGCACATTCCATTAAAGTTTTTGATCTTTTGTCTAAAGCAAAGAGCATCTCATGAAAATTGCTGTAGTAGGCGCAGGAATATTCGGAATCACAGTCGCTAGAAGGCTTAGCGAGTCTCATAAGGTGTCAATTTTTGACCAAAATAACACGATACTAAGTGCAGCAAGCCATGCAAACCAGCTTCGTTTGCATCGAGGTTATCATTATCCTAGAAGTCCAGAAACAGTTAGAGATCTTCTTTCATCAATCAGCGAATTTATGAAAGATTATGCTGGTGCTGTTGTTAAGGATAATAAACACTATTACGCAATCTCAAAAAGAGATAGCCTTGTATCGCCGGAACAATATCTCGAATTTTGTAATGATCTTTCCTTAGAATATGAAATAGTAGAAAATCATGACTTAATCAGAAATGAATCAGTGAGTCTGATAATCAAGGCAATTGAATCATCGATTGATTATGAGATGTTGAAGTCTATTGCATCAAGTCATCTAAGACACAAAAATATCAGCGTCTTCTTAGGAAGAAGATTTTTTCACGAGATGATGAGTGAATTTGACTATGTCATCAATTGCACATATTCTAGCTTGAATAAGTTGAGTCCAAGTTTAAAGGATTACCAGTTCGAAGTGTGTGAGAAAATACTTGTAGAACTTCCAGAAGAATTCACAAAACAGAGTATTGTCGTGATGGACGGACCATTCATGTGTGTCGATCCATACGGCAATACGACTTATTCTCTGCTAGGAAATGTCGTTCATGCAATTCATGCAACAAACACGGGTCTATTCCCGTATGTTCCAGAAAATCTAAGAAATTACGTTGATAGTGGCCTTATTAGGAATCCAAAAGTAACTAACTTTGAAAAATTTATAAGCAGCGGCATAGAATTTGTTCCTGCCCTGTCGCAAGCAAAACATGTGGGATCACTTTACACGATAAGGTCAGTGCTTCCAAGGCTGGATGCGACTGATGCAAGGCCGACAATTGTCTCAAAACAACAGGAAAAGATTATTAACGTTTTTTCTGGAAAGATTGACACATGTTCAATTGCAGCACAGCAGGTTATGAACCACATTGAATTAGGAAGTTAAATGAAGTTATTTTTTGACAATGTAGACTTCAAAAGTTCATCTGGACCTAACACATTTGCACGAAGAATTGCTGAGAGTTTATACAGCTTAGGTCATGTCATAACGAACGATCCTAACAGTGACATTCATATTGCATTTATTGAGCAAATCTGTGAAAAACAGCCTAAATCGAAGCTTGTTCAAAGACTTGATGGTATCTGGTTCAAGCCCGATGAATTCATTCCAAAAAATCGAGGTATTAAGGCAACGTATGACAATGCTGCTCATGTGATATGGCAAACAAATTTCGATAAAAGTATGGTGACTCACCACTGGGGTGACAGACCTGGTTCAGTATTACACAATGGTATCAAAATACAGAATGTGAATGTTACACATCCAGATCTTCACATTTTGAAGAAGCGCTATGACAAGATTTTTGTATCGTCAGCAAATTGGCATCGACAAAAAAGGCTTAAAGAGAATATTGAGCTTTTCAATATTCTGTCTGAACATGAAAAATCATGCCTGATAGTTTTAGGATCAAATCCTGATCATGTCGTTAGACAAGACAACATCATTTATACGGGCAGTTTGTCACATGACATACTCATGCAAGTCTATGCTGTTTCTAATTGGATGATACACTTGGCGTGGCTCGATCATTGTCCCAACACGGTAGTCGAGGCAATATCACAAAAAGTTCCTGTAATCTGCAGTGATTCAGGAGGAACGCAAGAGATTGTGAAGTCTTTCGGGATTGTGATTCCCGAAAAAGAAAAGTATCAAAATCAGCTAATTGATCACACGAAGCCACCCGAAATTGAGCTAAAGATAGGACCGCTTCCAGAAATCTCTGTTGATCCATCACACGTTAACATCGATGATGTGTCATTAAGATATGAAAAGTTCTTCAAAGATGTTTTAGGAGAAAAAAAATGACACATGTATCGAGTTCCAGCATTCAGGAATCGATGAGAAGACTGCAGACAATTCCGGACAAAGACGAGTGGAAGACAACAACTTCACGAGTCTTTAAGTTAAACGTTGCGCAATATTTGTCAAACAAACCTAAGAAGAAATTTATTGAGTTTGGTGGAGCACAGGGCCATACAGCTTTTTTCATTTCTCCCATGGCAGAATCTGTTCTTTCGGTAGATTATGACGTCAGTAATTGCAAAAAGATTGATGATCTTCGATGCTCCAACGTTAGATCAATGTGCTGTGATCTTTATGGAGAAGATTTTCTGACTAAAGTCTCGAATGAGTCATTTGATATTGCAGTTATTGATGCAGTTCACTGCTACGATAATGTCAAAATAGACATCAAAAATGCAAAATCTTTCGGGATAAGAGAGTACATTTTTGATGATTACGGCGGTTTCGTAGAAGTCAAAAAAGCAGTCGATGAATTTATTGAAGAAATGAAATCAAATGGACATAAAGTTTGCATCAATTTCATTGGCATGCCTCCAGGGTCTCATTACCCAAACACGACATTCCAGACACTATCAGACTGGGAAGGCCTGATTGTCGCTATTGATTAAAAAAGATCTCATCCAGGTGTATGATTAGACCATGAAGAAAGGATCTTGAAAGTGACTAAAGTTTTTGTTCTTCCGCCAAAAGAAGACTGGATTGTTGACAGGCTGGTCGACGAATGGTATGAATTTAACCAGGATATCTCTACAAAAGACATAAGATCCTGCGATGTTGTCTGGCTTCTAGCAGACTGGTGCTTTAATCACATTGATCAGAGCATTCTTAGAAACAAGAAAGTGATGACTACTGTGCACCACATTGTTCCTGAGAAGTGGAATCTCGCAGAAAAGGCGCAATTTGACTACAGAGACACATTTACTGACGTGTACCACGTCCTAAATCAGCACACGGCTAATTTTGTGAGACAGCTTACGAACAAACCGATTGTAGTAATTCCTCCCTGGGCAAATCAGCATATTTGGAAGAAATCATCTAGTAAATCTCAGATTAGATCAAATTTGGGAATCAAAGATGATGAATTTGTCATTGGATCTTTTCAAAGAGACACAGAGGGCAAAGACCTCATCTCGCCCAAGCTTGAGAAAGGACCCGACATTTTAGCTGACGTTGTTATTGAGATGAGCAAAAATAAAAATGTCCATGTTTTACTTGCAGGATGGCGTAGGCAGTACATAATCAAGCGTCTAGAAGATGCCAAGGTTAAATTTACATACATAGAAAAGCCCGAACAGGCGAAAATCAACGAACTGTATCAGGCTTTAGATTTATATCCAGTCACATCTAGATACGAGGGAGGTCCACAATCTATAATCGAATGTGGACTTTTAGATGTTCCTGTCATTTCAAGAAGTGTTGGCATTGCCGAGATGGTAATTGATCCCATATCGATCAATAATGATATTCTAAAAGCAACACCAACTATTCCTAATGTTCAATCTCTCAAGTTACCTACAGGGTTTTTACAATATAGAGAGTTGATCAATAGTTTGTGCAGAATTTGAATTCTATTAAGGAAAATTAACATGAAGATCGTAGGAATTTGGTCGGGACATGATACGTCATTTTGTGTCCTTGACAATGGCGTTCCAATAATTCATGCAGAACTAGAGCGCTATAATCGGGAAAAGTCACCTGCAGGTGATGCTATCAATTTTGCTTTTGATAGAGCTGATCAGGACGTAAGTGACGCTACACACTTTACCTCTGTGTACCCTAAGGCAAAGGTTACACAGTATGATGTTTCATTCAATAAGGCAAAAGACATTGCACAGAAAAATGGAGGAGATTTTCACTTCATTTCTCATCATAAGGCCCATGCAGCACACGCTTTTTACAGCAGTAACATAGACCACGCGATCTTAATTACCATGGATGGTGGTGGTGTTGAGGATGGTAACGGTGTAGAGACAGCTGCAACTGTATGGTTAGGCGATGATATTGATCTAAAGCACGTTAAGACGTACGATCCGAAGCAAGTCAACATCGGGGGCGTGTGGACCAGGATCACAAGGTACGTTTTCAAGCTCCAGAACGGCTGGCCGTTAGGAAGTCAAGAGGGTACGGTCATGGCAATGGCAGCATTAGGAGATCCCACCAAGTACCATGATGATTTCTACAATATGCTTACAAGGGATCTGCTGATTGCGGGATTTAAACCACTTGGTCAGCCTAAAGGTGCATATGTTCCCGGCAAAGATCCAACACACCCATATCTAGATAAATGGGCGAAGATTGCTGATTCTTCTGAGCAGGAAAAATTTGATCTTGCAGCATCACTACAAAGTGCAACTGAAAGATATATCAGAGAATTCATTGGCTCTGTTCTTGATGCATTTCCACAATATAGAAACATCTGCCTAGCGGGTGGTGTAACACTGAACTCTGTCTGTATGGGCAAAATCAAGAAATGGTTTCCAGACAGAATAGACCAGATTTATATCCCACCTGTTCCATACGATGGCGGTCTCTGTCTAGGATCTGCACAGTATCACTGGCATGCAGTTCTTAGAAATCCAAGAATCAAGTGGACAGATAACTTCAAGCCCTATTTGGGAGAAGCTTGGTCCAAGGATGATGTTGAAAATGCGCTCAAGGCATTGCCAAACAATTTTGAGATCACCAAGACCAGCGATAAAAAGGTTGTTGATCTTCTAATCGCAGGCAAGATTATTGCAATCTTCAATTCTAGAAGTGAATCTGGGAGGCGAGCACTTGGAAATAGAAGCATCATTGCCGATCCAAGATCACCTGACATGAAGGATAAAGTCAATCTCAAGGTTAAACACAGACAATGGTTTAGGCCCTTTGCACCGTCTATACTTTCTGATTGTATCGATGACTGGTTCAAGAATCCTTGCTCCAGCCCATACATGCAGTTTGTCCTTGATTTTAAGGATGAAGTGAAGGATAAGGTTCCTGCAGTTGTTCACTTTGATGGAACTGCTAGACTCCAAACTGTGTCAAAAAATGACAATCTGTGGTACTACAACTTCATTAGCATGTTCAAGAAAAAGACAGGTGTGCCAATCATCCTGAACACGAGCTTTAATGATCGGGAACCTATATGTGAAACACCTAAACATGCAATCGACTGTTTCTCATCAACTAACATCGATTATCTTTACTTTCCTGAGCATTCGTTATTAGTCAAAAAGAATTCTGGAGATGAAGAGAAATGAGCATAGGCGTCATTGGTCAGGGTTTCGTAGGTGGAAGTCTTACAACCGTTTTTTCTGAGCGAGGCGAGTCTGTCTATGTGTTTGATAAATCTGGTAAGGTTGCGTCAGGTGGGATTGATTGCTTTAGGCGTGATTTAACCAGAAATGTTATCACACCCAAGAGTATCAAAGAATTTGTTAGAGAGTGTGATGGAACATCCGGTTTTTCCGGAGTTTTCTTCGTATGCGTGCCAACGCCCATGTATGAAGACGGATCAGCCGATATTTCTATCGTTGAAGAAGTTCTGTCAGAACTTGCAGACGCTCAATATACGACTGATTCACCAGAGAGGATTGCGGTAATAAAGTCAACTGTCCCGCCAGGATCAACAGAAAAATGGAACAAGATGTTCAATGATAGAGGGCTTCACGTTGTCTTCAACCCAGAATTTCTCACTGAGGCTAATGCAGTGAACGATATGCGTGAGCAGAATCGAATTGTGCTCGGTGGGCCTCGTCCACACATCAACACAGTCAGAAATGTGTTCATGCGTGCTTTTCCAAAAGTGCCTATCATCAAGACAAGCTCAACAACAGCAGAGATGGTGAAATATACGACTAACTGCCTGCTTGCCGTGAAAGTTGCATTTGCAAATGAGGTTGCACAAATCTGCGAAGCGCTTGATAACAACGGTATGAATGTTGATTACGACAAGGTTGTCGAGTATATCAAATTTGACAGGCGTCTTGGAGAAACTCACTGGTCCGTTCCCGGCCCTGTTCCAACTCATGATGGCCGTTACGTTCGTGGATTCGGTGGTCATTGTTTCCCGAAAGATATTAATGCTTTGATGAGCATAGCAAGTCAGCATGGTGTTAGGCCTACTGTCATGCAGGCTGCGTGGGACAAGAATCTTGAAGTTAGAAAGCCCGATGATAGAGATTGGGAGAAACAAGTTGGACGTGCTGTTAGCAAGCGGAACAAGTAATGAGAGCGCTGGTCACAGGTGGAGCAGGATTCATCGGATCACACGTTGTTGATGCATTAATTGAGCGCGGAGATGATGTCATTTGTATCGATGATCAATCAGCGCCCCAGAATGATGTCTTTTTCTGGAATAAATCAGCTCAAAACATCATTGGTGACATTAGAGACGAGAATCACAGAAAGCATTATGTTGACATTGATGTCGTTTTCCATCTCGCAGCGCGTTCTAGAATTCAGCCAACCGTAAACAGCCCGTCAGAATGCTTTTCTGTCAATGCTTTAGGAACTCAAGAGGTTCTTGAAGCTTGCAGAATTGCAGGAGTGAAGAGAGTAGTGTATTCTGCGTCATCTTCTTATTATGGGAATGCATCTAAACCCCCGTTTAAAGAGGATGCGCCCAAAGGATGCGCGACTCCTTACTCACTTTCTAAATGGCAGGGAGAAGAGCTGTGCGATCTCTATACAAAGTTGTACGGTCTTTCTACTGTTTCACTTAGATACTTCAATGTGTACGGTCCAAGAGAGCCACTCAGAGGAGAGTATGCTCCTGTCATGGGCCTCTTTGTGCGCCAAAAATCATCAGGTCAGCCTATGACAATTGTAGGTGATGGTGAGCAAAGACGAGATTTCACTCATATTCTTGATGTCGTTCAAGCAAATTTACTTGCAGCATTTCATCATCAAGTCATTGGACCTGTGAATATTGGGACAGGAAGAAACTATTCGATCAATCATCTAGCTGAAATGATTGGTGGTCACGTTATCTACATACCAGAACGCGTCGGTGAGACTCGAGTCACTTTAGCTGATGTTGCTAGAGCCCGAGATGAAATTTTTTGGGAAGCTAGAGTGAGATTAGAAGACTATTTAAATGAAAATTCGCAACTAGAGCATTAAAATATACGAGTGACTACTTTTCCTACTGGCAAGCCTCATATTTCCTACTCAGAGATCAAGACGTGGAAGGAATGTCCATGGAAGCACAAGCTTGTATATATTGACAAGATAGATCTTTTCAAGCCTAACCCTAATGTCTCTTTTGGCACAATAGTACATCAAGAGTGTGAAGACTATCTTAAATCAAAGAAATTTGATAGAGATCGCCTAGCAACGAGCCTTGAAAAGACATGGACGCAACACTCATTTCCCGACCAAGGCAAGTGGCTTCGTGAGGCAAACGGTCTGCTTGATGAGATTCCTGCATTCCTAGATGCCACATTTCCTGAATGGTCTTGTGTAGCTGCAGAGCACGCGTTATACGAGAACATCGAAGGTCATGATATCAAATTCAAGGGATTTGTTGATGGCATGATACGAGCGAAGAGTAAGCGAGGAAATGATTGCCTATGGGTCTTAGATTGGAAGACAACCTCCTCAGGAGGCTGGCGGTCAGAAAAGAAGCAAGATTTCTTGATTCAATCTCAGGTAGCGCTGTACAAGTCATTTTGTTCACAAAAATTCAACATCAATCCAAAAGACATTAAATGCGGTTTTGTTCTACTGAAAAGAGGCTCAAAGCCAGGTAAATCTTGTGAATTGCTTGAGATTTCTGCCGGTCCTGTCATGCTTGAGAAAGCAAACAAGCTAGTCACTTCAATGATCAAAGGCGTAAAATCAGGTCTGTTTGTCAAGAATAGGACGTCTTGCACATATTGTGATTTCAAGAGCACTGATCATTGTCCTGGGTCAAGTGATTTTAAACCATTTACCAATTCATAAATTTGTTATGATTACAGAACGATGAATCAAAAATTTAAAGTACTTGTTTTATCTGATCACGCGCTTTCAACAAGCGGTGTGGGCACTCAAACACGTCACCTCCTTTCTGGAATGATAAAGAAAGGTTCCTGGACATTCAGGCAATTTGGTGCTGCTGTTAAGCATTCTGATTACCGAACGATTGTAGTCAATGAAGACCTAATCATCAAGCCTATTGATGGATTTGGAAACAGAGATCTCATTCGTGTGACTCTAGCAGCAGAGAAACCTGATCTTCTCTTAATCTTTACAGACCCACGTTTCTTTACGTGGTTATTCGAGATGGAAGATGAGATTCACCAGATTTGCCCGATTGCGTGGTGGCATGTCTGGGACAATGCACCATTTCCAAAATTTAATGATACATTCTACCGGTCGACCGACTTGATCAATTGTCATTCATACATGACATATGAACTCATCAAAGATTACTATCCAGGTAAAGTAAATTTTATTCCTCATGCGATACCTGATGACATGTTCTTTCCTTTTGACGAGAACGTAAGGCGCTCTCAAAAGCAAATGATTTTAGGCCCAGGTAAGGAAGATCACTTTGTAGGAATCTGGATCAGCAGAAATGCTAGGAGAAAGAGGCCAGGCGACGTGCTTGTTTCTTGGAAGCATTTCCTAGATAGTCTAAATGACAAGAAAGGTCACAAGAAAGCGACTCTGATCATGCACACTGATCCATTTGACCAGGAAGGGCCTAATCTTGTCGCAACTGCAGAAATGCTCGGAATTTCTGAAAATGTTCTCTTCTCTAAGGAGAGGATAGAATTTGATAAAATGAACATGCTCTATAACATTTCTGATTTTTGTATCAACATCAGTTTTGCTGAGGGCTTTGGTCTAGGAACGCTAGAGTCAATGAGCGCAGGAACACCCATCATTGCTGTAAAAACAGGCGGCCTAACAAGGCAGGTAATCGACCACAGAGATGGATCAGAAAATGGTGTAGCTCTCGACGTAGATACTAAGACGCTTGTTGGAAGTCAAATGGTCCCTTACATATGGGAAGATTACGTCAATTGCGAAAATGTCGCTAATGGGATTATGAGACTCTATGACATGACCGATGATGAGCGTCGTGCTTTGCGCAAGAAAGTGAGATCATACGTTTTGTCTGAGTTTTCATATCAAAAAACAATTGATGATTGGCACGAATCTGCCTTAAATTTGATCAAGACATGGCAAGATAAAAGAACTAATTGGGAAGTGAGGACCTTTTAATGAAGAGCGTTGTTATTAGAGCTCCTCTCCTGAGCGTCTCTGGATATGGAGAGCATTCTAGACAGGTTTACAAATTTCTACTCTCAAAAAGTGGAATCGATGTAAAGACACAGATAGTCCAGTGGGGCAATACGGCATGGTGCATTGACGAGAATGGATTCGATGGTCTTGTAAGCAAGATCATGTCTCAATCTACAAATCAGCAGACAGATTTTGATGTTTCATTCCAGGTACAGCTTCCCGATGAGTGGTCTAACACACTTGCAAAATTTAATGTTGGAATCACAGCTGGAGTCGAGACAGATATTTGTAATCCAGCTTGGATTGATTCCATCAACAAGATGGACTTAGTAATTGTTCCAAGTAATCATGTCAAGACCACATTCCTAAGATCAGGTGTCGTCAAAACTCCAATTGAAGTCGTAGGAGAGTGGTATCAAGAAAGCCTGGATCTTGAACCTCTTGAATCAATTACAAGCATGAAGTTTGACACAAATTTCAACTTCCTTGTTGTGTCGCAACTCACATCTCTTGACGACGTTGGAGACAGAAAAAATATCTTCAATACACTACGCTGTTTTTGTAACGCATTTGAGAATGATCCTAATGTAGGCTTGATACTCAAGACAAATCTTGGTCGTGGAACACAAATCGATCGAGAGAACGTTTATAATGTGATATCACAGGCAATTTCACACTTTAGAAAAGGCCAATATCCAAAGATCCATGTATTGCATGGAAATATGACAGATCATGAAATTGCTTCAATTTACAGGCACCCGTCGATCAAGTGTTTCATAAATCTAACAAGGGGCGAAGGTTTTGGAATTCCAATACTCGACGCCTCAGTCGCAGGATTGCCTGTTATCACTACTAATTGGTCGGGTCATCTAGACTTCATGAATCTAGGAAAGTTTGTGCCTGTTGATTACAAGCTTGTCAATGTTCCCCAGACGAAGATCGACAATAGAGTCTTTATTGCGAATTCACGCTGGGCTGAGCCTGATGAACAGGACTTTAGGAGACGTCTCCTAAAATTCAGGAATAGCTCAGAAGTTCCTAAAACATGGGCACTTGATCTTTCACGCAAGTGCAAAGAAAAGTTTTCTAGAAAATCCATTGAACTAAACTATTCAAAACTACTTGAGAGAAATTTAGACTAATGTTTATCTTGGCAATGACAACGACAATCTTCATGATTGCAACTGCTTTTTTTGCCTATAAGTCATACAAATTTGGCTTAATTATATTACAAACTCAAGATGCTATTGAGGCATCACTAGACATTCTAGATGAGCGATACGCAAGAATGACCGAAATCCTACAAAAGCCTGTCTTTTTTGATTCGCTAGAAGTTAGACAGGCTATTGAAGATATATCGATGTCAAAAGACGCCATCTTGTATGTTGCTAATAGAATTTCTAGCGCACAAGAGGTTTTCCTTAATGAAGAAACTAACAAAGACGGTCGTAAGGAAGAGTGATCTCAAGCACTATTTTCACTCTGGCACACACGAAGCGATCGTTCAATTCCAGTTTGAGAATGACCAGAGGATCAAAGAGCAGATCTATGTCTCGTCAATCTTGCCTGCATTCAACAAGCTTGTTGAGAACCTTATATTTATACATGGAAATGCTGCTGTCATCATGTCTGATGACTTTAAGAATGACTGCATCACATTTCTGTATGAGACACTTAAAAAGTTTGATGCGAGCAGGGGAACAAAAGCATTCTCATATTTCAATGTTGTTGCAAAAAATTGGATAATTGTCAAGAGTAGGCAAAAGCAGAAGCAAGTTAATCGACACGTCAGCATAGAAGACCGCGGGATCATCTCTGAGCTTGAGATGGTCCCGTTTGATTTTCATAGGCATGATCCCCTAATGACCACAGAATCAATCCAGGCGAATACTGTCGAAAATATCAACACAATACTATCAAAAGTGAAAAATAGGCTATCATGTGAAAATGATAAAGTCTGTATGGATTGCATCATCAAGCTTTTTGAAAATGTAGACAATCTTGAGAGTCTCAACAAACGCGCAATATTTGTCTATGTTAGAGACATGACTAATTTGTCACCTAAGCAGCTCTCATCATCAATGTCATCGATAAGAAAGCACTACAGAGAGATTAGCAAATCTCTAATATTTTAGGATCTAAAATGAGCAACTCAACAATCGATAGTATCAGTAATGCCCTTGATCAATTCAAGGAAAAAGAGAAGAAAATTGAGTCATTTTCTGATATGCTCTCTGGCATCAAAGACTTAGATGACAAGAGAAAAATACTTTGGAAAGAAATCTACAACAATGCTGTGACTGATAGAGAGAATGCGTCTATACTCTTTACAGACACTTTGATACAGGTGAAAGGAAATGCAGCAAATCATAACATACTTGGTCCTGTCATAGTGAAGTACATAGAACGTATGTCACGTGCAAATGACCAGATCTTGAAACTTGCTGAGATCATCGCGAAAGAAGATGCTAAACAATTTGATCCCGGTTCGATCTACGACAGGATAGGTAACTTTGAGGATGATCAATAATCATGGAGATTATGTCAAGAATCTACACAGCGGTCGTAATTGAGTATTTCAAGCAACCCGTTGTATCAGATGATGATGTCCAAACACTTTTAGACAAATATGATGAGTTAAATCTTGCAATCACGTCATATCATCAGCTTCTCTGCATGCCTAGAGGCTCGTTCATTGGGAAATTCATAGACACACCAGACATGCCAGACGTGTGCGTGTTTTATCCATTTTTCTCACATATAAAGACGCCAATCAAACCTGGTGAGCAAGTATTTGTGATTTGGAATGGTAAAATTGGTTACTGGCTTTCAAGAAAGTCATCTGATCTTGTTGCAGAAGATGCCAATTACACACATAATGATAGGTCAATTTATGGTGTATCGTCAAAATCTTCTGATATGACTAAGCCTACCGAACTCAATCCTGCTAAGAGATTTCCTGACATGCTTAATGCAGGAATTTCTTACAGCCTGATCTGTGATAACTCGGATTCAATAGAGGCAGAATTTCAAGGTGAACCTGTGCCCAGGTATTCACCAATCAGCACAGATCTATCTTTGCAAGGATCTAATAACTCTTTGATTGTTCTCGGAAGTTCATCGACATTAGGCACAAAAGCAGCGTCATCGGGCATGATAGATTTGGTTGCAGGTCGAGGTCAAACATCTAACACATCTGCAAATCAGATATATACGAATGATAGAAGCTATCAAGAGATTGATAAAACATCTTATGGCAATCTACAGGAGGGAATTCTTGATCTTGCAAGTGACCTTTCTAGAGTTCATGTCACAATGAACATGAATCCTGACACTGCATTCTCACTAAAAATTGGCGAAGATCTAGGGTCTGGACCTACCATAGTTCAAAAATCAAACAAGATCAGAATAAATGCTAGAAATGATGTGAAGATTTCTACTGAAACTGATGCGGGTAATGTGGGAATTGTTCTAAATGGGACATCAATCGTTTCAACGAGCGGCACAGGATTGAATGCAACAAGTGTCTTAATCGAGTCCCAGCAAGGATTTCAAGCACTTCTTGCATCTTCACTTACAGAGATTTCAACGTTGCTTGCCTCATTTGGTCTTCCAACACCGAACACATTGAATTTGATCTCTCTGCTTCGGGCAAATAACTTTAGCTCAAAGATCTCAAAGAGTGACTAAGACAACCTCTGGGTAGTGAATTTCGACATAATTATTGTGGAATGGCAACAACAACACCCCAAAACACGAAACGAAACTTCAAAGGTGGAAGCGTCATCAATGAGAGAATTGAGACAGTTCCCTCTGTAGCATCTCCGCCTATTGGCATAAAAACTCCATTGAGAAAAGCCAATAGGCGTGGTCAACTATTTGACCAGCACTTTGACCTAGAGTCTGATTTAATCGACAACTTCAAGAATCTTTTGCTCACAAATTACGGAGAACGTCTGGTGTACCCGTCATTAGGCGCAAATCTGGTCAGCCTTTTCAATGAAAGGACCTCTTTAGAAGACTGGAATGAGAAGGCAACAAGCTCAATCGTGAATGTGACAAGAACATTCATGCCTCAAATAAGTATTGATAATATAGGGATCACAGAACTGCCTCCAATGAAGGATGGATTTTCTAGGATCAAGATATCTGTTAATTTCTCAATTCAAAGACTAGGAATTCAAGGTCGTCAAATAGACCTTAACATAACTAATGCGAGCTAAAAATGTCCACATCGAATGTTAAAAAAAATCTAGTCCAGAAAAAAGAGAGATCATACCTCAATCGCGATTTCAACTCATTCAAATCAGAACTCCTCAGGTATGCTAGAACTTATTTCCCAGATCAGATTCAAGATTTCAGTGACACATCTCTTGGTGGCATGTTCAATGACATGACGTCATATGTTGGTGACGTGATGTCGTTTTATCTGGATCACCAGTTTAATGAAATAAATCTAGAGACCGCTGTAGAGCCTAGAAACATAGAGCGTCACATAAGACTTTCAGGTGTCAAGATACAAGGCGCATCACCTGCAACATGTCAAGTTAGCTTCTATGTAAAGATAGAATCTGAACTAGCGTCAGGTATCTATCAACCTAAAAAGTCATACTTGCCGATCATAAAGGCAAGAACAAAGATCCAGTCGAGCAATGGAACAATATTTGAGCTGCTAGATGATCTAGATTTTTCTAAGGAATCTAATGGAGAATTAGTTGCAGATGTTAGCATTCTCACATCTGATAATGCAGGAAATCCCTTAACTTACTCACTGAAACTTAACGGGCTTTGCTCTTCTGGCGAGACGAATGAGGAAAAATTTGTCATTCCAAATTCATTCGTACCATTTAGGACTATAGCACTTTCAAAGAACAATGTTTCTGAGATCATTAGCGTCGTCGATACAGGATTAAATGAGTACTATGAGGTTGATTCTCTTTCTAGCGACGTTGTCTTCAAACGTGTCATAAACAGATCAGCCGATAGAGACGTAGTTCCTGATAACATGTATATTGTGCCTGCGCCTTACAGGTACACGACAAGGACGACACTTAACACGGCATTAACGACGCTTGTGTTTGGATCCGGTCGCGCTGACACACTTGATGACGATATTCTACCTGATCCGAGTGAGATTGCATTGCCACTCTACGGTGATAGAAAGACTTTCACTAAAGTTGCATTGGATCCTAATGCTCTACTTCAAACAAAGAGCTTAGGAGTATCTCCTGTCAACACAACATTGACCATTTTGTATCGATCTGGCGGAGGACTTACACACAACGTCTCAGCAAATTCAATACGCACAATTACGTCATTGATTACAAAATTTGGTGCATCTGTTCCCTCAACAAAGATAGCACAGATTCGATCATCAATTGAAGTTAAAAACGAAGCGTCTGCGACAGGGGGTGAGAATATTCCTTCTCTAAACGAATTTAGAAATATAGCGCTTAATTACAAGAATTCACAATCTAGAATAGTCACTCGACCAGATCTTATCGCAAGAGTTTACTCGATGCCTCCTAATTTTGGAAGAGTATTTAGAGTAGGTACTAGATCAAGTCCGACAAATCCTCTCGCTTCGTTGCTTTACATCGTGAGTAGAGATCAAGATGGCTATTTGATGATTTCTCCTGATTCTCTCAAAAGAAATTTATCAAAATATCTAAATGAATTTCGTTTAACATCTGATGCATATGACATCATAGATGCTTCTGTCATCAACTACCAATTTTCATATAACGTTGTCTTATCTGACAGCGTTGATTCAACAACGACTCTACAGACTATAAATGACAAGGTTGCATCATATTTATCAGTAATAAATTTCCAAATAGATCAACCTATCGTCATCGGCGATATTTTGAATCTCATTCTAAACCAGTTTGGTGTCATCTCGCTAGAGAAGTACAAATTCAATAGTAGAGTTGGATCTATAGACGGCAGGACTTACTCAGATGTGTCTTACAATTTGACTTTAAATACATCGCGTGGTCTTGTCTATCCACCAGCCGGAGGAATTTTTGAACTAAAGTATCCTGATTATGACATAACAGGAAATTCGGTGTAATCACATGTACAAGATTCTTCAAGCTGACAAAGACGCATACATCACAAATAAGATAGTGGGCCAGCTGCGAGTCACAGATGCGAATGTGGGTCAAGCTGGGTCTATTGACATATTCAAGCTGTATGATGAAAACACAATAACAGGTGAGACATACCCAATTGAGCTATCGCGAGGTCTGATCTACTTCAGCTTAGATGAGCTTCGAGCATTAACGGGATCAATTTTAGATATAAATGATTCATCTTTCAAGTGCTACTTGAAATTGTCAGATATCTATGGCGGCCAGACAACACCTTCAAATTTCACTCTCGCCGTGTTTCCTCTATCTAAGTCTTTTGATGAAGGGTCTGGGCGTGATGTTGTTAGATTTGAAGATTTAGACGTTTGTAATTTTGTGACAGCATCTAGCATAAGCACACCTGTCACATGGAGCGCGCAAGGTGCAAACGCAAGAGGTCTACTAGGAAGTAATAACATTGACATCATATCTTCTGGAAATTTAAATAATGGACTTGGAATAGTAGATCTGTACGTTACACAACAGTTTCCAACGGGTAAAGAAGATCTTGAGGTAGATGTCACAAAGATCATATCAGGAACACTCGCAGGTCTTATACCTGATTATGGAATGAGAATTTCATTTATTGAGGCTCAAGAAACAGACACAAAGACAAGATTTGTCAAGAGATTCGCGTCTAGAAACACGACAAACACGTCAAAGAGACCCAAGCTAATTGTGATATATGATGATTCTATTCAAGACGACCATGAAAGATTCATCTTCAATATATCAGGTTCATTGTTCTTAAATAATTTTACGAGAGGATATGCATCTAACATATTGTCAGGTGCAGCAGCAACACCTGTAACAGGTCCAAGTTGCATGTATCTGAATATTTTCTCAGGATCGTTCAACTCTTTATACGATGTCTCGCAGCTTAAGATAGGTGGAAACCTTCAGACCGGTCTATACACATCTTCTTTTGCTGTTAGCTCATTCAACACACACCTGTCGGGTGCAGCAGGAACGTCAGGATCGATCACGTTCAATGAAGTTTGGAAATCTAGAGATCTTAGTGTCGCATTTTACTCAGGCACACTTGAGATCGGATCCGCTGCTAGAACAGCATTTGTTCAAACGCCGCAGAGATACTTCATAAACATTACAAACATGAGATCGTCATACAAGGAGACTGAATCTTATCGATTTAGATTGTTTATTGAAGATTTTAATGAAACAATCGTCTACTCAAAATTACCATTAGAAAATACGGGAATCATTGTTGACAAATGTTTCTACAGAATTAGAGACTTCGAAAGTGATGAGATCATCGTACCATTTCACGACGTTGGAACGCTGACATCAAATGATGCGACATCGCATTACTTTGATTTCTACATGACATCACTTCCAAAGGGAAGAACGTATACATTTGATTTCAAAATAGTCAACAACGGTCTTGAAATAGTCATTAATGATGTTGCAGCTAAATTTAGAGTCGAATAAAAATGAGATCCAAGACAGGAATTAGACCCAGCTTCAAATCAACAAATAACGTAGTTGATGCTATGAAGAGGAGGAATGTCTTCAAGAATGTCAAAAATTCAGATAATAAATACAAAAATACTGTAAACACGGCATCCTTTAGACACGATCCTGACGGTTCTGGTTTAAAGTCAACACAAGAACTTCCAATTGATTTTTCAAGTTTTGAAAATCACACATTCTTCAACTCAGCAAGGTCTAAGGTCGACTGTGCATTTGACACAATCGTCAATGAATTTCCTTACGAAGGAAGTCGTGCCGACATAGAGCTTTTCCTCGATCTTCTCACGGGTTTTGAAAAATACGTTTATGACAGATTCCCAAAAAACGTAGGCTATCTCCATTTCTCAGGAACAAGCGCATCAGTGACCTCAGGAGGAACTTACATCGAGGTAAAAGATTCAAAATCATCTAATTTCCCTTCACTCAACAAGATTGACTATGGTAAAGCTGTACTAGATCCAGGTACTTCTCCATTTTCAATTGAAATGCAAATTAACATTCCTGGAGCGCAGAACGACAATCAAGTCATAGCACAAAGAATGTCTATGACATCAGGAATGACACTTGCACTTTCTAGATCAATTAGCACTACATCTTGCAATCTCATTTTCCTCATCTCTTCGGCATCAGAATCTTACGTCGTAGCGTCTGGATCAGTTGATAAGGGACGATGGTTGCACATTAGCGCTCAGCTTGAGTCTAGTGGAAGCGGTAAGAAGTCAGTCATATATGTTGACCAGAAGCCGCTGTATGAATCAGTTGACATACAAGACTTTGATAATTTATTTTTTAGCGGAAAGTCACTTTTCATCGGATCAGGATCATCACACAGCATCCTAGACTATTCGTTCACACCTAAGCAAACACTTTCAGCATCACTCGATGAAATCAGACTTTTCAATACAAGACGAACGATTGATCAGCTTAAGGCGTATTCAAAGCGTGAGATTTATCAAGACCAAGAAGGACTTGTGCTTTACGTGAAGTTTAATGAACCAACAGGTTCATATTCAGGCAATGATGTTGTGCTAGATTCATCAGGAAATCAGCTTCACTCTTACATCACTAATTTCAATCAAAATTTGAGATTTTCTGGGTTATTAGGCCCACTGGTCTATGAGAACACTTACTATTCTCCTGTTCTTTTTGCTGATCATCCTGATGTATCTTCTTTGAACTCAAGCCTCTTGCTTGATGCAAGATCTTACGATGATGAAAATCCCAACTTCATTCTCAAACTAATTCCAAAGCACTATCTGACACAAGGCGCGCAAGTATCAGGATTTCAAGAAATAGACCAGAATCTTGGTGATGAATACACAGCGATTTCAATTCCGGGCACAGGAAATCTAAAAAAACCTCAATTGTTAGTGTCATTTTTATTGACCTACGCAAAGTTTTTTGATGAGATCAAGATGTTTTTAGATTACTTCTCACATGTGAACTATGTTGAGCTTGATGATTCTGAATCAGCAATAGACAAGTTTCTTCCTTTTGTTGCGCAATATTACGGTCTTGAACTACCAAATTTCTTTTCAAATACAACACCTGACCAGTTTTTCTACGGTCAGACAATTCAAAATGATTACTCAATATCACAACACGCTTTGAAGGATGTTCGACATCAAATTTGGAGAAGAATTCTAGGTAATTTTCGTTCAATCGTTCTAGGTAAGGGAACGAGATCTTCAATTAGAGGCGCAATTCTTTCAACAGGAATTATTCCTGAGAATTTTTTCAATATCCGCGAATACGGTGGGCCTCCGCTTAGAGATCTATCAGGATTGAGACAGCAGACGCAAGAAGTCTCTGCGATGTTAGATATGTCAGGATCACTAAGCGTATCCAGCTTTTCTAAGAATGGTAGTATCTTTACTTCCATACCAAATGCCTACACGTCATATTTGTCAGGATCTAGAGTAGAACCTGGAACGCCATCAATTGCAGGATCTCTAGTCAAAATTGGAAATGATTTTGTCTCAAACAATGTCAATGATGGCCTTTACACGTCAGGATCATTTTCAATAGAGGCATTTGTCAAGTTTAAGACAACAATTTCACATGAAAATAATCAAAGCATCCTCAGGTTAATTTCAACAGGATCATCAGCACCTGCATCTAATGCTGCTTGCTTGTTGAATCTCATATACGCGCACGATACACAAGCAAATTCTGGAAGTTTGTCATTGAACGTTAGATCAAGCAAGCAGTCACAAGCACCTACATTGAATCTAGTTCTCACAGGTGTAAACATGTTTAATGGTGAGAAGTGGCATGTCGCATGTGGAAGAATTAGGGGTGATCTTACGTCATCAATTTCATCTTCATACTTCTTGAGATGCGGATTTCAAGAAGATTACACGTCTTACACGTACTTTTCGACAGCTTCTTACTTTAGTGAAGTTACAGGAAGTGATTATACGCAGGACATGTTCCAAAATGTAAGCGCTGACTATAATGCATCTGGGTCGTTTCTGATGATCGGATCGCAAAGCTTGAATACGTCGACGTATTTCTTGAACCAAAATTCTGGTCAGATTTTGAGTCATTTTGATGGTTTAGTTTCTCAAGTTAGATTTTGGTCTAAAGATTTGTCATACCAAGAAACGCTTGAACACCTAAGAAATTACAGGTCTGTCGGGTCTAGAAATCCTCTAACAAATTTCAATTTCGATAGAGAATCATCAGGATCCTTTGAGCGTATAAGAGTCGACGTCTCTATCGACCAGGCCACAACATCATCAGGTACAGGAGGATTGATAAGGCTATTTGACTTCTCACAGAATCAATTGCACATGTCTGGATCTGGGTTTGAAATATTAAAACGTGTCATAAATCCCGAGTATTTTGCTATCAATCGAATTTCACCAAATATCGATCTTCTTCAGACAGACGAAAAAGTTAGAGTTAGGAGCCTGACAGATGTCTTGAGCACAGACTCATACACAGCACCCGCGCCTGTATATGAATTAGGACCTGATACGTCTGTCAACGATGACAATAGGTTCTCAATTGAATACTCAGCGATTAAGGCTCTGAACGAGGACATGATAGGAATTATTGGTGATACAACTGTTCTAGATGATGCATTGGGACACACATCCCTGATGTTTGATAACATCTATCCAGACTTAGAAAAGATGTCCAAGGTTTACTTTGATCGTCTCGTCGATCCTGTCAATCTTAGGACATATGTTGATCTTTTCAAGTGGTTCGATTCTTCTCTGACTCTTCTTTTGTCACAGATTATGCCACGAAAAGTGAATTTCTTGGGCGTGAATTATGTGATCGAATCTCACCTGCTTGAAAGACATCGACATCGCTATCTATTTGATGAACAATACCTGGGAGAGGAGAGAGCTAAAACAGATCTCGATCTTTTCTTAGCAGCCGTCGAGGCTTCACTTCGGAGATATTAAATGGATCCTTTCAAGGATTTTGGAGTCACTTTACTTGATAGGCCTCAAGATGAAGTGACATCTGTCACACCATCATCGACTGTCCTGATTGATGCTCATCGTCAAGGTGTAGAAGTAAGTATGATCAAATACTTCCTAAGGTCAAATCTTCCTCTCATTACGTCAAAAGGCTTGTCGAGGACAACTATCAATGGAAAGTTGACGCCTGTTCTTGATATGCGTGATCTAGGACAGGGAATTGAAATCAATGCGTTCGAAAAGTTTGAGGATGCATCAGAAAGAATTGATGCTCAAACTATTCTATCAAATAACCTCATATACGAAGACGCTCAAGACCCGTTTGTTAGTATAACAACAAATGACGGTAGAATTTCTGTTTTTTCTGATAGCGGAAAGTTAAGTCTAGTCAATCAGGCGCAATCGCTCAACGCAAGGGGAATTAGAGGGCAAGTAGACTCAATAGCCTTGTCTGATGTTTTCAAATTCAAGGAGCGTGCGATTTTAGCATTTGAAGACGGTGTGGGTCAAGATTTGACAATTCCTGTACCCGGCTATGCAGGAATCAATATTACGAATCTTGCATTCAACGACGTCACATATGAGACGAATCTTGATATTCCTATTGAGTACACGTATATCGGGCCCGACTCCAAAACATTCTCTAGAGGAAGCACATACTATGGGTCACCCACAGGAACAGACTCAGTCGCATTTGGCGGATTACTAAGATGAAAACACGTATCTTGAACATATCACCCAAGGTCCAGCTGGATATTGATGACAACAAGCAGGGTTCATATCCAACTGTATTGAGGTCTGGAGATGAACGATCTCTAGGAAATAGCACAATAAAATTTGATGATGTGTCAACGCAGAGATTTGTCTCTCAAACAGTTTTAATGCCATATAACGTCAATTCTAGCATAGCAAGTCAGTCGGGATTCTTGACAGGAACTATTCAGATCACAAAGACACCAAATCCAAGTACTCAATTTTTAACTAAATACGAAGACGAATCATATGCACCTTATGACGAATCAAGAAATCCCGCGCCGTTTTTTACGCTAGCTCAAAAGGCTGGAACACCTAGCAGCACATATCCGGGATTCTCATCAGAGATTGTTGATAAAGTGATGATTCCGATAGACATTACGTCTAAGCAACATAAAGATTCTTTCAAGATGGTATCATCACTTGCTACAGGGCCGTCATACCAAAATGGTACAGGCTTCATGTACTACAATTTTGGTCTCAAAGAATGGCAAGACATTGGACTTGTTGATCAAGCATTGGGAAATGCTACCGGATATGACGTAGTCTTTACTCAAAACAACTCAGTTTTACTTCCTTCATCTAAGGAAAAATATCTATGCCAATTTACTCCTTCACCTGGTGTGGCATCATCTTTGGCACTCCCAACTAGCGCATCTCTACTAAACATAGGTTATGACAAAATTGGAGCACCCACAGCATTTTTTGATGCGCCTAATGCACCTAGATACCATGCAACATCAAGCCAAACACTCAAGCTTTCTGCTTACATTCAGCATCCGTTTGTCCTCGAAAAGATATATGTTGAGATGCCCATCGCAGGCGTAAGAGGTCAAGACCCATCAGGTTTTCCTGTCAAGCCCGGCGCATATCATGATATTACAAACCACGTTTTATTCATCTATAAGCAGAATAGATCTTGTGGAACTATTGACACAGTTGCAGACGTCTCATCAAGTTTAAGATCTCTGGTCGCAAACTCATCTTTTTGCTTCTATAATGAAAACAGCATTTATGCACCGTTCTCTACTCCCAAGATTTTGCATAATCCTGATTTTTACATCGATCACAATATGCCGACAGGCAGCGTATCAAGATCAGTTATCACTGCATCGTACAAAGCTCATTTCACGCCTCGAATTTATGATGAACTAAGAACCGCAATTTCTCAGTATCCCCAAGGAACTCACAATCTATCATTTGGTGTCTCGCACTTCTGGCCAGGAGGAACTAGAAATAACATCTCGGGCTCTATTTTGAAATTTGAGACAAGCCCACCAGTTAGTGATGTTGTCAATTACAATGACACAGCAACACCTAAAATATTCAATCCGATTGTAGACAAAAGAGGAAAAAGATACTCTATCGACCCTAGAACTCTTGTGTCTAGTGTTTGGAGAAGTGATAACTCACTAACGAGGAATGCATTCTACTCAGGATCATTCATAGGTGGCAATCCACAATTTGATGTCGGAGCGACGACAAATACAGCAGATTTTTCTAGGCAGACACCTTATTTGCTGTTTCCAGAAGATGAACTTATCGTAGGTATAGACTCAGGTTTCTATGCGATTGTTTCATCAAGTGCAGTGGGTGACATGGTTCCAAGTTTTTCAGAGTACCACGAAATTTTGGGAGCCCACTCAAGTGCGGCAAGTTTGACTGGGTCTATTCTGTCAATTCTTCCAGGACCAGCAAAGATATGCCTTTATGGGTCATTGATCAAGGACAATGTCGCCAAACCTTATGAACTCAATCAGAATCTCACATCAAATAGCATTCACGAAGTAATTCAGAATACTATTGTCGATCAATTTGATATTTCTGAGCGATCTCTCTACTCAGGATCGTATCTTGGAAATTACATTGTAGGATCAACGTCTCTGGATACAGATCCTCCTAGACGCGTGACTGCAAGAGCATCAAGCACAAATGTTTATCCAAATTTTGCGCTTAACAGGTTCTCAACAATGAGATCAATCTCATCGACCTTTGTGAATGCAGATCGTGCTGTGCCTATTGCAAATTTTAGATATGATCATTTTGGATTCTATAGCGACATTCTAGAACAGAGCCATGATTCTGCAAGAATCGATGTTAGCTTTGTTCAAAAACAATCAGGACAAATAAACTTCAATAAGGTCACATCGACGTCGCTTGTTGATGCTCCTGCGATTTGCATGTTTGTTTCGCAGTCATCTGAGACTATCATTCCTGCTCGTTTCACCAGATCATCAAATCTGAGCAATGCCTTTACATGCTCATTGCCTTTCTACGACAACACAGCAAGAAATAGAAGCACAATCACGTTTGGCGAGAACGCTCCGTTCAATCCGTCTACAATAATCATCAATAAGCCTTCATCTCTTTTATCTACTACGTAAGATTCAAAAAGATAATTAGTAAAGCATGGCAGGAATACTTAACCCAAAATCTAGGATCATGGACCTAGTGATGACGCAAGAAGGAAAGCGCCAGCTTGCTGCTGGTGACTTCAAGGTTGCGTACGCATCTTTTACTGATAAAGGTACATTTTACGACAAATCCTCGATTAGCGGATCATTTGATTCTGCATACAGTCGTCCTTATTTTGAGGCTGTTAATTACCCATTTGACTCAATCACCATCGAATCAAACGATCAAGGAAATGTCCTGTCGACAGGCATCGGTCAGATAGGCACCGACGCAGATAGGTTTTCCGTAAAAGATGGAAAGATCGAATCAAAAACAACTAAGACGCCCGTAAAAAATACGGCTGAGACTACATCGAGATTTTCATCTTATGTTGATGACATCATCAGGTCTACGACAGAAAATTTCAAAAAGCAGCAGATTATTGCATCAAGAGATCCTGTAGATGATTCTGATCAGTTTGTTTTATCCCAGAACACTGTGAGTCTTTCTTATAGCAATATCGGGCCGATCGTAGGTACAGATCTCATACCCGTTGTCGATCAAGCACCTTCTCTTTTGACACATAAGCGTTTCTCAAATTCACTTAACTTTCAATATTTGCCGCCTGTTGTGGAAAAAGATGATGAAATAATTCCGATGGGTTCATACCCGGATATCAAAGAAGCAGAAGAGTACACATACGAAGACCTGATCAGTGGGTTAGACGGATCCGATCCAGAAAATCCAACATGCCCAAGGCAAACGATCAGGTTTATAGAGACATCTCAGACCAATGACATCTGTTTTCAAGCATATGAGCTTGGCAAGTCTACACTAAAGAAGCTTGACATGGTTGATTTTGGAAGCTTTTTTGATTCAACTGACCCAGACCATCCAGATAAGCGAGTTGTCTTTTTAGGAAAAGTCTTTATTGATAGTTTCGGTACACCAACATACGCTAACATTTTCACAATAATCCTGGATTAAAAGTGCCTAAGATCGTCATTCAAAGCAGTCCATGGATTCAGTTTGATGATACGAATCCTATTGAGATCATTGATCATTCAAATGACAGAGAAACAGGTGTATTGTACTTTACCTATAGAATCAAGTTCTCAATTAGTGGAAATGAATTTTATCAAAATTCTGTATTTGTCGCCTTAGCTGATCAAACACCGTTTCGGACATCCCCGACAATGTTCAAGAATCAAAATGTGAAAACAGCTGCTCAGGCACTTGATAATATCAAAAATTTTGATGTGAAACGTGCTCAGAGATTTCAACAAGGATTGCAATACTTTGCGTTTAAGGACATATCGTCCAAAGATGTAAGAAACGGCTATGTTGATATAGTCATAGAAGATAGAAAGTCAAACAATAGCAAAAAAACATTCCTCTACTTCTTTGCAAGATCAGCAAATAATGAAAGAGTTATTTCAACAACAATATTCTCAATCCTTGATTTAATCAAGCGTTATGAGATGCCATTTTCAGACTTTTTTGTAAATTCTTCTAAAGTCAAGTTCAACAAGAGAAGAATTGGCATCAGTTCTGCCGATTCGCGGATTAAGAAATTTGCCATCTACGCAGTGAACAAGTACGGAGCGTATCAAAATCAAAAAGATTCTGCTATAGAACCTATCTACATTACGATCAACAACGGATCAGCATTTATTGATATCGATGAGGTAGACTCAGTAGCTAGAACCTATCGTGTTACACCTGTCTCTTTTTACACAAACACACCGTGCGCAGTGTACAAGGAGATAAACGTCAATCCTGAGCGTCTTGTCAACTCAAATTGCATCATTTACGCCACGGAGATCAATACACAGCGCATAACTTTAACTGTGAAATCGATCCCGAAGCGTTGTATCAACGTCAAACTTCTACGAAGGAATTTAACTCAAAGAGAACTGACATACGATTATGTCCCTGTCAATATAACATCCAGCTTAACAAGCAATTTGATTCATTCATCGACAGCAAACACGCGAAATACTGTCACATTTAGTGACGTCACAATTGTTCCTTATAACGCATACGATTACAAAGTTGAATTTGAGTATGCGAATGGGGATAGAAAAATATCTGAGTCTAATTGCTCGATATTTCCTCAGATCTTGAATGATGTCGTGAGTCTAACCGTTGAACTCTTAACTGAGGCAATCGTAGAAAACAAGGCACGCAGGACATTTGATGCTAAGGTAAAGTATTCACAATCTTCAAATACGACAAAAGTAGTCAATGATTTGAAGAAATTAGGAATAGACAATTTATTTCAAAATGAGATCAAAAATCTCTCAACAGAATTAGATCCTATAATTGGAATTTTAGTCACCAGGCTGCGTCTCTCTTCTGGCGCCGAAGAAAGAGTCGGAGTCTTTAGCGCAGGTCAAATATCTGTAGAAAATAGTGCAGATGAAGATATCGTCTACAAGTTTGAAGTATGCTTAAAAGGGCCTACAGACATAATTGAAGAGATTGGTGCATCATCAAACTTTTTTACGCTTGGTGGTCACAAGGACTCACTTTCTCCTCTGCTTGGTTCTAGAGTATTAACAGCAGGTAATATCATCAAGCGTGCCAATTTCACACAGAAGTTCTTTAGTAAAAGTATGATCTCTGTTGGCGCACTCAAATATGGAAACACGCAGCCAACAAGGAGTGCCGGGATTGAATCAGGCAAGACAAACATTTTTCAAATACAGGCATTTGAAAATGAGAAAAAAGTCCCTAAAATCACAACATACAAGATCACAAAGCGGTCTGATGGGATCATCATATCGTGGTCCGGAGAAGATCTTGATGATGTTGAAAAGTTCGAAATATCTGTGAATGATCTGATTTATCCGTGCATTGCATCAATATATCAGACAAATTATTTTGCAACGATTCCAGGTAATGTTCAAGGTGTGCCTAAACTAAGAGCTGTCCTTGTCACAGGAGAATCTACCACTAAGGAATTCTTAAAATGAAGCCTAAAGAATTGACATTTCTAACGGGTATAGAGACATCAAAGTCTATTCCGACAGATGTCATAACAGGTAATAGAATTACAGTAACAAGAGAAAACTCATCAAGCAGAGTACCTGTCTCATACGCACCTGATACAGATGACTCATTAACCTTGAGCAAGTCCGGTTATGATTCTTTTATTTCTGACAAAGGCATCACGTCGACGTCTCCTGTGATCCTTTCTATAGTCCCGCTTAGAAAAGAGTCATCTGAAGAAGCTATCATCACAGTGCAGAGGGGCCTCGCTAAGACCTGTGTATCATCGACTACACAGATGATATTAGATAACACAGGATCTTTTACAGAAGCACAGGCAACAGAATTCAATTCAGGATTTAGCTTAAATTTTCAAGATATTGTGATTGACATCTTCGCTGCATATAAGTCAAAAGCAAATTATTTGTCCTATTTAAGCGACCCGCTAGGTGTGCAGGTAACTGATCCTGTCTCTTATCGCTATGTCGCGCCTTACATTTCATACACCTCAGAAACAGCAACATCAGAAGTGAGTGCGCAAGTAGCGATCGGTAGCGTATCTACGGGCGTGAATTACTTGAGCGGCTTCTATGAGACAGCATCAACATCAGAATGGGTAAGTTCTGTGCTAGGTGTCAATAATGTTGTCTCTAGATCAAGTATGACAGTTTTATTGCAATCTGTTAGAAACGGTTTTGCCAAACTTGCATACGATGAGTTTGAGACCAACGATGCGCTTGATGACATACGAACGCTAGAAACGATTGCAAGTGAATCAAATGATGAGACGACAGACTTTTTGTCATCAATATATCAAAAGACTTTTAACCTTAGAACAGGAATATCAGAAGAACACGCTGATCGGGTCTTTAACAAGGTTGCAAAAGAATTAAGTCTGCAATCAATAATGACAGACTTGAACATTAACACGCCTATCAACCGCTATGTTGATGAAAAATTTGGCAACATAACAAAATTGTCTTATGAACAGAACATTGTAAATGACAAGTCTGGTGGCACAACATTTGGAGGACTACTTAATGTGTCTTCTAATGGGAAAATTGTTCAAGTCATCGATCCAAGTGCACCAAGTCAAGACTATCTAGAACAATTTATCACAGCAGATCAATACTATTTGATTGGTCCGCTTGCTAATGAAGACACGGCTGCGTTGACATCAAGATCAGATGATTTTGTAGCACAAGTCAATGAGTGTCAAGACAGTCTGAACGAAGTCAAGAGTGTTCTTGATTGTGAATATGATAATTTGATGATAACGCAATTGCTTGAGTGCATTTCAAGTATCATAGGGGATATCTTTTTGACAGCATATCCTGTTGATTTCAATGCAAGAATCTGGACAATGTCTAAGTTCCTGCTTTTGATGAAGTCAACAGAAGACAACAACATGTTGAATATTCTATTTCGAATAATGATGCTTCGAGACAGACTTTTAAATCCAAGTGACTACGCAGACGGGAGTTTTGTTGTAGACGAAATAAAGGCAAGAGCGAAAAGTCAAATCATCGGTGAGATTGATCGACTTGCATCGAAATTAGGATTAGAGCAATCTACGATTTACAATCCAGATACGGGTGAAAGCAAAGTCGTTCGAGGCTCATATGAAGACTCGAGCAACACAATAGAAAAGAATCTTGACATTTTCAATTTTTCAATTCCTGGCGGGACAGGACGCAATATCAATGCTTCAAGTCAAGAACTGAGTGCTAACGGAATCTCGAAAGTCTGGATAGATAATCTTTTAAATCCATTGCAATCAGAAGAGAAAACTCAATACGATTATTTCCACACATACGCGAAGAATCTTGAGTCAGACTCATTAATTACATTTGGAATAGATTCATTCACAACAACTAGCGAGCTTTTGACAGGAAGAGTTGGAATAACTCAACAGTTTATCAAAACTAATCGAGACCACCGGGCATTCGCATTATTACTCAAGACAATCTTTTGGTTCAAAAATGCTTCAACGCAAAACAGAGACGTATTATTCAGAGTAAATAATGCGTCAACTGTGGATACATCATCAGCAGATATAGGCGATGGTGATACGTCTTCTGACGATACGACTGCAACTCTTACAGTGACGTTAGAATACAACCCATCAATATGGGCCGAGATCAAGGGAATTATTGATAAAATGTTGTCTCTTAGCGGAGATATAACAAATTCTCAAACAGACTCATCAGATAAAGCAGATGGAAATTATCAAATTAAGATCAAGCTGGACGCATCATTCGACGTACTGCTTTCAACTATCACTAATGAGGAAATTGGATTAGTAATTGCAACTTCCCTAGGAATCGCAGAGGATGCAGTTTCTGCGCTATATGTGAGTGAAGGTAGTGAGTACTCTGTTGAAATAACTAAGTCTTTCTCCTCCAATGCAGCATATCTCTATAATCTCAATGTCTCATCAATATACGATGGTAATTTGAGGAACATCATGTCTCGTTCGCAGACGTTGTATGATGTTTGTAACTACATTTCAAGCTGGTTAAGTCAAGCTGCATCACTACTTAATGAAGCATCAACAAATGCTGCAAATTATACATCAAGATACGGTGAAAAACTAGCAACGCTGTATACGGGAAACTCCGTCACTAATCTCATTAGAACATACGCTAACGGACTAAAGAATTCAATAGAATTTCCATATTACACGTCAGACTTTTATCGAAGCTCTAAGTTCCTCTCAGGCATGCTTAATTACGCAGATTACGCGCTTGGTGTATCTGGGTATGAGGACAGCTTTGTCATAGTTTGTGGCATTCCTTACGGATTAATTGAAAGAATGGGTGGTTTTGAGATTGGCGATGAGAAGAACATTAAAATCACTTTGACTTTTAGAGACGTTAATTTTGGAACTCCAACAAATGCTGAATTGGTGTATAAGTTTCCTGCTGCTTCCTTCATAGATCCATCAAGTCAGGTTTACACAGAAGACCAACTGACTGTCGTAGATCTTCCAGCAGGTAACGAGACTATCCTAGAAGCAACAAATCTTTACTATCTCACTCAGGATGGGACTATACAACAGGACACTTTTACAGACAGCGACGTAAAAGCACAAGAGCTTTCCAGCACATCGATACTTGAGTATCTTCGTCTCCTGTATGGACTCGACTTTAGTTTGAATGCTTTCTCACAGAATGAAAATGTCAATGTTGATTCTGCTTATCCGAACACAGATTCAACTGCAACGCTTCTTCAAAATTATGTCGCAGGCCTCAAATACGATCCGCTAATATCGTCTAGATTCTCAACGACAATTGCAAATTCTAAGGGAATTCAAAAGAAAAAGATCATGAAGGAAGCATTGCAAGGTCCTGTCTTTGACAAGATTGTTGCAATTCCCATAGATGGAAGTTTACTTCGAGGAGAAGGAAGCTTTTACATGTGTGATGTCATGGCATCTATTGAATTTGAGAATGTAGGTGAGATAGTTGTTGTCAACGATGTGAATACATTCAATCTAGAAGACGCTATCTCAAACTTTACAGAATCTTTGAATACCGGCCTCTCCATTAGCAACATCATTTCGCCAACAGGAGCGTAAGGCAAGACAATGTCTAATGATTTCACATATCCATCGCTTCCAGGAATAGTTGCAGGCCTTAAAAATCCTGAGATTGTTGAATCAAAGTTTGTGTACAACTTTTTCATGTCTGATGAACGTGTCAACGAGCGTTCTCAAGTGAACTACCTTGACTTTTTAACAGACACAGCAACATATGTTTCAAGAATAGCAAAAGCGCCTCGATACGTCCAACTTAAGCTAAAGCAAGACTGGTCAACATCGACATACGTTGATTTATCAAGGCTCAGGGCGGGTGAAATTCAAATCCTCTATGAGGATGCACCATTTGGACGAAATTTCTCATCGGTTGTTGTTCAAGATACATCAGCAGATGCAAGATCATACTACATGATATCAGGATCATCTGATGCAATTTTTACATCTGATTTAGGAGTGGCCTCTCTTGATGTTGCATCAGAATCTGTGGAAGATAGGGCTAGTTCTTTGTCAGCATCAACAGTAAATGAGAAAAGCTTTCTATTCAACTCCTTGAAAAACATCCAATCAGCAGGATACCAGTACGCAAGCACGGACATATCAGGAATAGCTCAGAATGACTTTCTGCTAGACGTGAAAGGTTTTTCTGCGTCTGTATCGATGAATAATTTGTTCATTTATGATATCACAAAGAGAATTCTTGATAACGAGATGTCGATATTTGCTGATGAATTTGCAGCTGCAAGCACAACATCAAAAAAGATACAGAAAAAGTCTAGGAGGCAATCGACACCGTACTCAGTGTCATCAGAAGAGTACGATCTCACCATACCGTACCAAGAATATGAGCTACTTGATAGTTCCACTATTTCTGATACAACGATGACGGCATCTCACGTCGGTTTTGTGATAGAAAAATACGCACAAAATACAGATGCAACAGTCACGCCAGGTGAGATCACATATCTTGACGCAAAAACGACAGACTTCTATGATGAAGCCATTAGATATGGTGGTCTGTATTCTTATACTGTTAGAGCGCTGTACGAAATAACGCTTTATGCGTCTGTAGAAACAGACTCATCAAGAGGTCTTGATCTTGCGAGAGTGAAATTATTCTTTGCGACATCAGGTCAGAATGTTGATATTTTTTGTGTTGAAACAAGGCCTCCGCCCCCACCAGAAGATGTGTATTTCAAGTACACACCAGAGGGCAATCTTTTCATTGGGTGGCAGTTTCCTTTCAACAAGCAGCGAGATATCAAAAAATTCCAAATCTTTAGGCGAAAGTCGCTAGATGAACCGTTCAGGCTCATAAGACAAATTGATTTTGATGACTCTGTTGTCAAGACGCCAAGCGCTGATTTGATCCCACGGCGGTTGATAAGCTACAAAAAGATCCCGACATGCTTTTTTGTTGACAATGATTTTAATTTCAATTCAAAATTCATCTATTCGATCGTGTCTGTCGATGCTCACGGTTATACATCAAACTACTCGACACAATTCGAAGTTAGCGTCAACATATACACAGAGACATTAGTCATCAATGATGTTGTCAGAAAAGGCTGCCCAAAACCTTACCCGAACCTTTTTCTAAACAGAGACTTTTTCATTGATCTTGCCAAGGATTCAAATCACACAAGAATGACTGTTTACTTTGATCCTGATTACACAGATCTTGTTGACAAACGTGGTAACAGTCTTAACTTGATCAATTTCAACAAGAAAAGGCCTTCTTATAAGATTCATATTCTTGAGACCAATCTGGCGCAAGACCAGATTGTCAACATTACTACGACAAATGATAAATCTTTGACGATACCAATCAGTGAAGCAAAGGTTTACACTCAAGTTGTCTAAATTTTAAACGTGACCAGATTTTGCAAATAATTAAACGAAGAGGAAGTCAGTTATGGCATTTCTTAGGCAAGATACAAACAACATAGTAATTGATGCAGTTTTGACTGATGCAGGTCGTGCAAAACTCGCACAAGGCAATTTTTCCATCTTTTCTTTCGCTTTGGGAGATGATGAGGTCGACTACGCAAACATCGAAAAATACGGTCAGACTGTAGGAAAGGAAAAGATCGAGAAAAATACACCTGTGTTTGAAGCGCTGACTAACACAAATCTCGCAATCAAGAACACGCTAACGTCGATCTCAAACCCTAATCAAGTTTACATGCCGATCATGGCAATCAACGGCTTGACAAGCGGCATATTGACGATCGACGAAGGAACGACATCATCAGGTGTGTCAATTAATGTTCAGATGAGTTCAACAGTCGGAGGAGCTGTTCCGCCTGAGCTCGTCGACAATGTCTACATTGTCTACTTAAACAGACTCTTCCTCTACGTGTCAGGTCAAGTGCCAGTCAATTCTCAAGCACTTGCAAATAACCCTACCTTGAACACCGCAAGATATGAGATTCCTGCAACTAGCGCAACAACACCTTTGACATTCGTCTCAAGAGACGTGTCACAGGCAGTTTATGATGCATATTCTGCATTTTCAGGCGGATCATATATCAGCACGTATGTTAGAATTGTAGGAAGAAACTCCGGATTAAGCAAAGAGTTCGAAGTAAGAATCTCAGGTACATAAGAGGATAATAATGATCAAACTAATCGCTCCTGACGACATCAAGACTAGCACGTCGTACCTTAACCAGCTTGTTGATGTCATACAGGAAAATATCAGTGGTTCTTCTACCAGAAGATCTTATGACGTGTTCGTGACATCATCAGTCGATGGTGCAACAACGTCAGCAATCACATCTTCACTTTTCCAGACCGTGTATGACCAGGATTACACTCTGGCAACAGCGAATGAAGTTCTAGACATGACGATTGGCTTGTATGCATCATCTAGCACAGTCACTGGATCTTCGTACACAGGCGTCGATTCAACAGGAAAGCTTCTTTTCACGTCACAGTCATTGATGATGAGAGAGAAAGTTGCAATATACCAGGAATATGCACAGGTCCTGTTAGGTGGAAAAGATCAGCAATTCACATCTCCTTTCGTTCTTACCACAACTGACTCCACAGCTGCTATTAATGAAGCGCTCTTCGTCAATTTCAAGCGCTTGTTCTCGAGAGACAAGATCAAGCCAGAAACATTTGCCATGCGTTTCTTCACAACTGCGGCAATAGATAAGACAACTCCCACATTCCCTGACAAGCCAAATATCAATCTAACATCGACATCAGGATCCACGATCTTTTCAGATGTCGGCGCTGCTTCATCTGTTCAATATTCCTTTGGCGGACAAGTTGGAAACATCGTAAACGCATCTAACACATCTAACAAGGTAGGTTTGATGTTTTATGACCAAGGAATTGCTGTGTTAGACCTCAAGAAGATCATGTCAGGATCACAGCACGTATCTGGCGTCATAGGTGGTCTATCCTATGCCTCTTACCGTGATGCAACAGCAAAACAAGTCATCATTGGAGACGGCGCAGGCTCAGGTAATCCTAACGCAAAATTTATTCCAGACTTTCTTGTGTCAGGATCAATCAACGACATTGTCAAACACGTCGCGTCATGTCGTTTCTCATCCGGTTCAGACACAGCGATAACATTCCAAAATATCACAAACATCAACTCAACTTTAGTCTTCTGTCGAGCCACAGCTGATGAGTTCAATTACTCTACAAACCCAACTGCAGCAGATGAAAATGGAAGATTGACAGTGATCGATGTAGGTCAGGAAGACACACAACGGACATTCTCATTTGTGACGTCTGTCGGATTGTATGACACTGCTGGAGATCTTCTCGCAGTTGCCAAGCTTAGCAGACCTATTGAAAAGAATGACGAGAAAGATTTGACGATAAGAGTGAGGCTTGATTTCTAGTCTCTTAACAATGGAAAAAGAGACATGGCGCTCATACCAATAAACTTCAACAACATTGAAAATGTCACACTTGTATTGCATCCTAAGCGATACATTGTGTCATCTTCATCGGGTGTGACTGGTTCGATCGGCTTGATTGAGCGGCCTAGCATATTCATAAAGAATATCCCAGAAGAAACCCAGGTTTCGCCTGTTTGGACTCAGGGACAGCTTATTGGAACTACCAAGGCCGCATCAGAAGAAGTAAACAGAGGTACTGCAGATATCTCAGACCTAATGGAGATATATCTCCGCGATGTTTCATCTTCGTCATTTCCATTTAGAAATGACATCACGTACTCACCTGTCAGGTATCGTCAACCTGTCAATTTTTCTGATGACTATAATGGCTCGCCATATTTGATGAAACGAATCATCACAGAAAATTTGATGCCCTTTTATAGGCACGGTTATAGTTTTAGTCAATTTGCTTGCGGAAATTATCACACAATCAACTTTTTCTCATCGAGCGCAGGACCGAATAACACAGCAATCATCTACGCTAACACAAGCTCAGAAGGAAGGCCTTACACGCCGTCTGGTCCATTTTCAATCGATTTTTACATAAATCCTCGTTACAAGTTTTCAAAAGATAAGCCTTACACGGCAGGAACAATTCTTCATCTATCTTCGACATTTGCCCTGTCCTTAGTATCAGGTTCTAGCGTAGACAATAACAATATGGGCGATGGCTTCAGGCTTCTACTTCAGCTTAGTCAAAGTGCTGACGCTTCACCTAGCAGTATTAACATTAGCTCAGTGTCTAGCGGTCTTCCATATCCACGTAATTTAACATTTATCACACCTGATAATTCTCTACAGCACAATCACTGGCATCATATTTCTATTCGATGGGGCACGAATAAGCGGAGCTATGGTACAGGAAGTATAGTCATAGATGGATCAACAACGTACTTCAATGTTCCTTCATCATCTATCGCAACTGGTCTAAATTCTGACGCACTTGTGGTAGGAAACTACTTCGCAGGTCCCGATTTTAACGCAAAGTTCTTTAATACGACTATATCAACAATAGACGGAATACCTGCAATAAGTGGTTTCACATCAGACCCCACAAATTTTAGTTTCAATAACCAACTTCAAGCAGAAGTACATGATCTCAAGATCTACAAGCGGTTTATTTCTGATACAGACATCCAGAATTTTGCAACTAAATCCGATTATTCCGATAGAGACCTTTTATTTTATGTTCCTGTCACATTTACATCTGACACTAATTCACGCGAAGTTCTTGTAACACCATTTCAGAAAAAGACCAAGTCAACATCAAGCCCGTTTAATGTTGATATGGCACTTTCTGTCAATGGTTTTTACATGAATCTTGAAAATTTTGTGAAAGACTTCAAAACAGGCCAATTTCCACGCTTGTGGAATCTAACTGGTTCAACTGTTACTTCATCAGCTTACGCAACTGCGAACGAGATCCTATACCAAAATTCCTCTGTTGCCAAAAGAAATCTCACAATTCTACCTAATGACAATGGAAGAATAATACCAGATTTCAGCGTAATCAAGGACGAATCTAGCGCATTTTTCCAGACTGACATCGGTACAACAAATCACGGCATCATTTCAATGAGAAATGTTGCATCATCGAGCGATTACTTTCCAGGTCTACCATCAGACTTTGATGGTCTAACTGGCGCTTCTCCTAGCGACATGTCTACTCCTATAGGATCTGCTTTGACGATTGCGCAGAGATTTAAGGATGTAAGTTCCAATCTTGTCATTCTCTTTGATCTAAGCACACTTGGGTATGGAAGAACAATTCTTCCATCGTCGTACAACATCGTCGATCCGTCAATGTCAGGTTCATATGGCACAGTTTCTGTAAATTTGTCTGATGATGGCGCAGGCACACTTTACAGAAGTGATTGTCTAACAAAACAAGCTAGATGGAATGCTGTTGGCAACGTCTTCTATGTCGAGGGAGTTTCGATACTGACAAATCCAGCTTTGGCATTGTATGGAAAAGATTCGTTCAATCTCTCGCTGACCGGTGAGCAAAGAACAAACGTCTTCATTGTTAATGCTCCAGCTCCTGCATCACTCATAAATTCATCATCAAATACATCTTACGAACAGTTTCCTGTCACTGATTACGTCAGTGAGAGAGAGAAGAGTTTCGTCTACATCACAGGCATCAATCTACACGATGAAAACCTCAATGTGATCATGCGGGCCAATCTCGCTCAGCCTGTTGCCAAGCGAGACTCAGATGAATTTCTATTCAGGCTTAAGTATGACTTTTAGTGTTTTAGGACTTGACATCTCAACATCTTGCACAGGATACACGATTCTAGATGAGGGCGGTAATCTCCTTAGAATAGGTCATATCAAACTTGATAATATTGAGTCCTTTTTTGAGAAGTGCAACGTAGTCAGGTCTACACTTGCTGATCTCTGTAAGGAGTACAACATTCAACAGGTGGCAATCGAGCAGAATTTGCAGGCTTTTAGGCCGGGCCTCTCATCTGCTAGTACTATAAACACGCTAGCAAGATTTAACGGAGCAATTTCGTATATTTGTTTTGACGTATTTAAATTTGAGCCAATCTTCATAAATGTCATAAAGTCTAGATCGTCGCTAGGGATCAAGATTGATTATAAGGATAAGACAGTAACAACTAAAGACAAGATATTAATCTGGGTCCAGACACAAATAGATTACAATTGGCCTAAGAAAAAGACAGGTTCCTTAAAAAAGGAATGCTATGACATGGCTGATTCATATGTTATAGCAAGGTCGTCGTTGATCCAGTAAATTATCGGCGACACGTGTATGTTTGGATGTGTCTTCAACTTACACAGAAAGAGTCGTCTTTATCCAGAAAATACTTGGGAAAGGACAAATTTCGCGCGATGGAAATGATGTTACTGTCGCATGTCCTTTCTGCAAAACTCCAGGAAAGAAGAAGCTTGCAATTAACCTAGAAAATTGGAAATTTCACTGTTGGGTCTGCAGCAGTAGAGGAAATTCTCTTGTTCCGCTAATCAGGAAGTTTGGAACAAGAGAAACACTAGACTACTACAGATCACACTACCTAAACGACAAGATTCTGTCGACAGACATAGAGATAGAGGAAAAAATCACGCTACCTGATGGTTTCAGGCCTCTCGTGAACCAGATAGGATCAAAGGATCCTGACATCAGAATGATATTTCGTTATCTCGCTAAGCGATCTGTCTCTGAAGATATGTTCTGGAAATACAGGATAGGTTCGTCAGATGATCCTAAATTCAAGTCTCGGGCAGTGTTCGCTTCACTCGACATTGAGGGTCAAGTGAACTATTACGTCTCGAGGAACTCTGATGAAAAATCAAGGTTCAGATACTTGAACGCAAACAACGATAAGACAGCGATAATTTTCAACGATATCGACATCGATTGGGATAAGCCTATACATCTCGTCGAAGGTGTTTTTGATCTTATGACGCTGAATGAGAATGGGACGTGTCTCTTGGGTTCAAGTTTGACTGAAAAATCACTTCTCTTCAAAAAGATAGCTGCAAACCAGTCGCAAGTCATTCTGTGTCTTGATAATGACATGATAGTAAAGACGGGCAAGATTGCAGATTTACTTTCATCGTACGGTTGCGATGTCTCAATAATGAATACGGGTGCAGCAAAGGACATTGCTGAGATGTCAAAGCCTCAACTTGATGAGGCAAAACAAACGCTTACAGCGTGGAATCAAACTGCCTCATTTAGGTACAAGATCGCAAGTATTAAGAGTGGATCAATGTTTTGAAATAATTAAAGTCATGAACTCAAAAATACAAAAATTGATAGATGAGAGCCTTGAAATACTGAATGATGAAGCACTTTTTCATAGACGTGACATCCCAGGAGACCAGGATGAATTCGAGCCTGAGTCAAGCGCGCCTCGCAGCGACCCTGGGATGATAAAATATGAAGTCTACGCGTCTATTGAGAAGATGATAGAAATATACGATCATCTTAATGAATTAAAGATCTCCAGCGAGATCGAATCTAAGCTTGCAAATGTAAAGAAAGCAATTAGAGAATTGTCTATGTGTATGGGTAAACGTTAAGCTTGCCAGAATAGAATTTCTCTATGAAAATTGCTCATTTTGCAGATGTCCATTTTAGAGGTCTTTCTCGTCATGAAGAGTACCGAAAGTCATTCATAGACGCATTTAGATCTCTTAGAGATGAGAAGCCCGATGTGATCTATGTGGGTGGCGACATCGTTCACTCAAAGACACAAGGAATCACACCTGAGCTTATTGATATTTTGACGTGGTGGTTCACAGAGCTCGCTACGATCGCGCCTGTAGAAGTCATCTTAGGGAATCATGACGGATTGATCCTCAATAAGGATCGACAGGATGCGATAACACCCATCATCACAGCACTTGACAATAACAGAATACGCCTATACAAGGCATCAGGAACATACAATAGTCCTGATGATCGATTTGCCTGGTGCGTTTTTTCGCCTTTTGATGTCGAAGGCTGGAAAAATGTCATTCCGGTAGATGGAAAGATAAATATCGCGTTTTATCATGGTGCTGTCAAGGGTGCTAAATCAGACTCAGGCATCGAGCTTGATGGTGAAATCAATCTCGACCTGTTTGAAAAATTTGATTTTGCGCTATTAGGTGATATCCACAAGCGTCAATTTCTGAATGATGCAGGAACAGTGGCCTATTGCGGGTCAACAATACAACAAAACTACGGTGAAGACTTAGACAAGGGATACCTGATTTGGGATATCACGAGTCACAATAAGTTCACAACTAAATTTGTCAGAGTCGCTAATGATTCGCCATTCATTACAATTGAATGGCAAGACGGATTGAAGCAAACTCTAACAAAGCTCCAGAGCGCGTCAAATCTTGCGAAAATCAGGTACAATGTACCTAACACACTGTCTGATGTAGAAATTAAGTCACTTCACGAGCAGACACGCAATGCAGGTAACTTCGCTGAGATTCTCGTCAAGGTCAATGATGACAATTCTCTGAAAAATGCATCTGAACAGACACAGCTTAAATCTGAGAATCTTAGAGACAAGTCGATCTTAAGAAATGTAATTGATGATTATCTTTCAACAAAAAAGGTCGATCTTGCAAAGAGGCAGTTGTCACTAGAAAATTTTGAAAGATATTACGACAGCGTGTTGATCGATGATGAGGTTACCAGAAATATTGTCTGGAGTCTCAAGACACTTGAATTTGATAACATGTTTTCATATGGGTCGAAAAATTTCATCGATTTCGATAAGCTATCTGGTATCACTGGCATCTTTGGCAAGAATCGATCGGGAAAGTCGTCAATAATCGGCACGATCGCATACGCTCTATTCAATACGACTGATAGAGGCACGATGAAGAATCTTCATCTAATAAATTCAGATGAAGACATGTGTCGTGCAAAGATCACAATGTCAGTTGCAGAAGAAGAGTATGAAATTGAGAGAGAATCGAACAAGGTCTATTCCAAGAAGTCAGATACTTCTGCTTCAACTAAGCTCTCACTTAAAAAGAAGAGCACGGGTGATGTATTAAAGGACCTCAATGATGAGCAAAGACGCGAAACAGAAAAAATTGTTAGAAAGTTAATAGGAACATCTGACGACTTTTTCTACACGTGCCTTGCACCTCAAGGCCAGATGAACATGTTCATCAATGAAAAATCGACCAGCAGAAAGCAAATTCTTAGTCGCTTTCTTGATCTCGACATATTTGATGTCTATCATGACAAAGTTAAGCAAGATCTAGCACCGATCAAGGCAAGTCTCAAGAATTCTGCATCTATTGATGTCTTAACCAAGACCAAAGAAGATCTCATAACACAAAAGGAAACGCTCCAAAAGGAGCTTGACGAGTCATCTCAAAAGCTTTCGTCAAAACGAGATCTTCTTGAATCTCTCAAGAAGCCAGATAATGTTGAGATCATTTCTGATGCAGATGTTGAGAATGCTGGGCTGAGAGTGAAACGCATCGAAGGCGAGATCGCTGATATTGAGAATAAATTGACATCGCTCAAGGTTGAGATCAAAGATCTCACAGACAAAAGCGAGAAGATCAAGTCAGCAATGTCCGTGATCAGCATTGACGATTTAAAGAAGCAAGAGTCTGATATCAAAGATCTTGAGATGAAGTATGCAATCAATCTCAAGGATCACGAATCCAAGGAGCAAGAAGTTGCTCGTCTTGTGAAGCGGTCTAAGATTCTTGATGAAATTCCTTGCGGTGATAGTTTCAAAACATGCATCTTTATTAAGGATGCACATGAAAGTAAGACACTAATAAAGTCCCAGGAAGATGCTAGAGATGCGATTCAAAGGACGCTAGAGATCTTGAAGGACAGGCTCAGTGAGCTTAACTCTGCTGACATAAAGTCCAAGATTGAAAAAGTTTCAAAGCTAAGCGAACTTAAAAATGATATCTCGCAGCAAATAGTCAAGCTAGAATCTAGTATAACAATCTACGATGAGAGGCTTTCTAATAAGCAGAGCGCTCATACAATAGATCTAGATAAATTGAAATCAATCAAGGAAAAGAAAGCAAATCAAGAAGATTCTGATGTGGAGAAGATCCATCAAGAATACCTCACGATTCGCCAGGAGATTTCGAATCTCGAGAAGAACAATCTTTCAATTTCTACCAATATCGGTAGGTGCGATGAAAAGATTCTAAACACTACAAGGCAGATTACTGAGCTTCTTGATGCGATCAAGCGACAAGAAACGCTCACGATTCTTGAGAATGCCTTCTCTAAGAAAGGAATTCCACAAAGCATAATTTCTAAGAATCTACCTCTCATCAATTGTGAAGTATCCAAGATTCTGGATGGAATTTCTGGTTTCACAGTCGAAATAGAGTGTGATGACTCTAATAATATCGAGATCTACCTCAACTACGGTGACAGGAGAAGAATCATCGAGTTAGGATCTGGAATGGAAAAGATGATAGCATCGATTGCAATTAGAGTTGCCCTAACGAACATTTCATCACTTCCAAAATCAGATATGCTCATTATTGATGAAGGCTTCGGGGCGCTAGATGAGAACAACTTAGAGGCATGCTCACGTTTACTTCAGAATCTGAAGAGTTATTTTAAGAAAATTGTAATAATCTCCCATGTCGATGCAATAAAGGACGTTGTTGATAACATGTTGAGCGTTGAATCGCACAACAATAGATCGAAAGTTATCCATGTCTAGCATGCCTATTTTTTGCACAGTTTGTGATTGTGCGCTTGACTACAGGTTAGACTACAACTATTTTCAAACATTCAAGTGTTGTAGACATTGTGCAATGAAATGGGCTGAGCCCCAAAGAAGCAAATGGATTGAAGGATGGCGGCCACAACCTGAAGATGTTGATAAATATAGAAATGAGCGTATTGAGCTGATTCTCAGTGCAAAAAGGATAAAAAATGACATTCGAACAGATTAACGCACTTGGACAGATACTTGACACAACATTTGGAAAAAGTTCTACTGTCAAGAGCGCAACGTTTTCAATCAAGACAAAGATGTCAGGTGATCAAATTCATGTGATGTATACAACAATCAGCAACATCGTTGCTGATAAGCCATCAAGAGACCAAGTCAGAGAGCAGGAAAGAATCTCTGAGAAGTTGATCGATGATTTCATCACGCAAGTCAAGAAAGACTACAAGACGGCAACAGGATCAACTCTAAAGCTCAAGAAGGGTGATTCAACAGACGAGATCGAGATGATCTCAATGTCTGCATACAACCCTAAGAAAACTGCGTACTACCGCAGGAGGGCAGTTTATACTGTTAATGGATAATGACTATCGTCAATAAACAGCGACAAGTTGCAGAAATCATAAGATGTGGTAAAGATCCTGCGTATTTTTTCAATAGCTATGTGAAGATCCAGCATCCAACAAAGGGAACGATTCCATTCAAGACATTCCCATTTCAAGATGACTGTGTAAAAGAATTTATAGACAATAGATTCGTCATTGTTGTGAAGGGTCGACAGCTAGGCCTGTCGACCCTTGTGGCTGCTTATGCAGTATGGCTTGCACTTTTCCAGCGCGACAAGAACATCTTGATTATTGCAACAAAGTTACAAGTTGCACAGAACTTCATCAAGAAGTCTAAGACGATTCTCAACAATTTGCCAGCCTGGCTGATGTTATCACAGGTCACGGCTAACAATAAACAGCTAGTTGAATTCAGTCACGGCTCATCAATCAAGGCCATCCCAACATCAGAAGATGCAGGACGCTCAGAAGCACTTTCTCTATTGATTGTTGATGAAGCAGCATTCGTTAGAGACTTCGACACGCTTTGGACAGGTCTTTACCCGACGCTATCGACAGGTGGAAGAGCTATCGTCCTTTCTACACCTAATGGTGTCGGAGGTCAATACTACAAGCTATACAAGGATGCCGAAGCAGGTCTGAATGAATTTAAATCGATCAAGTTTAATTGGGATGTTCATCCTGAGAGAGACCAGGCTTGGTTCGAGAAAGAGACGAGGAACATGTCGCCTCGACAAGTGGCGCAGGAGCTTCTTTGCGATTTCGCGTCATCGGGCGAAACTTTCTTAGGCGATAACGAGCTGAAGTGGATACACTCGAACATCATGTCGCCTGCTGAGAGGACAGGTTTTGATCGGAACGTCTGGATATGGAAATATCCTCTCAGCGAACACAAGTATTTGTTGTCTGCTGACGTTGCCCGAGGAGATGGAAAAGATTATTCATCATTTCACATAATTGATCTATCGACAGGTGAGGTTGTCGTAGAGTATAAAGGAAAAGTTGCACCAGACAGATTTGGTGACCTTCTAAATGAATTTGGCCTGATGTATAACAAAGCTTTGTTGTGCCCAGAGAACAACAGCTTTGGATATGCAACAATAATCAGGCTTAGAGATCTAAATTATCCGAAAATGTACTACCAGAGAAACAATGCTGTCTATATCGGAGGTTACATCCCGCCGGGCGAGACATCATCTGCAGGATTCAACACTAATGGCAAAACAAGGTCGCTAATTCTCACAAAACTTGAAGAGCTTCTCCGAAACAGACAGATCATTACTTACTCACAAAGGTTTTATGACGAACTTAAGACTTTCGTCTGGAATGACAACAGAGTTCAAGCCATGAAGGGTGAGAATGATGATCTTGTCATGAGCTTGGCTATTGGAACATGGCTCTATGACACATCTGCAGAAAATAATAAAGATTCTAACACACTTAATCAAGCGATGCTGGCCGGTATGTCTGTTAAATCCATGAATTTCAATGGCGCTGCTAACGATATACTCACGGGAGAAAGTAAGCGTAGAGTTGATTCTAAGCGAGATTTAGTGAATGGTCGATCTTTAAACAGATATAATATTCCAGCAGATCTTGCATGGGTCTACAAGTAGGTTAAATGGCAAAAGAAGAAAATATCTTTACACGTCTTACAAAACTCTTTAGGAGTGGTCCTGTCGTCAAGCGTAGAGTGCGTGATTTCACACCAAGCGCTAAGAATACGACAGCATTTGAGCTTTTTAGAAAGACACAAAGTCACGTGTACAGCTCTGCTATGTCTGCTTACGGTTCGTATGACAGAATGGCAAGGTATTCTGATTTTCAAGAGATGGAATATACTCCGGAGATCGCTAGCGCCCTGGACATCTATGCTGAAGAATCTGTGGCACCGGATGAGCTAGGAAATGTTCTTCACATCTACTCAGAAAATGCCCAGATCAATAAGATCCTCAATGAGCTTTTCTACGATACATTGAATGTGAACTTTAATCTGACTGCATGGGTCAGAAATATGTGCAAGTATGGTGATTTTTTCTTATTCAACGATGTTTCACCCGATCAAGGTGTTATCAATGTCTACCCTATTGCTGTCAATGAAATCGAGAGAGAAGAAGGGTTCGACAAGGATGACCCACTCGCGGTTAGATTCAGGTGGATGACTCAGGGTAATCAGATACTTGAGAACTGGCAGGTCTCACACTTTAGAATATTGGGAAATGATGCATTCCTTCCATACGGAACTTCAGTTCTTGAAGCAGCACGAAGAATATGGAGGCAATTGATCCTCATCGAAGACGCAATGCTCGTCTATAGAATTGTTAGAGCACCAGATAGAAGAGTGTTCTATATCGATGTAGGCAACATACCTCCAGAAGAAATTCCAAACTACATGGAACAAGCACAGTCGCAGCTGAAGAAGAACCAGGTCGTTGATCGAAACACAGGAAGAGTTGACTTACGATACAACCCATTGTCAGTTGATGAAGACTACTTTCTTCCAGTTCGTGGAACTGCGACAGGTACAAAGATTGAAACACTCGCAGGCGGTTCGAATGCCGCCGCTGTTGAAGACGTTCAATACATCCAGAAAAAACTTTTTGCTGCCTTAAAAATTCCAAAAGCTTATCTCGGGTATGATGAAGGCTTGGGCGCAAAAGCAACACTATCACAAGAAGACATCAGATTTTCTAGATCAATCAATCGAATTCAGAGAACTATTCTGTCTGAATTAAACAAGATCGCAATCATTCATCTACATTCACATGGATTTGATGGCGATGATCTTCTTGACTTTGAACTCAAGCTCACAAACCCTTCCACAATTGCACAGCAGCAAAAGCTTGAACTTTTCAATACAAAATTTACGATCGCCCAATCAGCAAATGGCGTCGAAGGGCTTGTTGATAAAAAGTGGATTAGAAAGAACATCTTCATGATGTCTGATGAAGAGATCAAAAACATCGAGAAGGGCCTGCTTAAGGACAAGGAAATGTCTCTGCGAGTTGAAGCAGTTAAATTGCCTGATGCTGAAGAGCCTGTCGGTGATCTTGAATCACCTGAGATCGGTGCCGCCGGAGGTGGTGGTCTAGGTGCTGAACCAGCGTCACCAGGATCAACAGGCACAACAGAATTGAGCACTGCACCTGCAATTTCTGAGATTGATGATGTTGAGGCTAAAGTTCTAGAATTTACACCATTCCCTGTAAAGCCGCGCCAAAACCTCTCATTGAAGTCTAGCCTCTTAGGTGAGACAGCAGCAGGGCCAAACTATGTCGAGAGAGAGAAGAAGAACAAGGCGCGCAGAGTGAGCCCGAATAATCAAAAAACAGACCATGCTAGACTCGTGTCACATGATCGAAAAAACCAGAGTGACTCTATAACTCACCCGTTCGGTCACAAGAATGATCTCATAAACCCGTTTAAAAATCCTTTGTCAGAAGATGATGACGATGCTGTTGATGAATACTTAGATGAGAGATTTGTGTTTGGTGATACAAGGATGTCTGAGATCGAATCGATCGTAAAGACACTGACTAAGTCAGGTAAGAAAATCTCTGAGTCTGAGAATACATCAGGGGATGACAATGAATCATAACAAAAAGCGAAATGTTGGAATCATATACGAGCTTCTAGTTCGTGCCGTATCTTCATATCTTGTCGACAACGATAAGGGAAGAGCACAGATTGCACTCGACATTCTGTCTAGGCACTACAATAAGCACACAGAGTTGTATAAAGAATTTAGATTGTTCAATGCACTTGCCAAGACAACTGTCAAAGACACGTCTGTCGCAGCTGCAATCCTTACAGAATCTAGATCAGCATCAAAGAGATTTGATTCAGTCAAGATAGACAAGGAAAAGTCCTCACTAATAAAAGAAATTAACTACAATCTTGTTGATACAAACTTCTATAGAAGGAACGTTCCTGATTATCGAGTTTATGCAACAATCCAAACTCTATTGAATCAATGGCGTCAGGGTGATAGATCAAATCTTGCAGAATCTGTCATTATTGAGTCAAATCTTATTGAGTGGCTCACGTCTGAGAAGCAAGTTGAGACTATTCAAGAAGTCAACCCAAATGTTGATGCTCTCGTTGTCAAGATCATGAACGAGAAATTCAACAAGAAGTACAATGATAAATTGACGCTTGAGCAGAAAGAACTTATCAACGATTACGTATTTTCAATGAAGAACGACGATGGTAGGTCGATCTCTTATAAGGCAGAGATACTAAGAAAGTCTACTATCAATAAGTTGAATGAACTTAGAAGTGACGAAAAAAATCCTGTTCTACTTGAAAAGTCAGAGATTGTTCTTGAGCGTCTTAACTCACTGAATTTTGACAAGATTGATGATGAGAAAATCTCAAAGCTCATGACAATGATACAGCTTGTCAAAGAGATAAAGGAGGCATAACATGTCAATGACATTACTCAAAGAATGGACAACATTACAATATAATCCGGCTGTCATAAAAGAGTCACGTACTCAAAATGGCGGGAAGATTATGCTAAAAGGAATCATCCAAAGAGCTGATACTATCAATCAAAATGGTAGAATCTATCCTCGAGGAATTCTTGAAAGAGAGATAATCAACTATCAAAAGTTTATTAGAGAGAATAGAGCACTCGGCGAGTGTGATCATCCTGACACATCTGTTGTTGAACTTAAAAATGCCTCTCACCTTGTAAAAGAAGCAAGAATGGATGGTGACAATGTTTTTGGAGTCATCGAGCTTCTTGACACACCTAGCGGAAAAATTCTTCAAAGTCTTGTTGAAAGTGGTGTAACACTCGGGATATCATCAAGAGGTGTAGGTTCAACTAAGCAACAAGGAAGTGCACTCATAGTTCAAGACGATTTTCAACTAATCTGTTTCGACATCGTATCAGAACCCAGCACACCCGGGGCGTTCATCAATGAGTCAAAAAACATAGATGCGAGAGAATTGAATAAAACGTTTAATCGTTCAGATAGGATCGATAGAATATTCAATAGCATAATTACATGGAAATAATATGAAATTGTCAAGAGATGATCTCAAAAATATTGTAAAAGAGTGTCTAGTTGAGATCCTTTCTGAAGGTCTTGTAGGAGCTTCTCAACAGATTAATGAGAGACGTACTTACGAATCTCATGAAAAAGTGCCTACAAAGCAGCAGAGCTATCAAAATCCTAGAGCAACAGTCGCAGACAAGATCAGCTTTCTTCCAAAAGCACAAAATGCTCCAAAGCAAGAGAGTCCAAAAGTCAATAAAAGTGCCATCAAGGCTGCGACATCTGATCCTCTCCTTCAAGAGATGCTTGCAGATACGGCGCTTCGTGGGACACCTATTGTTGAAGATTCTCGTCGTGGCCCAACACATGAAGTAATGATAGCATCACAAGGAGATGCTGCAGCAAAAGCAATGCTTAGAAGTGATCCTGAGGACGTTTTTGGAGATTCGGCTTCTAAGTGGGCAGTTCTTGCATTTTCTGAGAAAAAGATCAGTGCATGATGTCTTTTTAATAGATCGAAATAATTATAGTTTGACCCCCTAGTAGGAGATTTCACATGCCAACTGTTAAACTTACACCAGCTCTCCTGAAGAGAATGGTTCTTGAAGAGAAGAAGAAGATCGAGTCCAAGCACGCAATGGAAAAGAAGGCTCTAAAAGACATGGACATGGACATGGACGAGGCTGATTTTGCCTCTGGCGATGTCGTCAAGGCTCAAAAGCCACCCAAGGGCCACGGAGCTGGCGAGGTCGCACAGTATAAGACACTTAAGAAGCTTGAGGAGAATCTCTCACGCAAGCTTGCAGAAGTTCGCGACACGAGACTTCGTCTTCGTAGCAGAATTCTAGCTTCACGATAAGTAATGCACTAATGTGTTAGGAGGTTTATATGTCATCAATGAAAACTGCAACTGTTGAACCCGATGGTGGCGCTCGCACCACTGGAGGCCTTGGGAGCAGGAATGACACTAACCTCAAGGCAATTTTTTCTGCATCACCTCTATACAGTGAGTATGGCGTCACAGCTGTTGCCAATGCAGGTCTATCAGCGCTAAATGGTGCAGGTGGGCCTGGTGACAGTATACCCAATATTGGGATCGCAAGTGGACAAATCAATGATTCTACAGCATACTATGGATTCCCTACAGCTGTGGATTTGAATTACACCGGCGCTCCAAATATTGAAACTGAAGTTGCCACAGGAGGTGAAGGATTACCTGCATCTCCTTACGTTCCTAATCTTTCATCAACGCCAAATCCGAACGATCCACTGTCGCAGCCTGCCTATACGGGCGATCTGCCTACAAGAAGCGTTCAATACGGCTCAGGAATAGGCTCGGCACTCACTCCAGCTGAGTCATCTGCAGGTATATCAGACCAGACGATCGGATCATACTTATCAGGTAAATCTTACTTAGGAATTGTGGGAGCGTACTCGTCATAATGATGAAAGCTGTCCACAATAGACTTGGTGATCCTCACACCGGCGGAGGCTACGGCACCACCAAAGCAAAATCGTCTGGTCTTGATTATAAGACACAAGACGTGTACCCATACCATGAAAAGCAAGATGAATTAGAAGATTTTGATCTAGATGATGAGGAACTTTTTGATAAAATAGCAAAAAGAATAGACTTGTCCAATATTGCAAAGCCTGCTACAACAGGCAGAACTGATCGAGGAACATTTACCAAGATGAGACTTGACTTAATGGAAGATGCAAGTGACACCAAGATCATGACAGGCATGGTTCCATTTCCATTCTCATCCTTGTACGAGAAATTTGATGGACCTGCACTTGGCGGTTTTAGCACAAACCAGGCTTACAAAACAGGTCCTGGAAGAAATAGTTTTGGAACGGTTAGAGGCTGGTCTCAAGCTCCTGATACAAATCCAGTTGGTGATAAACTAACAATGTTTAACATCCATGACATGATTGATCCGGGAGTAAGATCTTTAGCAAAATCAAACTTAATGATAAAAATAGCACAGCAAGATTTAGACTAGCTGGATATTTAACTGCTGTATAGGAGCTGAAATGTCGACATCGCTTTTCGAAGAGGCAATTGCAGAAGCAAAACAATTGCGATCTGTTGCCGAACAAAATGCGAAGAATGCCATCATTGAGGCAGTGACTCCTAAGCTCAAGGAGTTCATTGAAAGACAACTCACTGGTGACACAGACTCGGTCGTCGATGAGTCAAATTTTATTATGTCTTCTCTTGATGAAATGGACGAAGAAGAAGACAAGCTAATTCATCCCAAGAAGGCGCAAGCTCAACTAGATGAAAGAAGAGACGAAGAGGAAGAAGTAGAACTTAGTGAGTCTGCATTGACATCGCTTGTGAGCCTCTTGAATTCTAAAAAGATGTCTGATTCTAATGCACTTCGTGAAGCATTTGACATGCTCTCTAAGAATGAGCAAGATGCGCTGATGGGTATGGTTAGAGAAACACAAGATGACGTGTATGAAGTAGATCTTGGTAAAATGAAGAAACAAGGCGAGATCTCATCAAAGTTATCAGGAGACAAAAACATGAGAATGAAAGACGAAGATCTTTATGAGCTCGACCTTGATGAGCTCAACGAAGATAAGATAACAATTGATTTCGGGAAAGACGTCAAATTTGACAGAGAGAATCCATACTCTGTTGTAATCGATGATTCTGACGAAGAAGAAGAAGACGTCGAACTCCAACAGCTTGATTCTGAGGAGGACATGGAAGAGCCCGAGGGCGAAGAAATGTCACCTGAAGAGATGGCAGTTTCGGATGAAGAAGAAGCAGCAGCTGAAGGTATGACTTACGAGATTGATGAGTCAATGCTCCGCCGCGAGCTTCTAAGGCTACGTGAAGCAAAGTCTGACAAGAGTAAGACCGAGGCTTCTGGTAAGAAGTCACCACACGCAAAAGCAGCTGCCAAGGCTTTTGGTGATGGTGAACTTAAGGAAATGGACGAAGTTGTTATAAACAAATTCGCAAAGCTTAAGGAATCACACAGCAATGAGGTCCGCAAGAATCGAGTCCTCCAGCAGCAGCTCAATGAATACAGGAACGCTGTCGAAACGCTCCGTGAGCAACTCTCAGAACTGAATCTCTTTAATGCTAAACTGCTTTATGTCAATAAGCTAACTCAGCAAAAAGATGTCACGACATCACAGCGTCGTGCAATTGTTGAAGCTCTTGACGGAGCAAAGAACCTTAGAGAGGCGAAGCTTCTTTACAAGAGCCTGTCTGAATCACTAGATAAGAGCAATTCTGCATCTTTGAACGAATCAGCACGCAGGCTCTCACCCGGTCATGCATCAAGGCCAATCACATCAGGTGGATCAAAGCGACTCGATGAGTCAGTTGCACTTGATCGTTGGTCAGTTCTAGCCGGTCTCAAGTAAACTATCTGGAGTTCAATATGTCAAGATCATTCTCTCTCAATACGCTCACCGAGGGAATCACCGAGCGCAATAACAGCGCCGAGGGTCAGCGCCTCGTCGAGAAGTGGACACGCACAGGCCTCCTCCGTGGCCTCGACGGCGTCAAGCGCGATAACATGGCTCGCCTCCTCGAGAACCAGGCAGCCCAGGTCCTTCGTGAGTCTAACAGCCTCTCGACAGGCGGTGGCAACCTCGCATCCTCAGGCGACCTTCGTGGATTCACATCCATCGCCTTCCCCATTGTCCGTCGTGTCTTCGGCGGTCTCGTGGCAAACGAGCTCGTCTCCATCCAGCCCATGAGCCTTCCATCCGGTCTGCTCTTCTACCTGGATTACACCTACGGCACCAACGTCGGCGGTGACTCATCCATCACGGATGGTTCTTCAACACACGCACAGACCTACACAGCGGGTCAGTCAATCTACAACCTTCCTACCGGCAAGGGCGTCCAGTCAGGATCTCTTGCAGTTGGCGGTCAGTACGATCTGGTTGGAACATCCTACTCCAAGGTTCACTCCACCACAGCAATTACGCTTCTTGCTTCTGGCGCATTCCACACAGCAATTGGCGCTAATTCAAACACGATCGTTGCAGGTCAGGCCTGCTTTGCAACAGGCACAGACGGTCGCTTCCTCCAGTTCGACCCACAGGTCACGAACCTTATTGAGAACAACAGCGCAGGTGCAGGTGCAACCACAGGCGACGGTGCCTTCTCATTCCTGGTCGTGAGCCTCGGCTCAGGATTCACCAACTTTGACACGACTCAGGTCAAGGACGTAACTCTCTATTCGGCAGCCGTTGGTAACACCGGCCTCGGAACAGTCGGTAACACCATACAGGGTGGCACAAACGTCCTTAACGTTCGTCGTCTCAGCCAGCTTGGAACATTTACAGGCGGTGTCTTCACACCCAATGCTCTTGCAACAACCAGCACTGCAAACGCCGCGCTTCTGCTCGTCGTCTCAGGTACGGTCTCAGCTGCAAGCTCTGTTCCTTCTGGCGCAACCAAGAACCTTACTGGTTCATTCGCAATAGCTGATACATTCTCAGCTGATGCAACTGGCGGCGACACTCTCGTGATTCCAAGCTTCGAGTCGAACTTCGGAACAACGCCCTCACCACTCATCCCCGAGATCGACATCAAGATTGAGTCCATCGCGGTCACCGCGACGACCCGCAAGCTCCGCGCTCGTTGGTCGCCAGAACTCGCTCAGGACCTCAATGCATACCACTCGCTGGATGCCGAGGTTGAGCTCACACAGATCCTCTCTGAGCAGATCGCTCTCGAGCTCGATCGTGAGATCCTCAACGACCTCCTCACCCAGGCAAATGGCGCTAACTACTTCTGGTCACGTTCACCAGGCAAGTTCGTCAACAAGACCAACGGTGCTGAGATCACTCGTGCATCCACACTCAACCCCGGCCCGAACTTCACTGGTACGGTCCGCGAGTGGTACGAGACCCTCATCGAGACCGTGATCGACGTGGCTAACGAGATCCACCGCAAGACCCTTCGTGGTTCGGCTAACTTCATCGTGGTTTCACCCGATGTCGCCACCGTCCTCGAGGCTTCGGTGCTCTACAAGCCCAACTACAGCCTCGATGGTCAGGGTCAGGTTGGATCCTCCTTCTCGATCGGTGCTTCACCCATCGGTAGCCTCTCCAACCGCTTCACCGTCTACAAGGATCCTTACTTCCCCCGTAACAAGATCCTCGTCGGCTACAAGGGCGGCAGCTACCTCGAGACAGGTTATGTCTACGCTCCTTACGTTCCACTCATCGTGACTCCAACCATCTTCGCTCCCGAGGACTTCACCCCACGTAAGGGCGTGATGACCCGCTACGGGAAGAAAATGGTGCGCAGCGACTTTTATGGCACTGTCACGTGTCTCGACATGAATATTATATAGTTGAATGTAATCTAATCTAATCAATTAGATCAACTATATAGGTGGCGCCCCCTAAAAAGGGCGCCACTTTTGTTTTGTGAGCCATATAACGTTCATATTAGATATGAATATAATATGTGTATGAAGACCTGCAAAATCTGCGACAAGACGTTCACTCGCCTGGCATCTCACGTATCCTCTGCACACGAGATCACATATGAGTCATACCTTCTCAAGCATGACTTCGGTGGAGTCAATCCAAAGTGTGAATGCGGTTGCGGATTAGATGCGCCCTTTTCAAAATCTCAAGGCATGAGATTTCTTCGATACATCCATGGACACTCAGCAAGAATTGAAGGTCGCCTAACAGCAGAATCAAAAGCAAAAATTGGGGAGAAGAACAGAGAAAACTTAATTCGCTATAGTAGCAAGAATCCAGATAAAACTAAAGCTCAAGCGGAGTTAATGAGGAAACATATCACTCCTGAAATCCGTAAGCGCTCAGCTAAAACAAATGCTGAAAATTGGCAAAAACCAGAATCAGCAGAGAAGAGAAAGCGGCAGACAGAGCACGCCATCAACCTCCTGGAGCAGGGGAAGATCGGGCCGCAGGCCCCCTACAGGACCGAGTGGAAGCTCAACCCATTCACTGGCCAGGAGGAATACATGCACTCATCCTGGGAGACTCGATTCCTCGATGAGTGCATCGAGCGGAGCATTCCGGTCACCAAGCAGCACGGCATCCGCATCCCATACGTGGACCCGAACGGCATCGAGCGGGTCTACATCCCAGATTTTCTGACGCTTGACAGAAAGACACTGTACGAGGTGAAAGGGCATGAGACTGACACCGACCGTGAGAAGTGGTGTGCAACAATGACCTGGTGCATCCAGCACGACGCGTATCTTGAGGTGGTTAGATTCTCTTGATCCCTAGGCTCTCACCGGGGTGGCCGTTTTTGTTTTATGCCTATACAAAAATGTCATTACAAGTTTAATGAAAAGAGGCAGAGCGAAATGGCATATCACGGATACATTCCATTCATAGCAGAATATCTAAAAAACTTCAACAGATGCACGATACTAGAAATTGGTGTCAATACAGGAATCTCAACATTTGCACTTGTAAGTCGACTCGATAAAAGAAATCAACATTTCACTTATCTTGGTGTAGACATCCTTATTAGACCTGATGTTGTAGAGACTATCAAGTATATGGGCCTTAATGATATCTCAAATGTCATGTTAAGTCAGTCAAATAGCTTGCAGGCGCTTGATGATCTTGTTAAGCAGAATGTGAAATTTGACGTGATTCTCTTAGATGGTGACCACAATTATTACACGGTGTCTCGAGAGTTGCCCCAGATTGACCTGCTAATGCACGAAAACACGCTTCTCGTTGCTGATGATTACAAAGGAAAGTGGAGCAGTAGAGATCTCTATTACGGCGACAATGAAGAATACAGGGACAACACTATTGCAACAAAGCGCAAAGATGTCCAAATTGATGCAGACCAAAAACAAGGCGTACAGCCTGCAATTGATGAGTTTCTGCTTGAGAGAAAACATTTGAGATCCGGATTTTTGATGGAAGGGGAACCCATCATGATATGGAATGAGAGAAACAAGATCATAAATGGGTAAGAACTCAATCTTGTGAATACTTATAAGCAAGCCCAATCCAGTGATCACCTGACACCGACGGGGGATTGGAAGCTTTCGGAGCATAGGAGGATCACATGCCAAAGGTAACATATAGCGCTGTTAAAGGCCTCGTTCAAGAGGCTGGTTCTGGTATCTCTCTCACATCTGACTCTATTGTCTTCTCTTCGCTTCCAACATCGACAGTTCAAGCAATAGCAGCCTCATCTGCAGTCACAGCTCCTGGCGTCTACACTCTCTCAGGATCAGCTGGCGCAATTGGTGCAACACTTCCAGTCCCATCAGACGTCCCAGGTGGAACTTTCATCTTCAGATCTACATCTGCATCAGCACACTTCCTCACAGGCTCGACTGCATCTGCTGGTGTTAACATATTCGCAGGCATGGCCGGAGCAACGCCTGCTAACGTAGGTCAGAAGCTTGCATTCCCAGCAGTCATTGGAAGCTCTGTGACGCTCGTGAGTGATGGTCTTAGCTACTGCTTCTCTGCTGCATCAGGTACAATGACCATTTCTACTCCCTAGCATATAATTCTGCGAAGCCTGTAGTCTTGCAGGCTTCGCACACATGTTGACTTAAACAAGGAGATAGAAATGGCAGTAGTACCACTTACAGCATCTCAGCTAGAAAATATGAAGAAATCTTTGGAGCGTGAACAAGATCGTCAAAAAGCAAAGTCTGTCGTTAATGTTGTGCATCCTGTTAAGAACGAAGTTCCTACGCAGGAAGTAGCTGCAACAGAAGAAAAAACAACTGTCGAAGCTGTCGAAGCTGTACAGCAAGACGTAGCAACACAAGACGACGCGCCAAAGGCTTTCAAAAGAAAAAGATATTAATCTATCTTGCTGATAACAGGCACAGATGATGACAGAGTTAATCCAGTATTTCTCTGTTTAATCACTGTGCCTGTTTTAATGTCATATATACACATATAACAGAGATGTCTGCAATGAAACTTCTTAGAGATCTAATTAAAGAGACAATCAAGCACGTTGGAGACAAGTGGGTCGTTTACCCCAAGAAGGGAGGCAAGCGTCTTGGGACACACGACACAAAGGATGCAGCATTAAAACAACTACGTGCAATCGAGATATCGAAATCTCGTAAGGGAATCTAAGAACCTGATAAATACTAATAGGTGATAAGATGTCTACCTTCGCGACAACTCTAAGTCCAACGCCATTTGGCATCTTTGATGCAGATACTAGCTTTCAAGCAGATGCCGATAAGACTGTTGTCTTTGTCAAGAGAAAGTTAGGTGACGACATCCTCAGTGTTGAATTGACAAAAAAGCAAATATGGGCAAACCTAGAAGAAGCATGCTTTGAGTACAGTAATATATTGAATCAATATCAAGCAAAGTCAACATTACTCACCTATCTCGGATACTCGACAGGATCTCAACAGGGTCTTGAAGCAGCATTTCCTAGAGAAAGCTTAGAATACCTTGCAAGGTTTGCAGAGCCTTATGCATCAGAAGCAGGAATAGGTGGATCGTACGATATGTTCTCGGGATCGATTGATTTGATTCCAGGGCAACAGGACTATAACATATACACAGATTTGAAGAATGCCGAAGGGACTGTGATGTTCAACACAGGATCGAACGCAAGTCCTAAGACAAAAATGAGAATAATGGAAGTTTTCCATTTCAATCCACAAGCAGCTTACAGATTCTTTGACACAACATCTGCCATAAACTACCTCAATAATGAATTCTCATTCGAGTCATTTACACCCGAGACGATCTTCTATGTACTTCCTGTCTTCGAAGATATCCTCAGAGCAGGCCAGTTAGATCTTTCAAATAGAGTTCGTCGCTCTAACTACTCATATCAGGTGATTGGTAGAAATATTAGAATTTTCCCGACACCTGTGAGCACCGCGACGGTGCCCAGGAAGATGTTCGTTAGAGTAAAGTTCTGGCAAAACCCAATAAATCCAAGTTATCAAGACCAGACAATTTTTGGTGTAAACAACCTCTCAAATGTGCCGTTTGGAAATCTAACTTATGCTCGTATTAATAGCATGGGACTTCAATGGATCAGGCAGTATACGCTTAGCCTGTCGATGGAACAGCTTGGGATGATTAGAAACAAGTTCACAACAGTTCCGATACCTGGCGGCACTGTCACGCTTAATGGCGGTGACTTGATGGCTAAAGGTAGAGAGGACAAGAAAGAGCTTGTTACAAAGCTCAAGGAAATGCTTGAGACATTGACATATGACAAGTTGATCGAAGCATCAGCTGCAAGATCAGAGAACATTACAAAACAACTTTCAAAAATACCTATTCCAAATGGAAAAGCTATTTTTACTGGATGATAAATGGCAAGACTCTTTATCACAGAACGTGAGATAAATTTCATCAATGATCTAGGCAAAGAGCTTGTCAAAGATGTTGCTGGTCAAAAGATCTATTATTTCTCTGTAAGCAACATTAAGTCCAACGTGCATGACGTCTATGAGGAGTCACCCAATAAGATTTTTGAAAATCCTATTGAGATAGATGCTTTTGTCAAGTATTCGCCCCAAGACGTTAGGACTAACAGGTTCGGATCAGAAGAGTACTACACGATTGAGTGTTATCTGCAGTACAGAGATCTTCTTGATAAGGGTATAGAAGTTCACGAGGGTGACTTTTTTAGCTACGGTGAGACGTTCTTTGAAGTCATTAAATCTCCTCGTACAGACGTTATTTTTGGTCAAATTGAACATAAGACATACATCACACTGACAGGAAAACAGGCCAGAAAAGGTCAATTTATTTCAAAAGTTTTTGGTCCTACATCAGAAGTCTACAACGATCCAGATGCTGTCCAGACAACTTTCGTTCAACAGCGCGGTTTTGCAGAAAACAAGCTTGGAGTTACGGGAGACGTTAGAGATCTCCAAAAGAAAGGTGTTCTCGATGCACCTCTCACAGGACCTGCCGAGGTATCACCGCTTGGCGATCCACAAAAAGTTGGATCATCTTTCTATGATGAGAGTTAAAGATGCCTGTCAAAGAAACTCTTAAGAAGGGATATGAGGGATTCAATGTCCCCGACGATTTTAGCATACCTCCTTGCGGCATAGAGGATGTTGATAGAGCCGTCTTTGAATTATTTGACAAGCGCCTCGCGTTTGAGATCAAAGTCAATGAGCAGACAAATAAAGTGCCCGTTGTTTTCGCTGCAGGTGAAAGATTTGCATTGACAAAAAGGCCTAAGCCGATACGAGACAGAAACAACGCGCTTGTATTGCCTCTTATTGCAATCAAGAGAACAAGCATAGGTCATAAGACGGAGTCAGAAGTTGGTGGAACTGCAATAGCATTCAGGCAGCCCGCAGATTATGTTATTAGAAAACGTCTCGATCCTGCTGATAGAGATTATCAGAATATCATCAATAAGCTTTCAATAAAGAACCAAGATAACGTCTCTTCGAGAGCTCACTTTATTGAAAGAGATACTTCACCTGGTAAATTTACAATTCCCGGGACGATCACGACAAGAAGAAATGGACCTGCAATCGCATTTGGTTCTGGGCGACTAGCGACGCCATTTGACAAAGCCAATCTAGGTCAAAATATATTTGAAATAATAACAATACCTTACCCACAATTTATTGGCATGACATACAATGTCGTCTTCTGGACGCAGTACATGCAGCAAATGAACCAGCTAATCGAAACGATGATGATGAAATTTGATGGTCAAGGCCATGAATTTCAAATATCAACAAGCAAAGGATACAAATTTACTGCTTTCGTTCAAGGGCCGTTCTCTAACAATGACAACTTTGATAACTACACAGATGAAGAGAGAATCATAAAATATAGTTTTGACATCAAGGTGCCTGCGTACATCTTGGCACCCGAGCATCCAGGCCTCGGGTCACCATTCAGAAAATTCCAATCTGCACCTGAAGTGAATTTTGGAATCTATGACTCAAGAACACAAATTGCCGAAGAGCCTTATGTCCCAGGTGCTGATGCCAAAATGAACAAGTTCATTCTGTCAGATGTCAAGCAGCTTGATGAAAATGGGAATCCACCACTTGAGCGCGGCGAAGACCTTGTTAAAGCAATTGTCTCTGTCGACAAAAGAAAAGAGTACCAGAAGATCATATATAGAGATGTAAGGGCTGGTGAACAGGTCATACCTGCAAGAAAGGTTACTTTTGCAGAAGATGAGAAGATTTAAGGAGTTTTCTTCACGCTAATGGGATATTTATAACCAAAGTGTGAGTGGAGAAACAATGGCAGAAATAACTTATCGGTCTCCTGGATTTTTTGAAAGGGAGATAGATCTATCAGCTCCGTCACAGACAGTTGCAACTGCAACACCTGCAGGTGTGGTTGGTCCGAGCCCATGCGGACCTGCATTCTTGCCAGTCACAGTGACATCACTAGCTGAATTTAGAGATCAATTTTACGGTAATGCCGAAGTAAGAGATAACGTTTACTTTGCAGCACAGGAATTCTTTAGGTACGGTCAGGCATTGACGTTCGTTCGAACTCTCGGTGTAGGATCGAATGCGACATTGTCAGATATCACTACGACTCTCACGCAGGGCACTGCAAGAGGCGCAGGCTTTGTGATTACAGGATCAATCAATCAGAATAAAAAAGCCCAAGGAACGGTCCAATTTATTGTTGCAAAGCATGTGGTAAATGATGACGTCAATGGATCTTACCCGATATTCATCGACAACAGCAGCTTCTCAACGACAACAGCGGGAGGTAACGCAAATCTTGTAAGAGGCGCTCTACTATTCCCTACAGGAACACGAGCACAGATCTTAAGCTATAACCAGGCTTATTCTCCTTCGAATGTCTCAGATGACAATGCATCAGTTCAACCGACCACGACTGCAACTGATTACAAGACATTCAAGCTTGTGATCTCATCGTCAGCACCTAACTTTGGGATCGCAGATGGCTACTCAGGTCTGCGAATTTATACTGCATCACTTGATCCGTCAAGTGATTCATATATCAGTAAGATTCTAAACACGTCACCCGCTCTATTCCAAACACATCAGCATCTCCTTTACATGGATTACGCCGTAGAAGATGAACTTGCATCAGTTTCAACTGCAACTGACAGCATTGCCTTGCTATCTGGTTCTCTTGGAAAATCAGCCGTGTCGGCACTGTCACAGCAGACATTCTCAGATGCATTCGGTAGATTTGATTCTAGATTTAAATCAGCAAGAACGACAAGCTTCATATCTCAGCCCTACAGCGGTCAAGAATATGACCTGTTCCACTTCGAGACGCTGGGTGATGGTGAAATAACAAACAGCCTGTTCAAGGTCTCGATAACAAATCTCAGAAGGTCTGTCGATCCTCAAAATCCGTATGGAACATTCACAGTTCAGATTAGAAATTTTTACGACGACGACAAGAATCTTGTAGTGCTCGAGCAATATCTAAATTGCACATTGAACCCAGATGATGACAACTTTATTGGAAAATTGATCGGCGATAAGAAGGTTTTCTTCAACTTTGATGCTGCTAACACTCTTGATAGGAACTTCGTTTCATCTGGTCAATATCCAAACATGTCAACGCGTGTCAGGATTGTCGTCAGCAGCAATGTTTTGAATAAGTCAATTCCAAAAGATGCACTTCCATTTGGTTTTAGAGGGCTTCCTGCACAAAAGTTCACTGCAAAATTGACTGACACAGATTTGCCTGTCAACAGTGATAGAATCACAGGTCTGTTGACAACAGCAGCAGCATCTCTCACAAGTTCTATCACACCACCCGTTCCAATGAGGTACAAGGTTACGCTTGGTCCTACAGACTCGGCACCCGCCTTCACAGGATCAGCAGGCACTCAAGAGTTTGCTGACGGGAATCTTTACTGGGGTGTGAAGTACGACTCATTCCCATCAGTTACGGGATTCTTAGGTTCGTCTGCAGTTTACCAATCAAATGCCGCTGGAGCGCTTAATCCTCTAATCAAATCGTTCTCAAAATTTGCAGGCATTGAGAAAATGGATGTCTTATTGACAGGATCTAGCGCAGATACATTCAATAACAACAAATTCTCGCTAGCCAAGGTCGCATTCTACAATTCAAAGGGAGCAGGAACAGCGCTCCAAGCAGCTGTTAATAACATGACAGGAACTCTTGACCAGCACATGGTGAATGCGATCTACGTTCGAAATGGCGTCCCAAATGTGAATGATGGAACAATCACGGACGGATCAATCTCAGGCAGATTGACATTTGGTTCACTTGCGCTGATTCCTTCGTCTTCAATCTTCAATAGATTTTCGACCTACACAAAGTTCACAAACATGTTCTACGGTGGATTTGATGGTCTCAACGTCCTAGATCCAGATCTGGCCAAGATGAACGACAAGGCAACTTCGTCGGAGACAGGAGGCAAGGCTCGTGCCAATCTCGACATAGGGCTTAATGGGTCTGCAAACTTGTTTGTTGCAGGAACCTCAAACGCACTTGTCAATGCATATCAAGCAGGTACCAGCATTATTACAAATCCTGGCGTTTCTAGAGTGAACATCGTCACAATTCCAGGAATTAGAGACAGCTTGATTACGAATTACACGGCGACCGCAACAAAGAACTACGCACGCGCCATATACCTGATGGATATGGCGACTTACACAGACACAGGGACTAGAATCTTTGATACAACAACACTGCCTGATGTCACTTACACAATAAGGCAATTCACATCGCGTGGAATCAATAACAACTACGTGGCGACATATTTCCCAGATGCATCAATAACAGATGAATCTGCCGGAACGGCAGTAGGTAAGCGTGTTAGAGTTCCTGCATCAATTATTGCTCTTGGCGCTCTTGCACAGAATGATTCAAAGACATACCCGTGGTATGCACCTGCAGGATTCAACAGGGCAGCACTCACAAATGTTGTCAATCTAGCAGTTAGACTTTCAAGTGCAGATCGCGACAACCTATACGATGCTAGAATCAATCCTATCACGTCGTTCCCGGGCCTAGGGTTCGTGATCTTCGGACAAAAAACGCTTCAGATATCAAGATCAGCACTTGATAGAGTGAATGTTAGGCGTCTTCTGATTGAACTTGCAAGAATAGCGACATCAATTGGCCTACAATTTGTATTCGAGCCTAACACGGCGGCAACTAGATCACGCTTCGTGAGCTTGCTATCACCTCAACTTGCGACTGTTCAGTCACAAAGCGGAATTGATAGCTACAAGATCATAATGGACGATACAAACAACACCCAGCGTGACGTCGAATCTAACAAGCTTAATGGAACTATCATTATCGTTCCAACGAAGGCTGTTGAGTTTATTGCCGTCGATTTCATCATTACAAATGCTGGCGTCGAATTTGTCTAATATTTAGTACCAAGAGGTCGAGCGAATGGCTACACTAAATTATCCTGGCGTCTTTATCACGGAGATCGATAGATCGGCAGTAACGGCGCCCACAAACACAGGTGTACCGGCAGGTGTTATCGGTACTGCTGACAGCGGTCCTGCATATGTTCCTTTAACATTTAGCTCGTATGGATCATTCACAAATGTGTTTGGAACAGATGGCGGACGTTTTGGCCCAATTGCTGTCAACCTTTGGCTTAACGGCGGCACGAATGGAAACGCAACATATCTAAGAGTGTTAGGAGTAGGTGACGGCAACAAGAGATCTACAGCCACAGGTGCAGTCAATAGAGCTGGATTCGTTGTTGGTGAGCAACAGGTAACTGACAGCGGAATTGTTGGAGCGAACCCATATGCAAATAGCGGCGGGCCGTTAGGTAGGACATATTTCTTGGGCTGCTTCATGTCAGAATCAGCAGGCTCAACATATTTCTCCTCAGCAGGAATCCAGAATTCTTCTCGTGCAGTACCAATAATCAGAGGAATAATCTTGACACCCTCAGGTGTCACATTGACTCTGTCTGGTAACTACAATGCGTCGGCAATCAATCAGCCCACAACAGTTGCCACAGAAGGTCCAGCCGTCTCAGGCTCATATGATGTCACAAATAATACGTTTGTGCTCATTCTAAACGGTCACATCAACAACACATCAAACCAGGCGCCCAACACACTAACAGCATCGCTGAGCGTGGAATCATCAGCATATCTGCCTGATGTGTTGAACACAAATCCCTTTGATATACAAAAGAAGGGACACTATCTATACACGTGGTACGATGTGTCAGATCAGATCACAGCCGTGACAGGCACAGATATACTGGCAACACCTTACACGAAGCAGGACACAAATAAGCAAGATGTCGTCTTCATCACGTCTTCTTCTTTAGGGAGAAACACAGGAAATTCGACGACACCAAATTATGAGCAGTTTAGCGAAAGGTTTGCACATCCTGTATCACCTTTCGTTGTGACTCAAAACTTTGGTGGCACCAAATACGACTTATTCAGAATTCACTCAATCTCTGATGGTTTGCCTACATCTGAAGATTATCAGCCCAATCCAGCCAGAAATTACAAGATCACGATTGGCAACATCGTTCCAGGTGCAGATGATAATTCATTCGCCCAGTTCGACTTAGAAGTAAGGCCCTTCGATCACGTCGACGGAACAACAAATCCGCTACGATCTTCTGCATATTTTGCAGGTCTCACATTAGACCCTAATTCTGATAACTATATTGCAGCAAGAATTGGTGACCAGAATATCTACTTTGATTTTGATAGAAATGCTGGAAGCCAGAAGATTGCGCTCGTTGGCGATTATCCTGTCACTAATAACTTCATTAGAGTTGAACTCTCTTCTGATTTCCTTGCAGGAAATGTGCCAATAAACTCAGTGCCCGCTGGTTATAGAGGCTATGGTTATCTCCACACGTCTGGAAGCTCACTTAGTTCATTTGGTAATTCAGACCCCAACATTACATCAGGCCAGACAGATGCAGTCAGACGTGCTGTTACGCCTCCAATTCCATATCGAAACACCATCGCAGATGGCTTGGCGCCAGATGCTACCTTGAACACAGAATACACCTGGGGCACTAAATTTGAAAATATCACAAGTCTATCAGAACAAAATTCTGATACGACATTCAATAGCTCACTCTACAGCTACATAAAATTCTTCCCAAGTTATAGTCCTTCATCAAAGAACTTCTTCATTACCAACGTGTCAAGTTCAGATGCATTCGAGAATAACTTGTTCTCGATTGAGAACATCCGAGTGACAACAGGCGCATTTGGTGTCGCTAGCGCAATTCTTTGGGAATCTGCGTCATACGTCAGGCAGGGAAGCATCGTTCCAAACGACGCCAATAAGACGAGAGCGCTCCAGATCGCTGACCTCAATGATCTGTACAGCGCTAACAGACAGAATGTCTATTACACATTCTTCCTGCAAGGCGGGTTTGATGGCGTCAATATGTTTGATTCGCAGAAGGCAATACTCTCTGATCTTGCAGCAGTTAGAGAAATCGACGACGCGACAAATCAAGGTGGCGTGAATGGGCCTACTGTGTCTGCGTACAAGAAAGCGATAGACATCATGGGATCGTCTGCAGATGTTGACATGCAGCTTCTTGCCGTACCAGGCATTAGAGTTCCTGCTATCACAAATTATGCAATTACGGCAGTTGAAAACAGGTTTGATGCACTCTACCTAATGGATATCCAGCAGAAGAGCACACTGAACGCTTACATCACATCAAGCGATCAAGTCGTTTCGATTTCTAACACTGTGACAGACTTTAGATCTCGTGGTCTAAATTCATCCTTCGCTGCAGCGTATTTCCCAGATGTCACAATCACGACACCTGACGGGACAGGAACGGTAACAGTGCCTCCCTCAGCAGCAGTTCTATCTGCATATGCCAAAAACGACACTTACGCACCATGGTATGCACCTGCAGGTACTACTCGTGGCGGTGTCCCAGCACTAACGTCTGGATACACAGCACTTGATGTACCTCTCACTGAGACATCGACGCAACTTGGCACAATCTATGACGCAGATATCAATCCAATCGTCAAGCTGAGTAGCGGCACGCAAACAGTCATTTGGGGTCAAAAGACACTTCTCAAAAATGCTTCATCACTTGATAGAGTCAACGTGAGAAGACTGCTGATCGATCTGAGAAGAAAGGTTAGAGCTGTTGCCAATACACTTCTGTTCGAGCCTAACACTCAGGCAACACTGACACGTTTCAACAATCTTGTCAATCCTATTTTGCAAGATGCACAAACTCGTTTTGGTGTCACACGTTACAAGGTCGTTATTGACACATCGACAACGACGCAAGCAGACATCGACAACAACACAATCAGAGGAAAGATCTTCTTGCAACCCACAAGAGTCGCAGAATTCATTTCTCTTGATTTCGTGATCAATGCATCGTCAGCAACATAATAGATAGCTAGTAAGACATCAATAACGGAGTAGAAATGGCCGAGACCTTATCAGTCACAGATATGCTTCCCAACAAGTTTGAGCCAAAGAGAAAGCATCGCTGGATCTTTGCCATCGAGGGGATCGACGCATTTCTGATCAAGAAGGCATCCCGCCCAGGTTTCACCATGGGCAGCAAAGAAATCCCATGGATCAACACGCAGAGGTACATCTCGGGCAAACTTAAGTTTGATACGATGTCTATCGATCTACATGATCCTATTGCACCCTCGGGCACACAGCAGGTCATGGAGTGGATCCGGACTCATCACGAGTCTGTGTCTGGACGTTCTGGATACGCTGACTTCTATAAGCGCGATATTCAACTCAAGATGCTTGATCCTATCGGCACAGTCGTTGAGCTCTGGGACATCAAGGGCGCGCTGATTGAATCAGCAAAATTCGGCGATGTTGACTACGGCGGCGACGAAGTGATGACTGTGTCTATAACGCTTAGGTTTGACAACTGCGTCCTACAATTCTGATTAATTAGAACTCCTTATCGTTTAACTTAATCCCACTGTGATTAAAGATTAAGATAAGGAGTTTTTGTATGCCGAAAAAGAGCGACATAGCTGGTTCTGTGATGCCTGAGGGGTTCAATCAGATACCTGTATCCAATCCTGTCCACGATGATTTCGGTTGGACTGTACCAGTTGAAAGCATACCTCTTCCTTCAAACGGAAAAGTGTATCCTGCATCAAGCGCTCTTCATGGTAAAGAGACGCTCCAGATTAAGGCCATGACTGCGCATGAAGAAGACATTCTGACAAGTCGGGCACTCATGAAGGAAGGAACTGTCCTCACACATCTGATTAAAAGCTGCCTTATTGACAAGACAATCAACCCGAACGAGATGTTGAATGGAGATCGTCTAGCACTTCTCGTTGCCATTAGAGTGACTGGTTATGGACCTGCATACAAGGTTGATGCAGAATGCTCATCTTGCAACACTCTTCAAAAAGGCGAGTTCGACTTGTCAAACTTGACAATCAAGCGGCTTTCGATTCATCCTGTCTCGCCCGGAACAAATCAATTTGAGTGTGTGCTTCCTGTGACAAAGAAACGTGTCATGTTTAGATTCCTGACCGGTCGAGATGATGAAGAACGTGAGGCTATTCTTGCGCGCCGCAAGAAGAGCATGCCTGATCTTCTTGTTGACAATGTTGTGACATCAAAGCTTGAGTTTTCTATCATTTCGATAGATGGAATCACAGACCGCACTAAGATCAATGCCTTCATCAAGTCAATGCCTGCTCACGATTCAAGAACACTCAGGAAGTACATGATCGATATCGAGCCTGGAATTGACATGACAGATGATCTGACTTGTGTCAAGTGTGGTGCAGTCACCCGGGTGTCTCTTCCCCTCGGATCATCGTTTTTTTGGCCTTGATGCATCGTACAGAGAATTGCAATTAGAGCAGTTCTTCTATCTGATGAAGTCGCTTGGTGTGACGTACACAGAATTGCGCCTCATGCCGATCAGGTATCGAAACTGGTTCATAGAGAGATGCATCAAGCTGAATGAACCTGCAAAGACCACAAGAGTGGGCGCAATAGAGCTTGATGATGACACACCGATATCATCGATTCTCGGAAAGATGAATAAATAGACTATGAGAACTGAGATGCTATGAGTAATGGTAATGACACGCAAGCTACCGCCGCCGATCTCGCGGCTCTTGCGTTAAGTGCAACAGACGCAACAGACAAACTCAATCAATTACAAGATCGGCTTGATGCTGCTGCAAAGTCTAGCAAAGATTTCTCAGGAGTCATAGGTGAGGCCGCGGGTGGAGTTGCCTCATTAACGGCGGCGTCAGCACTGTTTAGTAGCGATGCATACAAGTTTGTTCTCGGTGAGATGGAAAGGCTCTCACGCCTACCCAGGTTTATTGCGTCAGAAATAGCAGGAAGCAATGTCATCGCAGGAACTCAGCTATCAGGTCAAGCTGAAGTCTTGATGCGTGACATGTATGACACGCAGGCAAGAATTGCTAAAGAAACTGTCACATTCGGTGTAGATGCGTCGGGCAAAGAAATCACAAGAAACATGGCTCTCCTGTACAAGGACGGTGAGGAGCAGGGAAGAGCATTTTACGAAGCAGCGGTCAGTGAGTCTCGTTTGTATAGCGCTGCAATAAATGCGCTAGGTAAGGAGGGCGCATTTGAGATGAAGGAGACGACTAATGTCGTCCAGAGAGGTTTAGGTCTCACAGCTGAGACATTGAGAAACATCTACACAAAGGAATATGCTCAAACAGGAGAGATCACAGGAAAATTTGTTGAGAACTTCGGAGCGACTGTTATTGCAGCAGAGAAAATAACAGGACTTAGTAGCAAGGCACTTACAGAAGACATGACAAGAATGATGTCAAACCTCAACATGTACGGAGGTATGGCAGACTCAGAGATGGCAGAACTTTCTGTTAGAATGCACCAGTTAGGCGTCGATATCACAGATACAGACCAAGTGTTGAATAAGTTTTTGTCATTTGAAGGTGCCGTTGATGCATCATCTAAAATAGCAGCTCTCACAGGTGCCACAATAGACGCACAAAGACTCTTTATGCTTGCTGCGACAGATAAGCCTCAATTCTTGCTTGAATTGAAAGAATCACTAGATCCGGTCGCCGAGAAAATTCGAGAAATGCCCGTCTCAATTCAGGCAGTTGTTGCACAGTCTGTCGGATTAAAGGACGCAACGACGCTCTTGAATATTTTGAATGCTGACGTTGCGACGACAGGTGAAGGATTATCAGATATTATCGCCCAGACAGCAGAGGCTGAGGAGTTTAGAAAGGGTCTTGAGACAGAACTCAGAGGACGCGATAGAGCAGGCGTTTCAGCATCACTTGATCCGGACAAAATTCTTGCAGCAACAAAAGCTGTCATGGATCTAGCGGGAGCTTCTGAGAAGCTGGCAGGTGTCTTAGAGTCTTTTGCAAACAAGGTCGGGTCTATTGGACCGCAAATTGCTCCTATCTTTGCCGAAGCAGGAAAGACAATATCTGAAGATTCAACAGAGATGTTAGGGCAGATAAACCAACTTCTTAACGGCCTGAAGGAAGGCGTCGAAAAGTTTGTTACCGAGGGTGGACTTGAAAAGATAATTCAGCTTTTCGAAAGAATGCTCACGGGGCTTGAGGGCGCGATCGAAAAATCAGGCCTGATGCCCAAATCAGTTCCTCCCGTGTGGCAGAAAGTTCTAGACGGCATGAGCTTGTTTAGAGGAGGAATGTCTGAGTCGTTTGATGAGACCCGAGCACTCGTTGCCACTAAGATGGACGGAATTGCCAATGTTGAGTCTGATAAGAGCCGTGCGCTCTTCTCAGGTATAAAAGGATCCCTAGATCAAATAAATGAGATGGAAGGAAAGATCAGTGAGGCAGGTGAACTGTCAATTACAACGACCAGCATGACACCCACCAGGGTCGCAACACCTACGCTGCCGCAGTCTCCCGTCGAATTGATGCCAGCGGCAGCAGCTGCATTAATTCCAGCTACAACTACAGCAGAAGCACCATCTACGACAACGACAGACATGAAAGTTAAGATCCATCTAGATCTAGACACGGCAAATCTAGAAAATCTGATCGAAGCCAAGGTCACTGAGGTGCTAAAGGGAAATATTGTCATCTCTACACCGTCTGGCAAGTATGGACCAAGCACATATAGAGTCGTGCTAGAGGAAGCATAGTATGTCACAAGAAGACGTCTTATTCAAAGAAATTCAGACCTTTGAAGATCAAATGCAGAACATGGTTGATGCCATTCTGGCGCAGTATGAGTCTTTCATGAGAGACGAACGAAATGTAAAGACTCTTCTTGAGAATATTGGAGAGATACCTAGTATAAAGAGACCTGATAATGAGCACAAGACAGACGCTTAGAAACTACCTCAGCAGCGTAGGAATTGCGGGTGTTAGTACCATTTCATATGCATCAGATATAGCTGACGGTATTAATGCAGATAAGCTTGATGAAGGTGATGACTTAGGGGTCGACCCTAACACGGGAAAAGAGCTGATTGATTTTGGTAGAACTGGCGGTGTAATACCGGGTTATACGGGATTCATCACACAGAGAAGCGGCAATACTTACACAATCAACAACACGACACCTACAACACAAGCAGAATCTTCTAATCGAGGACAAAATCTGGCTCCTGCTGAGTCGCAAGGTGCCACAGATGTTTTTGTCACAACTTCTGATTACCCGAATGTGCCTGGTTATTTTGATGAGTCAGGTCACCCAATCACCAATCTAGTTGATAAAACAGGTAATGGATCGACAACGTCTGGACCAGATCTGATCAGATCCGTGTTGCCTGACCCTAAATTCTCAGATGTGATACGCAATCAATCAGATGCAGTCACATCTACGTTTAGCGTTCTGAAAAAGTACAACAAGTACAACGGTGGGAGTGAAACTGACGACGTACAATTTGTCGATACGCAGGGCACAGACACGCCAATAGATTCACTAAATATTGATGAAAGAGTTGACTATAGCTTTCAAAGAGGTTTTGGCGAATATCAGATACCAGATGACAATTCTGCCAAGAAGAAGTCTCTGGATGACATGAAAGATATTGCTCACAGCATGATACTAAAAGCAGCTGGGTGGGATCCAACAGTAACTGCAGCATCATCTATAGATCCTGACTTACTATTCGACTCAGTCAGCGCAACAGCTGAAGGTGTTTACCCAGTCATAGATAGGATACTTAGCCCAGACCAAGTAAGACCCAGAGAATCGTACGGAGCGCCTGTCGATGGTGAACAATCGTTTCTCGCGAATCAAGGTGAAGCTGTCACAAAGATTGGTTCTGATGCGAAATATACAAGAGTATCACCATCTGTCTACACACCTGAGGTGACGTTCACAGGTACGACACTTGATGAGAACAATCAGGGTGTGTTGAGAGCATACCAGTCAGCTGTGTCGATAGTGTCGTTAGCAGTCATCATTGAAAAGACCTTGTCAGATAAGTCAAGCTTTTTTGGTTCTGAGCTTGCAACATTGGGTCTTGGCCCCTATTACATGGGTCAACACGCAACGCTGAGAGACAAGGGAAATGCAGCACTGCGATCTATCACGGACGCATGCTTGGTCAACACAGGAAGATTCTCATACCAGACATGCGTCCGTGCAGGTTTGACTCTATACTTTGGCATAGATGCCAACGGAGAACTAAGCACGGGATCTGATGAGATTCCTTCATCTGTGAGATTCGCATCAGAGATTAGAACTATTGCATCGCCCAATGTCAATGAAACGATCCAGAGTAGGATGGCACAGTCATATGGTTTTTGGCAGGCTGTCTCAAGATCCTGCATTAGAATCATCAAATTGTTTCAAAGCGCGCTTGAGATAGAGAATCCAACGATGGTCGCAAATCAAATTGCATCTTTGCTGACTTCAAAGGCGCTTAGAATCACGAATGTGTTTGCACAGATTGGCTACTCTTACCTTGCAGCTCACCTTGCAACACCTACATCAACATCTCAGGACAGCAATTTCACAAGAGACCAGCTCAAAACAGCATTCTCTATGGACTCATTTAGCTCACTTCCTGGCACAAGAGTGATGAAAAGTAGAGATACAAGCGGAAGAAGTGCACTCTCTCTTGCGTGGAGACATAGCGCAGTCCCTAGCGCACTGCTCTTACCTCCAACTCTCATCCAGGCGTCTGTTGAGATGGACTACGCATTTGAAGGACCTAATCCCGTCAAATTTCTTGGATCGACGACACTTCAAGATAAGACATATGTTTCAACAAGGATCAAAGGAAGAATACCCATCGAAGTGGTAAACAATCTTGAGAGCAGACTAGATGCTGAGTATGTTCCCTTTTATTTTCATGATCTACGAACAAACGAAGTCATCGGCCTGCACGCATTTCTTGAATCATTGTCAGACAACTACGGAATCACATATAACACAACACAATTGCATGGACGAGCTGACACTGTTAAGAACTACAGTAACACCAAGAGATCGATAGGGTTCACATTCTGGCTTGTTTCAACTTCACAAGATGACTTTGATGAGATGTGGACTAAGATCAACAAGATCATCACGCTAGCGTACCCGCAATACACAAAAGGCACTATGAGCGTTGCAAATAACCTGCAGTTCATGTCAGCCGTTGGTCAAACATCGTATGTTTTTGAGCAACCATTTAGTCAAGTTGTGGGAGGAAGTCCTGTCATAAGACTTCGGATAGGTGATGTGATCAAGAGCAACTATTCTAGATTTAACTTGGCACGTCTATTCGGCGGTGGCAATCCTGAGATTGGTTCAACTTACGCAGCGCCGGGTGTTGCCGAGTCTGTTAAGAATCTGACAAATTCAGGTGCGCTCTTAAAGAGCAATTATTTCAATAATTTGTCTCTTGCACCACTCTTGGCTGCGATTGCATCTCCTGCAGAGCTCATCGGCATGATCCCAGGATCTTCAAATTCGACGGCTAGCGCAGCGATTGAAGCAGGTAAATCCTTGCTTTATGATGCGCTTGATCTGCTTTTTGTGAACGGATTTGTGAATCCTCTCCTCCTAACTCTTCAAAGTCTACAATCACCTGTATCAGTATCTGCAGCCGACAATATTCCGGGTTTAAGTAACATTCTTGGAAAGATATTCTTGAAGCCAAGGTTTGAACCCTACAAGTTTGTTGATCTAAATAATCCTGAACGCTTTGTGTATTTGAAACTTACAAGACCGCTTGTCATCTCTGTTGATAAGCAATTGGCATCGGTTGGAGCCACAGCATCCGGTGGATCACCCATAGAAGTTCAAGTTTCGCTACCGGACACACTACCGCCGAACATCGATGATTCGTTTGTAACACCTGCAGGGAATAAGGATATTCTAACGTCGGGAGGAACTTGCAATGTCACGTTAGACGAGTGCTTGTTTGATCCTGATGCCTATTATAGCATTACGCTATCAGCACTTGTCGCTTTAGGCGCTGCATTGACTTCACCTCAAGGTGCGCTTGTGAGTGCTGGGACATCTATCGGTGGAGGAGCTCTAGCGTCAGCGGGAGTTCCGGTAGATCTTTCTGTCGTGGGTGATCTTTTTGGTAGCTTGCATCGACAATTTACATCTGCATTCAATAACCCCATCACGGCAGGCATTGAAGGTTCGATGGGAAGAGGGCTCGCGGGTGTCATCACATCAATGCAGTTCAATTGGTTAGACCCGTCTACGCTTTGGGAGACAAACTGGAATTCAAGAGCACCGATGGCGTGCAAGATTACAGTCGCATTTGACCCAATTCATGACATCTCGCCTGGTCTTGATTACTACGGCGCGAATAGAGCACCTGTCTATAATGTGGGAGCGACGAGAGTGGTTGCAGGAGACCCGCACCCAGACAATGGTGAGAAGTCACAATTTGCATATGATCGATACGGAAATTACGGCCTAAACTTGGGCAGCAAGAACAAATAAAGTATAGGATGCAATGACATGGCAATAGGTCGATACTACTTTACTGGTAAAACAGGAAATAAGTACATAAACACTACAACGCTGACCACAGCCATCTTCAATGCAGTTGACAGCGGTCAGATTCCAAGTCAGATCTACCAGATGCAATCATCTGAGCGTCTTGATCATGTTGCATTCAAATCATACGGTGATGGGACCTTGTGGTGGATCATCGCGGCCGCCTCGGGGATTGGCTGGCCTAGCCAGCTCGTAGCAGGCACATATTTGAGGATACCGTCTGATCTTGAAGCTGTCTATCAGATAATGAGAGGAATCTAATATGGGCGGTTCTGTGGTGGATCCTGGAATTGTTCCTCAAGAAACAGCGAACACGCTCGCAATTACGGAAGCTGCTGATCTTTTGTTCCAGTATCTGAGGCTTGCTCAATCAAACAATCTGATTGACGCATTTGTGCTAGATCCTGGAAAGAACCCAGGAAATTCTCTCCAGTCCGCGCTTGTAGAAAATGCCAAAGATAGAAAGAGAGTGCGAGATCTAATTCTAAACTTAACGACCGAAAACGTTCCAACGACAGCCCAGATGAAATCTGCGTCTGCTGAGATTCCTGTAATCAACCCAAACATTAGTGTTGTGGAATTAGGTCCAGACGCGTATACGTTCACATTAATAGACGGTGATACAGCGCGGTCCTTCAGTCTGAATACAACTAGAGACGCGCAAGGACAGAAAAACGCAGATAGCAAAACCACAAAGGTCATACATTACGCTGTTGTTGGCTCAAATGAAGATTTTAATTTCTCTGATAGAGCAGCTGACTATGTTTCGATCTTCTCTAGTTTGATGCCCTCTGTTGAGTTGTCACTTTGTGTTCCTCACTTTAGAATCGATTTCATACAGAATTCATTGAACCCGTCGAAGGGTGCGTATCTCCCGTTCCTGTCCTTAGAGTCTTTTTTAGGCGCAGGAGTTGAAGGTGAGAATAATGTCACAAGTTACGGCTTAACAGCAATGCCCAAGGCGGTTGATTCGTCACCTATCGTTCCACTGTCACAGGGTAATAGAGCCTCAGGAATGGAACTCTTTTTGGCACCCCAAACGTTGATAAATGCTGACATCAATACAACCGCACAATACCAAGCCGCTCGCGGGATTGAGGTACTCGATCCCATGCAGCCTTTGATGTCGATCGAGTCTATCTCTATTGATGTTAGTGCAATCAGCAAGAGTTTAATGACAACTTCGTCGACAATTACGCTGTCGCTTGTATTGCATGATAGATCACGTCTTGCCGAGATTGCGCCGCTAGTCACACCTTCGTTGAATCCATCGACACGTGCCTTGATAGAATTTGGCTGGAATCATCCGGATGGAAATCCTTTCACAAGCAACGTCTACGCGAAGTTTCTTAACGCTCTCAAGACAAAACAGCTCTACGGCATCACTCAAGCTTCTGTTTCTAACAGAGATGCGACCTCGCTAAGTGTTCGTCTAAATCTGATCTCTGTGGGAAATTCAACAACATCAACAGTATCTGTCTACACCGGAGCATATGTTGAATACGAACTCTTTCGAACAAAGATGGACCAGCTTCTACGATCAATCAATGCGGCAGGTTCATCAGATCAGTCATACATTTCGCAGGAGATGCTGGTTACAACTTCGAATTGGGAAAACACAGATAAATGGATAAAATTTGATGAGTATAGCAAGCTTGTGAATGCAATCAATGAAGGCAATATTTTTGCTCCTGAGGTTGATGCATTGTTGAAAAATTACTCGAAGATATTAAGTGGTCGCACGTCCCCCGCGAATTATGACACTCTCAAGACACAGATTCCAGATGAACTTCGTAGCAATCTAACAAAAGAACTTAGTCGATTTAGTTACACATACACACGATACAAGGATGTTGCAGGAGGCGCGAGCGCCTTCGAGTATTTGAATAAGACGGCATTGAATTACATCTTGGATAGCGACGGTGCGACAGGTAGCACATCAACAGGATCAAGTTCAACAAAGATCGCAGCTGGGACTATATCACTTGGTGATGCCTTGTTTCGAATGTTTACTGTTCCAATGAGTATGAGCAAGCTGTTCGACGAAGTTAGAGTCATGACATTTGATTTCAACGATCACGCAGGCTGTATGGGTGGTTTCAATATTGGATTGCTACCAATCAAGACAAGTTTGATTACATCTAAGCTCAAGTCAAAGACTTCATGTATGCAAGCGCTAAACGTATTGATGTCACCTGCGAGAGATTCATCTTACGCTGCATATGGAATCAAAACGACAACAACGCAGAAGAGTACCGTTCAAGGATCCTCAGATGAGGCGGGGATGAGCGGTATTACTAACCCGACAGGCGATGAACAAAGAGCAGCATTCACAAGAAATTTGCAAGCATTGTATTCTGGAAAAAGTTCTCTAGATAAGTTCAAGAACATCTCCTATGAGGCAAAATTTACTCCTCCTGACATCAAGATTGAAATGCAAGTCGTTCCAACAGTTGAGAACGGACAAGTTAAGCAAGTGCTTTGCCTGTTCATCTATGATGGCGCCAACACAGGCAAAAGATCATCAAACATCCTCGTCTCTGCATTGAAACAGTCAACTGCGACAACGACTGTCTACAATGCTGCATCTGACGTTCAAGACCTGACAGATGAGCAGCTTAGTAAGGTCTTTAATGTCGAAAAAGACACAGTTAACAACACATACAACATAACGATCTCAAGAACACAAGCAAAAAATATTCTATCTGCAGCATACCCGACTATCAAGATAGGTTCAGAAGGATCTGTCATCACAAATGCGTCATATACGACATCTGTGTCAGGTGATGTAGAAAATGCCAAAAAGCTAGAAGCCACAATCGCAGCGAGCGCAGGTGCTAGTGAGTCCACCGCATATCCATCGGTCAATGCCGATCTATTCATCATGCCTGCTTCGGTTAGCATCACAATGCTAGGCATGCCTCTTCTCAATAGAGGACAAAACTTTTATATTGATTTTGGCACAGGAACGACGATAGACAATGTCTACACTGTCACGACTGTCAAACATTCGATAAAGGCAGGTCAATTCACCACGTCAGCAACGCTGCTACCTACAGGCGGCGGAAGCATCAAGTCAATCTACAACGAATTCAATAAAAACCTGGGCATCATTAGCAAATTCGCTAGTTCAAATACACCCACCACGACAGGTCAAATTACATCATAAGATCTTCTCACGACTCTTTTTTAGTGAGATCGCTACAGAAATGTAAAAAATATGTTTACTTGTTATGATTTCTTGTGAATTTATATCTCTCTAGTAAAGTCACAGGAATCGGTCAAGACATCCTAAGAACAGGTGATGTTCTTACATTAGGAACAGGCATCGATCTGCCTGACGATGCCTGGCATCTTGAAGATAGAGCATACAGGTCTGTACTGCGTGTTTCCAGCGCTTTGGGTATTGATCTGAAAATTCATCCAGAAGATGCGCGCCTTGCCTGGTGGAAAAATTATGTGCATGTACCACGCATCGATCACGTCGTAGGAAAGAAGAAAGCGATCAACCATGTCAAAAGTCTCATAATGAGGATTGATGAGATTCTTGACATGAGCTCATATTTTGTCGATGTGTTCCAGGACCAGAATCGCTTACTTGATACAATTAAACCTGCATTTGCCGATCTTGACGCTGTTGAGTCTTTGTCGCTAAATGTTTCTGTCCCCAGCACAAGCGCTAAAGAAGGTGTATGCAAGGTTGCCTGTTATGATAATTTCTCCTCAAGCACAGGAAGAATGTCTGTCTCTTCTGGCGTCAAGATCTTGACGCTCAATAGAGCACATAGGCAGGTATTTCGTTCAAGATGGGGCGATGAGGGATGTCTTATGGGCATTGATTACATGTCCCTTGAGCCCAGGGTCTTGCTATTCTTGACAGGGCAACATGTCGTGGGCGAAGATGTTTACACACATATCGCGAATAATGCAGATGTAATGTATGAGAGAGATACGATCAAATTGATGATCTTATCAATTTTGTACGGTATGTCTAGAAGAAACTTTATTGTCAAATTCATCGATTCGAAAGATCCTGACGTGTCTTACGATCGAATTCACGCCGTTCTCGGCACTAAGCGCATCCTTGACAGGATTAAAGCGAACCTTGATGAAGGCAAATTCCAAAACTATTTTGGTAGGCCGCTTAAGTGTGATGAGAATCTCATGATAAACTATTATACGCAATCAACTGCGGTCGATGTCGCATGCGGAGGATTTCTTAATCTTGTCGAAAAACTCGCAGGCGTCGTCGACCCAATCTTCCTCATCCACGACGAATTGGTTGTAGATGTGAAGAAAAAACATGTCTCGATGCTCGAGGATGCTTGCAAAAGTGGCCTCTATATTCCAAGACTAAATGTTTCATTCCCAGTCAAAGTGAAGGTGTTTAATGGAAGAGAAGATCATTAAGAATTTTGAAGTCTTTCAAAAGTTGCTTTCAAAGGTAGGATCGAGATCAGGTGTAATCTCGAAATTTATTGAATCATATGGCGATAGGATCGCAACATGCCCATCTTACAATCTAGATAAGCGGTCGACATCGACACCTGGTGGTCTCGTCGACCATTCTCTCCTGACTCTCAAGATAGCACGCAAGCTTGTTGATGCTTCACAGGTTCAAATTGATCCTGAGAGCTTAACCATCGTCTGCTTGCTTCACGAAATCGGCAAGATAGGGTCTGAGGACAAGGATTACTTCCAGCGTCAAGATTCATCGTGGCATCGTGAGCGCGGGCAAGTCTACACGTACAATCCAGATCTTCCTAAGATGACTCATCCACATAGGACGCTGTATATCCTGCAAAATGCAGGAATCACGCTGTCTCTCGATGAGTGGATTGCGATTCTTACTCAAAATGGCACAGCATCTGAAGAAAATAGATTTTACCAGGGTTGTGAAAATAATCTTGCTGTGATTCTGCAGAGCGCCATAAGACTTGCAGTCATGAAGGAAGAAGATAATTAGACTAGTAATGTCTAAAGCTGAAGGATCCAGAAATCAGTACTCTTCGCGCAGCATTGGCATCCCAGTCGGTGGTGCCATCGGCGGCGGTGATGACTTTGCACAGAGAATTGGCAAGCCATACGCACCCAAGCCCTTCAGGTCGATGGGTGGCTTTGAAGGCTCTGCCGATTCAACTTATTCATATAAACTAGGTCGTCACAATGTCGATGACGGTGCAGAGCACACAGATTTCAATATCGACAGTCTCGCTACTAGAAAAATAGCCGGACCACGAAAGCTGCCTAGAGGATTTAAGCTTGACAAGCAGCCATACGGTAAATTGCAAGATTTTGAAGAATTAGGAGACAAGGCAATCGCATCCGCTGCGATGCAGTTTGAATCAAAAATAAATGACTACGTGTCATCTGTCCTCGCTGAGGTTCCTGATGACGATGAGGACGAAGCCTATGCAAATGAGTTTAGTGGAGCCGGCGCTATTGCGGGCTACACAGTCCCACTCGGCGCACCCGCTCGTCAGAAAGACTTTTACAAGAGAATGGCCAAACCTTACGGGGGGACGTACCTCGTCGACCCCAAAAAAATTAAGGCCAGACCTTGAAAAACGACTCTCGAGATCGTATTATGGTCTCGTGAGCTTACCTCACTAACGAAACATACAAACCTGTAAGTCAAGTTAGAAGTTGTAAGTTGCACACTAAACATTAAAGGAAAAACAAATGGCAATTAATTTTGACGCAATTCGCAAGAAGCTAGACAACCTTAGCGGTAACAACAAGAAGAGCTCTTCATCCTGGAAGCCGAAGGAAGGCGAGGAATATACGGTTCGACTCCTCTCGTTCCCGAATAACGAAGGTCAGCCTTTCAAGGAGATCTGGTTCTACTACAACATCGGGAACAATCCTGGCCTGCTCGCACCTTACCAGTTCGGCAAGCCAGATCCCATTCAGGATCTGATCACGAAGCTTCGTGATGAGGGCACAAAGGAGTCCTACGAGCTCGCCAAGAAGCTCTACCCGAAGATGCGCTGCTATGCTCCTGTCGTCGTCCGCGGCGAGGAAGACAAGGGAGTGCAGCTCTGGGCCTTCGGCAAGCAGGTCTATCAGGCACTCCTCGGTATCATGCTCGATGAGGACTACGGTGACATCACCGATCCTGAGAGCGGTCGTGATGTGAAGGTTCGTTGCTACAAGCCACCAGGTAAGAAGTACTCTGAGACAGAAGTGATGCCACGCGGTAAGTCTGCACCGCTCTCTCCTAACACGGGAACTGCCAAGCAGTGGCTTTCAAATATCCCCGACGTCTCTAAGCTCTTTGAGCTCAAGTCTTCTGATGAGCTTAGCAAGATCGTCAACGATTGGATCAACGGCGGCGCGCTTGATTCTGATGGAACCTCTCGCGGTGGTTCCACGGCAGCGGCTGCAGCCGATGATGAGTCAGATGCACCTCGGGAAAAGCCTGCACAGACAAAGTCTAAGAGCTTTAAGTCTCTAGACGATGCGTTCTCTGAGTTGATGGAAGACTAAGACAGTAGACGAGGGGCAGGTGTAATTCTTCACCTGCCCCCGTATTGTTTCTATCAAAGGAGAAAGTATGGCAAGAATGCAAAAGGCACAGAAGACTGAAGAGGGGACAAGAGATTTCACTGCTGAACTCATCTCCTCGCTCAATAAGGAAAATGGCTCAAGAATCGCCTATAACCTGGCAGAGGATGAGTCACCCACGCACGTCAAGCGCTGGATCTCGACAGGATCAACACTGCTTGACTACATTGTCGCAAACAGGAAGAGCGGAGGCCTACCAGAAGGGCGCATCATTGAGATCTTCGGACCGCCATCGATTGGCAAGTCTCACATTGCGACGCAGATTGCTCGTTCAACACAGCAAATGGGCGGCATTGTAGTCTATATTGACACCGAGAATGCGACGTCTGTTGAAAATCTACAGGCGCTTGGTGTTGATGTCACTCGAAGGTTCGTCTATGTCGACACTCACTGCACTGAGGAGGTATTTGACGTAGCCGAGAAGACTATCGTCAAGGCAAAGGCGATGCAGAAAGATGTTCCAATTACTATCATCTGGGACTCTGTCGCAGCTTCTTCGCCCAAGGCAGAACTTCTAGGCGATTATGACAAGGACAGCATCGGTCTTCAGGCGCGCGCGATCTCTAAGGGCATGAGGAAGATCACGGGTGTCATCGGTGACCAATCAGTCTTGATGATCTGTCTAAACCAGACTAGGACTAAGATCGGTGTCCTTCATGGTGATCCGATGACTGTTCCAGGTGGAATGGCAATTCCATTCCATGCATCAGTGCGCATCAAGTTAGGTGCAGGTCAGCAGATCCAGAATAAGAACGGCGACATTATTGGCATCAATGTCTCTGCTAAGACCGTTAAGAACAAGGTCGCGCCTCCTTTCCGGACTGCACACTTTCAAATCCACTTCGGCAAGGGCATCGTGGAGCACGAAGAGATCTTTGATGTGCTACGAGATGCAGGTGAGAGGCAGATAGGCAACAAGCTTATCTGTGTCTCTGGTGACGGGGCATGGAAGGTATTCTCTGTGACCGACCTCGACCTGCAGGCAACAACGATCGAGAAGAAGTTTCATAAGTCTGAGTTTGGTGAGATTATGAGAAATCCAGAGTACAAGCAGTACATCGATAATCTGATCGAAACTGTCATGGTCAGGTCTAACACCGACGTAGATTTACCATCTTCTGACGAAGAAGAAGAAGAAGAGGCTGTGTGATGAACGGCGAAGGAACGATCTTACTTGTTGATGCACTAAACTTGTTCCTTCGCCATTTTACGGCAAATCCAGCAATGGGAAGCAATGGCAACCATGTGGGTGGAATTGTAGGGTTTCTCTATGATCTCACCCACATGGTCCAGCGCTTCAAGCCCCAGAAAGTCTATGTTGCCTGGGAAGGCGGTGGGTCTGCACGTCGGAGGTCAATATTTCCTGATTATAAGGCGCACAGACGACCTGAACGTCTCAACAGGATCTATGCAGACGAGATAAAGACGACCGTGTCCGACTATGACAATCAGGTGAAGGACATCGTAGGTCTTCTAAAGAATTTGCCAGTTAACCAGCTCTATGTCGCCGATTGTGAAGCTGATGACGTGATAGCGTACATCTGTCGATATGAACATCCTGATGATCTGCACGTCATTCTGTCGTCGGATAAAGACTTTTATCAGCTCATCACGGATCGAGCCGTCATATACTCTCCAACATCGAAGAAGATCATTCAAATACAGGATGTTGTCGATAGATTTGGAATACACCCCAATAATTTTGCACTCGCAAAAGCAGTTTGCGGAGATCCATCAGACAACATACCGGGAACTCCGGGTGTGAAATATAAAACCCTTTCTAAGCGGTTTCCAAGTTTAACAGACACACACCCAGTTATGCTGGATGATTTCCTGTGTGAAGCTCGAACATGTTCAGAAAAATCCAAGGTCAAGGCATTTACAGAGATCCTTGAGCATGAGGAGCTTATTAGACGAAATTGGCAGCTTGTCTATCTGGACACAGGAATTTTTGCAGGCCATCAAATAAAGAGAGTGCAAGACCTTTGTGGTAATTCTAAGACAACAAGAGATAAGATTGCGTTCATAAGACACCTGTTGCGTCTAGGAATCCAGACGTACAATACTGACCACATGTTTTTCGCATTCAGCCATATTGGAGCCTAATTTGTCAGGGACTGCTCACTTCAGTCAATACGGTAAGAATTTCCAGGAAAAGATCCTACAGTGTCTTTTCACAGATCGGTCATGGTCAACTCAAATGACCGAGATCATGACGCCGGAGTATTTTGACTTGAAGTACTTGCAATACCTTTGCAAGTCATATTTCAGCTACTATCAAAAATACAAGGATTTTCCGACACTTCCGCTTCTAGTCACAATCATTCGTGACGACCTGAAGGAAGGAAAGGACACAATCCTCCGCGACCAGATCGTCGAGTTCCTGCAGCGTATTCGTGTCAATCCTGACGTTGGCGATCTCCAATTTGTCAAGGATAAGACTCTTGATTTCTGTAAGAAGCAGGCAATGAAGGAGGCTCTTGAAAAAGCCGTAGAACTTATTGCAACAGACAATATTGATTCCGTTGTCGATCTGATGAAGAATGCTCTTGCAGCAGGAACTCCTTCTGCTATCGGGCACGACTTTTTCGAGGACACAGAGGCAAGATTTGTTAGGACTCGCCGCGTTACCTGTCCGACAGGTCTGAACCAGCTCGATTCTAAGGATATCCTCAATGGAGGCCTGGGCCGAGGTGAGCTCGGAGTCGTGATTGCACCCACGGGCGTCGGAAAAAGCCACTTCCTCGTCCAGATGGGTGCCGAAGCACTCCGTGTCGGTAAGAACGTTGTGCATTACACATTTGAACTCTCAGAGACTGCTGTTGGCCTAAGATACGATTCAAATTTGTGCCTGATCCCGTCGGGCGAAGTCATTGATCGCAAAGATGAAGTTCTTGATTTTTACAAGAGCAACTCGCTTGGTCGTCTGATAATTAAGGAATACCCGACGGGAACTGCTTCGGTTCAGACATTAAGAAACCATATTGAGAAACTGCTCTTGAAATCTTTTGTCCCGAGCGTTATAATCATCGATTATGCTGACATCATGAAATCATCAAGAAGGTTTGATTCTTTGCGACACGAGTTGAAGCTTGTTTATGAAGAACTTAGGAATCTTTCAATGGATCTTAATGTGCCTATCTGGACAGCATCACAGGCAAATCGAGAAGCATCTAATGCCGAGGTCGTAGGCCTTGAAAATATGTCAGAGGCGTATGGAAAGGCAATGGTCGCAGACGTCGTCCTCTCAATCTCTCGAAAGCCAAATGAAAAAGCCACGGGTGCTGGTAGGATCTTTGTTGCAAAGAATCGAGCAGGAAGAGATGGCATGCTCTTCCCAATGAGGATTGATACATCTATGTCTAGATTCGAGCTAATCGATACCAACGAGATGTCAATGGACGATGTGATTCGATCAGACACGACAAGCATGAAAAGACTTCTCAAGGAGAAGTGGGACCTCATTAACGGAAAGTAAATAGCAAGACCTTAGGAGATTAAGACGATGAGTGAAAAGAGTAAAATCCGTCAAGAGCTACTTGACTACTTCAAGGGTGACGAACTTGCACCCGATGTTTTCATGAAGTACGCACTTAGAGATGAAAATGACAACCTGTTAGAGACAAATCCAGACCAACTGCACCAGCGTCTTGCCAAGGAGTTTGCACGTATTGAGGCAAAATATCCAAATCCCATGAGCGAGCATGAAATCATAGATCTCCTTGCTGACTTCGCGCTTGTTGTGCCGCAAGGATCACCGATGTCTGGGATTGGAAATCGTCACCAGCTTCAATCACTTTCGAACTGCTTCGTGATCGAACAACCTCACGACAGCTACGCAGGCATCCTCTTCACAGATCAGGAGCAGGTCCAGATCATGAAGCGCCGTGGCGGCGTCGGGTTTGATATCTCAACGATCCGCCCGAAAGGTCAGCCAACATCCAACGCGGCTCGGACCACTGATGGAATCGGAGTCTTCATGGAGCGCTTCTCGAACTCCTGTCGTGAGGTCGCCCAGGGTGGTCGCCGCGGTGCCCTCATGCTCACCATCGATTGTCGCCACCCAGAGATTGAGACTTTTATCGACATCAAGCGGGACCTGAAGAAGGTGACGGGCGCTAACATCTCGATCCGATTTACGGATGAGTTCATGCAATCCGTGGAGAGTGGATCTGATTTCACGCTCCGATGGCCTGTCGAGGCTCGTCCTGAAGACGTAGAGATCTGCAAGGTCGTGAATGCGAAGCAGGTCTGGGACAAGTTCGTGGATGCCGCGTGGTCCTCTGCAGAGCCTGGCGCGCTCTTTTGGGATACGGTTACCCGCGAAGGAATACCTGACTGCTACCGTGATGTCGGTTATAAAACTATCAGCACCAACCCTTGTGGTGAGATCGCGCTAAGTCCCTATGACAGCTGCCGTCTGATGGTGGTCAACCTCACATCGTTCATCCTCGATCCTTTCACCGAGAATGCCCGATTCGATTTTAACCGATTCCACGCTGTCGTCTATAAGGCCCAGCGCCTGATGGACGACCTCGTCGACCTAGAAATTGAGTGTGTGGATCGCATTCTCGCAAAGATCGACTCAGACCCCCAGCCTGAGCACGTGAAGAGGATCGAGAGAGATCTCTGGACAAAGATCCGATCTGCGGGTCTCAACGGTCGTCGCACAGGTCTCGGTCCCACCGGACTCGGTGACGCCCTTGCCGCCCTGAATGTCAGGTACGGCAGCGATCGATCGATCTCGATGACCAGCGACATCTACAAGGCCCTGGCAGTTGCATCACACTGCTCATCCCTGATCATGGCTTCCGAACGTGGATCATTCCCCGCCTTCGACTACTCCAAGGAGAAGGATCACGTCTACCTTAACAAGGTGATGGAGGCATGCGGTCCTGATTTTGTCGACATGTGGAAGTCAACTGGCCGGCGCAACATTGCACTCACGACCACAGCGCCTGTCGGCTCTGTCTCCTGCCTCACCCAGACGACCTCTGGTATTGAGCCTGCCTTCCTCCTTTCCTACAAGCGCCGTCGCAAGATCACGCAAGGTGACCTTACTTCTCGCGTTGACTTTGTGGATCCTCTAGGTGACAAGTGGCAGGAGTACACCGTCTACCACCACTGGTTCAAGAAGTGGATGGATGTCACCGGAAAGGCTGATCCCAAGGAAAGCCCATACTGGGGTGGCACTGCAAATGATATCGATTGGGTGAAGTCTGTCGATATCCAGGCCGCAGCTCAGCGCTGGATCGATCACAGCATCAGTAAGACCTGCAATCTTCCTAACTCTGCAACACGTGAGACAGTTAACGACGTCTACATTCGGGCATGGAAGGAAGGTTGCAAAGGCTTCACGGTCTATCGAGATGGATGCAGGACCGGCGTGCTTGTCCAAGTCGATGAGCCTAAGAAGGATAAGAAGTTTGAAGATGAGCGTCTTATTCCAAAGCGCTCAAAGACGTTACCTTGCGATATTCATCGTGCATCAGTTAAGAACGGTGACACAACAGAAAACTGGCTCGTCCTGGTCGGTCTCAACGATGGCAAGCCTTACGAGGTATTTTGCGGAATTCCTGAGAACATCGAGATCCCGAAGAAGTACAAGTCAGGCTCTCTTGTCAAGAATGGCAAGCGAGATGGCATAACGACATACAACCTCCAGGTTCCCGTTGGAGATGATGACAATCTTGTATTCAAGGATATCATCAACCTGTTTGATAACCCGACACAGGGCGCTTTCTCTCGTACAATCTCTCTGGCACTTCGTCACGAGGTCCCACTTCACTATGTCGTTGAGCAACTCCAAAAAGATAAGAACAGCAACATGTTCTCCTTCGCACGAGTCATCTCTAGAGTGCTGAAGGGCTACATCAAGGATGGGACAAAGTCTTCTGAAAAGACATGCCCAAGCTGCGGTAATAATGAGATGGTCTATCAGGAAGGATGTCTTTCGTGCAAGAACTGCTCATATTCAAAGTGTGGATAATTTCCTATAAACACCAAACATGTGCGTATAGTTCAATATGAATATCATCACGTGTCTTTCGCCGCTCATCAAAGAAATTGAGCTTAGATCAACACCTGTCATCATTAGAGTAAATAAGTTTGAGGAAGATTCCGCGAAGGAATTTGGATTACAGATGTCAATGGCACAATCTACAGGACAGCCTGTCATTCCTGTCATTATTGACAGTTACGGTGGGCAAGTCTACTCTCTGATGTCGATGATAGGAAATATCAAGTCATCAAGGACACCTGTCGCAACGATCGTAGAGGGAAAAGCGATGAGCTGTGGTGCCATTCTCTTTAGTTTTGGAACGCATGGTTATCGATTCATCGATCCAGACGCGACGATTATGATCCATGATGTCTCTAGCGGCGCTTTTGGCAAGATAGAAGATGTGAAAGCAGACTCAAAAGAGACAGAGAGATTGAATCAAAAAGTCTACAAGATGATGGCAGCAAACTGCGGGAAGGAACCAAATTACTTCTTAGACATCATCCACGAGAAGAGTCATGCCGACTGGTATCTTGATGCAGATGATGCACTACAGCATGGTCTGGCAAATCACAAGAGAGTCCCAGAGCTTAAAATTCACGCAGATGTAAAATTCAAATTTGAGTAGGTAACATGACAAATATCATAGCTGAATACATTTGGATTGATGGATCTTATCCTACATCCAAGCTAAGAAGTAAAACTAAGGTATTTCAAATTGAAGGAAACGTTCTAAGCTTAGAACAGATTCCCCAGTGGACATTTGATGGTTCTTCAACAGGTCAGGCAACAAGCGACAAAAGTGATTGCGTCTTGATACCTGTGACATTTTGTAAAGATCCTGTTAGAGCAGATCATCCCGGTGCTGTTCTGGTGCTCTGTGAAGTCTTTACAGCAGACGGCAAGCCTCATGCAACAAACAAGCGTAGAGCACTTGCGGAGCTTCTTGAGAAGAAAGCAGACAAAAAGCCGCTGTGTGGCATTGAACAAGAGTACACGCTGTTCAAGAGCGGAACACCGTTAGGATGGCCAACAGGTGGTTACCCACCTCAGCAAGGCCCATATTACTGCGGCGTTGGATCTGATGAAGTTTGTGGTCGAGAGCTGGTCGAAGAGCACATGACTGCCTGCTTGACAGCAGGAATACGCATTTGCGGCGTCAATGCTGAAGTAATGCCTGGGCAATGGGAATTCCAGATCGGAACAGCAGATCCGCTGACTGTCTCTGATCATCTGTGGCTTTCGAGATGGCTTCTCTATCGAATTGGAGAGAAACATGGCATCAACGCGAAGCTTGATCCCAAGCCTGTCAAGGAACTCAATGGCGCAGGCGCACACACAAACTGGTCAACTGAAGCGACTCGTCATCCTAACAGCGGTCTATCTGAGATAGACCGAATCTTGTCAATCTTGCGGGGTCGACATGAATTGCACATTCAAAACTACGGTCACGGAATAGAGCAAAGACTGACTGGGCAGCATGAGACTTGTTCATACAAGGAATTCAGGTGCGGAGTCTCTGATAGGGGTGCGTCTGTAAGAATCCCCTTGCATGTTTCTAAGGCCAATTGCGGATATTTTGAGGATAGACGACCATGTGCAAACGTAGATCCATACGTCGTCACTCGTCTGTTACTTGAGGCATCGTGATAAAGACAGACAGCATCGAGCTTCTTGTCAAGACTATAGTCTGGAGAGTCTTCTCGATGCTGTTTGGAACATGGATCACATATCTTTTCACTGGCGACGCTGTGAAATCGACTGTTATGGTGCTCATCTCAGGTCTTTCACTCACAGCGCTTCAGTGGTTTTTTGAGATAATCTGGGACCAAAACATCAGAGAGAGATTAAGAAGTGCCATTTCAAGACAACAAAGTCGAATTGATCGGTTACTATGGTGGAGACGAAGCTCACGCGCTGTCAGCGTGGACAAGCACGAGCCGGGACTTGACGACCGATAAGAAGAATCGAATCCCTTCTCTGCTAAAAATGCTAGCAGAAAATGGACACGAAACTCCGTTTGAAAAGTCAGCATTGAGTTTTCTTGTAACGACCGATGTGGCTACACACGTCCAACTCGTCAAACATAGGATTTCAGTGTCAATCAACGCCGAGAGCGCTCGTTACAAGGAGCTCAAGGATGACAAGTACTACCTCCCAAAGGACTGGCCGCTCGATGAGCAGGCTCGGTACATCGCTTTCATGGAGGACGCTCTCATGCGCTACCATGATACTCTCGAGCGGCTTGTGGTGGGCGGCATGGATCGCAAGCGCGCTAAGGAATCTGCACGATTCTACCTCCCCTACGGCAATCAGATCACTGCTGATGTGATGTTCAACTGGCGATCGTTCAATCA
>Ga0181349_1000003_pt1 | contig 118202 bp, 98 predicted proteins | sample Su13VDMM110SD_FD_130106 | JGI IMG/M metagenome (GOLD analysis project Ga0181349, IMG submission 130106) | Freshwater viral communities from Lake Michigan, USA - Su13.VD.MM110.S.D | ecosystem: Environmental > Aquatic > Freshwater > Lake | place: USA: Michigan | collected 2013-07-16 | reverse complement strand
ATTAGTATGATCTATAGTTATGGTGATTTTATTTACTGTAAGTATCATGGTAAGATACCTAATAACTATATGCTTACATTAAGAAGGTTCCATATACCGGTTTTAGATGATATCATTTCTCCTTCGACATATGACTATAAGTCTAAGCAGGCTGTAGATGGTAGACAGCCTGACCTAGCCAGAGCTGTAACCTGGATGAGTGAGGTAACCGGCAATAAACTTGAAGATATTATACAATTCAAAACGGAATTGAAATTCAAAGAAGTTGAATCCGAGTTACAGACTTTACAATCACAGGCAAACGGCGTTAGTGGAAGTGGTTTCTTGGGTATAGGTACTACTGGATTTAGCCCAGCATCTATTATTAACAGTGTTGCGAGCGTAGGTTCAGGTACAAGTACAGCAGGTACTTTGCAAAACCCTGGGCCATCAGGTTTCGATCCTGTTAAAACAACACATCCTAACTTTGTTGAAGGTCCATTATATGTTATTAAAAGGGTTATGGTTAAAGACAGTGGCATATTCTGTGCACCTGAATTTAAGGTTAACTTCCATTATAGCTTAAGATCTTACGGAAATATCAACCCTAAAATAGCATTCTTGGATATTTTAGCTAACATGCTTGTTTTAACATATAACTCTGCACCCTTCTGGGGAGGAGGTACAAGATATTATGGCGGTGGTACAAGTGCAGGTAATTTTGGTGAACCACTAGGTGACCATACGTTATTGAACGGTGGTAATCTAGGTGAATACCTTAACAGCCTTGTAAGCGATGCTGCCGGCCTTTTATCAAATGTATTTGGAGATGGAAACGGTAACGTTACATTAGGCAGCGCCCTTGAAGGTGCTGGTAAAGTAGCTTCAGATATGTTAGGTGGTTGGATTTCTAAAAACTTTAATTCGCAACAAGGTGCTCAAGCTGCGCAGGCTTTATTATCGGGCTCACCTACCGGTCAATGGCATCTTACTGTCGGTAATCCATTGAATCCTATAGCGATGATAGGTAATTTAATATGCACTAATGCCGAGTTTAAGTTTGGTGGACCTCTTGGTAAAGATGACTTCCCAACGGAACTTACAGTTGGTGTTACTTTAAAGAGTGGTAGAGATAGAGATAAAGCTGATATTGAAATGATGTTTAATGCTGGACGAGGTAGATTGTATCAAGTACCTGAAGGTATGGAAGACTATACAAATATAAGCGGTAAACAACCTACGGTAATAACGGCTTATTCTAAATTACCTGCACCAAGTGCAAGTAATAATTTCCAAACAACCAGTAGTAGATCTAGTGGTAGCGGCTCACAGTCATCTGCATCAAACAGAGGTCATAATCCGGCTGCTAATAACTCTGGACCTGATACTATATGGGGTGCAACAGGTGAACTTTATAATGAACAGGTTGCAAATATAGGTGCCGGCAGTTGGTTATCAAGTAAATTCCCTAACGTAAGTGCAGAGGTATCTGCTTCTTTAACAAACTTCTCAAACGCAGTTAATTACCAATAATATGAATATCGCCACATTACAAAAACTAGCAAGTATCATTGATAATGAAACAGGTGAAGCAAAAGTAAATATTGCAATACCACCTTTTATGATTTCTCGCAATGTAAGAATGATTAAGATGCATTATGTTAATCAGTCACAGCAAATGAGACCTGATCTTATTTCTTTCATGTACTATGGCACAGCTCAATTTATTGATATAATATTGAAAGCAAATGGTATTTCAAATCCATTTTGTATTAAAGAAGGTATGTTCTTAATGATACCTGAAAGAAGTTCTACTCTTTCACAGTATAAACCTATTAAGAAAAACCTTAAACCTAGAACTAACTTTGATAAAGTTAAAAGGCTTACACCTGTTGATAAAAAGAGGCTTGAGTTTCTTGCAGGTAAATCTAGTACAAAAAATAACGGATCTTCTGAAAACTTACCACCTAACATGCTTAAGACGGGTCAGAAGGCAAAAGATGTTAAAACCACTTCTATACTTTTAGGTGCACATCTTGGAGTTAATAAGCCAGAAACATTTAGAAACATATAAATATGCCTACTTTAGCTAATAACATTTTAACTGTTACTGAGCCTACCATTCAACTTGAAAGTTTTGATATCATTAACGCTGAAACAGGTGAGAACTTTGAAAAGAACAATGACAGGGTAAGTAAAGCGGCAGGTGACCAATTTCCTGCCATAAGAATCAATAGATTCGACTTTAACCCCAGCGACATTCTTAGCTTTGACCTAAATTTTGATGCTATCATTCCATATATGAGTGCAGTAGTAGCTGACGGAAAGGGAGTGTTTACCAAGGGTCAATACCCTAAAGACGGTGATATCATGATGCTTTATATTAGAAGCAAGGATGAAAGTGTTTATAAACCAATAAGAATGGATTTTGATATAACAGAATGCTCTGTTAGTGGTCCAAGTACAGCTGAAGCATATAGCCAAGGCGCAGAAAACGAAGATCCTATAACTATCTCATTGAAAGGAGTTTTAAGAATACCTGGTTTATACGCTGAAGTTTGTAAGTCATATCCTGAAGACACTTCATATAATTACTACATAGATTTTGCAGAAGAGCTTCAACTTGGCTTTGCTTCCAATGAGGACGGTACAGATGATACAATGAAAAGACTGTGCTCATTTGATACCAGATTCAAACTATTAAGTGATACGATTGACTGTACTTATAAAGACGATGACAGCTTCTTTATAGCGTATATAGACCCTTATTATTATCTAACTTTAGTTAATGTAAATAAACAACTTACATTTGATGAAAGCTTAGAAGATACGCTTGCTAGTTTTATACAAGATCCTAGTGTCTCGAAGCAAATTGACGATGATACAGAAGCGCAGCAGGCTGTGGTTAAACTATTTCTTACTAATCTTACTTCTAGAAGAGGCTCAAATCTTTATATTAGTAAGTACAGTGTTATAAATAATGCAGCTAACGTAGTATTAAACGATGGATATAGAAGAATCATACAATATTATGATGATGTCGATAAAGAGTATAGAACGTTTACAGTCGAGCCTTTAACTACAACTAACCTGCCACAGGATCAGGCTCCGCTAAAGGGTAAATTAACTCCTGCTGGTGAAAAAATGTATACTGAACAACAGAAATATAAATATGTTGGAAAACAGGGTAAAAATGTACATACTAACTACTATTATGCACAAATGTTAAACTATAAGAATAACATAGAGCTTGAAAAGATGTATCTTGAAGTAGAACTGGAAACAACAAATCCAGCCCTTTATCGCTATCAGTTAATACCAGTTATTATGTATGAGCAAAGTCCACAGGGTTCTAATGTACAGCAACAGAAAGAGGAGCTTGCAGTAGATAGAGGAGAAGAAATGAAAGACAAGAAAGGAGTAGAAGGTGATAGCGCAGGTGGTTCAAGTTCTGCTCAAAATTCAAAAGTCGATGAAAAATTAACAGGCATATATACTATAGGTAGATTGTTTATACGATATAACGCTGACGAAGGTAGAATGAGACAGGTTATGCATCTATTTAGAAGAGAATGGCCAAATGTACCATAAGAAATGGCAGTAGCAACAAGAACATATGATTTAGCAACCATTGAAAGGTTTAGAAAGGGTTTACAAGCCGATTACGGCAAGTATAATGACCCTACTTATCTAGGGTTTGTACTCTTATTCAATGATTATGATGTAAAACAAAGCCCCTTACTTGTAAGAGACGCTGAACAGGTAGGTAGTGCCTTAAATTATCTAGCTGCAAATAACCAAGGTGCTAGATTTGAGTATCTAAAGATGTTTCAAGAACTTCTATTAGATACCAATTACTGGATGCCATGGTATTGGCAATCAATTGAAGGCATTGATAAAATCTGGGACTATAAAGGTCTTGCAGACCCATATAAGGGTGGTAATGACGCTAGGGTTAAGATAACAACTCTTGAATCTATAGATTTAAGAATAACTGCCCTAATGGACTTATACAGAAAGGCGTGCTTTGATTATGAATTTAGAAGAGAGATCATCCCGAGTAACCTGAGAAAATTCCAGGTAACTGTATTCATACAGGAGATAAGAAGCATACAAGTTGATGTTGGTACAATTGGTAATGCTATAAACATTGTCAATCAAGTAACACAAGCATTTGGACCTCCTGGTGTATCACCTCTGTCTATACCTATAGAAACGCCTGGAATGAAAGCTGCAAGAGAAACAGCACAGGTAGTAAATGAGTTTGGAGCAAACATGATGTTTACTTTAGCAAAGTGTGAATTTGACTCTGACAAGTCATTTGGTAACTTTGCTGCAGTTACAAATGTTGCACCTGAACCAGCATCTCAAGTTATAGAAATTATGTATGAAGACATAGATGAAAGTTACTTAAACCCAACTATATTAAATCTTCCACCCGGCTTTACACCTGCAGGTATGAACTATTCGTTCCTCGGTGATTTACCTGCACCTGCTACAGGCGACGGTGTAGGAATGCTAGAAAAGTTAAAGCAGCTTAAGGATGATCCTGACTTTGCTAAAGACGCAATGCAGGCTGCTGCTAAAAATGCAGGTGCCGCATTGGCTACTGCAGCATTAGGTGCAGCAGATCAGTTAGCAGGAAGAGCAGTAAATGCAATTGCTGGTAGATTTAATAGATTGTTACTAGGTAATGTATATGGCTTTTCACCATCTAACGTATTAACATCACTGCAGCAAGGTTCTCTTTTATCCCTGGGCCAACAGGGTCAAGTCATAGCACAGAACAGGGAAAATAATAGAAACGCAGATAGGCCACAAGGTGATTTAGGTAACATTCACAACCAATAACATGCCATTAACTAATTTATTTCAAGACGATTTATCAACATCGAACTGGTTAGGTAAAGTAGTAGATAATCAGGATCCTGACTTTGATGGTAAAATTAAAGTTAGAGTTTTCGGTAAGTTTGATGATATACTGGATGAAGATTTACCTTGGGCTAGACCACTAAATAGAACAACGGGCGGCTCAGCATCAGGTTCTGGATTCCATTCTGTACCTAAAGTCGATTCAGTAGTAGGTATAAGCTTTGATAACGGTGATTTATATGAGCCTGAGTATTTTTATAGTCAGCATGTATCAGATGAGCTTAAGGCTGAAATTGAAGGTTCATATAACAATGCACATTCTTTAATATATGATACTGAAGCTTCACCAGGTCCTATCAAGATTTTCTTTACAGAAGAGGTTGGATTGATGTTAGAGTATAACGGAAGTCAGGTTAATATAAGACCTGACAATACAGTATTCATCCAGCACTCTGGTGGTAAAATTATACATGTACAGTCAGATAGTATAAGTATAGGTAAAGAAAACGAATCTGACGAGCCTGCAGTACTCGGTGATAAGAATGTTGATGCATTAAATGCTTTAGCTGATCAGATCAATAATCTAGCAATAGCAATGCAGGCATATGCCACTGCACAGGCTTCGGTCTGTGGAGCTATATTCCCGTTAGCACCACTGTCTGCAGCATTAACAGCACTAGGAACGGCAGCACAGCCTGTTATTACACAAATTGCTGCACCGATTAAAGCAACTACAATACCAAAAACAAGAAGCAGTTCCGTTACGATAGACGGCCCATCTCTATTATAAAACTAAACCATTATGCCATTAGTACCTCTTACATTTTATACAACGCTTTATGACGCTATTGCAAAATCTGCAGCCGAAGCTATGGTTCTCTATAACAGATCATTAGACCCTAAGGATAATGTTGTAGTCCAAGTAGATACACCGTTTGGTATAGAAGTACCAATCAATCTTAATACAGCTAAGGGTAATAGGACCGTTGATCTCGAAAAGGCTTCAGAAGTATTCGGTAAAGCCCTAGCAGTTAAGCTTGCACCTGTTCTGGTTAGTAACATAGACAGATACATTAAGTCTGCTACAATTACTATACCACCCGGTCAAGTCGTTGCGGCGGCAGGAGCATCAGGTCCTGTTACAGGAGCAACTACTGTTGTTTCACCTCCTGCTATCATTGTATAAGCAGCCGATATATACTATGATAGTATAATAGTATATTTGTATAACCCTTTAAAAACTAATTTATGTCAGGTTTCCAAACCGAAGAAAGTTTCTGGTTAGAAATAGAATCAGAACAGGCTAAATTTAAAAGAAAGCCTAATAGAAAAATTAAAACAAGCGCCGGCGACAAAGTCTTTTATTACGGCGCTGATGCACAAGAACTTTATGATCTTTATGACAAGAGGTCTAGCAGCTACAGAGAACCTTTTAAAGGTCAATTAGTAGAAGCTGAACTTATTGATATCATTGGCGGCGATGCTATATTTGATATAGGCTACCGTGAACATGCATACATGGACCTTAAAAAGGAATCTTCTGAGTTTAAAGATTTGTTTAAAGTAGGTACAGTCCTTTCCGTTAAGATCGGTGAGAATAAAACAAAAGATTTCATATCTGCTTCATTTACTGACAGTGTGAATGAAATGAAAACCAAAGAGCTTATTGATGCTATTGATAAGAATGTTGCTTATATGGCTAAAGTCGAAGAATTGATTTCAGCCGGTTACATTGTGGATATCGATGGTATTAAAGCATTCATGCCTGGATCTTTAGCAGGCCTAAATAAATTACATGACTTTACTGTTCTTCTTGGAAAAGAAATGCCGGTAGTGATTGTTAATTATTCTAAAGAAAAAGGCACTGTAGTTGTTTCACATAGACAATATCTACATTCACTCATCCCTTCTGCAATCGAGAAGATAAAGGAGAATCCTGCACAAGTGCATACAGGTTTTGTTACAGGTACTACGAAGTATGGTGTATTCTGCGAGTTCAGCGATTGCTTAACAGGAATGATACACTTAAGTGATCTTACCGAAGACTTGAAAACAAGACATGAAGCTGGTAAAATTAAAGCAGGTGACGCTCTTGAATTTTATATCAAAGAAATTATCACTAATTTCAAAATCATACTTACGCAATCTTATAAAGAAAGCCCATGGGAAAAAGCCGAAGAGGTTTATAAACCGTCGAGCGTTGTTGTTGGTAAAATTACCAGCATCAAAGAATATGGCGCATTTGTAGAACTATCACCAGGTATTTCAGGACTTGTGCATGTAAGCGAGCTTAAAGGTAAGTTCAAAGAAGGTGATGCAATAGGAGTCAGAATCAATAAATTTGATAAGGTAAATAAGAAAGTTTATCTAGGTTTAGCAACAGACCATACGAAATAAGTTAAGGGGCATCAAGCCCCTTTCTTTTTATCTTAAATATATACTCAAAATACTGGCTATACTATGTTGTTAAATGAGCAGACACTTAATGTCTTAATGAACTCTAAGATTGGTTATGAATTTGAATTTTATTCAAATCATAAAACTGAAGAGACTGCTGACATGCTTGCAAAATATCTTGGAAAAAAGATAAGTGTTTTTGACGAATCGCATAGTGATTTCAAGGTAACACCTGACCATTATAAACTAGAAAAAGACTATTCAGGTGGTAAAAAGCTTATTGAGTTAGTAACAGCATCACTGCCATATCAGGAAGCCAGAATTACTTTGATTAAGGTACTTAAGTGGATAAAAGAAAATGGCTACACTACAAATAGATGCGGTATTCATATAAACATATCTTTTAATGATGAAAAGATGGGTTCTAGTTTCTTGGTTAGATTAAATAGACTTAAGTTTATATTAGACTTTAATGAAGATAAAATCTTTAAAGACTACCCTGATAGAAAAGATTCAGTTTACGCTAAGTCTATTAAATTTGTAGTTCCGGTTGATAAACTTAGCTATGACACGGCTAAAAATGTTAATGAAGCCGACTTTATCTTTCCTACTGAAAAGTATTATGGTGTAAACTTCTTAAAGCTTGAAAAGAACTATCTTGAATTTAGATATCTCGGTGGAGACGGTTATGAAAAGAAAACTGAAAAGCTTTTAGCTACACAGGATATGTTTATTGAGTCTCTTTATAAAGCTGCAGCAAATCCAGCATTTTCTATAGATGATAAGAAAAAGCTAAGCAAGATACTTGAAAAGCATCAGAATGCACTTGAAGCTTATAGATCATTTGAAAAGCTTAAAGATAATTTTCCAAACATTGGTTTACTAGTAAACTTAGACACAGATGATAGAAATATCAAATCTTTCTGGTCAAAAATAAGAGACCGGATATTTGATATACTTACTGAAGGTGGTATGACAGATGGCATAATTAACTATGACTCTAATACCGGTAAGATACAAATTAAAGATGCTGACCTTAGTAAGTCCTTCAAATTAGAAGAAGTTGATATAGTTAATTGCGATAAGGTTCGAGGAATCTTAAATAAATGTGACGTCTTTGGTTCTGAACTTATTGGAACTGAAATCTATGAATGTAATTTATTTGACGCATGTGAAGCAACTAATTGTAAAGTTAAAGATTCATATGTTAATAGAACTTCTACACTTATTGACTCGTATTTCTGTGGTAATAATGGTGTAATGAACGGAACAATGGTAAATGGTATATTCAGAGAAGGTAAGATTACAGATCTTTCTAAATTTGATGGTACTGAAATTGTTAAATATGAGAAAATAATTCCAGGTTTAAATGCCAAGTATTAATGACGAATTAGCAGCAAGTGCCGGTAGATGCTTAGATCAACTTGTCAGTAATGTCAATTCTGAATTGACTAGCGCTTGTATGATACCTATAACCATACCTAAAAAAGAAATGGTTCGTATCATAACTGAAGCTAAAAAATGGTTCTATAAGAACTATGAAGATTCAGTACAGGAAAGTTATTACGTAGTACCGCGTTCAAGCTTTAACAGTGATCTGTTTAAAGCAAAAAGAGAAATACCTCTACCTGGTCCAAGACCAGATGGAGCAGGCTCTATTATAAGTGTAAATGAGCTAACACAAGCTGGTGAATTTCTTCTCGGTTCAGGTAATAATGGCTTTAGCTTAGACGCAGACTTTACTCTTGATAAATTCATATTTGCAAATGCTTATGCTATGGGTGGAGGTACAACAGTACTTGGTGAAAACTTAATGTATTATGTAGCCAATGAAAATCTTTTCGACATGGCTAGACAAGTTCTTCAACCTAAAGTTTCATATAATTATAACAGATTAAATAGAACATTAAAGATACAAGGTGAAACACCTAAACGTAACTGTGTCTTAAATGTCTATGAATCTATATCAGACTGTGCTTTATATTCAGATGAGATTTTCCACAGATACATCGTGGCAAAATGTAAAACTCAACTGGGCACAATGTTGATGACTTTTAGTTATCAGATGCCGGGTAACGTTACTCTTAATGCTGACATGATCAGAGATGCAGGTCAAGAAGAACTTGATGCATTGAAAGAAGAGATTAAAGGAGACGAAGGCGTAGATTATTTCCTAACAAGTTAAAACATGGCAGATATTTATACAAAGATAGAGGGTGACCCAGGGTTCGAAAGAAACAAAATCGAAACAACAGAAGAACTGGATTACTTACTTACTCAGATAGAGGTTATTTTGTTTACCAGATCAGGTGATGTGCTGGGTGATCCTGGCTTAGGTGCAGATCTGGATAGTTTGATATTTAGCACAAATCTTTCAGCATCCTCTATAGAGGCGGTTGTTATGAATCAGATAAACAACTACAGCCGATTACTGGCAAATAAATATCTAGTAGATGCTAGATGTAATTTCTATAAACAGACAGACAGAGACGTCGGTGTTTTAGATATAACAATAAATGGCTCTGTAGCTGTAGGTTTAGTATTTGCATAAATAAAATTTAAGAATGGCAACTATAAAAAATAATTTTAAGTTTCTAAATAAGACTAGAGTTTTAGGTCAACAAATATATGATGACTCTATAACTTATCTTACTTCAGCATACCAAAACTCTTTAAAAGTTTTTACTAATGCTTCACCATTTGGTCAGTTACTTAGGGTTATGAGTGAGATCGGTGAACTTATCATGTACTACATCACCGATGCTACGACTGAAAACAATATACTTACTGCTAACAGCCTAGAGTCAATTTATGGTTTAGCTGCACTTACAGGTCATAATCCTACAAGGCCAATAAGTGCAATGGGTGAAGTTAGATTTAAGTTTAGGCCTGGTAAACAATCTGAATTTCCAGGTCCTTATATTTTGGTAGCAAATAAAACAATTCTTAAGTGCAAGTCAAATGGTATTAAGTATACTATGACTTTCACCGGTGATTATATCAGAGCTGAGAAAAACAACGTTGATTTTACATACTGCGCTATTGTACAGGGTACATTTGAGTCGCAGAGAGTTATAGGAACAGGCCTTTCAATGCAATCTTTCAACATCAATACACCAGGCTTTGTAGATAACAATAATGTAAAAGTTTATGTTAACAGTGAACTCTGGGAAATATATGACTCTTTGTATGATATGAATACAAATACAAAGGGTGTTATTGTTAGAACAGGTCTAGCAGGTGGTTTAGATATATTCTTCGGTAATGGATTTTTTGGCGTCGCTCCACCGCAAGGTGCATTTATCGATGTTGATTATTTAGCAACGGCAGGTAGCGGCGGTAACATTAGTTCCAGTTCTGAACCTGTTTCATTTACATTTGAAGACCAGGGACGAGATGTTAACGGTGAAGAGGTTGATCTTAATGACTTTCTACTTATTGAAACTTCAAAGAATCCTACGTTGGGTTCTGATGAAGAAAGCCCGTTCTTTACAAAACTTATAGCGCCTCTTGCAAGCAAATCATTCGTACTGGCAAATCCAGAAAACTATGAGTACTTCTTAACTAAGTTTAATTACTTCTCTTATATAGATGCATTTAATGAGACAGATGACGATTATCTAGACGATGATAATATCATTTACCTGTATTTGATACCGGATATATCAAGAAAGGTTACAACTGACAGTGATTATTTCACAGTCGATCTAGATGAATTTAAGCTGACGGTTGATGAGAAGAAAATGATAGTAGCCGTAATCAATGAAAGTGGTAGACAAATGACAAGTACTGAACTTCAATTTGTAGATCCTGAAATTAAAAGATATGCAATCAACATTGTTTTAAGAACAGTTGAAGGTTATGACCTAGGTGTTATACAAAATGAAATAAGAACTAAGCTTAATGATTACTTTATAAATGTTAAGCGTAGGGATAAAGTACCGAAGAGTGATCTTATTGCTATAATTGAGGCTATAAAAGGTGTGGATTCTGTTAGTGTATTTTTCGTATCTGAGCAAAATGAAACAGCTATCAGAAATGGATATTACATTAAGAAGACTTATAAAGTTTCACCTACTATACCTTACCTCCAAAGAGGTGAAGGTAATAAAAAGAGATATGTGTTCTTTAATAAAGAATTGATTGAAACAAAGATACCTATTGCAACAGGCGAAGATCCTAATCTGGGTCTAGATGAATTTGGTGATATTACTATAGGTCTAAGAGATCTTGCGGTAATCAGAGGTGGTTGGATTGACAGAGATGGTGTTTACTATGAACCAACTCCTGTTGAAGGTAGAGCATCATCATTGAGCATCTACTTTAAAGGAACAGTTCCTGATAGTATAAACATAGGTAAACTTGAAGCAGCTAAAAAAGATATTAAGATTTAATTATGGCTTGGAATGATTCAGCAATAGAAGGTAGATATGGCTACAAAAAGACCAGTCTTTATTCACTAGCAAGGACTGCAGGTGAACAAAGGATTAACACTGCTTATGATTATAAAAATACAGTTGTATCAAATAGCGTGTCTAAACATTTATTAAGAGTCCCTATCGTATATTACTTTACAGTTTATGTAAATGATTACTTTGTTAACCTAATAAATACTACAAAGATAGTTAGAATTTTCAGAGTATTTAGCGTAAATAAAGATTATCAATACATTAACTAATGCCAGTAATAACTACCGATTTCAAATACTTAGGTTTTTTTGACAAGAACGGAACAGACCTTAATTTCAATTATGATGAGGTTCTCGGTGTATGGGTGGGTAGTGTTAACATACCTGAAGTCTCAACTAGTTTATATGAAACTGCGACGGTTGTTATATTAGAAGAATTTTTAACAACAGGTGGTATTACTAAATGGGGTGTACCTCACTACAGTGATCCTAACGCAACTTTTCAGGCAACAGGTTCATATGATGGTTCAACATGGAGAGCATACTGGGAAGATGAGACAGATGAGAATGATAAGTTTATTCTTTTCACATTTAATTTATCACAAAGTAAGCCAAAGCTTAATGTTGTAGACACGGCTATTGTAGATGTTGATATAGATCCTAACCAATCTTATACAAGTTATGGTCAGATAATTACCAATGACATTACCAGTCAAGGTATACAATTTAATATAGGTATAGTCTCTGAAGTTGAAGGTGTATTTGAAAGATATCTTATAATAGAAGAAGATGGTACTGATAAGATGATTGCTAGAATCAAATTCTACGGCGAGGTTGTTGGTGAAGATGAGCGTCTTACTGTACTTATCCAGAACCTTGGTTATAGTATCTTTGAAGAAGATTCACCTATTTTCAGAAGCGCTGATATCAATGAAACATTGCCAGACTTTATTCTCTTGAATGAGAAGAGAAAGGAAATGTTGTTAGAAGGTAAAAACATTCAACCATTTATAGGTTCATATAAAGGTGTTATCAATGCTATAAAGTTCTTTGGTTATAATAACGTTAAGCTAAGGGAGTACTGGCTTAATATCGATAGTACTTCACCCAACTATGGTAAGTATAAGACGACAACTGTAATAGACGTATTTGATGAAACAGTCAATGTAAATGATCCCAGTACATATGTACCTAATAAGATTTATAAGAAGACTGCCCTGTTCTCACTTGTGTACAGGATTAACCAGGTTACAAATGAGCTGGATCAATATGATATACCCGTCGTAACTGAAACTGACGACTTCACTCTTGAAGAGGCTCTGATTAAATTATATGGCCTTAAAGAAATTTTAAGAAAAAGGTTCTTACCTTCAAGTTCTAGAATTATAGACATAATAGGTGAAGCTGATTATTTCGGTAAAACCGTAACTTCAGCATGGAATGACCAACAGAGAATTGACTATTTGAATATAGGAATTGATACTGTATTTGAAGTTACACCTCGTTTTGGTTACATCCAAGACTTAAGACCTCTTAACTCTTTATTTGATCCTGAATATACACCATTCTTTTTAGATAGATTTGTAACACTACAGGATCTAGATACAAAGGTATTAGGTGATATAGGACCTGTGCTTCTGGCTTATTTCCAGGACTATGGACCTAATCTTAATACTATAGCTGAACTGCCAGATAAGCCTGGTATACCTGTTGGTTTTCCGGTTGTCTTAGAGAATAAAAGCTTTACTAAAACATGGATAGACGCACAGGTACAATGGGATGAACTTTGGGCAAACGGCGTTCTGATAATGGATTTCGTTGCCAGCAATATTGGTTCAGGCGATATCTTTATTGTAAAAGATGTACAGAGCGGTAATCAGATATCATATACCGCATCATTTGGTGATACACCCTCGATTGTCGCTGCAGGTTTGCTTGCAGCATTTAACACGGCTTATAATATAGGTGATGGTAAGCCATGGACTTATTTTGAAGGAACTGTTGTAGATAAAGATAATGACTCTAACTTTGAGACATTCAGGTTAAGACAGGTTATAGCAGGTAACTACGGTATAGAAATTAAACCATTCACCGTAGACAATGGTGCATTTGGTAATAACCCTAAACTGTCACAGTCATATGCATCAGGTAACACGCTTCTCAGCTGGGATACGTTTGGTCAAGGTAATTTCTATGAATTAGAATGGAAAGTATTTAAAGGCAAGACTGATGAATCACCAGCATATGAATTTATAGTAAGAGGTGATATTGCGACATATAACACTATAGCAATAAACCTGCCGTATGTTGGTTTTTATAATGTAGAGCTTAGACTGTTTGATACATTCAACAATTTATCTTCTAAGATTTATAAAGACTATGTTGAAGTTCTATCTAGAGAAGTAGAATATGTAGGTTTCTATAAGTTTAGAGAGCCGGAATATACTTGGAATAGTTTATTAAACATGAAGAGTAAATTCCCACCACCTTTCGCTACGGCAATTGGCCAGTCTCCGGTAGTTTACTATCCGTATTTTATATGGGATGAATATGGTTCTAGCTGGGATTTACCTATAGCACCAAGTTCTACTTATTTCCAGGGTGAAGCAAGTTTATATGAATCACTTGACAGGGCTAATTACATTCTGAATAATAGCAACCCTGACCAGTCTTTATGTTATCACTACACCAATCCTGAAGTAGACGTTTATAAAGATCTGTATACACCTGGTCCTTATTTTTGGAATAATTTAGGTGCAGGAAACTGGGATGAATCTTATCACTTGTGGTGGCAGTCATGTAAAGTAAGCGGTGACACACCTGCTAACTTTAGAATTTATTCTGTAACTCAGAGTAAGTCTATGACTATGCAACAGTCATACCCTTATCCTTATACTAGTACATTCTTATTTACAACTAATAATCTAGCAACAGCTGCTGATGATCTTAATTCAACTATAGACCCTGTATTTAGTAAATTCATTTATAATAAAGTATATGATCTAGACTCAGGTGGTAACCTTGTTCTACAATTTGTACAAGCTGTTGCTAAATATACAGGTATAAATGGAGACTGGGTTGATTTTACATGGCAAGAACCGGATATCGACATAAGATATGAACAGCTTACAGAAGTAAATAATCCAACCTACAATGACACTAGATTCTTATCAGATGGTATAAAACTACCTAAGTTAGCGCATCTAACATTTAGCTATGATATGTCAAAGATACCTGGTAAAGATCTTCCTATATGGCAACTTACGAATCTTGACAGCCCTGACACCGATGATATATACTTTACTGGACGCTGGTTCACTTATCTCTTTAAGAGATCAGGTAGATATGAACTTAGTTTACAGCTTCAAGATACCAACGGTAACAAAAACAAGAAGACTAAAAACGTACTAATAATAAAATAAAACCAAAATGGCAATAACAGTAACAAATATCCTAGGTACAGATTCATTAACAGCATCTAGACCTATTCTCAATGATAACTTTAATATACTTAAAGATGAGATCAACGCTATTGAAGCATATATTGATCCTGATGCTGGTACCATTGACGGTTTAGTTTCTTTACAAGCCGGTGAACTTAGAGTAGGTCCAGTATCTTCATACTTTATGGAGATCTCTTCATCTGTATTTAATATCAATACTGATGTAACATTTACATCATCAACTGCGGTGATGACAATTAATGGCATTGTTTCACATGACAGCTTTGCTGTACTTGATTCTAATATCACAGGTGCTTCAGTTACAGTTGATCCTACAACTGGTAGCAGAAACTATTCTATTAAAAACACAACTACAGGCGGCTATATTATCGCTGTAGACGATGGATATTTTGGCCAAGAAGTTACCTTCTTTTGTGAACAGGCTGCAGGTTCTATAGACATAGCGGCTTCAGGTACTAGCCAATTCGTATTCGGTGCAGGTAGTGGTTATATTAACCAAACTGTAACCTTATTTGAAGTTGGCTCAAACATCACTCTTAGATTCATGGTTGATTCTTCAGGTAATGGATCTTGGTACGCAGTGGCTTATCATAATGTAACATTCTCTTAATAGATGGCAACTCCTTTAATAAGAACACCACAGGTCAGCGGCGGAGTATTTTATGCTTTCGCATCTTCTGCTAAAGATTTATCTAAAACGTTTAATAATGATCAGTTAAAGTTTCAATTTTCGAAATATGCTTTACTGAATATACCTAATATTGAGGTACCTTTACATAAGGAAAATTATATCCAGTTTAGAACCATTGATGGTGCTATATTCAATGGATTAAATTCAGATAACAACGTTAACTTAGCCGAGTCATTCCAGAACTATGCTTTAAATATTGAAGCACTTCTGATGGCAGATAATGATTATGATACATCTTTAAAGAGATCAGTATCAGAAAGGGTGTTTTTCAAATGGTTGAAAGAACTGGGTGCTATAAGATTTAAAGACGCCTCAGTAACCGAAAAGAGCCTTAACGCTGGCACTTTATTCACTGAGGAGAAAATAGCTACATCTGGTACTAGAAGATATAGCAGAGTTGTAGAATACATTGGTGATATAGATGTAACAAACAACGTTGATAAAGGCGGACAAGCATATACTGAAATTTATTTCAATGTACCGACAAGAGTAGGTAATACACCCGTTGTATTATTTGAGCCGGTTTCAGATACTAACTATTTGCCTGATATGATTATATCACCAGGTAATAGTGAATTTATTTATGGTAGAAATTCATCAACTCTACAACCTGACGGCCTAAGCATTAGTGCTTTTTATGATGAGGATGTTGCTATAACGTATACAGACCCATTGGCTAAATGGTGGAACGTATCCAATCCTGATAGCTATTTCACGGATCCATTTACGTTTGAGGATTCTACCAGTGTAGAAATTACTAAATACCCAGGTGATTACCCAGGTGCAGATACATTTACACCGATCACATATCTCAGAAACAGATTAGATGGTATATCAATCGACTGGAATGCAGATGACTATTATGACATTGCTGTAGATCCAGAGATAAGCACAATACAGGAATACAACTCTAGCTACAAGGCTAAAAACTTTAGCTTTAACGCTATTCTTGTTTATTATGATTTGTATGATGTTTCTAATCCAGATGATAGAGCTACAAATTTATATGGTGTTATCTTTATAGATAACGTTACAGATACTGCGTCTACGAGTTACATTCAAAGATTTGAAAAGTTTAAACCTAATTTAGTAACAGGTTTAAACGGTAACTCATATGGTTTAAAGCTTAATTTGAATTTTGATACAAGTGTTGATAACTCAACTATTGAAACTATCATTAATGACTACAGTCAGTTCTCAATGGACTTGTTTATTGATACCAGTGTACAATTACAAGAAGCCACTAGAATTTTATTACAGTCGCAGAATAGTTTAATAGATGTCAACAACAGGGTTAATGAGCTTGAAACAATGATCTTCTCACAAGAAGATGTTAACGAGCTTAAGGGTCGTATGACATCACTTGAAGCACAGGTTAATAATGCTCAACTTGCACTTTCAAACTCTAATTCAATTATAGATCTTATTGCTAGTACAAGTGATACTATAACTCAGATTGTTAATGGTACTATACCTATCAATCTGCAATACAATGTAGATGTTCTAAAGGCTGGAGATGGAATCCAGTTAGATAAGTCTACACCGAATATTGTTAGAGTTATAAATACTGTTCAGCAATATAACATCAATGGTATATTCACTGATGTTAATTTTAATTTCCCGATAAACAGTTCATCTCCACTTAACCTTAATCAGAACGTGATTAAGTCATATATTAAGCTGGAAACTTTTACTAATATGATAAGAGTTAATACTGAGAACTCTGCATTAGCTGATGTTAAGATTTACATTAATGACAGCGCTGTATCATTTAAAGAAGGACAGACAGTAAGATTTTCTTTTGACACAGACTTCAATCTTAACGGTAAAAACGTGATTATATACACTGACAAACTTAATAAGTTTGGTCAAGGATCACTTGGTCTAGCAATAGGTACAATAACATCGGTTGACTTAAGTACTAAGCCGATATTTGAACTTATATGTTTAGATAATATAAATTATACGTTCGCAATAGACATTATAAAGTAACATGAGTAATACTAAAAATTCATTATCGACATTGATGTCTCAGTTTATAAGACTGAACAGAAATGCACTTGAGGTTTTCCAAAGATTAAACGAGGCTATTACTACGAATAGAGAATCCGTAACTGTAGAATTGTTTGACGATAATGATACGCTTAAAAGTATACAGGTACCTAGTTTCGGTCACTTATTAAAAAGAATAACTGATGCTGAAAACAACATCAAGAACTTAACGGGTGTAGGTAATACTGACGTGAATGTTAGACTATCTGATGGTAGCTACAGAAAAATTATTGCATCGAAGCTTAAGCTGCCTGCATCAAACGTTACTTCTATTGCGGCACCTACGACCTTTAATATAAAAAGCAACTACTTCTTTGAGTCTTTTATAGACCCTTTGATGTATGTTAGCCTAGACCTTTCAGGTCAGATACCAATTGATACTGAAAACATACTTGTTAGAAGATATCTGTTGCAGATTGACAACGAAGAAAAGAGAAGATATTTTAATAAGAACTTAAAGGGAAGATCTGATATTAGCTTCACGCAGCTTATCAGTGATCTTCTTTCACAAAGCATTTCATTCGTCCTTGATGAAGAAATTCTAGATACACCACCTAGAACAATTAACTATATTGGTAAATTTGACGTTATTAAGATATCAGATGTTACCAGACAGGTTCTTTCTAATGGTGTAACAACAGATATAAGACGTAAGACTTATAAGCTAAACAAACTTACATACACGGATGTACTATCAGGCAGCTCAGATACTTTAAGTTTAAAGATTGGTGATGAGTTAATGGTAAACAATACCAATAAGAACACCAGATATAAAGTGTCAGAAATTGACGGTAGTAGCAATACAATTGTTTTAGAGATTATAGAAGGTTATGATGCTGTAACTATTGGATCTAATGTTCTTTCTATTTATAAAGGACTGGAAAACAATATCAGCATAGATATACCAGTAGGTTTTGATGAGTACCTGGTTGTGTTTATCAAATCAATTGACTCATCTTCTAAATTACCATCTGAACTTTGGTCACCCGGCACAGCATTCTTAACCAATGAACTTTCAACTGTTTTAGATAATGGTCAGTCTCTTTCTTTAGATACTTTCTATAGAAATCAAGCTGTAGACTTTGGACAGATGATGTTATCTTATTCTAAAGATAAGATGGTGCCATCTGCCTATGGTATTAAACCTGATTCACCTTCAATTGCAACAGGTGATTTTAAAGTGGTTCAAATCAATAATCACATCACTGATAACCCAGTTATCGATGATATAAAGAGACTTGCAGACGATAGAAATAGATTAGCTTCTGAGATAAAAGAAAAGGATTCTGCCATTTCAGTTAAGAGAACTACTATCAATACTAAGCAATACAGCAGTGATGTTGAAAGAGAGAAAGATCTTAATGAGCTTCAATCACTTGTAGATCAAAGATCTTCTACTGCTCAACTGTTTGGATCAACTGTACAGGATATTCAGGCAAAATCTACATCACAGGATCTATTAAACGCTCAACCTAAATATAGAGTAAGAGGTTTCTGGCAAATACCAGATCCTAAGTTTTCTAAATTCACAGGTAACCAAGAGGTAGTACAATTTATAGTAGAATATAGATATGTTGACGCAGCGGGTACTGCTAATAATATAGAGCAGTTAGCATTCGTTGATAAAGATGGTGCTGAAAGAAGAGGTGCTTTTACTAACTGGGTGGTATCACCTACAGTGGTAAGAAAAAGGGTAATAGATGAAGTTACAGGTCAGTATTCATGGGCTATTGAAAACGTAGAGAATGCAGATACTATAAATATCAATCAGTTAGATATTCCAATTCAACAAGGTGAAGCAGTTCAGATTAGAATTAAGTCCTTGTCTGAAGCAGGCTATCCTTCTAATCCATTGGAATCAGATTACAGTGAAGCTGTAACGGTTGATTTCCCACAGGATTTAATACAACCTGATACGACATCAGATATTGTTAAGCAGAATGAGCAAGAACTTGCCAGAGTACGATTAAATGAAGATTTACAAGCTAAGGGTATTGATACACACTTATCTTCGTCTTTCAGTGCAAATGGTAATTACTTTGCTCATGCTAGTACAGCTATAGCATCAGGTTTCCTTTCAGCAGAGCAAACACCTATTACTTTATTTGATGCACTTGTTGGTCTTCAAAATAGAATAGATGTACTAGAACAATTTATACAGAGATCAAGAGGAGAACTTTCAGTATCTGTTCTTGATAATAATGGCGTTGCAACACCTATACAAAAAGATACTCTGACTACTTTATTTGCAGGTTACTATCAAAAAGACGTACAGAACCTGAATATAAGAAAAGGTGCTATTGTATCTAAAAACTATTTTGTTAGATTAAGTAACATTAAAGCTACATCACTTGAGCTTATTGCAAGAATATCAGGCGATAGAACAAGAAGAGCGTATCAGTCAGGTAATAAATTTGGATTTACAACTATTGATCCGTTTGTTATAAATGACACTTATTACACAACACGCGGTAAATACGATTTTGTGCCTATTGGTTTCTCACAGCCAGTGTCACCTACAACATTACCTATAGTTGGTTATACTATAGATGATATGGTTAAAAACCCAACTTCTTCTAGACAGTCAAGTCAATCAAGAGGTCAATATGTCTATTGCAGATATAGAAACATAGGTAATACTGAAGACTTTTATATAGATTATGATATAGATAATCCCTTGTTAACCCCGGTTTTACCTACTGTTGATAATTATGAGTACACTATAAGTAATACAGGATATACATTACTTGGTACAACTGCAACGGAATTTATATGGAATGGATCGTATTCTGGTACTATTCCTAGTACAACATCTACAACAATACCGAATGTCGCTACTGACTATAATTCAGGAACAACTATACTAGTCCACGTAGACCATCCTCTTTGTACTGTAAATAATTTAGCTATTTCTGTAATGCAAGATAGCGTCAGAATGGCTAAAACATCTATTCTCATATCTTCTGTTACTGAAGGTAAGAGGCAGATAGGCTTCTATTATGATAACGTATCAGGATTTGGAAATAGCATTAAGTCTGCATTTGAAAATAATGACCAGTTTCTTTTAGGTAGAGCAAGCTGCGGTAGTTATATGTTCTTATTACCGAGAGATGAAGACACTTTACTAGTAAGTGGCGATGATGCACTTTCAACTAAAGCAATAATAGTCGGTGAAGCAAACTCTATTTCAATACCTCTTGTATTCCAGTATAGAATGACAGACTATTACGGAGTAGGTATAAAAGGTTTTGGTGCAGTAGGTGGTGATTACACTGGAGTTACAACGGATGTTGTTTTTGCAAAGCAAATGGGATTTGATCTATTTGATATAGACGGTGAAAGATTCTCATTTGACCTCGAGATATTTGCTAAATATGCTGTAGACAATTTAAGTATAAATAACATACCTTCGATATCGATCTCTAACGCTATAAAAGATCTAACAAAGAATATACCTGGTACACAACCAAATATAAACTTAGCTACTAAGAATCCGATAACAGGGAATAAATAAGTTCAAAGTATAAATGAGTATTAAGATTTTACAAGATGCTTCATTCGGAATACTTAGAACTAACCCTAAAATAACCGGTAATGTTAAGGTTGTTGTAGATAGTTCTAATAATACGTTTATCGAAAGTATCGATGCAAACGATGAGTTGTCCAAGTCAAAGTACAAGGCCGTAAAAACGTCTGCGTCATCTTCATATCAGTTTGATGTAGCTAGGGTTTTTAGCAATGTGCCTTCTGATATATTCTATGATGTTAAAAGGCCAAGTTCAGATTATAGTGTATTAGATAACTATGGTGCCCAGTTTGATCTGGACTATTGCTATGGTTCTTTCTCTGTAAACTCAGATTCATATAAAGAAGAATTTGGTGTATTTGCACCTATTTGGATAGAGAATAATATACCTGACTATTTCATAATTTTCAGAGTTGACGGTCCTGTTACTGTTAACAATAAGGATGCTACTACTGAAAATGAAAATGCTCCAGCTGTTGACAATCCAGCAAATATAAAGGATCTGTTTCTCTCAAAGGCTAAGATAATAAAAACTTTCAACCTTACTAATTCTACAAACATAGGTAGATATTTAAGAAATTATAAAACGTCTGAAGGCTTTCCTGTTTCTGCAATTAACTTTAGCACAAGATCCGATCAGGGTACTTATTTTAATGGTATCAGTATAGATAAGCCAGGTGGTTTTACAGGAAAGGCTGAAAATGTATATGACACTTTATTTGTTACTGACAGAACTATCTTAGAAAACGATTACTTTATTACAGGCGGATTTGAAAGAAATAGACTGACTGCAGCTAACATAATCAATCTTGAATTTTTATTTGATGATCCTGAAGCAGATTCATTTGAAATAAACAGATACTTTGGTTTATATGTAAATGAAGAACGTGAAGGTACATTTAGACTTGACGGTAATAAATTTTATCTAAGATCACAGGGCGATAAGCAGACAAAGCCAAATACAGACACCTTATTCGGAGCTAATAATGAGAATGATTACACGATAACTAACGTTAATGGTGTAAAACTTTATGTGGATAATAATTTTACTACTACAACTTATGATATACCGGTTGGCTCTAATCTGACAGCTAATAGTTTTATACCTAGTTTTTCTGATGTAAGTACCTTGAATAGTATTTTCTATGTAAAAGATAAGAATGGTAATTTCTATAACCTGAATTATGCTAAAGACTGGCTATCGGACGAGGTAAGATTACAGAATACTTCAATACAGCTTTCAGATTTTACAGGTTTTGAAGAGACTATATTAACTACATATGGTAAAGTTCCAAACAAAGCAAGTAAAGCTTCTTCGTATATAGAAGTTCTTACTCAATTTCAAGATGGTGATAGTTATGTAGTTGCTTTACCTAAAAAGCAAGCGTATGAAATAAGAGCTATCAGTCCAGTAGGTGGTGATACTTTAACTATTACAGATGAGTCTGGAACATTTTCTCTATTGATATCTGTAATAAGTTCAGACCCTGAAGATGTTCTTAATGAAATAGAATATGAAATAGAAGTTTCAGGTTTACCTATTTTTGAAAGATATTCTGCGACGGTTAAGAATGGTGTTTTATTATTATCAGAAAAGCAGCTTTCCTGTATAGATGATAATTTTGAATTACTTATAACTGGTACAAGTGATATTACAATAACAAAGACTACATCGTCCGATTTATTTCCAAACACGATAGTAGCTGATTCGAGTGTTACTACACCGGGTGAAGCAGACGGATTATCGTTTTGCCCCTTTGGTACTACAAGTGAAATTGCTCAGGCAATGGCCATAGCAATCAGTAACATGGAAGATGTTTTGTATGAAGCAACATCTATCGATAATAAGGTAATTATAATTGCTAAAGTAGCAGGTCCTAGGTTTAATAGTTTAGTTGTAGGTAGAAACTCCTTCATGGCTGCTAACCAGGTTCAGTTGATTACAACTTCACCTGCATTTACGCACCCTGATTACTTTCTTTATTATTTTCTAGGTGGTACGGATAATCCTGCCAGTAAGAGCATAGTTGATATTGACCTTTTTACTACATTTAATGTACCTAACAGGTATCTAAGAACTAATAATGATAAAAAGATATCAGAAACTATTACCAAGATAAAAAGCGTTTTCTATTATACAGACGAGGAAATTAGAGATAAAAATGGTAAACTGATAGGTTTCAAAGATTTTGATAAGTATTGCGTAGTTGCTATAAACGATAAGTTTACTATATTTAGAGATTCAATGGGTTCTGTTTATTTATATGAACTATATGATATACCATTCGGTAGATTTTCTATATTTCCTATGAAGACAATGGACTTTGACTTTTTAAGTACCGAGTACGGTGATGAAAAAGAGTTAAACACTGAGATAGATTACTACAGGCAATATTCGAATCCTTCATTCCCTGTTACACAGGAAGACGTTGTTGAATTTTATGCAAAGAAGGGATTTACGACTTTATTAGATGCACTGACATCTGAAGTTACATCATTTCAAAAGGGTCAGTTGACTATTACTTCACCGAATATTGAATGCGAATATGATAGGCTCAAGGAAAATGATCTCATAGAAACATCTGTACCTTCTAGAACAGTACCTTATATCAATAAATGGGTATACAGAAATGGTAAGAATGTAAGGGAGACTGATTACAGACTTTCAGTTTCTGAAGCATTTGGTATTACTAATTTCTCGCCTGCTGCAGATGAGAAAAGTAGAAATGCAAACTATTTTACACATGAATGGTATTACTTACAGAAGCTACCTAGATATTATGGTTTATACCCTGCTGAAAGGCTGGATAAAGTTTTTAGTTATTTTCCAGATCCAATTAACGTATCTGCTACAGGTTTATTAGATTGCAACAGTGATTACTTTACGGAGTATTTTACAGTTGATTATCTTAAGTACCCTATAATTGATACAGCATATGCTACAGGACTTACAGCTGCAGCAACGGCTGATCAGGCACAACCGTTTACCGTGTTTCAGGAGGTACCTTTTCCAGTAGTTAAACAACTTAGATATTCTACATTAGAAGGTGCATCTAGTCAAAACTTTGCATCTACACTTTTCAGAGGTGTTAAAGTTATTGTAAAAGAAAGAGTTGAAAATCAGATAGTAATTGACTATGATATTTCCTCTATTAAAACAAAGTATAGCACTAGATTTAACGACTATAAATTTTCTTGTGTTTTAATACCACATAATGGTGAGTATGATGGAGTTAAAAGAAAAACTATAGAATATGAATTTGTTGAGAATAGAAAGTTTAAGTCTATTACTTTTTTGATCTATTTGAAAATAGATGATATACTTTGTCAAACTGAATATTTTGAGAACGATGTATACACTACAGTTGAAAATGATTATATTGATAGAACTATTCTATACGCTTTAAAAAGTAAAGTTACAACATTGGACGCAGGTGTTACACCTACACCGTATGATGATATTATTTTATCAGGCGCAGTAGATGGTGTAAGAACTTTAAACCCGGTTTCTTCTACTAATTCATATTTAGTTGCTAATTCAAACACATCTTTTTTAAGAGGTACATTGAATGCTGCAGGCCAAGAAACACTTTTCATTGAAGAAATTTTAACTAACAAGGATGGCGGATTTAATCAAATATCCGTTCAACCCGATGGTAGTTCAGCGCAGCTTTTCCAAGTTAAGAACGTATTGAATAATGGTATAGTTAATGTTGTTGATGACTTAAGTGTATATCCTAGTTTTACTAATGGCTGGTCGTTCCTTTCAGATTTTGCTAAAGAGAATGGTGTTTACACATATCTTAATGGTGGTTATAATTTCTGGACTAATCGTTTAAATAAAGTATCATTCGGAGCAATACAGGATCTTATTAACCAGGGTGATCCTTCTATAAAGTATACAACTGTAATGGAAGATTGTAGTATAGTTCAAAACATGTTTATTGTTGAATTACAAACTGCAAACTATGTTATGAAGTCTAATTATCTTAGATCGTTTGAGACAATTGATCGATCTAATACAACTACCGACATCGATGTACTAGTAGGAAATAGACTTGAATTTAGCAGAACTGATTCTAAGATATCTCCTATTTACAGGCATATTGGTTACTATCAACCTAAGTTTAAAGATACTTTTTATTTCCTAGATCCTTATACTGTTGATTTAGAAATTGATGTAACAAGTAAAGAATATCTTGTTAAGTTAAAAATGAAGGATAAGAATACTCAGTTTATGTTTATAAATGATTTTGGTGTAATACCAGATTTTTATATGCATAAAGTGAATGATGTTAACACAAGTTCTATTACACAGCTTTCGTTAAACTCTTCATTCTTACCTGTATACCCGAAATCAGGTCAGATCTCAATTGACTATAAAGATTTTTATACATTCAAAACAAACTGGGATGCTAGTTATTTTCAAAAGTTCTTTGAGAAAAATACAAAGACTGATGTGGCTGGAACTAGAAGTATAATAGAAAAGAGATCTTTCTTTGGTTCTAAAATAATGAAGATTGAAGATTCAGTTACAATTGAAACGTTTGATGCAATAAGAGCTAATACTGAGGAGGAATTAAATGTTTTAGGTAGAGACATTTTGAAGCCAGATAATCAATATGAGGTTGTTTACTATGAGGATAGTAGAAAGTTTATACTGGACGTTTACCTAGAAAAAAGAATGATACAAACAATATCTGAGCTGGGTGTCTATAGCTTTTTTAACCAATACATTAATCCTTTATATGGATTTGGTAGTGAAGAAGACATCATAGATGATGTAAATGGCTACATACAAACTAACATTGTTCCTAGATATAAATTAAGTAACCTAAACCTATATGTTTTAAAGTCGGGTAATGTAAAACTTAATCAACAATATCCTGTTGTCAACTCAACCCTAACTGATGCTCAAAAAATTATCAATGGTTATAAGATTGATAATAATGTACAGTACGTACCACTTAATGGTATTAACAACTTTAATGTAAGGTTGATATATAATAAGACAGCTGGATTCAATTATTCTATTGCACCTAGCTTTAGATTAAATAAAAAATAACGGTAATGGCAAATATAGTAATTAGAGAAATATTGGCGTCTGATACAGTATCAGATCTGGTGGACAAAGTCAATTTTAATTTCGATCAGCTGTTACTGAATGGAGGTGGACCAGCGGGTCCAATAGGAGGTTCAGGTCCAGCAGGTCCTCTAGGTCCTAGAGGTTCAATCTGGTTTACAGCGAACGATATTTATAATACATCTACGACAACTACGCCAGATCCTCCTCTAGTCTTCCCTTTATGGTCTGGTACTCCGCAGAAAGTCAATAACTCTGCGCTTCCTGGATATCCACAATTTGCGTTAGACCCTAATAGATATTTGCCTGCAGCAGAAACTGTAACAGGTACTTATCCTGAAAACTCATTTATTATAGGAACTACTGGTAAAATACCAAGGTCTGGTGATTTATATCTACAGGAAACCGATGATACATTCGACTCACTTTCATCTATTGATGGTGATATCTGGGAATTTAATGGTGTTAACCAGACATGGACTTATACGGGTGTAAATATCAAAGGTGATACAGGTACTACCGGTGCTAATGGTTTTACAGAATGGGTTAGAACAAACGACGCCAGCCCTGCGCTAAATGATTTTTTAAGACCAGATATAATTACAGCTAATGACCCTATAGTAAGGGTTGTAATCGGTGTAGGTGATGCAACACAGGCATCAGATATTATAACCGATGGTAGTGTATACACTGATAATGTTCTTACATTGTTTAGTGAAGCACCTTCGCTAGGTAATCCTGAATCATATAGATCGCAGATAGCTCTTACTGATGAATATTCAATACAGGCACCTGCTTCTAGCACATATGACTATGCAAACATTTATACAGTAAATAATACATTAAACCTTTATGGTTTTAATGATGCAGGTGCTACTAACGATGACTACAATATAAATGTAGTTGCAAGATCAGGTATCGTACTATTAGAGTCTATTAACCCTGTTCTTACATCTACACAATCTGCTTTATTAAACACAAATTCTAGACAATTCGAAATAACAAATGGTGCACTTTCAGTATCTGTGCCACCTGTTACACCTTCAAGTGCCAATACAGGCGGTTCTATAGTTACACATAGACTTGCAGATACGAGTGTAGCATTTGATATTACTCATAATAGCAATCTATCTTCTAGTTATCCTGGCTATTGGCCAGTAGGTCCACAAGGTAAAAGTATTAGATTATTAACAACTGACCAGAATACTGGTGCCAGCCAAACATATCTAAATTTACAGACATTTACTAACGGTAGAATAGGTATAGGTTATTTCGGTGCAGCAGGCATTAATAATGTAAATGGTAAATTAGCAATAAACGGAGGATCTAGTTACCCTTCAGGTAATAGTGTGTCTAATATAACTTTTCCTGGTATTATAGTTGGTAATACATGGTCAAATTCTACATCAATTACTTTTAATAACCCAGGCGGTTCAACTGATCCGGGTATTATAGGTAATTCTATTTTCCTTGAAGGTCAATTATCTTCTGCTAGAAATATAAGTACACCTACACAGTTGGTAACACTCGGTACATCTGCATTTAATTCTATAAATGTTTACTCTTCGATAAACATGCAACAGGGTATGATAGGTTTTAATAGCTATAAACCCGGTGGCACAGGGAAATTGGCATCAATGGGAAGTACAGACGCTGGTGGTAACTGGTATATAGGACCTGGTTCATGGCTTCATCAATACATACCTGCGACTGGAACGACAGATAACTTAGTTAACAGCCTTGTTATAGGAGGTAACACTACTAATAATACAACACAGGATTCTACATATGTTAATCTTAGGACGTCTATAATGATAGACACTGTAGAACAGCAGGTTTTATTAAATTCTCAAGCTAGATTTACGCCAGCAGGTAACGTTAGGATGCCTAATTTTATTTCCCACGGTGGTGCTATAATAGGTAGAGTTAGACCGAGTAATATACCGACATTGATTTTTGGCCATGAGGATGAAATTAGTAATAAGAATGTAATAATTGGTTATCCTTCAGGTACTGCAACTCTTTCAACTTCACCTAGAATTATAACAACAACCCCAGGTGATACTTTAGTAAGTAGCAGATCTAATCACACTTATATTGGAACACCTGTATTTAATGGTAGTTTTAATTTCACACAAAGCGATGAATTAAGAACTGCAACAAATACATCTATAACAAGCTTTAGCGGTGGTGTGTATAACACATATTTCCCATCTTCTTATAGTCAGTTTAAGATTATACACGGCGTTAATTACACATTAGCGCCAAGTTCAAGCTTCTTAAGTACTACACAAAATCCATATGATGCTGGTCTAGGCTTAGAATTAGAATCTAGATCACTTTACTTAGATTATGGAAACCCGGGTGGAGGATATGAAAATATAGCTAGAACACCTATAGTTTTAGGTAGCAGTGGTACTCAAATTAAGGGAAATAGGTCTTTGTTAGTTACTAAATCTTCAATAACTTCTACAAATAACATTACCACATATTCACCTATTGTATTATTTGAAATAGCACCTACTAATCATGTGGCAATAGGTAAAGCAATAGTCTTTCCTTTAAAATCGGTAAATGTAGGAGCAACAAGCTTGAAGTCTGCTACGCCTGGAGGCGGTGCTGCAGATACTACTATTACTATTAGTAATATAGTTACTAATTTAACATCAACTAATGCGGGTAGATGGGCAGATATTTCTCAAGGTATTACTGTTATAACACCCGATACCAGTAGAAGTTTACTTATTAGTAGAATTAGCGTAGGATCAAGACCATCGGGTAATATGCTCGACCTAGATCAAAATGCTTTTGATATTCAAGCCGGAATTACTATTGATTTAGGAGCATATATAACAGGCACAACATCAAGTATTTTACCCGCATTATTACAATCTTATAAAAATAGTGTAAGTCCTAATTCTGCGTCTATAACTTCATCTAATATAGCATACAGCTCAAAGTCAGGTAATCCCGCATACGGTTTATTAACAGGTGCACCATTAGGTATAAAACCAGGGTATATTGTACACGATGACGTTGGTACAGGAACTTCATCTAGATTTATGAAAGGTGTAGACACTTTTATAGAAGGTGGTGATTTATTTTATAGCGGTAGTCAATACCCATTCGATGGAATGAATGCTGGTGATGTTTATTTGTCAGGTGGTCAAACATATAAAGAATTTTTAGGAGTTTCAGGTGGTATTTCAGGTTTCGGTGATCCTGTCGTTGATTTTTCTGATTCTAACTTTGGTAATGTTTATTTAGCCACGCGATTAACTAGTTATTCAAACGCTTCATATACCGCACCCGGACCTTCACGTGCAGGTAATGTATATGTTGGTTATAGTTCGGATGTTGCTGGTAATTTTAAAGCCAATGTATTTAGGCCTACAGGTAATGCATTGTTGAATGTTTCAGCACCTACGCAATCTGTTGAAAGTGTTTCAATTCCTATTGACGCTCAAGCTGCAGGAAGAGCTATAAACATTCAAAGAGGTGATATAGTTACTAGGAACCAAGATGCAGGCTGGACTGAAATAAATCTTGTAGATACCCAATTTATAAATCAAGTTGGTCAGCAAGGTGGATCTAATATATTTGAAAGTGAGAATATATTTTGTTATAACGGAGCTAATATTGGAGCTAAAACTTATTTTCCAACTTCATCAGTATTTGGTTATAATATAAACCCACAATGGAAAATTAGATATAAAGTAATAGGTTATACTGTACATTATATTATATCACTTGTCGCTCTTAGATGGACTGTTATAGCGTCTAACGCAGCCAAGGGAGATCTTATTTTTCTAACGAATGCTAATAATTTATTTAGCACAAATCCTAATACGAGTTTATTACCTAGACCTAAATTAGGTTGGACATCTGCATACCCGGCAGTCGGCCAATCATTTAATATGCCGTTTAATCAAGAATCAGCGTCCTTTAGTGGTAGCGGTCATATGTATTTACATCAAAGCCCAACTGATGCAAACTTCCCATGGACAAATGTAGGTCTTCTTGGACCAATTACTGTAACACCGATCGCTGCAGCATATGATTTTTCTCAAGATAGAATTACTATTTATAAATCAGGATCTTCTATGTTTATGAGTGATACTGCTACTGATTATTCCAACCAAGGTGTTGAAAGATACCTATCTAGCAGATTTTTAATTCCTCTAAATGGTCGAAATATGGGTGATAGTTCAAACGCTGCAGTAGGTACACAGATACCTGTAGACGTTTATATAAGCGGTACATATGAATTAGACCCTCAATACTGGTTCCCTTCTTAATTTTTAATAAATAATACATGAAAAAGCAATTAGACCTAGAAGAACAGTTAACAATAGCTAGCCTGATGGATGATTATAGAAATATCCATGATGAAATAAATAAAGTTGAAAAGAAACTTACACTTCTAAGTAAAAAACAAGAAAAGCTTTCAATTGATCTAGATAATGCTAGACAAAATGAGAAAAACTTTGGTGATTACTTAAAACAAAAATACGGTCCCGGTAAATTAGATACCATGACCTTAGAATATACAGTTGAATAATGGCATCTACATCTAAATATCTACAACTTAATTCACAGATACTTCTTGAGTATATCTACCAAGACCCATCTGCACCTACAGTGATCGACACAGATCTGAATGGTGCACGTTGTATGATATTGGATAATAGCTATACTGGTACTAATTTTCTTTTTACTGAAGATAATCCTTATGTACCGACTGGTAACTATAGAACATATAGTGCAATACCTATCAATAGTAAAAGAACTAGATACGCGTACTTAACTACGAATGTGCCGCTTAACTATCTAGACTATGATACTAATCTACCGGATGTAGCCAGTCTTTTAGCACAATTAACTACACCACCTAACGTACCAACTGAAGCACTTCAATACGATACAATTCGATTACATCTTATTTCAGGTTATTCAATTGCTACACAGGGTGATGGTTTTATATTTGAAGCACAGTTTACAGATAAGGCAGGTAAGAAACAAAACTTAACCTCTATTGCCTATCTGAATACTGACAGCTATGAAACCTTAAATCCTGATGAGTTTGTAGTAGGTGAAAGATTGTATACAAGATATATTGAAATTAAGATACCCGCAGTAAGCTATCTTAATGATGTTACTATATCTAATCCTAACGTACCGACTACGTTATCTTATTTGATGAGTTATGGTAAAGGTGTTCAGCCTACTTCCATGATTGACTTTTCACTTAAGACAATTACAACAACTGAGGTAGTTAATGGTTATAAGTTCTTTATTACTGGTAATAATGTTACAACATCTATTAGTAGAACAGATGAATACACTGGCCTTTCTGCTGTAGTGCAGGAGTCGACTTCAGGTGATTATTTCGAACTGTATGGTGAGTATAATGGCGATATCTACGAAGATTTCATTGTAACCCTAGACCAGCAGGCTAATACCAAGATTGTAGTATTCCATGACATCAAGGTTATTGAACAGGTTGGTAGTAGTTTCTTAAAGACCAGTGAAAACTCATTCCTACAGAGTGATAATTTTGGAGTGTCCTATAAGTTTAGACCGATAGTCTTAAACTCTGCTATAGCAACTTCATATCAAATTGAGTACACACTTAGAATATACAATACCTATGATAACTCTCAGATATTGAGACAGGCGCAGTATTCAAGTTTTGATGTTAAGAAATATGGTAGAAGAATACGTAAGATAAATTTAGGACTTGAGCCAAATGTAGCTAAGGTTTATAATGTCCTGCCTGATAATAAACCTGTTGTGAACTTGACTAACTATAACAGAATGAATCTACAGGTACAGGGTCAAGCACCGGTTGTACAGACAGAGTTTGTTACAAGTTTTGTAGATAGAAATAGAATCAGTGCTAGTGTATCAGCAGTTAAAATAGTTCCTGCAACTGTACAGCAAGGTGATGTTATACCTACAGCTGCAGGTGAATCAACAAGTTTCTCTGATATTCCACTTAAGATACAACAGATATCTGAAACTGATAAAGTTTATCAACAGGGTGAAGCACCTATTGGAGTATCACCTTTCGATAACTTCTATCAATTTATCATTTATAATAACGCGGTATCAACAGCTTTAGGCGTTGGAGAACCGCAGCTTCTAGACTTAACACAAGTTGGTACAGTTTATATCAACTTTTTTGATAAAGCTACAGGCCTAAAGATAAAGCTTAAGAGCTATACAAATATAAAAGACTTGAATCCAGCTAATGGTGAAGTCGTATTTAAGATACCGGCTGAAGAGTCTAGTAAAATCTTAGGTATGAAAGACAAGAACTATTATTTGTCTACAGTATTAGAAACAGGCGGTGGTACAAGCGAAGAAACACTTCTTTATAATGGTATGTGGTTTAGTGTTGAAGAGAAAAATACTAAAGTAGCATCTGACGTTATTGAAGATTTACAGACTTCATTTGCGGATTTAGGTGAGGCTTCAACTGCAATTATAACTTCTAGAGACGCAGAGATCGCAGCACTTAAAGCTGAGATTGATTATCAGAAACAATATATTAGTGGATTAGAGGCTAAAGTCTCAGAATTTGGTGGTGACCTTGCTGCAGTTCAATCTTCTCTATCACAGGCTCAAGATGCTATAGCACAGCAGCAGACGATATATGAACAGGTAATTGCCGGTATTACTAATTCTAGCAATGATCTTTTACAAAGTATTATAGCTTCTACAACTACTGCTAATAGTAATGCTGGATCAAAGGACCCTAATGTAGTATACATTAATGGTCAGCCTGTTAGCCCAAATCCTAATTACGGTAATACTAATTCAAATCAAAACCAAGGTGATAAAGCAACTTCTGAATATATTCTTCAACAACAAAAGGGTATAAGTAGCTCAAACGTGGTTATAAACAATGGTGATGGTACTAAATCCGGTTCAATTAACCAGAGTGATAACACTAAGGGATTATAAAACAATAATTAAAAATGCTATTAAACGCTAGGGATAATTTATTTCAATTTGGTTTTCCAAGAACTTTTATACCAAAGGAAGTTGCAGATAAGTATAGACAATATCTAAACAGAATACCTGGTAACATAATTGAGGAACCAATTGATTTTATAAACTATACTATACAGTCTATCAATTTTCCAGGTATGGGTTTTGATCCAGTTCAACAGGCTCAATATCCAGGTAGACAGATTCTATTTAGATCAAGCTTGCCAGTACAGGAATTATTCCAGAAAGAGCTTACTGTTACATTTCAGTTAGTTGATGGTTACATTAACTATTGGATCCTGTTAGATACATTAACCTATTACTACAATTTCTCTACAGAGAAACCATACTCTGAAGCTTTAAACCTTCGTATACTTGATAGTGAAGGTAACGGTTTGGTAACAGCGACAATGAAAAAGACCCTAATCAAGAGTATTAGTGACTTGCAAATGAGCTTTGCGAGCAATGTAGCCGAGTTCAAAACTTTTGATCTTAGTATAGCCTATAATGAGTTAGAGGTCAGGGTTGAATTAGACTAATATATAGATAAACAAGTAACAAGAATGAAGACTTATAACGATTTCATAAAAGAAAGTTTAACCTACAGCGATGAGATTGTAGCCTTGAATGAAAGTTATATCACTGAACTTACAGCAGAGCAGGAAAAACAAGTTGATGAGGCTATAGATCGTTTCATTAATGAGTATCTTAATAGTGGTAAAACTATGGAAGACCTGCAGCAGGATATTATGAATGAAGGTTTTATAGGTTCTATTCTTGGTGGTCTTGCAGGTTTTGCACTTGGTAGCTCAGTTGGTAAAATTATAGCTAAAGTACTAGGCGTAGGCCCAGGTATACTTTATGATATGCTTACCAGTCGTCTTGTTGGTGCAGCTTTAGGCTCAGCACTTGGTTCACGTATCTAATAACCCTTTAATCTTATTTTTATGTTTGTTGGTATCGACTTTTCTATAAACTCACCAGGTATATGCATTATCCATGGGGATCAATGTCACTGGATTAGTAATTCAATAGGTCCTAAAACTAAAGCAGAAACTTCTTATGTAGATCGTATTAAGAATTGCGCTGACGTGTCTTATATTCAATTTGAGAGTACTACATCATCACAAGAAAGCATTGACAGCTACAGTGATAATGAGTATCATAAAATCATCCGTTACATTAGCAGGGCTAATCAAATACGTGAAATAATCTTCAACACCGTAGAAGGTCTTAACTATACAGGGCCGATACATTTTGGATTTGAGGGTTTCTCCTATGGTTCTAATACAAACAACATTATTGATATTGCAATTGCAACCGGCTTTCTAAAGGAGAGATTGATTGAGTATTGCTCTACCCATAATATTGATATGACACTTGACGTTATGGCACCTGGTACTATTAAAAAGCATGCAGGCTCTGGTCGTTATAATAAAAAAGAGATGTACGAAGTCTTTGCCGAGAATAGACACTCTGATGGTAAGCTAGAAAAATCTGACTTCTGGAATTTAGCCCAATCTATAAGAGGCCTGAAGAAGTTACCAAAGCCGACTGACGACTTGATAGACTCTTACTTTGTAGCAAATGCTCTGATGGGGAAATATGTTAGCCTGGCTACCTAGAGACTAGTCCTACCTAGGGAATTAAGAACTTAATTATTGTACACAGCCATAGAGGTATTGTTTCAAGGCCTACTGTAAATTCCATAAAGTTTATCGCCAGGCATCTTTCTTGAAACCTTTCTGTATTAAAACGATATATATTACATACTGATTTAACAAGATTACTGGCCAGTTACAAGTTATTTTAGGCAAATTAAAAGGCAAATTAAATTTTATTACAATGGCAAAAAAACCACAAGAGGATTTTGATATCTTTTCTACCAGCGTCGGTGATATCGATCTTTACAAAAGAGAGAAAAAAGACAGCGTGTTCTATTCTCCTAAAGCAAAAGAAGGCGCAGATGGCACATACAAGGCACTGATCAGATTCATGCCTAATGTCAAAAACCCAAAACAACCTATCATCCGTAAATTTACCTATTGGTTGGAAAGCCCAGACGGTAAAGGTCAAACATTTGATAGCCCTTCAACCGTAGGTGAAAAGTGTCCTATTCAACAAACGTTCTATCGTTTGAAAAATAGCGAATCAGCTGCAGATCGCAGAATGGCTGAGAAGCTTAAGAGAAAAGAGCAATTCTATTCACTTATCAAAGTTATTAAAGATCCACAAAAGCCTGAAAATGAAGGCCGTTATTTTATCCTTAAGTACGGTACTAAGTTGAAGCAAAAGATTGACGATGAAATGTCACCTAGCTTTGATGAACCAACTCAAATCTTTAACCCACTTACAGGTAAAAACTTTGAGCTTATCGTAACCAAGCAAGGTGATTACAACAACTATGACACGTCTAAATTCCAAAGCAAAAAAACTCCTGTTATCGTTAATGGTCAGCCTGCTGATAATACTTCAGAATGTAAAGATGCTATTCTCAAAGAATTGAGTGATTCACCTGATTTAAGTACATTTGAATATCAAGCATGGAATGATGAAGAACGTACAAGAGTTGAAAAGTTTCTTTCATACTACACTTCAAGAGGTAGTTCAATTGACGCAGTAGTAAATGCAAAGCCTAAGGCTGCATCTACATTTGAGTCTGATAGCAGCGAAGATGATGATATGTTTTCTGCTCCTGCTCCGAAAGAAACACCTAAACCTAAAAAGGAAGCTGAATCAAAACCGTCTAACAACGACGAAGATCTTGACTCTTTCCTAGATGGATTAGGTATTTAATCATCCAGTATAATCAAAAGGGAGTCTTACGGCTCCCTTTTTTACTTTTAACAAATGCTAGCATTGGATAATAAGTTTCAAATAGACGAGGCGTTTAGAAACAAGGTAGAAGGTTTAGTTGAAGATATACTAACTTCCGCACATGGTCGAGGGGCTAAAGCAAGAATTAAGCGAATGCACAACCGCTTAAACTTTGCATGTCCCTATTGTGGCGATAGTAGCAATGACATGCTTAAGAAAAGGGGTAACCTATTTTGGGACACTTTATACTACCACTGCTATAACTATGGCTGCAAAACCCATAAATCGGTAAATGAATTTATAAATGACTACATACCTAATGGCCTAAGCAGTAATGAAAGAATTGGTGTAATTGACTATATCAAGTCAAATAATAAAAAGACGGTTAGGCAAACTGTTAAGTACGAGATATTCGAGAAGCTATATAAATTAGCAGTACCTGTTGATTTGTTCATGGAAAGAACCGGTACAAAGAGAATAAAAGAAGGTGATACTGCATATGAATATCTCAAGGGTAGATTGCTAACCAGATCTCTAGATGGTTTTACATTTGGAAATAACAAACTGTACATTCTTAATCTAACAAATGACAGTAAACGGGTTGTTGGTTTTCAAATGAGAAATCTGGGTAGATCTGGTTCAAAGTATCAAACATATAATATCGAAAAGCTATACGGATTCTGTGGCTTAGAATTACCTGAAGACGCAGACGTTGAAAAGCTAAATGATGTATCTACTCTTTTCGGTATACTTGATATAGATTTTACTAGACCAGTTACCGTATTTGAAGGACCGATAGACGCAAAGTTTATAGGTAATAGTTTAGCATTATGTACGGTAGGTAGAAATGTTGAGCAATTTCAAGATATACCAACAGTCAGATATATGTTTGACAATGACCGATCAGGTAAAGAAGCAATGCGAGGTCTTCTTAAAACCGGTAAAGAAGTTTTCTTATGGTCTAAGTTTATATCTGAACACGGTCTAACTGAATACAATATAAAGGATATGAACGACCTGATTATTACATGCTATAAGAATAAACTACAGGCGTATAAATATATTAGTAGCTATTTTTCATCTAACGGTTTAGATAGTTTCTATGTATAAAAATAACGAATGGATAATGGAAGAACTTGATAAATTTAATCAAGACCATGAAACGCACCTTAAGAAATTTAAGCTCTTGTTAGAGGATTTACCTTCAGCTAACTATGATTATAATGGCAAAACAATTTCAGAATTTCAAGTAAAAACAAAGAAGAGAAAGGTTATCATTTATAAAAAGGAATCTGATAACGAGGATAAATTATTTTAACTATGGAAAATCAAACAGAATTAGATAAACTTAACGATCTTGAAAAATTCCTAGAAAAGCAAAGAAGCGAGTGGGGAGATAGGATCGTTGAATTGATAAGTAAGATCAGGGAATTTGAAAACTTGGCAGAAGCTCAGGTTACCATGCTTAGTTATCGCCACATGATAATAGATCAGATCGCTAAGATAAACATAACCTTAAGAAAAAGAGAGTCATCTTACAATATCCAATACAAGAATAAATTTCTTGAGTACTTCAACTATGACTATAAGCTAAATGACAAGCAAAAAGTTAATATGGTTGAAGCCGATCTTTCTATACTTGATAGACAAATAGGTTTTCTTACCGCACAGATCGAGTATTTTAAGGAGTGTATAAAAACACTAGACAATGTTGGATGGGCAATTAAGAATAGACTTAACATCAATGAACTAGCATAAAGTGAAACTTGAACTAAGTGAAGATAATAAGTATCTAATCGTAGCTGAGGCAACCGACATCGAGATTGAACAACTTCGAATATGCTTGACCAGAAAGGTAAATGGATGGAGGTTTCATCCGCTGGTTAAACAGGGTCACTGGGATGGTAATGTTTCATATTTCTTAAAAGATAGATTCATACCAGTAGGTTTATGGAGAGAAGTTACAGACATCTGTAAGAAGTTTAATTATGAAATTGAAATCGAGGGTATAAGAAGACTTTTCGATAACACAATTAAATTTGAAGAATTTGAACAATGGGTAAAAGATTATTTCCAAGGTTTCAACATGGAAATAAGACCATATCAAGTAGAAGCGGCGTACCGTGTTCTAAAGAATAGAGTATGCGTAGCTGAGCTTGCAACGTCTGCAGGTAAGACACTTATTTCATATATCATTGTATCATATCTCCTGCAAAAGGAAAAAGCCAAGAAGATTCTATTTATAGTACCCAGCGTAAGCCTTGTAACACAGGGTGTAAGCGACTTTAAAAGCTATGCCAGATTCGTTGAGAATCCTGTTAAAATTAAATTCCAAGAGGTTTATGCCGGTCAAGCACCGAAAGCGGATTATAATTTTGTAATAGGTACTTATCAGTCATTGTCTAAAAAGCCTAAAGAATACTATGAAGACTTTGATGCGGTTATAGTAGATGAGACACACAAGGTTAAAGCCCAGTCTATCAAACAAATCCTGGAAAAATGTGTAAATGCAGTTTATAGATTTGGTCTTTCTGGTACAATACCTAAACCTGAAACACTTGACAGGCTCACCTTGATGAGCTATACTGGTCCACTGATCACCGAAGTTAGTGCGAACTATCTGGCGTCTGAAGGCTTTGTGACAAAATGTAGAGTACAGGTTATAGAAATGGACTATGCGCCAGAAGAGGTTAAAGTAGCATTCTCTAATTTAAGCCGAACGCCCAGTAGAAAAGAATTGTACCAAATGGAACAAGACTTCATTGTCAAAAACAATGAGCGTCTTAATTTCATTGCTGATGTAATAGGCAGATCAACTAAAAGTAGTCTTGTGCTTTTCCATAGAATTGAACACGGTCAAAAGCTATATAAACTCTTAAGGGAAAAGTTCAGCCGACCTATCTATTATGTAGACGGTGGAACAGATGCTGAAATACGAGATGTGTATAAGGATAAAATGGAAAAATCTGAAAATGTTATTCTTATTGCCAGCTTCGGTACATTCAGTACAGGTATCAGCATTAAGAATATACACAATATCTTCTTTACAGAATCCTTTAAGTCTGAAATTATTGTAAGACAAAGTATAGGTCGAGGTCTGAGACTACACAAAGACAAGGAATTGTTAACCATAATCGACTTCGTCGATAACTTTAATTATGACGGCTGGGAAGGTTATCTCTATAAACACAGTAAAGAGAGGCAGAAGATTTACAAAGATCAGAAATTTTCGTACGCAGTTAAACAGGTTAAATTCTGATATATAATCAAAAACCTAGGGTTATGCCTGTAAAGAATTATAAAGACTTCATAAGCGAAGAGACAAGTGATCTATCAATAGTGCCAAAGGAAATGGCCAATGGTGATATGTCTGAAGAGCAAGAAATGGCAATAGGCCAGCTCAAAACCACAATAGACCATGCCAGCGAACTAATCAATCTTATCGGCAATGTTAAAGATATTGAAGCATGGGTTCAAAGCAAGATAACTACCGCAGCAGACTATGTTGAAACAGTACATAGTTATATGCAAAGTCGATTAGACAATAAAAGTGAAAATCCAAAATAAACAAATAATTAAAATGAAAAATCTAATGTCATTTGAAAATTTTACTCAGCGTGTTAAGACAGACTCTGAAGCTAAAGTTATTGAAAAAAAGACTATGACTCAAAAATCAATGGGTGTAGCATTTGAAAATCTTCTTAGAGAATTTGATGTAACTAACCCATCTGAGATCACTGAAGAGCAAAAGTCTGCGTTCATGGAAAAGCTTTTCAGTGCAGAAGCTATGAATGAACTTTCTAGCCCTTCTACAGGTTCAGAAGTAAATGAAGCTGATATCAAGACAGATGATGATTTCAGAGAGTATGTAAACACTATTCTTAAGCAACAACACCCAGATGATTTTGATGAAGCTAAAGCTAAAGAAGTAGCATCTGGTCTTCTTGCTAAGAAAAAGGGTGACGATTACGGTACTCTTATCGGAATGTTAAATAAAGCCTAATACATGAAATTACTTTCGTTTGATGCATTCGTAAATGAAATGTATCAGCCAGTCTTTGAAGGCGGTGCAGCAGGACATATGATGCACCCCTTTGACGATGCTGAACTTACATTTGACGATTTTAGAAAAATGATTGAAGCAGGTCTTTCTGGTGAATTAAATTTCGAGGAAGACCCTACGGAAAAGACCGATGGTCAAAATATCTTTGCCACAGTAAAAGATGGTAAAGCAATGTTTGCCCGTAACAAGGGTCAGCTTCAGAATCCAATAGATCTTTCAGGTGTTCAAAATATGTTTGCAGACCATCCATCAGAAATGGTTAGAGACACGTTTACGCTTGCGGCTAAAGATTTAGCTAAAGGCCTAGAGGGTTTATCAAAGAATGACCAAGATTCATACTTTGAAAATGGATTAAATTTCATGAATATGGAACTTATCTACTCTAAGAACTCAAACGTTATTAACTACGATAGAGATGTTATCCAATTTCACGGTATTAAAAAGACTGATGGTCAAGGTAACATCACAGGTGAAGATAGTAAATCAGCTAAAGATTTAGCAAAGATTATTAAAGACGCCAACAATCATATCGGTGATGTATTTGAAATCATTCCACCTCAGGCTCTTAAAGTTGCTAAAGAAGCGGACTTCGATGCTAAGAAAGGTTACTTTATGCAAAAGGTTAATAAGCTTCAAGATGAGTTTAAACTTGCTGCAGGTGATCCTGTTTCTAAATACCATGAAATGTGGTGGAGAAGAGAGATAGACAAATCGTTCCCTAAACTTGAACAATCCATTAAAGACGGTTTAGTATTAAGATGGGCATATGACGATAAGAAGTCATTAGATCTTAGAGCTCTTGCCAAGATGATATCACCAGAAGAGATGGAAGCTATCAAGACGTACGATAAAGAAGACGTTAAAAAGAAGTATAAAGAAAACATTAGACCATTCGAAGATTTATTCTTGGAATTAGGATCTGTTGTTCTTAAGAATGCTTCTAACTTCCTGGCTCTTTCACCTGATGCAGAGAAGCAAAGACTTCATGATACAATTAGAAAAGAATCTGAAGCCATTAAATTAAATGGTGACACCAAGCAAATCGAAAAGGTTGAATCAGAGTTAGCTAGATTAGCCCGTATTGGTGGTATTGAGTCAATCATACCAACTGAAGGTCTTGTCTTTAAATATAAAGGCGGTATGTACAAATTAACTGGTACATTCGCTGCAATTAACCAATTAATGGGAATTATTAAATACGGTAGATAATGGCACTTACAAATCTCAAGCAGATATTCAAAGACAGAGGTAGAAGTTTTATTGAAAATCTATTCACTAAATACGTAATAGTAAGTGAGCAGATGGATGGCTCTCGTTTTACAATCATGAGAACCCAGAATGGTTCGCTTGAGTATTGTAAGAAAGACGGTAGTACCATCAACTTCATTGACAGAACCATGATGGTATTCTATGAAAAGGCGATTGAGCACTTTGAAGGATTAGGTATGGAGACCGTTGTTAAAATGCCTGACAATTGGGTATTTGGCTTTCAATATTTTCCATCTGTAGCACCTGTCAACATCGTCTATGACAGACTACCAAAGAACAACTTAATACTTACCGACATCCAGATTACAAATGGTCAAGGTAGAGTATTAAAAACCATATCTGACCCTAGAGTACTTGGTGATTGGGCTAAAACTCTTGATGTTGAAAATCCGCCGATTATTCATAACGGATATCTAACATCACTACAGAAAGAAAAGATAATGGACTACTTAAGTACTCCAGAATCTAACCTTTTATCAATGTTCAATAGCCTATCTTTTACCAGATACATTATTAGCATTCTTAATCCTGATCTTAGAACCAGTGCCTTAATGAATGACATCGATAAACCAATCGAGGGTATTGTCTTTAAGTTTATTACACCAGGTGAAAGTGAAGTCTACTCTGCTAGACTTATAGATCCAATTATGCATCAGCATTCAATGAACGTCACTAAACCGGTTGATAGAAAGGCTAATGACATGTATCAGATAGCAATGCTAGACATAATTGAATTTATGGAACTGGTAAATCTAAATGATATACAACTTAATAGTGAATCACCAGATGAAAGATACATTGAATTGATCTGTATCTTATTCAATGATTACATTCAAAAGAATGGTCATAAATATATTGGTGTTGACTTTGAAACACCTGATTTTGCAAAGAAGCCTGAGTTTGAAATAAACTTAGCTACTATACCTAATGAAAGAACAAGAGAAATCCTTAAGAATAGTAGGCTGAATGACCTTTTCAAAATCGTTATCAGCTCTTTTAGAAAGTATAGAAAGAACACGACTGCAATACTAACCAAGCAGATTGTAGACACATTAAATTCCATCATAGAGAATATACAAAAGAAAGTCGAATTGATGCCAGAAGAAAATCAAATACTAGACTTCAATAACTACTTAAAGAGATCACAGATAGAGAACGTAGCATCTATCTTTGAAAGTATAGTTACTGAAGCACTCAATCTAAATACCACTGAAAAGGGTAAAACAAAGGTTAACATCCTAGCAGGAAGATTTCAACCCTTCACCGAAGGTCACATGAAAGTTGTAGAACAACTATATAAAGCTAATGGTCTACCAACGTTTATACTTATTGTTAGGGGTAGCAAGTCTGATCCTACTAAAAATCCATTTGACGAAGATACTCAACTGGCAATGATCGGCTCTATACAGGGTCAAAATAAAATGATTGAAGGTGCCGCTGTAATTGGTACAGCAGGTATCGATACCATATTCAATGCTTTGAGACCTGCATATGAACCAGTTCTATGGGGTGCAGGAACAGATAGATTGAAAGCCTATAAGTATCAGATTGACAAATACAAAGAAGAGCTTAACGCTTTACCAGAACTTGATGCCTTTGAAATAAAAAGAGGTGACGAAGATATTAGTGCAACCAAGGTTAGAGAGGCGCTTAAAATAGACGATGAAAAGACGTTTAAGCAAATGACGCCAAGAGGTATGCATAAAATGTATGATGAGCTTAAAACAATCATGCAATCAATTAAAGAAAACAATTCATTTAGCCTATTAACCTTTAATGATTTCATCAATGAAAGTCTTATTACAGAGTCTGAAAAGGATGGAACTGTATGGGATATAGCATATGACAACTGGGCTTCAAGTGCTAAAGTAACACCAAGTAGAGTTGTTGCAGGTACAAAAGGTAGAGGTAAACCAAGTAAAGGTGAAGGTGAAGTTTTAAGAGCTGCATTTGGAGGTACATCGGTTGCTGAATCTAATATGACATCATATCTAAACAGCATCGGCGCTCCTACAGGCACATTTATGTTTGATAGTGTTTTACCCCCTAAACAAGGAAACTCTGGTGATTACTATACCTACTACATTAAATTCAAGAAACAGGTTACTTTATTAAATAAGTTTTCTTATAATAGAGGTGATAGCATAGTTTTAGTAGATGCCACAAAGGAGAGTAAGTCTGGCGAAACTGCAGTAATAGGTAAAAAGAAAGTAACACCTGATGAATTAAACTTAACTCAAAACTCTTATGAGAGTTCATTAGCTTATGCAAGTGTTATAGAATCCAGTATTAACACAACAAAATATCCAGATAATTATAAAAACTTCTTAAATGGTTTAGTTAAATCTATTACAGGCGACAGGTCAAATAAAAACCAATACGATAATGTAATGGATTTCCTAGAAAAAGGAACAGGTAAGTCATACACATACAAGATACCAGCGGATATTTTAGAAGGTATAGATTTGATATCAATATCCAATACTGCTAATGACTTTGGTGAAGTTTTAGGCGGCCTGCATTTATTTAATCTGGTTAGAAAGTATAAAAGCGGTGTTTCATTCCCTAAAGCATCAAATGCAGAACTTGTAGATTTTATATTCGATGGTTTACACATATCATCTAAGGCAGGTAGTAAAGGTGGAACACCTGCAGCAACTGGTCTTGTTAAAGCAATTACAGCTTTAGTAGATGCAGGTGAGTTAGCACTCGGCTCAAAGGAGCAAGATCTATACGATAACATTCTTAAGAAGATAGTTGATTTAAGCATATTTGGTTTCTATAACGAAATGCTGATGTCATATCTAAATAGCTCAGGAACTGCATACAATTACTTAATAAAAACTTCAGGTTTAGAACCATCTACCTTGACAAAGGAATCTATCATAGAGTGGTTGTATAGTCTACATAAGAACAAGGCCAATTTTATCAAGTTTTATGATGAGCTATGGAGCCTGTGTGGTACTAAGCCTAAAGAAATTACAGCTAAAGACCTTTATGAAAAATGGGATAACCTGAAGGATGAAACAGTATTTGGTGCGGTATTCTATCCATTAACTACAGTTGTTTCAAAATACCTAAATGAAAACTATGCTGAAGAGTTAACCACATTAGTTAATAAGTCTCAAGACCTGGCTCAGCTTTATTTGATATTTGATATTAAGAACGAAAGCATGTCCTTTATAAGTAAATCCTTTTCAGTAGCTCACTTTAAATTTGAGCCAAAGGGTTCTATCAATTACCCATTCAACGCTTCAATCGGTATAACAAGCGGTTCTGTATCTAAAAAATGAGATAAATAACAAAATGATAAATAACAAAATAACAAATAACCATGTTAAAAATCAAAGGTAGCCTAACAAGACATATTGCCAATAGAAAAGGAAGTGATGTGTATGATGCAGTATCTGAACTTGAGCAAATATTCATAGATTTAGCAACTGAAGAGGGTGTAATCGATCTAGACGAAATTGTATACACAGTTCTTGATATAATTGACTCTGCAGAAGAAGAAGAAAGAGATAAGATCCCTGAACTGGACCGATGAAATAAAAATAAATAAAAATCTACAAATGAAAAATTTTCAAACATTTAATCAATTCGTAAATGAAAATTTCAACCAAATAGACGAGGGTAAAATAGTTTACAAAAGAAACTATACAGAACAATACCCTGCAATGGTTGCTAATGAAAGAGCTGCGGTTAGAAATATAGTTCTAGACTCTATCAGAGATGGTGTTATAACCGAAGAAGAGCTTCAAAAGATATTATCTGAATCTGGAGCACACGACAGATGGTCTTCTAGAAATAGCCACTTCTTTAAAGTTACCAAAGAAGGTGTTAAACTATCTTCATATGGCTTTAAGATTTGGGAGCGCATCAAAAACGGTACTGCAGTAAACGAAGGTAGAGCCTTTGTTAGTGCATTGAAAGAAGCAAGAGAGAAAGGTGAAAAGACATTTGAGTTTAATGGTAAAACTTACAATGTATTGAAAGAGGCTAAATCTAATTCAAGCATTAAACATGAATTTACAACTAACGCAAAGAAAATTGAACAATACTTTAATCAAGGTATAGATGGCTATTATTTAGTTAAAGGCGGCGACCACGGTGAAAATGAAGAATACTGGGATCAGTCCGGTGTCGAAAAATGGATTTTATATTCACCTGACTGGGATAAGAAGATAGAAAACAAGTATGTTGAAGACGGCCTTACTAAAGTTGAGCTAGAAGACGGAGAATTTAACATTGGAAAGTATTAAATAAATTAGATAAATGCCAGCACAAAGTAAAGCACAGCAGCGTTTAATGGGTCAGGCATATGCCGTAAAGACAGGTAAGAAAGATCAGGATGAAGTAAGTGATAAAGTTGCAAGTCTTGCTAAAGGCATGACTAAAAAGCAACTTAAAGATTTTGCTTCAACTAAACATAAGGGTCTACCTGAAACTAAAGAAAGCTTTGTGCCAACTTTTGAAAGCTTCATAAATGAAGATTACGCCAGAGTCCATCCTAATCCTGGCATGAACGTAGGCGGCATGGGTCCTATAGTTATACCTGAAGTCGGCCCATATGGTACTACAGGTTCAGGTGACGTACCTGCACCATACTCAAAAAAGGATAAAGAACTCATGAAAAAAGGAAAGAAAAAAGGTGTAATGCCTGTTTCATTTACACCTAATAAGTATGATGAGTTCCTTAAACAATCTGACAAATAATAAAACATAGGCTCTGTCATCAGTATAACTTCATAAATACTAACATGAAGATATACAAAACAAGAGAGGTTAAAACACCTACAAGAGCCCATTCTAACGATGCAGGTTTTGACCTGTATATTCCAGAAGATTTCTTAGCGCAGGTATTGAATCCGGGTCAATCGGTTCTTATACCTTCGGGCATTAAAGCTAAAGTACCAAAGGGCCATGCTCTTATTGCATTTAATAAGTCAGGTATCGCCGCAAAGAAAAACCTTTTAGTCGGCGCAAGTGTAATTGATGAATCATATCAAGGTGAAATCCATATAGATCTACACAATGTCGGTAATACAGCCCAGGTTATTTCACCAGGCGACAAAATCATTCAACTGCTTTGTATTAAAATGAATTATGTACCTGTACAGGTTACTGAAAGTGAAGATGAGCTCTTTGGAGAAACAGTTTCAGAAAGAGGTGAAGGCGGCTTTGGTTCAACAGGTACTAAATAATTACTATGCTATTAGATATTGAACAACTTGAAAACCAAGTTACATTTAGTTTTTTCAATGAAAAGGGTGAAGTCGAATTAAAGACTTATGACACTACTGATTTTCCTAACTGGTATACATGTGAAGAAAATGACAGAAGACGTAGCATCCACAATATAAACTGGGATGGTAAACCAGTAAGAGCATCCTTTGAAAAGAAAATATCTAAACATGGTCTTATTGAATTTATTGAAAGGTTGCCAACCGAAGACAGTGAAAGAATCTTTGGATATAATTTCCCGAAGACTTTCTTTTTCGATATAGAAACCGAAGTAACTGATGGCTTTCCAGAGCCTGAACTAGCAAATAACAAGATTTTAACCATATCTGTAGTCTCACCTAACCATCAGGTAGTCGTGTTAGGTCTTAAAGACTTTGATCAGAAATCACAAGACAAGGTTAAAGCTGATACTAACAAATACTTTGAGAAGTTTGGTATCAACTGGGATATTAAGTACATTAAGTTTAATACAGAGTATGATCTAGTCTATACATTCATGCATAAGTTCATGCCTAAGTTTCCAATGCTTAGTGGATGGAACTGTATTAACTTTGACTGGAAGTACATAGTTAACAGATGTAAGCGCCTGCAAATTGATCCAGCTGAGGCATCGCCAACCTGTGCTTTAACAAGAGATGGGCTGCCATACCATATAGGTATTGTCGACTATATGGATCTTTATTCCAACTGGGATAGAACAGTATCAGTAAAAGAAAACAACCAGTTGAATACTGCGGCAATGCAAACAATTGGTGTTGGTAAAATTAAGTACGATGGTGGTTTACAACAGCTATATGAAGATGACTACCAAAAATATCTTTACTATAATGCAGTCGATAGTATTCTGGTATATTTGATTGACCAGAAACTTAAAACATTACATGTAGTTCTTACACTTTCTAATATATGTAAGATCAGCTTTTATAAAGCAGGTTCACCTGTAGCAATTACAGAATCGCTTATTGCAAGAAACCTTCTTGTTGGAGGTAAAGTAATGGCAGTTAAGCCTTACCAAAAGGAAAAGGAAAAGAATGAACAATATACCGGAGCCTTTGTGAAGCAACCGGTTGTTGGTAAGCATAGGGCCGTAGCCTGCTTTGACTTTGCATCTCTATACCCATCCATTATGAGACAGTTCAATATTTCGCCAGACTCTTTTATTGAAATGGCACCTGCCAGTAAAATTGATAGCTTTGATAAAAAAGACTTTACTGCTACTTCAACTGGTGCTGTTTATCAAAAAGAGCCATCAATTTTGAAAAAAGTACTTACTGATCTATATGCAAAGAGACGTGAGTACAAAAAGAAAATGCTTGAGTACAAAATTGAACTCGAGGAAATTTCAAAAAAACTGAAAGAAAAGGCTTAATTTTGCTTGAAAAAAATATATACTCTACAAAAAATAAATAAAAAAAGACAGAATTTCTATGGAATTATCTAATCAGATCCTGAGTGACATTACAGTGTACATGAAATACTCTAGGTATCTACCTGAATTTGAAAGAAGGGAAACATGGGATGAGTTGGTTACCCGTAATATGGAAATGCATATTAAAAAATATCCAGAACTTGAATCTGAAATTAGAGAAAAGTATCAAGCGGTATATGACAAGAGGGTTCTACCTTCAATGCGTTCATTACAATTTGGTGGTAAGCCAATTGAAATTAGCCCTAATCGTATTTACAATTGCGCATACCTACCTATCGATGACTGGCGTTCATTTGGTGAAGTAATGTTTTTATTGCTCGGTGGAACTGGTGTAGGTTTCAGTGTACAGAAACACCACATAGAAGAACTACCTGAAATTAACAAACCAAATCCTAATCGTAAGAGAAGATTTTTAGTAGCAGACAGTATTGAAGGTTGGGCGGATTCTATCAAAGTTCTTATGAAGTCTTACTTCTTTGGTGGTTCTACTATTGACTTTGATTTTAGAGATATTCGACCAAAGGGTGCTAAACTTATCACATCAGGTGGTAAAGCCCCAGGTCCACAACCTCTTAAAGAGTGTTTAATTAAAATCGATGGTATCTTATCACAAAAAGAAAACAATGACAGACTTAACACAATTGAGGTACATGATATTATCTGCCATATTGCCGATGCAGTACTTGCAGGTGGTATTCGTAGAGCAGCTCTTATTAGTTTATTTAGCGCTGACGATGAAGATATGATATCGTGTAAATCAGGTAGCTGGTGGGAATTGAATCCGCAAAGAGGTCGTGCAAATAACTCAGCAGTGCTAGTTAGAAATAAGGTTACAAAGGAGTTCTTCCTAGATATCTGGAAAAAGATTGAAGCCTCTGGTTCTGGTGAGCCAGGTATTTATTTCACTAACGATAAAGACTGGGGTACTAATCCTTGTTGCGAGATAGCATTAAGACCCAATCAGTTCTGTAACTTAACTGAAGTAAACGTATCAGATGTTGAGTCACAAGAAGATCTAAATGCTAGAGTAACAGCTGCTGCATTTATCGGTACACTTCAAGCTGGTTATACAGACTTCCATTATCTTCGTCCAGTATGGCAACGTACTACAGAGAAAGATGCTCTTGTTGGTATTGGTTTAACTGGTATTGGTAGCGGTCAAGCTCAAAAGTTCTCACTTAAAGAAGCAGCAGAGTGTGCTAAAGAAGAAAATGCAAGAACAGCGGCTATGCTTGGTATCAATAAAGCTGCACGTGTTACTACAATCAAACCAGCAGGTACCAGTTCATTAACATTAGGCTGCTCATCTGGTATTCATGCATGGCATAATGATTACTACATGCGCCTAATCAGAGTAGGTAAGAATGAAGCAATCTATCAATATCTTGCTATCTACCATCCTACGCTAGTTGAAGATGAGTATTTCCGTCCACATGATACAGCTGTCATCTCAATTCCACAGAAATCACCTAAGGGTTCTATTCTAAGGCATGAATCAGCGTATGATCTTTTAGAAAGAGTTAAATGGTTCTACAACAACTGGATTAAAACCGGTCATATAACTGGAATGAACACCCATAATATCTCAGCCACTGTAAGTATTAAGTCAGAAGAATGGGAAGGAGTTGGTGAATGGATGTGGGAAAATAGAACATGTTATAATGGCCTTTCTGTTTTACCTTACGACGGTGGTACTTACATACAAGCCCCATTTGAAGACTGCACTGAAGAGAAATATCATGAAATGATGGAATCTCTTACACAAGTTGATCTATCTAGAGTAATTGAAGTAGATGATAATACAGATCTTAAAGGTGAAGTAGCCTGTGCAGGTGGTGCCTGTGAGATAAAATAATTGAAACATAATTATCAAGCACAATATAAATCAAAAATCGAAATAAAATGGAAAAGTTTAACAACATTAAATCATTGCTCGAGTCAGTAGAAAAAGATGCAGAATCTTTTTATGCAAAAGGTAACAAGTCTGCAGGTACACGTCTTCGTGGCGCAATGCAAACTTTGAAGCAAATGGCTCAAGAGGTTCGCACCGAAGTTCAAGAAATTAAGAACGGCGAACAAGCTTAATACCTTACTTTACTGGTTAAAAAAGCCTCAGTCTTCTGACTGAGGCTTTTTAGGGTTGAAACTATTACATACTGTTTAGTATAACAATAAAGCATTTTTCATGGAAATAAAACTTACAAGAGTTGATGTTGAAGCACTGTCTTCATTCATCTCGAAACTAACATCTATCGACAAATTCGTCTATCTAAAAATCAACGGCGAAAGTCTAATATCAAGTGTATATCTACCGGAAAGGGACGCAGTTAAAGTCCAAGAGGTTCCAGTTGATGAAATCTTTAGCTTTGAAAAGCAACCTGATAAAAACTTGAAAATCTCATTTTTCAATGGTTCTAAAATAAATGAAGCACTTAGAAACTTCAGTGATACTGATGCTTCTGAATTAACAGGAGTTGTTGAATGCGCTGAAATGGAAGGTGAGTTGATTGCAACTAAAATTAAAATATCTAGCACAGACCTTACACTTTCACTTGCTTGCAGTGACCCATCGTTAGGTTTTATTGACCTAACTAGCGAGCAGGTTAAAGTTATCTTTAGCAAAAAGGATCTTATGTTTGATTTTGATCTAGAACCTTTCATGCAAACTAAGATCAGTTCACTTTTCAACTTAGATAAAGACTCTGATACATTCAAAATCCAGTATACACACGATTCTGTTCGAGTGAAAGGCGATTCATTTGATGCTAAAATTACACAAACAGATGCGACTGCAGGCGATGTAAACGGAGCGGAAGTTATGCTTTATAAAAAGTACTTCAATCTACTGGATAAAGAAAGCTATGTAGTGTCAGTGTGTCTTAATAAACTAATCTTTAAATCAAAAGATAGCAATACACTATTAACAGTATCAGTTTGTTCAAATGACTAATCTAGATAACCTATCAGTAGAAGATCTTAAACAGAAATATAAAGATACTGAAGACTTAGTTAATCAGTACTACAACCAAGAGCAATCTGTTAAGCGAATACTTAACTCGATATACGGTGCATTCGGTAATGAGTACTTCTATTTCTTCAATATCAATATTGCTGAAAGCATTACATTGCAAGGTCAGAATGCCATTCTGTATACTGAAAAGATGGTTAATCTTTACTTTAAAGATTTTTGGCATAAAGACAAAGAGCTGCATGAAAAGATGGGCATCGAAGTAAAAGGCCAGGTATTAAAGCCTGTTGTTATTTACATTGATACAGACTCGTGTTATCTTTCCTTTGAAGAAGCTATCGTTAAGTCTAACTGGCAAGGAACTGAGAAAGATTTCATTCTTGAGATCTATAAAAATCGTCTTAATGCTTACATCAAGCGTGTTCTACAAAAATACGCTGACGGATATGTTACTGAAAACTTCTTGGACTTTGAGCTTGAATCAATTGCCAAGAATGCAATTTGGCTGGCTAAGAAAAAATACATTCAGAATATTGTATGGGCCGATCCAGGTAATCACTATGACCCATTGACTAAAATTAAAACCAAGGGTTTTGAGATTATACAATCATCTACTCCGCTTTTCGCAAGAAAGAGATTAAATGATGCAATCAAACTTATACTCGGCAAAGACAATATAGAGCTTTCTGAAATTGTACAATTCTTAAAAGAGGCAAAGAAAGAGTTTAAGATAGCAAACATCGAAGACATCTGCTTTAGCTTAAGAATGAATAACTATGAAAAGTACATTGTCAGTGATGTTAATACATTTGAGTTTGCTTCCGGTTGTCCAATGACCGTAAGATCAGCAGGCTATTATAACTTCTTACTTAACAGCTCTAAGTTTAAGAACAAGTATCAGTTGATTGGTAACGCCGAGAAGTTAAAGATGTATGAAACAACTGATAAGGATTGTAACGTATTTGCTTTCAAGGCTGGATCATATCCATATGAATTTGCACCTACTATAGATTATGAAGCACAATTTGAAAAATGTATGATCGAACCACTAAATCGTGTGTTAAGTGCAACAGGTCTAAAAACATTAGACCGTAATTTAATATACAGCACTGCACTTTTCTGATATAAAATAAAAATAATAATATGGCAAAAACATTAAAAACTAAAGGCGAATTTAGTTTCGAAGACTTAAATAAAGAGCTTGCGAAAACCAGCTCATTGGGTTCAGTAATGGACATTAGTGAATTTAGCGAAATTGACAAATACATGCATAGCGGTAATTACCATTTGAATGCATGTCTTACTGGTTCAATTCGAAAGGGATATCCAAGCAATCGTTCAATTGCATTAGCAGGCCCATCAGGTACCGGTAAAACGTATCTTATCTTAAACACAGTTAAGCACCACATTGCAGATGATTACTATGTAATCTATTTTGATTCAGAGAACGCTGTTGACAAAGAGCAAATGGTTAAGTTCGGTATTGATACCAGTAAAGTTCGCTATGAACCAATCGGTACAGTTGAAGAGTTTAGAACCATTGTAACTCAAACATGTCAAACACTTATCGATGCAAAGAGAGGTGGTTATGAAATACCGCGTATCCTATTTGTATTAGACTCTGCAGGTAACCTTGCCTCTAAGAAAGAAGTTGATGATGCGATGTCAGGATCTGATAAGGCAGACATGTCTAGATCTAAGAAAATGAAGTCTATCTTCCGTATTATCATGAATAAGATGGCAGAGATTAAAGCTACATTTATCTTCAGTAACCACGTTTACATGACTCAAGACTTTTACCCAGAAGCGAAAGCAGGAGGTGGTACAGGTCCAGAGTATGCAGCATCTATTATCCTGTTCTTAAGCAAAGCTAAATTAAAAGAGGTTAGGAAAGTAGACGGTAAGAAAGTAACTGAACAGACAGGTATCATTGTAACAGCACGTCCAAATAAAAACAGATTTGCTAAACCAACTTCAATTAAATTCCAAATCCCTTTTAATAAAGGAATGAACGAATATGTTGGCCTAGAAAATTACATTTCATGGGAAACTTGCGGTATTCAAAAAGGTTATGTGTATTCTGAAAAGGAATATACTAAACTAAAGGAGAAAGACCAAATCGGTTTAGTTCCATTCACATATACTGATACTGAAACGGGTGAAATAACCACCAGATATTTTGAAGCATCTGAATCTTCTAACAAAATAGTAGTAAGACACCTAGGTCGAACTATTGATAATGCCGAGTTTTTTACAGACAAGGTATTTACAACAGAAGTGCTCGATGCAATCGACGCTCATATCCAACCATTGTTTAACTACGGAATAGAAGATGCCGGTATTGATGAATTTGATATCGATGACGAAACTATTTTTGAAGACGACGCAGAATAATGTTTGATCCAGGTAAAATAAAGCTGAAGTATATTCTAGGTATTCACAAAGACTTACCTGGCTATCCGACAGGTGAAGACATAATGTACTTTGCAATTAAGCGCCACTATGAAAAAGATGGTTCTGACGATATTACATTTACAGATAACTTCATAATCAAGAAACTCGGTCAAGAGCATTTAGATACCATCGTTGAATCACTGAATAAGCTGGTCAACGATGGTTATCTAGCTATAACCAGAGAAACAAAGGACAGTACTACTTATAAAGTACTTATAAACGATTACATTAAAAATGCAATTTAATTCAAATTACGAGAAGCTATTTTTTATATTCTGTCTAAAGCAGCCAAAGTATTTGTCGATAATAGGTGACGGTTTCTTTACCAATCCTGATATCGACATCTTGGCATTCTTAGCCAAGAAGTTTTATGAGAAATTTTCTGAGCCGCCGACATCGTCTCAGATGAAACTTCTTGTTCAAAACTCTAAAAAGGCCAAAGATAAAGTCACAGAAAATATAATTGACACGGTATACGATGTTAATCTAAGTGACTATGATGAGGACTGGTTAGAAACTACTGCAGAGTCCTGGATAAAATGGAGGAACTTTGACAAAAGCCTTATTGACGGTATTGAATATGTAAAGACGGCCAATGTTACACCAGACAATGTTGAATCTATTATTTCTAAATTCAGAGAGGTTATCAATGATAGAAATAAAATTAACTTCGACAAGGATCTCGGTCTAGACTTCTTTAATCCAGATGCCCACATCCAACACACATCAGATAAGATATCTTCAGGATATTCATTTATTGATAGAGTGACAAATGGCGGTTATGATCCATGTTCTCTTGTTGTATATGCCGGTGAACAAAATGTCGGTAAATCTATATGGCTTGCTAATGAAGCAGCAAACTATGTAAGACTAGGTTACAATACAGCTTTTGTTACAGCTGAGATGGCAGGTCATAAAGTTATTAAAAGAGTCGGGGCTAATCTCCTTAATATATCTATGTCAGAATACGACACCAAGTCTAAAGACGTAGTTTTTATGAAGAGAAGATTGGAAAATGTGGGCGATGGCCTACTCCCACCTGGTAGATTATTCGTTAAAAAGTTTCCAACCAGCCAAGCCTCCGTACCTGATATTGAAAACTATTTGCTAGATCTAGAAGAAACGACAGGTGCAAAACTAAGAGCAGTTGTTATAGACTATATCAATATTCTTTGTAACCATAGAAATCCAAATAGTGAAAACACCTATATGAAGATCAAGCAGATAGCTGAAGATCTTCGAGCAATGGCTGATAGAAATAAATGGTTAATTGTAACAGCTACTCAGATTAAAAGAGGTGCCTACAACTCAACAGATATTGGAATGGAAGATATATCAGAATCTGCAGGTCTATCGCATACAGCCGATATGATGTATGCTATCATTCAAGATGAGCTAATGCATTCTGAACATGAATACTGGTTAAAGATACTGAAAATAAGAGACGGTGAAGGTAAAAACTTAAAATGTAAATTCAATATAAACTACGACTATATGCGACTGAATGAGACTAATGAAACATCCAGTTCAGGTATAAATTAAATATATGAGAACAAAAAGAGATAAAATATTCGATAATAAATTCGATGAAACAGAGTACGATTCACAGCCGATAGCATTTAGGGTAGATTCTTCATATGATGGGGATTCAAGTGTGGAAGATACTGTACATGACTCGATTCTTTTTGAGAAAGTTGAAACACTTATTAAAAATAGTAAGTATTCAGAATACGCTGAGTATGATAAAATCAACCCCGATAAGCTCAGTAAATCATCCATCAATGAGATATATGTTTACATAAGTCAAAATGTAAATGAATATACTAAAACCGAAATCTTTTCGGTACTGTCTGATTTTCTAGATGTTGCACCCAACAAATTCTACAACTCCCTAAGTAATATTGCAAAAGAGGAGTTAATACTTGAGCTAGATAAAAAACTAAATATCCTTGACAAAAAGGGTATACGTAAATTATTTTAACATGGCTAAAAGAATATTCATTCTAGGCGACGTGCACTTTGGTATAAGAGCTAGTAGCATGGAATGGTTTGAAATAACCAAAAGTTACTTTGAGGATTTTTTTATCCCAATGCTAAAAGAGCATTATAGACCCGGTGACGTGTTCGTTCAACTAGGTGATGTTTTTGATAACAGGCAGTCAGTTAACTTAAAATTTAACAACTATGCCATAGATGTGTTTTCAAGAATATCTGAAATAATTGAAACACATATTATCGTCGGTAACCATGACATTTACTATAAACATAGTAATGATGTCTCTTCGTTAGACAGCTTTAAGTATATTCCTAATCTTCATGTCTATAAACAACCACATGTCGTAGACTTTGGCAAAGCTAAATGTCTTATGTTACCATGGTGTTCAACACCTGAAGTCGAAGCCGAGTATCTAGTAAAATATGCCGGCAAAGCCGATTATATCTTTTCACATAGTGAAATGAAAGGATTGATGCTTAATAAAAAATCAAAGCAAGAGCATGGGACGCCTGTCGGTAAATTCGCTGAATATATTAGAGTCTATTCTGGCCATATACATTATGCCCAAAAGAATAAGAATGTTGTTATGGTAGGTAATGCATATCAAATGACGCGTTCAGATGGCGATAATTCTAAAGGTGTTTACATTCTAGATTTAGAAACAGGTGACCATCAATTCATTGAAAATAATTATACACCAAAATTTGTTAAGCTCAATTTAACAAAGATACTTGACAAGACTATAGATGAGATTAAAGAGTTGATGAAAAATAACTTTGTCGATCTCTATATTGCATCAGATATTCCAATCAAATATAACCTGTCGAGTTTTATGGCCATGGTACAAGCCGAGGCCAGAAAAATAGAACCAAATATCTATGATGAGAAAACATACATAGACATTGATTCTATTACAGAAGAAGTTCAAAATGGATATAAGAACTTCAACGTTATCAATCTCTGTAATAAGTTCGTTGAAAGCATGAATATAGATGATGATAACAAATCTAAATTAACTATGACAATCGAAAAGCTTTATAACGATTGTAGTAACAAATATAAAGCAGAATGAAGATAGAAGAAATTTCATTTAAGAACTTTGCATCATACGGAAACCAAATACAAACACTTGAATTTGATAAAAATAAAAGTTCATTGTATCTGGTTCTTGGCGGTAATGGTTATGGTAAATCTACTATAGCCAATGCAATCATCTATGGGCTTTATGGTAAGCTAGAAGATTTTAATTTACCTGACCTTCCTAACAGAATCAATAAAAACCTGTGGGTTCGTATCAAGCTTAAATGTGGGAAAAAAAGCGTGATAGTTGAAAGAGGTATCGCACCTAAGCTTTTTAATGCTACCGTTGATGGTGTTGAGCTAGATCAAGCAGGTATGAGTAATGTTCAAGACTACTTAGAAAATGAAGTCTATGAAATACCATACCACGTTTTCAAAAATATAATCATTCTTTCAGTAAATGACTTTAAGTCATTTTTGACAATGAGCCCAAAGGACAAGAGAAATATCGTCGATAAGCTTTTTGGCTTTTCAATTATCAATGACATGTATACCCGTGTCAAGGATATGAAAAAGGAAATTAAAGACGAATTGAAATCAATTGAAGATGAGCTGAGAACGATTGAGGCCTCTATCACTTCTACGTCTAATAAAATAGAAGAACTAGAAAAGATATCTGCAGACCAGGATAAAGAAAAGATAATTGCACTTAAAGCCGAAGTGTTAACACTTAACTCCGATAAGAAAAAACTTGATGAAGCAAATGAAAGGCTTTCTAAGTTACATGACGAAATCGAAGAGCAGATCAGCACTAAGAACGATGAGTACAACAAAAATAACGAGGTTCTAAATAACGCAAAACGTAAACTGAAGTTGTATGAAAATAAAAAATGCCCGACCTGTGAGTCACCTCTTGATGAAGGCATACATCTTCATATAAAGCAACAGAATGAAATGATTGCTGTGACAATGCCATCAGTTATCTCACAAATACAACAGGACATAACTGATCTTAAAGGTAACTTTTCCGAGAATAGGAAAAAGCAAAACGCAGTTTCAAATAAAATATGGGATCTAAACTCTAGAATTAACACAATTAAAAGTGAGCTGGTTTCTATATCAAAAGGTTTAGAAACAAGCGGTCAGTTTACGCAACTGAATAGCCTTGTAGATGAGTTCAAGAAAAATAAAAGAGAAAAACATCTTGTTTCAATGACCAGATATGATGAAGACAATTTCATGTCTCTGGTTGAAATGGTATTAGGTGATGACGGTGTTAAGAACCTAGCGGTTAAAACAATACTACCGGGTCTTAACACATCAATTGCCCAAATGGTTTCTGAAATGCACTTAAGCTTTCATATAAGGTTTGATGACAAGTTCAATTGTCTTATCAATCACCTGGGTGAAGATGTCAATCCTAAAACTTTAAGTACTGGTGAAAGAAAGAAGGCGGACTTTATTATTGTCATAGCAATTATTAAACTCCTAAAGCTTAGATTTCCGCAACTTAACATTTTATTCTTAGATGAGATTTTTAGCTCAGTTGATGCGGATGGTGTCTATAGCATACTAAAGATTCTGAATAAAGTAATCAAAGAGAATAACCTTAATACTTTTGTTATCAACCACACCGTACTGCCACTTGAAATATTCGATAAAAAGATAGAGATTTACAAGGATAATGGTTTTAGCAAATTTACAGTTGAGACAATCAACTAAGATATATAAACCGTAGAATCAATAAATGGCAACGTATAATCTCAAATTTAATAAGGACGACAGTGTCATCAGACACGTCATAGTTGGTTTACTTGCCGACCTAAACAACAAGGTTTATTACTATATCCAAAGGACAGAAGATAACCGAGAAAGGGTTCCTATACCTTTTCACTACGCAATAACAGGCAGTGAAGCTTTCTTATATGATAACTTCTTACAGGACTCGTTGCTTGACCCAGGTAATCAAGTGGCCATGGGTAATTATAATAAGTTACCTATCGGTATTATAAACATGACAAGCATGAATATCGATTCTGCGTCTTTGCTTAACAAATATGTAAGAGGTACTTATGTAAAAGAAATGCCTGATCAGACTGTCAGATCATTTATTTCACAGTTTCAGATGATACCTGTTACTATGAATTTTGACTGTACTATAAAAGTTGATAGTAATCTAGACCAATTTAAAGTTGCAGAATCTTTGATAAAGATTCTATATAAAAGCAATCAATTTAATGTTGATGCTGGTACACTACAGGAAGGTACATTTAGATTGGCTTCATACTATAAGTTTCCTGAGGATCAAGCTTTTGAAAGGCCAATACAGTTTGGCTTTAATGATCAAAAGCAATACACTATAACATTTTCTATTGAAATGCTTTCGTTTATACCTTCATTTGAGAAAAGTGATGAACAGTACAGCGGTAATAGAATGTTTAACATCGATAATCCCGGTTATGTTGTACCTAATATTGAAAAAGATAAAGGTCTAGTTATACCGGATGGAGATAGTGCATTCAATGAAACCAATCACTAATATGCGCAATATATAACAAAAATCAAAGGTCTGATATGTCAAAAGTAAACGAGCAATTTACGCTTAACTATAGTAACCCAGCTAATAACTTTGGGTCTAATAATCTTAGAGATCTTATTCTAGTCCTACATGAGTCTGGTAAAAATCAAGAAATGATTTTTAACGTACTTAACATGATAGGTGTAGACAAGCAAAAAGCGTATGAAGCTATCGAGTGTTATGTACCAAAACAAACAAAAGATACAATTATAAAAATGGAACTAAAAGAAAAAATAGAAGCTAGCAAGGAAGTTTTAGATAAGCTTAATACACTTTCTACTGAAGACGATTCTCTAAAGAAAGCGACTAAGCAACTTAGCGAAACTGTTGCTGAACTTATCGGTAATGAAAAAGCTAAGGCTAAAAAGTCAAATGCTAAGAATACTGAAATGAAGCTGGATCTTAAAGGAAAGCTTTCAAGCCTTAAGGCTATCACAGAAAAGATGGGCGGTTCATTCCATACATCTTCATTGAAGTCGCTTCTAGAAAAATACTCGAAGATTATAGCATCTTCTAACTATTCACATCCTCATATTGCAAAGGGTTTGGTTTTCGAAACTAAAGACTATATGTGGATTGAATCAATTGCATCAGTAGTAAATGAAATTTCAAGTTTCCTAAATGAAAATGTAATTAGCATTCAAATTGATGCAGCTTATACAAAGCTTAAAACATCTAACAGAAATGCTTACTTCTCACAGGCATTCCCAGTTCTTGAGGATTTGATGTGCCTTACAGAGTCTGAAATCAGAGAGAAGGCTAAATACTCACTTACAGTACACACCTGGATTCCTGAGATTAAAGCTATTATTGAGAATATCAACTCATTGCAAAATGATGTAAATGAGACCCATGACCATGTTGTTGTGAAAAAATATTCACCTATTATTGAAAATAACGGTAGCCATATCTTCAGTGTATCAGGTAGCATATTCAAAATGCATGATGGTCAAATTTCAAGAATTAGCCCACAGGAAGTAGGTGCAGCATACCTTACACTCGTTGCAGTAGAGGAGAATGCTAGGTTCTCAGACAATAAAATGACATTCTACAGAGGAAATCATGTATATGAAATTCAATTAAACGAAAGCAGTAGAGACTTCTTCGTAGATGGAAGACAGCTTGTATTCACAGAAAAGTCACAGCTTAAAAATCTTCTAGTATCTACTTGCCATTTCGATCTAAACGAAATGAACAAGACGGATATGTTGGTTGCAGCATATGAGCACGCTGATAAATTTGTTGAACTTGATTTTGTTTACAGTATTAACCATAGACACAAACATAGTCTTACTGCAAACATTATGAGATTAGGTGAGAACATCTATATCAATAAGATCAACAAGGCAATGGCAATCAATGAGTTCTTTAAAGCAGAGAACGCTACTAAAGCGGTTCAGATCGTAAAAGAGTTCATTAACTATGACATCAGCGTAGTTGTAGAAGATTTACTTTCAGAAGATGTTAAGAGTGCAAAAATTCTTGAAAGTAAAAAGAATGAGTTGTTCGATAAAATCAATTTCCTAAAAGAGCAAAAAAGCGAGCTTAGTAAAGAAGATATGAAAAATCAATATATCTCTGAAGCAAACAAACTTATAACTGAAGAAATTGAAAAATTCGAAAAAGAACTTAACATACTTCTTTAAACTAGACACAATCTATTAAATAGCAATAAGCGGACTTAACAGTCCGCTTATTGTGCGTTGAAACAACTGCAATTATTTGCATATAAAATAATATACTTTAATGGTAGATATTGATCCTAATAATAACAACACACTTGATATGATTGCACTTGAAATAGAAAGAGAAATTCAGTCTAAGAAAACCAAACCAAAGGCTAAGAGAAAAAAAGAATACCTTAACAATAAGGATCTTTATGATGAGATTGTAAAATCCAAAGATCAAGATAAACTTACATCTACTGCGGAAAAAATGCTTATGCTTCTTGCAGAAAGGGCAATCACCAAAATGAAGTATGTTAGTTTAGATGATAAGAAGGATTGTTTGGCTTTTGCTATGCTAGATCTTTTAAAGTATTGGAGAGGTTTTAATCCTAAATATAAAAATGCGTTTGCATACTTTACAGAAATCGCAAAGAAGGGTTATGCAAAGGGCTGGAATAAATTATATCCTAAGAAGTATAATGGTACTGTCAGTATAGATGGTAGTATGGATTCTGAAGGTATCTACTCGATATAATGTCAATCAAAAATCTTAAACCAGAAAGAGGCCAATTTAAGCAAGGTTTTTACCAGGACTTAAATGGTAAATATGTAGGTCCTAGACCAATCATATACAGATCTAGCTGGGAGTATAAATTTATGATTTACTGCGACAAGAATGAAGACGTTATTCAATGGGGTTCTGAACCTATCAAGATAAGATACTACAACCCTCTTACAAAAAAGTATCACAATTACTATCCTGATTTTTATATGAAAATTAAAAAGAAGGATGGTACTGAAAAGAAATATATTGTAGAAATAAAGCCATCAGCACAATTAAAAAAGCCTAAACCGCCTAAGAGAGTGACAGAGAAAGCTTTAAACAACTATAGTTATGCCGTCAACCAATACACTAAAAACGTATTCAAAGCAGAGGCTGCAAAAAAGATTGCAGAAAGCATTGGCATGGAGTATATTATACTAACCGAAAAAACTCTTAAATAATGGCTACACTATCACAAGAGGTTAAAAACTTTGTACAGAATGCCAGAGGGTTAGATAATGCAAAGACTGCTGCAAATCAATGGTATAAAACAGTCGGTAAGAGTAAGGGCGACACTAGCATACAAACATATGCTGGACCATTCCAACCAGGTAAAATATACATTTTCAGATATCAGGATCCTGTAACAAAGGAAAGACTTGAACAATGGGATGCTAATCCGGTAGTATTAAGTCTAGGCACAGTTGATGGAAATGACATAGGCGTTAATCTTAATTATCTACCACAGGATATTAAACTTAGAGTTTTAGATAAAATTTATAAAAGCTTTGGTTCTAAAATAGAAGAACAGGAAAGTAAAAAACCAGGTCAGGCAAAAGCGCAGAAGCCTATTCTTTCATTTAATGAAAAAACAATAATGAAGTTTCTGAATACTGCTGGACTCGGTTATGCTATAAAAAGATATGTTACAAATCTAAGGCAAAGCACAAAAGTAGTATCAGCTGAAGGATGGGTCTATATCCCTCTTCTTAATCTGGCTCAATTTAAGAAAACAGATATCAGAAAGGTACAGTCAGGATATAGCAAATATATAAACAAGAAAAAATAATTTAGATGGCAGGATTCCTAGATAGATTCGGACCCTTTAGTAAAAGATTTTCAATTTCAAAGTCATTGCAAAATCTGAGTAGCCTGGGAATGAAGTATGACGATATGATTATCCGTAACTCTCAAGCAATTGGTGTTACTGAAGATAAATTCGGTTATACAATGATTAACCCGTATGGTCTAGAAAATGAAGACTACTGGTACCCATTTGCAGCCTTATCAATGGCTGACACAACTCTTAAAAAGAGTATTAGCTTTTTTATACAACAATATCCTCAAAAGAGAATTGAACTTAGGAAGTTTGCAACTCAAGATGAGATTGAAGATATATTAGACACACTTTGTGATGAAGCAGTTGTATATGATAGTAAAAACTATTTTGCTTATCCCGATGCTTCTCACCTAGGTCTATCTGAAGACGTGCAAAAATATATTGTAAGCGCCTTTAACCAGATATACCAATACTTTGGCTTTACTCAAGACCAATCAGGTTGGTACTATTTCCGTAAATGGTTGATTGATGGATATTTAGCATTTGAAATAATCTACAATGATGATCAGTCTGAAGTCATTGGTTTCAAAGAAATCGACCCAGTTAGTTTAATGCCTGCCGTTGACAAGGAAACCAATAAAAAGATTTGGTATCAACATAAAAATGATCCAGTTAAACAAAGAAAGCTTTATGATTCACAAGTGATCTATCTTTCTTATTCATCGGTCGCAACAAACGAAAGAGTATCTTACGTAGAACGCCTAGTCAGAGCCTTCAATCTTCTACGTATCATGGAGCATACAAGAGTTATATGGGCTACGATGAACGCTTCTTATAGAATGAAATTCTTGATTCCTGTAGGTGGCAAATCTAAAACCCGTGCTCGCCAATCTTTAGGTCAGTTGATGAATAACTATCGTGAAATTGTAGACTTTGATTTTGACTCAGGTTCAATGACAGTTAATGGTAAACCTATGATGAGTTTCAATAAAGAATACTGGTTACCTTCTAAAGATGGTGAACAACCAGAGATTGAAACGCTAGGTAATGACGGTCCAGACCTGAGCGATACAGATGCTCTTAAATACTTCCACGATAAATTGAAACTGGCTTCTAAAATTCCTTTCAGCCGTTTTGATAAAGACAGCCCTGCTACATACGAAATGACAGCAGAAGGTCTTATCAGAGAAGAGATTAAATTTAGCAAATTCATTAACAGATTACGTTCTTCATTCCAGGAACTTCTGGTTAAACCTCTTTACATTCAAGTGTGTCTTAAATTCCCTGAGCTACAAAAGGACTTAAATCTTAAGTCAATGATCTCAATTCAGTACAATAAAGATAACATGTTCGATGAATTAAAGACTATGGAGATTATGCAAAAGCGCCTAGACTTTATTAGTGCGCTTAAAGATAATCTAGTAGAGACCGATGAGAACATGAATGATGTCCCATACTTCGATCTAGACTTCTTAGTTAAAAAGTATTTGAAAATGGATCCTAGTGATCTAAATCAAAACGTAGAAACCAAGAAGAAAAAAGAAGAAGAGAAAAAGAAAAAGGCCGAGGAAGGTGGTGGAGATGATTTAGGCTTAGGCGGCCTTGGTATCTAATCCTGCGAAAAAACCCGGAGGCGAAAATATATACAAAAAATTGCTCAATACAAATATGGCAGATAATCAATATCTATTAGTTCTAGAGCGTTCGACGAACCAGCTTCATATAAACAACGAGTCTGGGGAATATATCCTTGAAGGAATATTCGGTGAAATCGGCGTAAAGAACAAGAATAATCGTATCTATGACGAGAACGAATATGTACCACAGATAAAGTCTTTACAAGAAAAGATAAAGGGCGGTAAATTACTGGGTGAGTTAGATCACCCATCTAGTTTCGATATCTCTCTTAAGAACGCATCACACGTTATTGAAAATCTAGAGTACGATCAGAATACTAAGCAGGTTAAAGGCCGTATCAGACTTCTTAATACTACTGCAGGCCGTGAAGCTAAAGCATTAGTAGATGCAGGTGTTCCAATCCATATTTCAAGTAGAGCAGCAGGCGTTGTAGAAAGTAATGGTCATGTTAAAATCAAAAAGCTTTTTACATACGATCTTGTAGCAGATCCTGGTTTTGAAAACGCAGAACTTAAAAGAGTTAATGAATCATTTGGCTTTGAGGCCGATGATGACGTACAGCTTTTTGAGCTACCAGGCAATTTTAACTTCGATAAATATAACATAACAGAAAATAACTATTCGAACGACATGTCTGATTATATTAAAAATGAAGACTTTAATAAGTATACGCAATACTTGGCTAATGAGATGTCAAAAATCCATGAGTCGATAAAAGGTATCAAAGAAGGCGTTAACAATAACCCAAATGAAGGCGTTATTAAGTACACAGAACATATAGCAGAAAAGGTCAATGAACTTCATGCTTATACTAGTTTTATCGCCGAGAATCTAGATAATGTTATTACACACAACGATCATATCGTAGAAGGTGTAAACGGCATGGAAAAATACATGAACTATGTAGCTGAAAGGGCGGATCAAGGTATTCAGTACAGCGAATCAATCGCTGAAAAGGCTGAGAAGATTATTGAGTTCTCTAACTATCTTTCAGAGAATATGGATAGTCTAGCGCAGCACAATGATTATTTGACCGAAGGCCTTAATAATGTAGTTAAGTTCGCTGATTACTTAAAAGAAAATCTTGAAACAGTTGGTGGTTACAGCAATTATGTTGGTGAAAACCTAGATAGACTAAGCAAGAGACTTTCAGGTAATGTAGACTCACCAGCAGATGCGGTTTCTAATACCGATCCTGCTAAGCCAGCTGAAACGCAAGTACACGAATCTTCAGACTACAAAAAGTCAATTACAGAGAAATTACAACTTCTTATAGAATCTGCTCAGAAGCAAACAGCAGTAAACAATGGTGATATGCAATTCTTGAATTTCTTAAATGAAGACAAGAAGACGCAGTTCCAATCTTTGAATGAAAGTATGAGAAACGAGTTAATCGAAACTTACAAATCAAACAAAGAATACTTCGCTGGCAATGTTGCCAATGAAATCTTCGAATCAGTAGTAAATAGAGACTCAGGTACTCCTGACTTTATCAAGCGTATGCCGGTAGAGTACAATGAAACCTGGTCAAAGCTTTCTACTAATAGAAAAAGCGAAATCGTAGCCGAATCAAAGAGATACAATCTGGCAACAGAGTATCAAATCAATAACTTCTGGCAAACACGCGATCTTAGAGACAAGCAAGTTCAAGTTGAACGTATCAATGAATCTAAAGTTGCAGCACCAGATGATGTTAAAGGCTATCAGGTTTCAAACTCTTTCTTAGACGGTTTCAAGAATCAACTTGAAGGCAGATTTGCAAAATACACCAAAGAAAACAACAAAAACAAATAAAAAACAAATTTCCAAAAAATGTTACAAATGATTAACGAAGCGGAAGTTAAAGCAGCATGGTCTCCTATCATCGAGAGCGCTACTGGTATCTCTGATCCTAGTAAACTCGAATGGATGTCTAAGTATTGCCACTTCCACAAACTTGCAGAAGATGCAGGTATGGTAAATGAGAGCGTGTATAACTACGTTCACATGAATCCTGGTATGAACGTTCCAGGTATGGGTCCAGTATTTTCACCTGGTGCACCTGGTCTTAACGTTGACTTCCAAGCACAAACTGCCGGTTCTGGCGACAAGCCTTTCAGCCTTCTTCCACTTGCTATGCAAGTTGCTGCACAGACTGTAGGTCTTGACCTTGTACCTGTAGTTCCAATGGGTGGTCCATTCGGTATGTTGACTTACCTTGACTTCCCTTACTCTGGTGGTGCTCTTACAGACCCATCACAAGCAGTTAACGGTCTAGGCGGTGCTGACGGTCGTACAGCTCCAGTAATGATTAAGGCTGACCTTTACGCTGAGTTCAACACTACTACAGATGTTGAGCCAGGTGACGTATACTACGTAACTAACGGTTCTGAAGTTCCTTACCGTTTCACAGTAGTTGGTCGTTCACGTATCGACGGTTTCCCAATCTTTAAGATTGACACTAACGAAGATACTACAACGTACTCTTATCCTTCAACCTTCAGCGCAGGTAACCTAGTTGGTTCAGCTTACACTATCGCTGATGTCTTCAATGATACAGCTACTCCAGGTCCTTGGTTCTTGTCAACCAACGCAACAACTGGTGCTAGTGTACTTTCTGGTTCAATCGGTTCACTTGATGTAACCCCTGAATTGGTAAAAGCTCTTGAAGATCACATCTCAGGTTTCTCTGGTCGTGGTTTCTCAGCTGGTGAAGTTACTTCTAACGATCCATACCTAAGAGAAGAAGGTGAATCTACTAAGGAGAACTTAATGGGTCTTCAGTTGTTTAACAAGTCAGTTGCTGCGGCTACTGTACAAGTTGCAGCTGCTGTAACTCGTGAACAAGTTCAAGACCTTAAGCAGTACGGTATCGACGCAGTTGCTCAAGTTGAAGCAGTTCTTATCAACGAATTGACTCAGACTATCAACAAGAACATCCTTGAAAGATTGTTCCGTCTAGGTGCTACTAACGCTCAACAAGTGTATAGCATTGACAGTACTAACCTTAACCTTTATGTAGCTGCTTCTGGTACGTTTACATTTAACCTAGGTAAAGGTGCTTACACTAACTCTAACGTAACAATCGCTACTCCTGCTACTGTTCCAACGAATGGTGACAACGGTGGTACATTGCAACGTAAGATTATGAGTAAGATCTTAGCTGCTGCTAACCTTATCGCAATCCGCGGTCGTCGTGGTGCTGCCAACTTCGCTGTTACAAACGGTCAAATTGCTTCAGCTCTACAAGACATCGCCGGTTTCGTGCCTTACCCACTTAGCAACACAGTAAGCCAAGCTGCTGGTTCACTTTACCCAATCGGTTCTATCGCCGGTGTTAACATTTATGTTGACCCTAACATGGCATGGACTGATACACGTATCTGTATCGGTAGAAAAGGTGATGCTAACTCACCAGGTTTGGTATTCATGCCTTACTTGATGGCAGAGTCTGTACAAACTATCGCAGAAGGTACAATGGCTCCAAAAATCGCAGTTAAATCACGTTATGCATTAGTAGAAGCTGGTTTCTTCCCGCAAATCTACTACATCACACTTGGTGTTAACTTCGGTTCTTACAACATGATCTAATCTTAATTAGAATCTATATAAAAAGCGCTCTTCGGAGCGCTTTTTTATTGTCTATAGTACAGATATATAGATTAGTAATAAATAAATAAAATAACTAGTTATGAAAATTTCAATTCCAGTATTAGATAGCTATATTGAAAAATGTAAATCTGATGGTGTAAAACCTATATTCGAAAGTTTTACAACAGAAAACACTGAAACTATATCCCATATCGATTCTAAATTATTTGAAGCGTATGAGGCTTATACAAACGACTCACGTATAATTTCAATTCTTGAATATCAAGCAATCAAATCATATTCTGAATTTTTAGAAAATGAGGATGAGTTAGCTAATATGCCAGAAGAAGAGGAGGAGGAAGTTGAAGACAACATGGCTAATTCTGATAATGCAGAATCTGAGGAGTCTGATGACGATGACGATGATGAAGTAGAAGAGGCTGCTAAAGAAATAAAGAAGGCCGAACATGGTCCAGAGAAGAACGCAAAAATCAAAGAGATGCCAGCTACCGACGATGATTTTGGCATTGAAATAGATATTGAAGGTTTCGGTAAAGATGTTGATGCCAGCTTCAAAGAGATTGAAGACGAAATCATGAAAATGGGAGAGCCTGAAAAGCAAAATGCTAAAGACGGCGAGGAGTTGGTAGGTGAAGAATCACAAGAGGCTGAACGCCAGCTTACAGAGGAAGAACTCTTAGAAGCCGCTGAAGAAAATAATATCATTATTGACTTCTTGTTCCGTAGACCAAAGCTTAAAAAGATCATGAAAAAGGCTACAGATCTTCGTTTAAAGGGAGTACAAGCTGAGACTAAAGCAACAGAGATGATTGCACAGAAAAACGAGGAGATGGATGAAAAGATTGCACAGCTTAAAGAAAAAGGTGCATCACCTGATCAGATCAAAAAATTCAAAGAAAAGTACAAACAGGGTATAGACAAATTTGAAGATACTCTTGAGAAAAAAATAGATGCTGCAACTGATGCTGCTGATGAAATTGAAAAAGAGGCAGAAGAGACTGCAACTTCAAGCTACTTAAAGAGAGTTCTTTCTAGAGAAAGAATTACATCAAGAATGGAAGAGGCTCAGGCTAAAATGCAAACTGCAGATGAGACCAAGCAAGCCGAACTTAAAGCCAATATGCAAGAAATGGGACAAGAGGCTGCAGAAATAGACAAAGAGCTTACTGCACAGGATGGAGAAGCTAAGCAAAAGCAAAAAGAACTTGGTTTAGAACCAGAAGATTATACAAAGCTAGACGAGGTAAACACTGCTTTAGATAACATCAAAGACAAGGAAAAAATAGTGTCTAATAAAATGTCTAGCGCAACTGAAGATAAAGAAAAGCAGACATTACAAAAGACACAGGACGATTTAGATGAACAAAAATTCAAACAATGGCAAACCGGTTCAAGTGTTTTAGATAAAGTAAAAGATAAAGACAAAAAAGCTTCAATGTATAGAGGTCTGACAGGTGTTGGTGAAATAAACAACAAGGCTGAAATGGATGATTACATTGAAACAAAGACTGCTGAAGCTAAAGAAAAAGGTAAGGGTGGAGAAGCCGAAACTACAACAGCAGCAGAGACAACAACTGAAGCCGAAACTACAACAGCAGCAGAGACAACAACTGAAGCCGAAACTACTACAGCAGCCGAAACTACTACAGCAGCAGAGACAACAACAGCAGCAGAGACAACAACTGAAGCCGAAACTACTACAGCAGCAGAGACAACAACTGAAGCCGAAACTACTACAGCAGCAGAGACAACAACTGAAGCCGAAACTACTACAGCAGCAGAGACAACAGCAGCAGAGACAACAACAGCAGCAGAGACAACAACTGAAGCCGAAACTACTACTAAAAAGAACGCTAATGCTTCAGTAGACACTTCAATATATGAAAGCGTTGCTCAACGATTTAGAAAAGCATATAAAGGAAATAAATAATTAGTAATTGAAAATACAACAGGTGTAATTTATTACTAAATAATAATCTTAAAGACCTCAATTGAGGTCTTTTTGGTGTTTAGATAAATAATATATGCTTACACTAGAACAATATAAGTCTTGTAAAAAGATTACAGTAGTTTCAGTTATTGAAGATAGGGAATACTTTTTATGGCAACAAGAAGTGCAATCGTTATTCATGAAAGAAAATTACCCATATATCAATTTCGAAGTTGTAGTTTTACATGAGAGTGAAATACCTTCCGATTGGTCCAAACATTTATCAAGTATTTCAAATGTTTCATATTATAGATTAACTAAAAACATAACTGAGTCGTTTAAAGGTTATAAAGCTGCAAGAAAGCCATACGGATTATATTTAAGAACTTCTGATACTTCAAAGCCAAAGCTTGAAAATATATTAGCAATAGATTCAGATGTTCTCTTTAACAAGGATCTAAATTATAGTAAGCTAGTAGAAAATAGGGATTGGCATTTTTCAAACTGTGAAAGTTATCTTGGTTATAATTATCTAAGAAAACATTTAAGTGAAGATCAGATATTAGAAATCGCTAATATTGTAGGGATTGATGTCAAAATAATTAAAGAGAATACTTCAGCAGGCGGTGCGCAATATCTTTATAAAAATGCTAAGCCTGAATACTTTATGAAGTCAGCTACAGATAGCATTAAAGTACATGAAAAATTAAAAGAGTATCAAGCAGATGGGTCTAAAATACAAATACACTGCTCTGAAATGTGGACCCAGTTATGGAATGCATTAATGATTGAAAATGTAAAAGTAACAGACGACATGTCTTTTACTTGGGCACCCGATAAAATATCCGAATCACACAATTTTTATTTTACGCATTTTGCAGGAAATCCAGGTGAAGGCTCATTTGAGAAGGTTAAACATGCCAATCCATTTAAGACAATGAATTTATCAGAAATTAAAGTTACTGATAATAATGCTTATAAATGGGCAACCTTGATAGAAAAATATAAACCAACTTCCTACTCATACTTATATGTCAATACGCCGAACTAATTATATCAAACCTGAAAGAGTACAAAAAGAAGCCCCTTTAAACAAGAGGCTCAATAATGTACATCAGAAACCTGTAGATAAAAAAATGGGTGCGGTTTCTAATCCGGCTAGAATGACTATAGACGAGAAAAGGGCCAGAATTAAAGAGGTAAGAGAGAAGCAGGCTATTGCTGAACAGAGAAAGCAAACTCAAATTCAACAAAGGGTTAATCCTAGACGAGCAAGCTATAACTATGGTAGCATACCTAAAGTATGGAAAGACCAGACGGTTTATATAGTTGCAGGTGGCGCAAGCTTAAGTGATTTTGATTTCAATAGGCTAAATGGTAAGAACGTAATAGCAATCAATAAAGCCTTTAGATATGTTAAAGAGCCTGGTGCTATATACTGGACAGATAGTCGTTTTTATACATGGTACAAATCTGAAATAGATGAAATACATTGTATGAAATTCACCGGCAGCACTAACCCTAGGGATCTTGCGTCAGATGTTACTCTTTTAAGACCAGCAGGTGGAAAGACAATTGATTTAACATCACCAGATAGTCTATCAACCGGTAACAATTCAGGTTATGGTGCAATCAGTCTTGCTATAAAGCTAGGTGCTAAAAAGATATATTTACTGGGATATGATATGGGTCATACTGGAGGTAAATCACACTTTCATGATGGATATCCTGCAGGTAATAGCAGAGATCATATTTACAAAGGAATGATGAGATACTTTAATGACAATGCAGACATACTTAATCATGCTGCTGAAATCTATAACACAAATCCTAAAAGTAACCTAAAGGTGTTTAAGTTCTGTAATCTGTCTTCTATTTTTTAACACCTCTTTCAAAGACCTTGATATACTTCAGATAGTTCTTTTGTTGTTGCATAAGAATATCTCTACAATATTCTCTAAATCTTACACTTGACTCTAGGATTCTATCGTCAACTACTTCAGTTGGTTTACCATGTGATTCTATACATGTGTCACATAGAAAGTTACCTATTTCGAAATTACTCATTTCAGATTTAATTTCACATCTACATATACTACACTTCCAGTTAATTCTTTTTGAGTCTTCAATCAACTCATCATAACAGGTTATTCTATCAGTATAGTTGTTGTAATAGAGCTTTAGGTGATCTTTATGATGTGTTTCATACTCTAGAATTTTGAACAGAACCTGAACATACCTATCATCAGTTGCTGCATGTGGCCTGATAAGTGGGTTTTGTTCTAAAAATCTAACTTGATAAGGTTTAAGCTCTTTGAATCTTATGCCATATAAACCTCTGCTGTGACCTCTTGATCTTACAAATTTGACTGGCTTCATCTCATGTTTTTTAGACGATCCTTATACTTCTGCTTTGTATTTTGCCATTCAGACTTAAGCCCTCTTAATGCGGATTTTTCAGTTTCTCTCTGTACTCCGTCTTGGGCACCTTTGATATCATCTTGGAATGAATCCTTTTTCCTTTCGTACTCAAGTTTATCCTGCTTAAATTTGATATCATATTCGGCTGCCGCGGCCTTATTAGTATACTTCTGTACTCTTTTCATGGCTTTTTGTATTTGATCCTCAGTTGCATCAATTGCATCTTTCTCGTATAGAAAAGCCTCAAAGGTCTTTATGTATTTCATTGTCGACATCTTGGTTTATATATTGAAACTTAAACATCTTGCTGTTGTATAAGAATAAAGTGTAATTATGTCTATAACAAATATCTTATTAACTGAAAAGTACCGCCCAGCATTACTAGAAGATCTAATCATACCAAATAGGATTAGAACAAAGCTGAACGATGGCGTGTATCAACATATGCTATTTTTTGGCTCACCTGGTACTGGCAAAACCAGTGCTGCTAAAGCCTTATGTAATCAATTTGGTCTAGAGTATCGCTACATCAATGCATCTGATGAGACAAGCGTTGATGTAATCCGTGAAAAGATTACAAAGTTTTGCACTACCGCTTCTTTGACTTCACTTGAAGGTAAAATGAAAGTCGTGATACTTGATGAGATTGATGGTGTAAGTGACCAGTTTAATAAAGCGCTTAAAGCAACAATGGATTCGTTTTCAAAAAACACCAGATTCGTTGCAACAACCAATCACATCAATAAAATACCTGAAGCGGTTCTTAGCCGATTTGAGCAAATCAACTTTGACTTTACAAAGGAGGAAGAGACAGAACAGCTTAAGTTTTACATGAAACGGGTATATGAAATTGTAAAAAAGGAAGGTGCTGAAATTGAAAAGCCAGCTCTTCTGGAATTAGTAAAGCGTAAATTCCCAGATCTACGTAATACACTTACTGTTCTGCAAGGATATCTTGCTGAAGGTAAAACAACCATTACAATTGATGATGTAAAAAAATTCCATGGTGTTTTCAAAGACGTCTATGAATTGATATTCAACAACATCGACCCTGTTAAGAACTATCAATATCTTGCATCAGAGTATAGTAATAGAGTAGATGACGTATTGGCTGGTCTCGGCGGTGATTTTATTGAGTACATTCAAATGGAACATCCGACGGCAGCTAAGCATATACCGCAAATAGTAATAACAGTTGCTGAACATCAAGCACAACGTGTACATGTTATCGACCAAGTGGTTACAATGCTTTCATGTGTTTATACGATACAGGGTATTTTACATGCAAAATAATCTGCAAAGCTCTTTAGTATTAAAGATTTTTATGTTAGATTTACAAAATAACAAAACAATATGAGAAATCACAATCTAATCATAGATGGCAACTACTTTATTTACAGTAGATTGTTTGTACTACCAAGACAAAAAGTCCCAGCAGGCTTTGGCGAATCAGCTAACATAGATACAAGATTTATGTCTACTGAATCTGAAATGGCTATATTCATGCGCAAACTGGCCACAGATTTCGCATCTGAGTTACGTAAAGTCAAAAACATCACCGGCCGAATAATCTTCACACAAGACTCAAAGTCCTGGAGAAAAGACTTGTTTCCTGAATCTGAATACAAGGCTAACAGAGAGCAGGACAGTAAGATACACTGGGCAAATGTACATAAAGTAGTAGAAGAGTTCACCGGATATCTAAAAGAGAAAGGTGTAATTATACACAGGGTATCAGGTGCCGAAGGTGATGACCTAGTATATGCTTGGACTTGTGCACTTAATAGCAAAGGCGAGAATTGTATCATCTGGTCAGGCGATACAGATCTGATGCAATTGGTAAATTACAATAAGTCTACCGATTCATATACACTATGGTATGACAATACTAGATCTAGATTGGCTGTGTACCCTGGCTTCCAAAAATACCTTGACATCAAAGATGGAAGTAAAGAAAGCGAGTACGATGCTATTGATGATATATTTAGTGTAGATCATATTTTGCTTGTCAGCAACCAGGTTAAAGAAGAGTTCAAGATCTTCATAAGCTCAAACAGCCTTGAGACAAACGAAATATACTGCGATGATTATGTCTTCATGAAAATCCTGACAGGTGACAAATCAGATAATATCAAGTCCGTATACTCAGTAGAGAAGATTGGCAAGACTGGCAAACCTAGAACATCTAGAATTAACGATGAAAAGGCTAAGAACATCTTGAACACTTTCAAGAAAAGGCATGGTCGTTTCTCGTCAATGTATCTCTTTGAAGAGTCATTCAAGGAAGATATTGTAAAAATGATAGCTTCTGAAATGAAACTTACTGGCAGTGAAGGTCTTTTATCTAATCTGGAGTTAAATACAAATTTGATACTTCTGCACAGTGCAACAATACCAGAAACATTACAGACGATTATGTTCAATCATATCGACGAAATGTTAACTGATAATAAGTTAGATATGAGAAACTTGCTTTCAAAAGATAGTATATTACATGGTAGTAGCTACTTAAACCCTAGCTTCAAACAAAACACAGGTAATACAAGCAGTTTATTCTAATGGCTAAAAAAGAAAGACAGAAAAAGGAAAGAGTTAAAAAAGCAAAGCCATCTACCATTGGGTATGATGGCACGCTTTTTGGTTTTATAAAAATCTTCTTTACAGATTCTGAAACATATAGTAGTCTTAAGCAATACGATAAGGGCAAGAATAGATTTATGGTCAATAGATTTATGGCCATAAATTACCCAAACATGGCTAACAAGCTTAACAGAGTGGGTACAAACGCTGCAAACGTAGTTGACAGTTGGTATATGATTGCACAGAGATATACCCGGGTACCAGGATGGATATACACTAAACTAAACAAGCAAACAAAGGTTGATAACAAGGTTTACGATCCAGACCCAGAAGCTCTCAAATTCTATCTAAATAAATATCAAATAGGTCAACGGGATTTTAAGCTAGCTCTTAAATTTAATCCAGATGAGGTGATGAAAGAAATCGATTATATCGAAAAACAAATGAAGGCTAATGAGTGAAAAATTAAATTATCCGTATTTAGATTTTCCAAATGTTATAGACATAACTCTTTACAAGAACAATTATTACGATAACTTAATCGTAAATAAGATAAGAAAGGAAGCAGACTACGGTGATTTACCTGATCTTAAAGATTGCTACATTGTATGGGCCAAAGATTTCCAGGAGATATTGTATACTTCCTTTTCAAGCGAAATCGATAAGATAAGATCTTTACCTTCTACTGATTTACAAAAGAATGCGACCAGTCTATATTTCATGGACAAGATCTTTTCAACATTCGGCAACCTGAAATATGTTAAGGTCAATGTTTCCAGAGATGTTAACTACAGCAGAGTTAACAAGGCCGAAAAGGTACCAACGATATTCTTTAACTATAAAATAACAGCATCATGTATCGATCTTACCAAGATATATGATAACAGTACACTATTACAGGTCAATCAGTTATTTGTAGAAAATGGGTTATGTGCCCATGACAATATATTGGGATTCGACCACATCATAGAAATTAAAGCCCAGGAGTTTATTAAATTTCTAGAAGACAACGAAGATAATCCACTTACACCTTATCTGTTTGAGTTAATAGACCCAAAAACAGAGTCTGACAATCCTCTAATCATATTCATCACAGACTTCGATATTTAATCTTCAGATCTCGCCAATAAATATATAGCTAAAGAAGCAATTTAATGGCAGCACAAGATTATATAGTAGATAAATTAGATGAAACTCTAATTATAAAGCTTTCTGAACCCTATGAAAAGGTTGAGCAAGTTATGGGATATATTGATGAGGTCATTGGCGAGGATAGTGCCAATAAATTCGAAAGATATTTTAGATGGTGTCAAGACAATGTAAACTTCTCAGACTGGATATTACTTACAGATCTTAATCTTGCCAACCAGGTCATAGACCCATTAAAGCCCTTCTGGATTGAATACAAATATGTTGTAGTTGAATTAGAAACGGGCCATACAATGGAATTTATTTCCATTGCTCTGGAAATCGTATCAGACAATGGTGTAGTAAGACAAGTAAAGCAAGTAGGTGTAGATTGTTGTGAACCTGGTCAAATACCCAATGGTTGCCAAAATCTAATTGTTACTGACTGTTGCGATCCTGACGATCTCTTCAACCCTTATGCGATGCTGAACAACACAAAGAACATGTTCAGTCAACTTACAAATGTGGTTAATGATATATTCGGCCACTGTGTTAAGTATTACAAAGTAAGTTCAGATCCTAGAAGTAAAGACGTAATCTTAAACGAATATTCACTTTATGATGTAATAGCCCTTAAGGAGATTAAGATTCTGGTACCAGATAATGCATTCCCTCCTAACGAGTTCCAGTTTGGTGAATTTGGTATGGACTTCGAAAGTTTTGAAATTCATATAACAAGAGAAGAGTTTCAGAAAGCATTTGGTCCTAGAACAATGCCACAAGAGCGTGACTACATTTACTTTCCTTTAATTGACAGAATGTATGAAATCAATTCTGTTGCCCTAGCTGACCCAGTTGTATACAAAGAAATTTATTATAAAGCAACCCTTAGAAAATGGCAGGAAAGAGCCAACGTTGAAACACCTGTTGATATCCAACAGGATCTTGACGATCTAACGTTAAGTGTTGATGAGTTATTCGGTGAAGAGGTTAAAGATGAAACTTTAAAAATTACTAAGCCACAGCAGTACAGAACTATCGGTACTGGTGCAAATGACTATGTAAGAAGTGACCTTTCAAAGCAATTATCTATATCAGACTATAAGATTAACAACAACTGGGTTATAGTTTCAAAGAATCATTATGAGCTAAACAAACTTACACCTAATGAACTTGCTGTTAAGTATAGACAAAGAGCTAAATTCTTAAGTACTGAAGATAGAGCATTTACATTTTGGTTCCAGCCTGCGTTTCCTGCAGAAAGGGCCTACAGCATCTTATCCAGTATTTCAGAATCTGATGGTTCTGATGGTAATGCTATGTTGACTTTCTTTGATGAAAGAAAATATAGCATCGGAGATCTTATACAGATTACAGATGGTGGTGACTATAACGGTTTCCATAGAATACTACAGGCTCCTTCAGGTGGCACTCAATTTGTTATAGATACACCATTTACAGGCAATGTGCCAGGTGCAAAAGCCAGATCAGTTGTAAAAACATTCTTGATACATGGCTACGGTGGCCTATTTAGCGGCCTTTCGGTTGAAGTTACTAGAACATTTATTATAGTGTCAATCAATAATGTTGACTACTTCTTTACACACGGCGTTACATTTGATCCAGATAAGTGGTACCCACTTGTACTTAATTTATCAAACGCATTTAAGTCACTTTCAGTATATCTGTATGAGCTTGATAAGCAACTTAATTTCACGATGCCACAAAACGAAACTTCTGCACTTAAGTTATTGTATAATGATTTGATATTCCTGCCTTCTCAGGTTGGTATCGATTCTGAAGACTATTGGGCCCTATTAGCAGGACCTGTAAAACTAACAAACATTAGAATATTCAAACGTATAATAGAAGAAGAGGCCCACAATATAGTACTCAATCAGTATGTTGTACATGATACACAATACGCTGAATTAGTAGATAATGCTATACCTGAACTCCAACTTCTAAGATTACCAAACCCGAGATAAACATGAACGGAAAAAAGAATTATCGAAAACAAGCAAATGATATAAGATCTTCACTTGATGATATATTAAACGACTCAGACTCGTTAGATTTGCCTATCGATAACACAGAATTAACCCCTATTAGAAGACCTGACCCATTTGACTACACTAAAAAGAAGGGTGATGCTACTAATCAGGCTAAAAAGACTATCAGCACGCTACTCAAATTTTATCTCAGTGAAGAGATAATCAATAATGATGAGTATGTAAAAGCCAAAATGAAAATTGAAGAGATGACTTTAAGTAGTCTTATCTTTCAAATGGAAACGGCTGAACGTGCAATCACTACACTCCTCCAACAAATAGATGATGGCGATGTCTCCCCGCGTATGTTCGAAGTTCTGGGCACATTACAGAAGTCTATGCTTGATATCATTAAGAGCCAGACCATGTATATGATGGCTACTGAAGAAGGCGTTAAGAAACTGGCCAGAGACTATGATGTGTATTCAGAAAGAAAACAATTAAGATCAGGTGAGGAAAAAAAGATTGAAGGCCCTACAAATGTAAACAGAGGTACTAAAAATCTAATGATGCAGATACAGGAGGAGATGGAAGCAAACAAACAGGAAGAACAGGTTTTTGATAGCGAGCCTGTGAATGAAGATCCAGATGATGACTTTCCTGTAGAAAATTATGACGAACATGACGAATGATTTTATGATACCAATGGGCTCTAGCCCTGAGGAACCACAAGCAGATAAATCAATATGGTCAACGCTCGGAGTAGAGAAACTACTAAGAGCCATGGATGAAGGTTATAAAGTAAAGTCTACACCTTTCCATGAAGGTAATATAAATTATAGAAGAGGTAACATTGTATTTGAGTATACAGATGAGGAAATGCAGCACATTAAAAGATGTGCAACAGACATTCTTTATTTTGCTGAGAACTTTGCAACTGTAATGACCGATAAAGGTCTACAAAGAATCGAGCTTAGAGACTATCAGAAAGATATGCTTGTAAACTTTGTAAACAATCGTTTCAATGTATGTCTCGCTTCAAGGCAGATAGGTAAAACAATCTGCTCATCTATATTCATAGCCTGGTACGTTTTATTTAATTATGATAAGAACGCACTTATACTTTCGAATAAGGGAGCTACAACAAAAGAGATCATTGATAAAGTAAAAGCGATTCTCGAAAATCTTCCGTTCTTCTTAAAGCCAGGTATGCTTAAGAATGATGTAATGAATATGAAGTTCGATAACGGTTGCCGCATTGTAGGTCAATCTACAACAGGTAAAGCGGGTATCGGTTTTACTATTCACCTTCTATTCCTAGACGAGTTTGCTCACATTCACCACTCTTTCGTTGACAGCTTCTATGAAAACGTTTATCCTACGCTGTCTTCATCGAAAGTATCTAGGATTATTATTACCAGTACGCCTAACGGCTATAATAAATTCTTTGAAATCTATGATGCAGCAGATAAAAGACAAAACGAGTTTTCTTCTTTTAGGGTAGACTGGTGGCAAGTACCGGGTAGAGATGAGAAATGGAAAGTACAAGAGGTTAAAAACTTAGGTAGCGAAGAGGCGTTTAACCGCCAGTATGGTAACCAGTTCATGGCATCCAGTAATCTATTGCTTAACGGCGCATCAATTAAAAAGCTTAAGAAGTACGAGAAGAAATTCACATATAGAGAATTTGATGAATTTGAAAGAATTTCTCTGGATATGCAAAGGTTTACATTCTTTAATTCTGAATATGATGATGTGAGCTTTAAGGATAAATCTAAATACTGGGTGTTCTCCGTTGATATTGCCGAGGGCGTAGGCGGCGACTACACTGTTATCAATATCTGGGAAATTATACCTATGATAAAGAATGATTTTTCAAGAATCAATTCACCTAGTTCTATAAACGACTTTTTTGCCCTAAGGCAGGTCGGTCTTTTTAGAAGTAACGAGCATAGTGTTGAAGATATATCAAAAATACTTTATACTCTAGCTATTGATATTTTTGACCAGGAAAACGTTAAACTTGTAATAGAGTATAATACCTATGGTGCAACTGTTATCGCACACTTACAGACCATATTTCCACAAAGAAATGAGTTCGATGAGGAAATGATTGTTAAGTTTAAACATCGCCACGATGCAGCTACTACTAAGTACGGTCTTAGAATAAAAAAGGATAACAAGACACTTCTTTGTCAAAATCTTAAAAAGCTTATTGAACAGAATCGTTTGTTTGTAAGCGACACTGAAACGGTAAAAGAGTTATCAACATTTGGTAGAACTCCAAGTGGCTCATATATAGGACAAATGGGCCATGACGATCACGTAATGACTTGTGTATCAGTTACAGAATTTTTTGCTACTCTAGACTATTCAGACTTTATTGAAGAAATCTTAGACGGCATTGATAGCGAATTATATGACGCAATGGAGGTAGAATTACAGAAGAGTAATAAAGAAGGAGACGGTAACATGTTTTATGATATTTACGACCTGCTTGGCTGATATATAATCCAAATAAAAATAACGTATATAAAAAATGGCATTGTCACCAGAATTAACACAGTTTAAGTCTAGCGGCGTTTACAGACTTGAATACGACAAAAGTCAAATAGCTAGCGTTCCAGCGGATACGATCCGTCTTGTAGTAGGCTTTTCGAAAGAAGGTCCATTCAATTCGCCTGTATTCGTTTCTGACACACAATTTTTCCAAAATACATTTGGACCAATTGATAGAACGTTAGAAAGAAAAGGTTCATACTTCCATAGAACTTGTCTTCAAGCTCTTGAAAGAGGACCTATTTTGGCTCTTAACCTTTTAAGATTGAATAACGATCTTGAAAGTCCAGATGTAGACCTAGACGATTATCAAGTATTTTCAACTTCTGCTACGTCAGTTAACCCTGCTGAAGACTCAGCTCTTTACTCAGGTTTCTTTAACACTGACAGATTCTTCTTCCCAGAAGATGTTGCATTCTTAGAAAACATCGGCGCTCTTAACACCGGTATTATCCAAATGGTTAACGTTAGACAAAATCCTATTACAGTATTTGTCCGTAAAGCACAGGATGTAAATCAATTTAACGTTCTTGCAAAAGAGTGGTTTGGTGCTGGTGAAGTACCAGCATTCATGAGCGAATTTGACTATATCAGCGATTACATGGTTGATGTATTTGTAGTAAACGGAGATTGGTCAAACTATCCACAGCTTTCAGTTGACCCAATTTACGGTCCATACTTCCATGCTACTAAAGGTTTGATTAAATCAACATACGAACTATTCTTGGATCTTCCAAGCGTTGACGTAGTAGCAAAATACACAGGATGTCTTATCCCTGACTTTATCGATCTAAATGGTAATAACCTTTTCATTTCGGATTTGATTAACTTTGATACAGCTCAGACTGGTCTTCTTTGTGCAATCAACAAAGCACCATTTGATGGTGACACTATCATTAGCGGTACAGCGGATGGTATTGACTTAGTTGGTCACAACATTGAAAACAAATTAAACACAGATCCAACTTTCACTAGTCTTAGATTCTTATCTTACGACAGAGCAGTTAGAGATGATTTCCCTTACACCTTAACAGAAACGCCTGAAATCGGTATAGATCTTAATACCACTACAGATATTGCATTTTATCTGGTTTCAGCAGGTGCAGGATCTGCATCTTTGACTCCGCCTTCTGTTGGCTCAGGTGATCTTCCAACTGCGTTTGGTGCAAATGAAGCTAACGTTGTAATTAGAATCAATTCAGACCATCCGCAATACGATACACTCATCAAAGATAAATTGAGTTCTAACGTTGCAGGTCAAGGTCAAAACCAAAGAGTTGCAGGTTCTTATGTACTTGTAGACGATGGTTTAGCTTACAGCTGGGCACCAGTTGTTTCATTAACAGAAGCCGCAGGTTTCCTTTACATTGGAGTAAGTATTGAAGTAGCTTCTTACACTATCAGCGTTGAAGCTCCAACTTCAGTAGGTAACCAAATCTTCATTATTTATGGAGCAAGCGGTTCAGACTGGGATTCAACAGGTACAGACTTCTTTAAATTTGAAGTAGGTACAGATACTTATGACGATTGGGACACCGGCGTAATCACTTCAGGTGATATTGCAATTGATGCGAGTAACGACACCTATTTCCTTGACATGGACTGGGCTTTACAACCAGATACATTTTCTGATGACGCTTCAGGTGTAACAGGCGGTCAAACAAGTGTACTTGCTGCAGCATCTGCAACATACTATAATATTCCAGTTGTTGAAATCACAGGTTTTAACGATGCAGAATACACTACACAATTAGCACTACCTGACTTTGGTAGCTATGAAGATAGCGCTGGAGCTACAGTATCTGGTGCATTTGTTGTACAGTCATTAACCGGTACTCTTAATCAATCATTTGAAGTAGTTCCTGTAGTAGGTTTACCTTCAAACGAAGTTAAAATCGATTTTCTTACTAATACAGGTGAAATTAAAGTAGGAGACTATCTTGTAGCAACAGAACTTGGCCCAAATGGTGAATCAAGACTTACAAAAATCAATAAGATAGTAAGAGAAGGTATTTCACCTAACCAACTACTTCACATCTACTGCGACCAGGATATTAAATTGTATCAGAATGACACACAGATCAAGAGATACAAGAATATCGAGGAAGTAACAGACGCATATAAGCTTTTCACGCTTAATGGCTTTACTTTAAATCCTGCGTACCACATTCCAAATGGTTCACAAGATAGAGTAGATGAGATTTATGCTGATACTTTAACTGATGATAAGAATCTTTTCCAAGCTCTTATCGATAAAGATATCATCTCTTATCGCTACATTGTAGATACATTTGGTCTTGGTATTCAACCGCAGTCTAAGTATCAACTAGCGTATCTTGCTAAAAGAAGACAAAATGCTCTTGCTATCTTAAATGCACCTTCGCTTAAGGATTTCAAAGAGTCACAGGATCCTAAATTCACAGTTAACGGTTCTGTAGAGTCTAGATTGATTTCTACCGGCGGTGATCTATTGTTGAATCCAACATTCACATACGGATTGCCATCTATAGCAAACGGTTCAAACTACTCAGCTTACTATATTCCATATCTAGTAATAAGAGATAGAGGTAAGAACATTACAGTTCCTCCAGCAGGTGTTGTATCTAACAACTTTATTGACAAATATACAAACGCTCTTCCTTGGTCTATCGTTGCAGGTCCTAGAAGAGGTATACTAAGCGGTAAAGGTCTTATCGGTCTAGAAACAAACTTTGCAAAAGCTGACAGAGATTACTTGGAGCCATTCGGTCTTAACCCAATCATCTTCCAAAGAGGCGTTGGTATCGAGATTCACGGTAACAAGACTGGTCAGCAAAATATCAAGTCTGCACTTTCTAGTGTACACGTAAGAGAAGTATTGATTTACGTACAAGACGGTATTGCTAACATCTTGAAGAATTACTTGTTTGAATTTAACACAGCTCAAACTCGTCTAGAAATCAAGACACTCGCAGATAACTTCATGGCTGGCGTAAAGCGCGACAACGGTGTATACGACTTCAAGAACGTAATGGACTTGACTAACAACACAGCAGATGTAATCGACAACAATATGGGTATTCTAGATACTTATGTTGAACCAGTAAGAGGTCTTGAAATACTTGTTCACAGAACTACAATTCTTAGAACAGGTGCAATTGCATCAGGATCATTCTCATAAACATTAAAAAAGCCCGGTGAAAACCGGGCTTTTCTAAAAAATTAGAAAAACCAATATATACCAAAAATAATCTTAATTAAAAATGGCAGGTTTACCACATTATAATAATTCTAAAGCCGCTACACAATTATTCGAACCAATACAGGGTAATTTGTTTGAAGTGACAATTCTTCCTCCGGGAATTGACGGTACTCTTCTTCTTGAGCACGTTAACACTGTAACCGGCATTGGAGGTGTCAACCCAGCGTATGACGCAGTTGTACAGAAATATAAGTTCGCAGAAAGAAGCTACGCTGGTATGCCAGGAAAAACTAGTATCGACGTAACAATTCAGTTCTCTTTGAACTTAAATGACTCTAACCAGAACTACATTTACAAAACACTTAGAGACTGGTACAAGAAGATCTATGACCCTGCTACAGGTGCCATGGGTATTAAGAAAGATTACGTTGGTACATTGATTATTGTGATGTACGACCGCCAAGGTAATATCCACAGAAAGCTTACACTGCTTGATGCATTCCCAACAGGAGGTGTTAATTTCGCAGATGGTTTAGATTATGGTGCACAAGATCCTATCACACTTGACATGGTTTACAGATGTGATAACTGGACTGAAGAGAACAACTAATTTTTTAATTCATACACTGAAAAGCCGGAAGAAATTCCGGCTTTTTTATTTTACAGTCTATATATACTATGATAGTATAATACTATGATAGTATAAATAAGTCAAACCCTAAAATGGCACGCGATGAAAGTAATCTTACAGAACGTATACAAGTCCTTCTATCTAAGGAAGATCTTAACAGATTACACACGATCATATACCAGGAAGCCATGTCTGAAGGTAAAAAACCTGAAACGATTTCAGCTTACCTGCGTATAACAATCAAGAATTTAATTGAAAATAAAACAACATCATATGAGTGAAAATCAGAATCCTAATGAAGAAGAAATGAAAAGAATCGCTGAAGAGCAAGAAAAAGAATTGCCTATCAGTGATCCGTATCTTGAAAATGCAAAGAGGTTAAAAGAGTCGGCTAAGAAAGATGGTTTAGGTAAAGTTGATACCAAACGAGGCAAAGGCGGCGCAATCGATCCTAACGAGTTAAATTCAGACATGGTTCTTGGTTATCATCCTTTGCACGCTGAAGATCTACCTTCACGTGGTTTATTTTATCCAAGTGATGTTGAAATTCAAATCAGACCCGCTAAAGTTGCGGAGATCAGACATTTCTCTACACTTCAGGAAAGAGATCTTTTTGATGTTGACGATAAATTAAATCATATCGTTCAGAACTGTATAAAGATTCGTACTAAAACCAGAATCATGAGCTGGAAAGATATTCTAGAAGAAGACCGTATATATGTTCTTTTAGCAATTAGAGCACTCACGTTCAGTAAAGGCGAAAACAAATTACAAGTCAAAAAGAACTGCCCAGATTGTAACACGGAGAACACTATAGAAATTGCTAACCAGAATCTACAGTTCAATACAATTCCAGATGACCTGTTAAAGTACTATGATGAGTACAACAGAGTTCTTTCTATACAGACAAAATCCTGTGGTACAATCTATCTTAAGCCACCTGCTATCGGTGTAATGCAGACTGTAACTAAATACATTCGTGAAAAAGAAAGACAAGGTGAAAACTGGGATAAATCATATATCCAGATTTTACCATACATTCAACACGAATGGAGAGGTTTTACAGAAAAGGAAATATTCCAAGGTGAAGTTGATTTCCAAGGATGGGATGATACTAAGTACACACTTCACTATAGATTAGCCGAACAAATCAAGGTAGGTGTTAAACCAGATGTATCTTGCGCTTGTAAAGCTTGCGGGACGGAGGTGACCGCTGCTATTAACTTTCGCGGCGGAATCAAAGATCTTTTCGTTGTTTCAGATATCTCTGGAGAACTTCTTTAAGGTTAAGTTTTACCTATACCACTATCTCAGAATACAGCCAAGTGAAATTGAAGCTTGGCCGTATTATGAGCTTGAGTATACGATAGAAAACTTAAAAGACTTCTTAGAAAAGAAGAAGAAGGGTGAAGACGAACAAAACGATAAGTATAGTAAGACTTCTACTTCTAACGATATGAGGCGTCAACAACAGGCAATGAGTAGTTCAATAAATACACCAAAGATGCCTAGTACTCCCTCGTACAAAATGCCGAGTCCTAGCTTCAATATGCCCAAAAAATTCTAGTGATGGATGGCGTTTAGCATATTTAAGAACCCGTTTGAATCTCTGTCTGCAGAGGCTCAATCGTCTATGGTTAAAAGTCTTGAAGATATTAAAGATTACTTTTTTAAAGGTAATACTATAGTTGACGCTATCAATGGGCTTTCTACTTTACTTACAAAAAACATACAAGCACAGGATAAGTTAACACAAATCCTCCTTAAACGTCAGGAAAAGCAAATGACGGATAAGGATCAAAAGGAAATGATTAACACCATGAAGCTTTTCGGTCCTGCCATGGAGCGAATTGTCGGTGCTATTAAAGATTATTCAAAAGTACCTGAGGATGCTGTCGATAAATTTATACTTGCTATTGAAAAAATAGCAAAAGCATTTGAGAGCGCTAAAGATTCAATGAAAACAATACAAGAGGCAGCCAAGGGTTTAATGTTTATGGCTCTTGCAATTGTCTTATTTGGTTTAGCACTTCTCATCGCAGGACCTATATACATAATGGCATTGCCGGGTATGATAGTGGTGCTGGGTGTTGTTTTTGGAACTCTTTACTTATTCACGAAAATACTTCCTAAAGATAGTCAGAATATATTAAACGGAGCAAAAGCCCTGTTGTATATGGCTGCAGCGATTCTTGTGTTCGGTCTTGCTTTATACTTGGCCGGATTTGTATATGCTCAATTATGGAAAGGTATGATAGGTATAATACCTATACTTATGACAATCGGCGCTCTCATATTTATAATGCGATTTATGTCAGGCTTTGATAAAACAATCAAAGAAGGTGCAATGGCCTTGTTAATAATGGCCGGTGTTATAGGTCTTGTAGGTCTGATATTATTTTTAGCAGGTCTTGTGTACGGTGAACTATGGAAAGGATTTGTAGGTATGATAGCAATATTACTTACAGTAGGCGCACTTGTTGTTATAATGTCTCTCTTAGATATGATGAGCGATACAATCATGGATGGAGTTAAAGCTCTGTTATTTATGGTTTATGTTATAGGTATCACCGGTCTAATACTGTTTTTAGCCAGTTTTATATATGCTGAACTATGGAAAGGATTTGTAGGTATGATAGCAATACTTCTTACAATAGGCGCGTTAATAGGTCTTATGTTCCTTATCGATATGCTGAGTGATACAATCATGGATGGAGTTAGAGCCCTAGGATTTATGGTTCTTATTCTTTTCTTGACAGGTGTTGTTTTATATTTAGCTAGCATAATATACAAAGAATTATGGGAAGGCACAATTGGTGTAATGGCTATACTCTTAGTTATAGGAGCTCTTGTAGGTTTAATGTTTTTAATTGATATGATGTCGGATAGCATCTATGACGGTGCGCTTGCTCTTCTAGCAATGGTAGTAGCATTTGGTCTTACTGCTCTCGTTTTATATCTGATAAGTGATTATGCAGATGAAATGATGGCAGGCTTAGGAGCATCATGGCCTATACTTATTTTGATTGTTGCACTTGTAGGAATAATGTTCCTATTAGACAAGCTGAAAACTAATATAATTATGGGAGCCCTATCTCTAGGCGTAATGGCAGTAGCTGTTTTAGTTTTAGCAGGAGCTCTTTATGTATTAAAAGCAGTAGAATGGACTTCTGCTGATAGTTTATCGCTTTCAGTTTTACTATTAGTTCTAGCCCTGGTTGGTACAGTATTAGGTGCTTTAATGCAAGCTGGTCTTTTACCTCTTTTAGGTGCTGCAGCACTTGCAGCAATAGGTTTAGCAATTTTACCTCTAGCATTCGGACTTAAAATTTATAAAGAGTCTGGTTGGACAGATGCTGACACAGGAACTTTAAGCCTATTAGTAACTTCATTAGGTTTAATTGCAACAGTACTGGGTAATCCATTTACAAACTTTATGACTCTATTAGGAGCGGCTGCAATGGTTGTAATAGGTGCAGCAATGGTTGATATTACAACAGGATTAAAAACATTTAAAGAGTCAGGATGGAAAGATTCAGATAACGAATCTTTTGTAAACGCAATGGCTTCTGTTGTTAAAGGTTTTGCTATAATGTGGGATAAGGGTATACAAGCCGCATATGGTTTACAACCATTTGACTCGCTTGATGTATATTTCGGAGTTAAGGCTCTTAGTGGAGTTGGTAATATAATGACCAGTATGGCAAGAGGCCTTAAAGACTTTGCTTCAATGCAATTCGTAGAATTTGAAGTAGTTAAAGATAAAGATGGTAATGCTGTAGTTCAACCTAAAGCTGTATATAAATTAACTAACTCTGATATTGAAAACGCAGCCAAGAATTTTGCTTTTGTCATCAATACAATATTGAATCCTATTAAAGAAGTAGGAAAAGCAGAAATGGAAGCTTCAAGTTGGTTTTCAGGTGGAGCTATTTCTACAGGTATTAAAGCTCTTACAGGAGTAGGTAATATCATGACAGATATGGCTAAAGGTATACAAAGCTTTGCCGATCTTAAGTTTACAACATATAAAGTCGTTGATGGTGGAACTGCAAATGCTAAAATAGTTCCTGAATCTATAGTACAATTAACAGATGCGCATTTTAAAGCAGCAGGTGACGGTTTTGGGAAAATAGTAAGTGCTATACTTGATCCTATCAAAAATGTAGGTAAGGCGGAAATGGAATCTTCAAGCTGGTTCAGTGATGGTGCTATCAAAAATGGTATAGCAGCACTGACAGGTATCGGTAACATCATGACTGAAGTTGCTAAAGGTGTACAAAGTTTTGCCAATCTGGAATTTACAACATACGAGGTTGTTAACGCTGGCACGGCAGATGCTAAAGTAGTACCTAAAGGAATTTTTAAAGTAGGTGATGCAGAGTTTGCAGCAATGCAAACAAATTTCGACAAAGTATTAAATGCATTTCTAAATCCATTTGTTTTAGCATCAGCCAAAATCGATGAAAACGAAGACGAAATTGAGACCGCAATGGAGTATTTCGGTAATATCACGAAATCCATAAATGAAATAGCAGATGCTGCAAAGAAATGGGCTACCGATGTTACAGATGCCGGCGTACAGGATAAATTATGGTCAGTATTCCCAGTAATGGATTCAATTATAAAGCCTGTTTTATACAATGCACTCAAAGTTAAAGAGAATAAAGATGTTATAGACACGTTCTCAGATATACATGAGGATATTATAGAAATTATAGGCAACATAGGTGATGCCGCAAAGAGCTGGGTAACTGAAATTACAGACACTGGAGTTCTTGAAAGAATATACACGATGCCATTAATTATCGATGGCATTGTAGAAATAATTAGAAAAAATGGCCAAATCTATAACGATAATAAAGAAGCATTCTTGTCATTCCTATTCTTATTCAATGAAGGAAAAGGTATAGAAACTATTGCTAAGATTAGAGAAGAAGCTGCACAGTGGGCCAATTTCCAAAATCCTGAAAGACCAGGATACGCATTTGAACAATTTACAAGAAGTGTATTTGATGCTTTCAGAAAACCTGATTACGTTTCTGTTGCAGCTAGATATCAGAACTTCACCAATAACATGGAAGTCCTGATTAAGGGTTACGACAAGATACAAAAGGTAGCAGAATCATTTGAAAGAATTGCCGAAGCATTCGGTGAAATGAAAGAGCACATTAACGGTATGGAACTTGAGCGTTTAACTCAGGTAACTAACTTAATGGGATTCTTAGATAATCTGGCTAACGGTAGTGCAAATGATATCGTTGCAGATGTAGGTGAAGCGTTGATAAAAGGTATGGAAACCCTTAAGGATATCTTAATGGAGATTAAAGACCAGCTAGCTGTTGAAGCACCTTCTGCAGCACCTGCCGGCGCAGTAGCCGGCGTAGGTCCTGGTACAACAGCTGCACCTACACAGCCACAGCAAAATCAACCACAGAAACAGGATATGAGTTCAGTAGTAACTGCAATCAATAACCTTAAGACTGCTCTTACTTCAACAGGTATTAAGATCAAAGACTCTGGCTCTTCTACACCTGTTGGTAAAAAATAAGGCACTTAACAAAACAATAAACCCATGAAATTCAGCGTAGGACTAAATTTTGAAGATTCTGTTATAGCAGAGATTTTTAGTAATGAAGAAATGACGATGGAGGTTTTTTCAGAAAATGTTTCCGTGAAAAAGCTAACTGCTGTACTTGATGATACTCGCAAATTTGTTTTCGAGATTACAGATACATTAACAGAGTCTGAAGAATATGAATTTGTATTAGAGCTGCCAGGTAAAGTCGGCGGATATTTACCATATAATATAACTGACGTCTTTACCTATTCAGATATAGATCAAGACTACGGTAACATAGATGATATAGTACTAGCAAACAGGATAATTACGACTCAAGATATTTTACAAAGTAAACAAACTCTTACAACCCTTAAGCAAGAAGTTGAATCAATTTCAAAATCTTATAAAGATGAGTTAAAGTATTATGAAAATCTTATGAAATACTCATTGTCATCTGAAATGCTGGTTGAGGTTGTAACAGAACGTGAGGTTACAAATATAACAGGTGCAGATGGTCTAGTTGAAAGATTATATCTTTTACTAAACGACACAGTATTACCTGCAATGAATCATTATAAAGACGTTTCACGTCAACACTATCATAAATACAAAGATCTTGAGTTTTCTCTTAACCAGATACTTAAAGATTTCCCAGAAGAGATAAAAGATGTAGAAACCAGACTGAATGGATAAACAAATCTAAAAGCAGCAATAAACTTTTACTTTTGTAAAAAGCATTGTATATTTACAAAGTAATTATAAATGGTCCCGTAGCTCAGTTGGATAGAGCAACAGATTTCTAATCTGTGGGTCGATGGTTCGAGTCCATCCGGGATCACAAGTAAATATGGAAAAACTGCAAAAGTCTTTCAAAACAGAAAACTATTTAATAGTTTTACATAAATACTAACACAAACGTTCTTTATTTATTAGATATCCATTCTTTTAGTAAGTCGTATTCCCGCTTCGGTGACGAATATGAACACTGAAAAGAGATAAAAGATATTGGCGGCCTATAGTCATCAAATAAACCGGGAAACCGGTATAAAGTGAGCAACCTATCGTAAAGTTGTTTGCGGCCCAAGTTAACTTCGGTTAATTTGGACTTAAGTAGGCAAGCGAGATATCACAATTCCTGAGTATCTGAGGGTAACACTGTAGGAGAAATGGAGAGGTGAATTGGCAATGTGGGTTGTCAGTTTGAGCTCGGAAGAGCAATAAGAATAACTCGTAGAACTTTGCAAAAAGTATGCCCGTCCAGGTATATCATTGCGTTGTTCAATATCAGAGAGGACTTAAAGCCGAAAGGCATGTTGAAGTACAAGTGGTGTTGTTATCAGCCCTGTTAAACATCTACCAAGATGCTTGACTTGAAGTATTCTTAAAATATCGAGATGGGGACATTTCAGAGAGTAGTTAAGTATTGACTCTGACAAAATCAGGGTTAGCTTGGTCGACGGACCACTACTTTCACAAATCCACACACGAAAAACTTAATACTTTGCATTGGTAGCAAACACTATTATTACAACAATTAAGCAAAAGTGTCCGTCAGTTGCAGACGAAAGGTGCTTACTTAGTAACCGGTTGTCGGTTGCCGCAAAAGGCCGCAAGTCTAATGCGATTTTTTAGAAAGCTTTATAGCTCCGCAAGAGCGAATCAGATCGGCAGATTTGAGTAGATGTAAGTATAAAGAGAGTAGTCTAAACAAGCAACTCAAGGAGTGGTACACCTAAATTACCAGCACTGTTAGAATAGTACTCAAAAGGCACTGGACAAAAGAGGAATCCATAATCTCTCTAAAGATCTAACATTTAAACGTATAGTCTCAGCGTTAATTTATTTTTAAACCGTGGGATAGAGCAGCTGGTAGCTCGCAAGGCTCATAACCTTGAGGTCGGAGGTTCGAGTCCTTCTCCCGCAACAAAGTTAACAGAAGGCGGTATTAACCGCCTTTCTTTTTGTTTAATATATAGCCTACTAAGGCGAGATAGCTCAGTTGGCTAGAGCGTTGGATTCATACCCCAAAGGCTGTGGGTTCGAATCCCTCTCTCGCTTCAATGTTTGAATTGTGTGGTTCGTTCTGAGCCAAGAGATTAAGTTCTCTGCATTATTGAAATCTTATTTTCAAACCATTTACACCCTATGAGACAATTTATTCTATCAATATTTCTTTGCCTGTCCGTTTCTATCGGATGGTCTCAGCACGATCTAGCTGAAGAAACAAATCAAAATGATGCCTATTACATAAGGACACTTGAGAGAAAAGTCGAGCTCATGTCTGACAGCATAAATAGGCTGCAACATGGTTTAACAATTTCTAAAAGAATAATGTTAACAGAACATATAAGAAAAAAAGCCTGGATAAAAGTAGTAGCTGCAGAGACTGTACTTGTAGGTGGTGTAATTCTAGCAATTGCAACCGGTCTTATTGTACCAGTGGCCATGGGCGTTGCAGCAGTTGAATTATGTTTACTCGTAGAAGGAAACTATAGACTAAACACCAGGCAATTAAGAAAACTGAAAAAAGAAAATCCTGAAAAATTAAAAACCGTCCTTTCTCTAAACAAAAAACAAAAATAAACCACCCTAATGAAAAAAATCGTTTTATCGTTTTTGTTAGCTGTTTCTGTACTATTCGGCCATGGCCAGGATCTTATAGAAAATGCTAATGATCAGGTACTATTGACGCCAAAAGAGTCTAATGGTAAAAACCTGATTGAAAGTTTTTTTGAGTTTTACAACATCGAAGTTGTAGAGCATTTCGATAAACTTAATGTTTATCTTGTTAAAGCCAATGATTATGAAGATTTCTATGATAATTGTCAGGCTAGTGGTCTTTTCCAAATTGTTGAAAAAGACAGGGTTGATACCCTAAAAATGGACTATTTACCAAATGATCCTGAATTTGCATCATGTTGGCATCTTGCACAATCAAATGACAAAGACATTGATGCAGATGAGGCATGGGATCTTTTACCAGATGGTCAGCAATGGGTATCAGTTGCAATGTTTGATGGCGGTCTAGATCTAACACATCCTGATCTTGCCGGTAACACAGACAGTCCATTCAATGCAGTTAATGGTACAACTAACGTCGGATATGTTAATTCATTCGATAACCACGGCACAGCTTGTTCCGGTACTATTGCTGCTGTAACAAATAATGGAGTTGGTGTGAGTAGCGTTGGTAATAACAAGGTAAAAGTTATGCCAGTGAATATCATGTCTGCAGTATATGCTGGTGGAGCTTTTAATACCTCAACTGCTATTCAAGTTGCTGCAGTAAACGCCGCAATGGCAAATCCTAATTGTGTTGCGATTGCAATGTCCTATGCCGGTAGTAATTATTCAGCAACACTGGAAAATGCATTCTTAAATGCCAGAGCAAATGGCCGAGGTGGTAAAGGCATGATGGTCTTTGCCTCTTCAGGTAATGGTTATAGCGGCACTGCTGCTCAATATCCTGCCAATTACAATGGAGTATGGGGAGTAGGTGCAACTACAAGTTCAGATGTCAGATCTTCATTCTCTAACTTTGGTCAGATCTGTGACATATCAGCACCTGGTTCAGCTATTAGAACTACTGATCGTGTAGGAGCTGATGGTTATAGTTCAACAAGCTATACTACTATTAATGGTACTTCATTTAGTTGTCCTATTACAGCTGCAGCATCTGCAGTAATTGCTTACAAGAACTGGGAACTAACAGATGATGAAATACTTTCAATACTTTCATCAACTTGTGATAAGGTTGGAGGCTATTCATATACAACAGTTACTGGCTGGCCTTACAGTACACGTAGTAATGAACTTGGTTATGGTCGTATCAATTTGAAGAATGCAGTAGTTGCAACTCCTGGTCCTGGTTCACCACCACCGCCACCGCCTGCACCTAAACACAACTTCTTTGTCGAGTCTTTAAACGTTACACCTTCAGTTGTTAACCTAGGTGAAATCATTACAGTTACATTTAACGTTAAAACAACTCAACCTAATCTAGACTCAGTACAGGTATCTACACAGTATAGATATTCAACCAATTCTATATGGGGCGACAACGACGATATTATTATCGGCACATGTACCTCGATCTTAGGAGATAGCATTGCATCTGAATCTGAAGCATTTACATATACTGTAGGTGGTTTTGCAGGAATAAGATACATTCTGGCCAAGGCTAACTTCGATAACGCAGCAATTGAGGAAACTAGCAGTGACAATACTTCATTTAAAGCATTCACTGTAAATGATCCATCATTCTTAGGTACAGATATTAAGGTTGAATTTTCAATGCCAATTGCGAATCCTCTTACAACATCTGCACAGATTGTAAACATGCAATGGCGTATTACTAATCTAGGTACAACTACTGTTACTCAAGTTAATTTATCTAGAAGATGGGTTAATTGTCCTACAACTAGTTATATGCCTTGTGTAAATAGCTCAACATGGAATGGCGTATTATTACCAGGTCAAAGTGCTCTAGTTCCTGGTGTAAACAGCGTTATGAGTGTAAACCTTTGCCATCCTAATGGTTGTGCAATACCGGTAGGTTCTTCAAATATCTACAGAGTAGATGTAGTTTCTGTTAATGGTTTTTCTGGTGACGGAAATCCAACTAATAACAGGGTTGAATTACCTATAAGTAGAATTACAACAGCAGAAGAAGGTATGATGGAAGGCAATGGTATAGAAGAAAAGGAATTGCCGATATCTACACAGTATTACACAATTACTGGTGTACTATTGGATATTACTAAAGAGGAATATCTTCCTTTCGGAATATACATTGCTAAATACAATTATACAAACAGAAGCGAAACTGAAAAGATTGTAATTAACAAATAACTGCAAATTTACTGAAATTTTCAATACCAGTTAACTGAGAAAATTAGATGCCTGTATTCAAAAGATGCAGGCATCTTTATTTCTATAAAACAGAAAACTACTTTGAAGTATAAAATAAGATAGTTATATTTATAACATCATTCAAATGCCGAGGTGATGGAATTGGTAGTCATGCTGGTCTTAAACACAAGTGGGCAGAAACGCCCGTACGGGTTCGAGTCCCGTCCTCGGTACTAGCCAACTTAAATAAAAGCAAAACGGTGTTCAAAAAATTCGGTGGTCAAAGAATAGAAGATGTTAGCCTGTACGTAAAAGAGTATTTGCAAAAATATCCTGACGTAAAAGTCTACATAGGTACCGACTCAGTTCAACTGAAAGCGGCAACTAATTATGCCACTGCAATTTGCCTATGGCATGTTGGAAATGGGGCACATGTTATCTTTCAAAGACAAAGACTTGAAAAAACTAAAGATCTTTTTACCAGACTTTGGATTGAAACTGAACTGTCTTTAAATGTAGCAAATGAATTAAGAGACAGTATAGGTGTTGAGTCAGTAGTTGACCTTGACATTAACCCATCTGAAAAGTACAAATCTAATATGGCGCATGATGCAGCAATCGGTATGGTTAAGGGATATGGCTTTGAGGCCAGGGCTAAACCAGAGGCATGGGCAGCTAGCTGTGCTGCAGACCTTCTTTGCAAAGGCTGATAAATAGAATATGAAAACTCTATTTATAGCCTTTGCTCTTTTCTTTTGTTCTTGTACTTATACAATAACATATAACTATAATTATTGCGGTCAAGACAGTACTGTTGAAAAAAGTGTCGAGGTTACTGGCTTCCAAGATCCAATTGTAGAAGAACCTCTAATAGAAGAACATGTCGAACAAGAGTTTAATCGATATGAAGAGAACTTTACAGATACTGTAATCCACTAGAGTATTCTATTTGAATATATAGACTAAATAATAATATGCAACATGGCGAATAGAAAGACTTTAATGTTTGATGCAGATGCTTATATACCATCAGACGGTCAGCTTTTTAAATGGGATTCAAGCACAGAATCTGTTGTACCCGCCGCAGCACCGAATCTTGCTGGATATACGGGTCAAAGTACTGGTACAGGTGCTGTATCAGCAGGTTCTTTTTTCGGCGGAACCAATGAAACATATGCCATATCAGGTCATGTTGCAGTAACTGTATTAACACCGGGTACCGGCAGTAGCTATGTAGCAGGCGATACTGCAGTATGGTATCTTCAAGGTGCTATTGTAAAACACACTACAGGTGGATCTTTCACTGCATATCCTACAGTTTATGCAACAGGTGAAGCGCCTACTTACGACTTTAGTGCAGGTAATAACCTATTTTCTGCAGCAACTATCTCTTTAAGCGCAGCCAGCGGTACAGTATATCTTACTTATACACCAGAGGTTAGCGGCACTACTACAGTTGCTACTACCGTCGTAAACATTTCTTCACAGCTTATCATTACAGAAAACGCATTTGTATAAACAAATACTCTGTTTTAAGTATATAGATCATATGGGCCCGACCAGGAATTGATTGGCGGTCGTAGTTCTTTGAGATGCAGGCGGTCTTAGATGGAAAGACCATAATCACCTATCAAGCCAATAAACGGCAATTCTTATATCACAGCAGAGGGTGACCTCGTACTTGACGGCGTAGCTGTTGAGTTTGCTTCAGAGTTTGCATTAGCAGCCTAAGCACTTGGCGGCAACTGCCAAGATTTAAAGAAAGTTGCGCACTCATGAAATTCGGCTTATACCGAAGAGTAGATGCCACTGAGCATTAAGTGGCCAAATAAATGCAAAAACCTTTTATCTCAGATAAGGCTAAAATCGGAGATATTTTGTTAGTTTAGAAAAATTGACTAAGCCTGTGAAAGAGTCCTTATAATTAACCGAACAAGACGTGGGTTCGACTCCCACCGGGTCCACCATTTAAAGCGATCAAATTGATCGCTTTTTTCTTGTCCGGTCACTAAACAATACAGTCTTAAACGTTATAAAGATCATGAACAAAAGGATTATTTTAGTCGGTAAAGCCGGCTCTGGTAAGGACTTTATGAGAAAGAAATTAGAGTCCAGTAATTTCAAATACGCAACAAGTTACACAACAAGACCTGTAAGACAAGGTGAAGTAGATGGCAAAGATTATTTCTTTATCACTGATGAACAGGCCCAATCTATGATTGAAAATGGTGAATTTTTTGAATATGTACCATTTAATGGCTGGATCTATGGCACAACCTTAAGCCAATGGAATCAAGAAAACGACGAGTCTGTTTTCATCATGACACCAACTGGCCTTTCACATGTGGGTCCTGATGACAGGAAAGAATGCTTTGTCATCTATGTCGACATTGATAAAGATATCAGAAAGGAAAGGCTGCTAAACAGAAACATGCCAGGTGATAGTCTCGAAAGAAGAATCGAGGCAGATGAATTAGACTTCTATAATTTCACTAACTATGATATTCGAATTACTAATCCAGACTTCTGAAACTAAACAAATCTCTTTAATATAAATAAAAACAAATAATATAAAATGGCTAAAAAAGTAACAACTGAAGCAGAAGTTAAAGTAAATGCTTCACAAGAAGAAATGGTAACCATCATCATGATTAAACCGTCTGATGCTAAAGAAATGAATGATGAGACTTTAAAGTCTGAGCAAATTCGCTATAATGATATGGCAAATAAGTTCGGAGAACTTCTTAAGACTAAAAAGTACGGTGTTAAGTTTGACGACATCAAAGATGCAAAAACATTGCTTAAGCACTTTGAGAAAAATGTAAAATGGACACATGCTGAAGCTCCTCTTTTCGTAGCAGCTTATCAAAAGCTTAAGGATGCTATCACTGGCGGTCTAAATGAAAATGGTGAATTGCCAATCGATGGTCCAGCCCTTAACGGTATCTACCAGCTTCTTTTGAAAACTGAAGGTGTAGGTTTCTTTGCAGTTCGTGATTACATGTCACTTCTTACACTTACAGGTGAAGGTATTTCAAATGCAATGCGAATGATGGTTGAAGATCAAAACACCTTAAAGAGCATTCACGTAAATCTCAGCGTACTTGATGATGAGACAAATGCTCGTCAAATGGGTATCGAAGTAGAAAATTTAGAAGAAGTTAAACACTAAAAACTATGATATTTTTTATTGAAGGTTTATCAACAACTGGTAAAACAACCCTTATCAATAAGTATCTAGAGCTATATGGTAACGGCGCCATCCGATTCAAAGGATCTGGCGCCGTTAACATTGGCATGCAATCCAGATGGCAAGATTATAATTTCTGGATGCACAACATCATTGAACGATTAGATCAGATGAATGAATATAAAACCGCAATTCTTTGGGATCGTGGTATTACAGATACTGTTTACAGTGAAGACGATAACTATGCAACAGAACTGCTAAGAGTTGCTAAATCACATATACGTAAAGCAGTTATCTATATTGATGCTCCCGGTACTATCTTAAATCGTCGTATGACTAAAGAAGGTAGTGATGCACAAGTTCATAAAGTTAAATACGAAAGTACTATACAGAGCTTTGATACCCTAAGAATCACGCTTTCAGGTGAAGCTTTAATCACTGATGAACATGCGCAGTTAATGCATCAATTTATTACAAGCAAATTATGAGCTTAAAGAAAGATTACAAAGATGTTATTGCCAGGGTTAATTCACTTCGAAGAATTGACCCAACTGGGGATCTAAACAAAAGGGTAAAAAGAGTTGCAGTTATATTAACTGGATCTAGATCAGGTTCCAGTCTAATGAAAACAGTTGTATCTAAAAGCAATGATGTTGCATATCTTTCAGGTGAAGAAGAGCCATTTTTTATCCTGACGGGAAATGGTTTTCCTTGGTCCAGTGATAGCGACGGTTTTAATACTGTTAAAAACAAGCAAAAATTGCTTGACAACTTATTCAACGATCTTGGCATCAATGATAAAGTTTTTAATGTTTCAAAAACAGTACAAGACTGGCGTAATCGAATCCTGTTGCAATTTCCAGATATAGATTCCGACACTATAGATTACTTGCTACCTAAATATGTGTCAAAGTTTTATACTGAAGAAACTGATTACACTGAAGCATCGCAAAAACTCCTGTTTGCTCTTTTCAAAGAAAAAGCCGGCCTATATGATATATGCCATGGCAGTTATGACTTCATGTTACAAAGGTTTAAGATCGAAGAACCTCCTTTTGTAATACCACCTCAACGTAGACGTTTTACTGAAGCCGATATTGAAGACAAGGTTCTTGTTTTCAAAACTCCACAAGACTGTTACAGAATTGGTATATTTGAAGAGCTTTTCCCAAATGCTGACATCAAGTATATCCATTTGACCAGAGGCTTTGCACAAACAATAAATGGTCTAATAGATGGATGGCTTTCAGATACTGGTTTTTTCGCTCATGATGTATCAATCGTAAACGAAGAATTAAATATACAGGGCTATTCTGATGTTAAGCCCTATGGTAAGAAATGGTGGAAGTTTGATTTGCCTCCAAACTGGAAAGATTACAAAGATGCTCCTCTATATGAGGTATGTCTTAATCAATGGCGATCTGCACATACACATATCTTAAATTCAGGCAAGCAGGTTTTACATATTCAGTTTGAAGACTTCCTAAAAGATCCAGATAAGACAGTAAAGAAAATGACTGATTATCTAGGTATCAATGAAATTAAATTAGGTAAAATTCCAGTTGTAATGGCAACAGAAAAGCCGGAACAATTTAGATGGTTAAAAAGAAGTGCTCTAATAAATGAGCTAGCTCAGAGAAGTGACGTAAAAGAACTAATGAGTGCACTAAGTTATAAAATGGAACCAGAGTTATGGGTGTAAAAGAAACTAAAACAAAAAAGTCTAAAAAGACTAAAGAACAAAAAAGCGTAGACACGGGTATTGAATTGCTTCATGACATTTCTGCTCAGCCAGAGCCTGAACAGGAGGAAGCTAACTATTTCAAATACGGATATACAAACGAGTACGATAAACTCGAGACCTGTATGATCCATATTCCACGTCGAAATGAACTTGAGTATGTTGATCCTAAACGGGCAATGTACAAAAGCATTCCTAATTATGAAAAGCTGCTAGAAGAAGTTGATCAGTATAGAACTCTTCTTCAAGATCTTGGCATTCAGGTTTATGATGACCTTTATTTCCATGATACTGAGTACAACCCATTCCCTAATCAAATCTTTATGAGGGATCTGGCAGTTATTATGCCGAATGCAATTATTCTTGCTAATCCAAAGTACGACATCAGAAAAGGTGAAGAACGCAATCTGTTGGCAACCATGAGAAAATGGGGTTATATGGGTCGTGTGATTGAGCTTTCTAAGAATGCTACAATGGAAGGCGCTGACTTCTTTTGGATATCTGAAAGTGAAGTTTTGATCTCAGTAGGTAATAGAACCAGTGAAGACTTTGTGACTTCATTTAAGTTCTTCTATCCTAATCTAAAGGTTACTTTAGTTCAAGCAGCACCTGAAGGTATACCACAGCACATTCTTGGAGGTGCACATATCGTTGATAAAGATACAATCATTCAACGTAAGTCTATAATTAAACATGATCTAGGTTTTAGAAATACCATTCTGCTAGAAGAAACAGATGAGGTTGTTAACGGCTATGCTATGAATATCATAACCATTGCACCAATGGAAATCATCATGCCAGCAGGCAATCCTAAAACACAAGAGATCTACGAATCACACGGTATCAAAGTTCACACTTCACCGGCCAAAGAACTAGGTAAAATGGGAGGAGCCTTTGCCTGTATGACACTACCAATGAAACGAGGATAATTATGAAAATGTCAATGAAATATAATGAGGTTGAAAGTGCCTCAGCTGCATACATGTGGTTTTGTGACCTCATTAACAAAGAAGGTGAATACGTAACCAGTAGAGGTGAGCAGACCAAAGAGGTGTTAAATGCGGCTGTTCTTATTAAGAATATCCGAGATCGTGTTATTCCGATTTCCAATTTCAATGAACGTTTCATTTTACAGGAAACATATGATATCCTAAATGAGAATCAACCTAGGGTCATGCACTCCAAGGAGATGTTAGAAAAGACCATGGGTAATAGTTCTAACATCATGTTTTTTGGAAATGAAATGCGTCAGGCTTTTAGCAGATGGTCGCTTTTAAGAATCAAGAATCTTTTTGAAAAAGATAAGTACACAAGAAAAGCAATTTTAGATCTAGGTAATAGAAGACCAATTGTGCATGCTCCATGTATGATTTATGCACATTTTATCATCAGAGACAATGCACTTCACATGTTGGCTGAAACTAGGGGCACAGAAGTCTCCATGGGTTTTGTCAATGATATTTATTTTTATACTATTATCCAAGAGCTGATGTACAATTGGCTTCTAGAAACCTATCCTGATCTTGAACTGGGTACTTTCATGTATAAGACAACATCACTTCATTATTTTACAAATGATGAAGGTGGCCCACTCTGGTCACAAGACTTTACAACTGAATATCGATCAGGCCTATTTATAACAGATATGCCCTATTCAAAATACATCAGAGAGATGGGTGTACTATATCATTATGTAGATGCTTTCATGAAAGCAGGTGAAAGAGAAGATGTAGATGGTGGCATTATCACTACTTATAGAGACCTGAAATATCCAAGCATTGAGCATTTTGAATCCCCATTCTTCTGTAACTGGGCTAGAATACTAACAACACACGAATAACATGGCAGGCAACACCAGCATCTATAAAATTTACCATCAGGGCAAGGGATCGTTCTTTGCTAAGACGGCACCCGTAGAAGGTTTTGATATTAGTAGTTTTGCTTTTCAGAATTACCTATACAAAAAATTTGAATCAGATCTTAAGATTTGTGAACCTATAAAAATAGTTTCTGAAAAGCCAGATCAGGTACAACTTGTTTATAAATACATTCAGCATCAAGATTGGTATCTGAATGAAAATAACATCAAGACAATAGGTAAAGCTTTAGCTGAACTGCACAATTTTTGCCATGAAAAAAGGGACTTAATTTCACTGCCTGTTAAAACACCTGTTATTGCAATGGGCCATTGGGCAAATGTTGAAGATTGTTTTGAGAAAGAACTTGCGGTAAGTATAAGAAATGACATATATGCAACTCTTAAGCCCTATGATAGGGATCAGATCTGTATTCCTTTGCATAGAGACTTTAAGCTACATAACATTATTTCAGATGGCGATAATCTATACTTAATTGACTTTGACTTTGCCGCCGTCGATAATGTAGGTATTGAGATTATGTCTTTCATTATAGATTTTTATTACACTACTCGTGATGAAACATTAGTAGCTGAGTTCATAAAAGTATACAAGGAAAATTCAAAGCTCAATATAAACTGGGAATCTGTTCTTAATGATTACCTTGTCTATATGTGCGTTAATACATTTCCTTTTTATATGAGAGCACGAATTGGTGAAACCAACTTCAAGCATTTATTCAACGAACGTAACGGTAAATTAAATTTTACATACATCAACAAAGATTTTTTATATGAGAATTTACAAGGGTAAAACATTCGCAGAAGTTTACAGAAAGTCGCTTTTCGACTTAATCAATGATCCTGAATATTCAGTTTCTCCGCGTGGCATGAAGATAAACGAGGTGACCAATGCTGTACACATAGTTGAGGATCCAACCGGTTGCCTATACGAAAATGAAAGACGTGGTAGCCAGCTTAAATATATTGCTGCTGAAACCCTATACTACTTTGCAGGTCGTAGAGATCTAGAGTTTATCAAAAAGTATGCTGCATTCTGGGAACAAATAGCCAATGAAGACGCAACAGTCAATTCAGCCTATGGTAATCTTATCTTTACAGAGGTGAATAAGGCAGGTGTTACACAATGGGACTGGGCCTTTCAGTCGCTTGTAAAAGATAAAGACACTAGACAGGCAATTCTACTTTTCAATAAACCTGACTATCAATACTTTGGCAATAAAGACGTTATCTGTACCCTGAACGGTATATTCAACATCAGAGACAATAAGTTGAATTTTTCTATTCAGATGCGATCAAACGATGCTATACTTGGTACACCTACCGATTTTTCATTCTTCTGTCTTCTGCAAATGCAAATGCATAAGCTTTTAAAAGAAACGGCATATCCTGAATTAGAACTGGGTACTTTTACACATATGGCAAATTCATACCATGTATACGAAAGACACTTCAGTATGATTGCTGACATGATGACAAATTATTTTAAGCCAGTTGAATTTGAGCAAGTCGGCATCAACTTCATTGACGTTAACGGTAAACCAACACCTGAATTTACTAAATTACTTGAAGCAGTAGAACAGGGTAAAGATTATAAAACAGAAGATAAATTATTTAATTGGATATATGAAAAAGCAACAGCCTAAGTTTTTTGTAACCAGCGATACTTTTTTCGGTAGAGTTAACACAGCAACCGAGCGTGGATTTGCAACTGCTGAAGAAATGAATGCGGTTATGATAGAAAACTGGAACAATAAGGTTGCAGAAGACGATGTTGTAATACACTTGGGTAATTTTGCATGGACTCCAAACGACGTTGAAGAGGTTCTTGATAAATTAAACGGCCAACTTATTTTTATACTAGGTGACAAGGATCAAGCGCTTGCCAGAGTTGCAGAAGTTAATCCAGAAATAAAGTTACAAGGAGAGCAAATACTTTCACACGATAACGTTGTCTTATCCCATTGGCCTATGGAGATCTGGCCAGGTAAAGACAAGGGCTTTTATCATTTTCATGGTCACAGTAAACCAGACGTCAGAACAGACATCAAAGAAATGAAAAGGGTTAATGTATGCTGTGACCATTGGTCTTTAGCGCCAGTTGAAATAAAAGACACTATAGACCTTCTAAAAGATTTTATGTAGAGTTTACAGCAAGAAACTATTTGTTTAAACTATTTGTTGTTATATTTACATCATACATAAAACATATGACAGAAACTACAAAATCTCTTATGCTTGAATTTCAAGCAACCAAAACCCACAAATCTTTTACTAAGGTTTACAAGAAGCTTGCGCCTAGTCTTAAAAACTATATCAGAGGTATAGTTAAAGACCATGATGTAACAGAAGATCTTCTGGCTAATACTTTCTCAAAAATCTATACGAAAATAGATCAGTATGACCCGCAATGGCAAGCATCTACCTGGTCATATACAATTGCCCATCGCGAATGTCTGCGTTGGATCAAGAAAGAACGCAATACACGTGTTTCACTTTCATATTTCAATGAAAATGGTTCTGATGTAGTATCAGATGATGGCGATATGGTAATCAGCAACTCTAATACCAGCTTAATTGAAGTTGAAGGTTACAAATCTGAAGGCCAATGGCTTGAAGAAGATCACCAACTTACCCAGCAATATGACTTTGCAATTGAGTCTATTCAAAATCTCAAGCCAATGTATCGTGAGATCCTTACGGATAATCTAATAAACGGCATGAAATATCGTGAAATTGCAGACAAATATAAATTGCCATTACAGACAATCAAAAATCGTATCCGCCGTGCTAAACAGCTTGTGGCTGAAAGCGTGTCAGGTGAATTTGGTCAAATAGATATATGATAATATCAATAGATGTAAAATAGGCCAGGCAAACTGGCCTATTTTATGTCTAAACTTTACATAAAAATTCAATATAAAAAAGAAAGAGATATGTATTTAATAGATCTGTATAACGATATTATAGTATGGTATAAATATGCCAAAATTACCAAGGCTAATAGAAAGAAGCTTGAAGAGAATAGTCTCAGGGTAGATTGGGCAGGCAGGATTTATACAGTTGTAAATGTGCCAGATCAGCTTAAGAATTATCCTAACATCGAGATGTGGGTAATGCAACAGCTTGGTCCATACAACAAGATTTTATTAGAGTTAGGTGTAGCCGACTATTCATTTCCTGAAGTTCAAAGAATAGATGAACCAGGTGTAGATGCATATCTTGTTGTGATGTACCCTGAACTTACAAGTATAAGCATCTGGCGTATAATTTTAGAAATAGCAAAATGGATTGGTATAGTCGTTGTCGGTAAAATACTAATTAGTGTTTGTATAGACAATGGCGTATTTACCACAATCGGAAATTTTATTAGCAAGTATGTCTGAATTTAATATAAAAAGAGTAAACCTACTTGGTAAAAGATTTTACGACGTTGAAGGTTGTGGAGTTTTTCCAAGTGTCACTACTGTACTGAATACAACTGGTGATAAGTCTGGCCTAGAAAGATGGAGAAAGAGGGTTGGCGAAGAAGAAGCACAAAGAATAGGTCAAGAGGCCACAAGCAGAGGTACAGTAATGCATAAACATCTAGAACTATATCTAGGTGAAGATCTTACTAAAGATAAAAGCGAACTTCTTGAAATGTCTAAAGACAAATCCAAAACTGATGAGGAAATAAATCAGTTTAATGATAAAGCAAAAGATCTTGGTGAAGATCTGTTCATGAAATTCTATAAGCATGATGACTTTTTTCCTAGAATACAGGAGACTATATTTCAGGAAAAGTTTCTATGGTTTAATCAAGGTGAACTTGGATATGCAGGTACTGTAGATAATTTTAGTCTTCTGAAATGTGGTAAAAGAAAAGTCATAGACTTTAAAACCGCAAAGAAGCCTAAAAGCGAGGATTGGATCATGGACTATAAGTTACAGGTTTCTGCATACTCTATTGCAATATGGCAAAGAACAGGTATAAAACCCGACGGTTGTGAAATCTGGATTGCAAATGAGCTGACAGATGAGCCTCAAAAATTTGTTCTAAACTTTGACGAGGTCAGGTTCTTCTTTAGTCTCTTCAAGGACAGATTAAAAAGGTTCAACGAGATAAAGAGAAATGCTGAATTACAGGGTGTCAATATATAATTAAAATCAATAGAGGACAGATGGCACTCAAAAAATTTACACAGTTCATTACTGAAAAACAAACAGACAAGGAGCTTAAACAGCAGGCTGAAGAAGATCTGGGTAATGTAGTCGATACGTGCCCAAGATGTGGTAAATCTTTTCATGATTGCATTTGCCCTGAAATTGATTACTTCAGCACTGTAAACATATACAGAACACCGAAAGGTGAAATTAAATCAGGAAAAACCAAATAATATGATAAACACTTTAAAACAATGGTATTGGGCAATCACACTGGTATTTTGTGCCCTTTTATTTTTAGGTCAATGTAGTTCTAATAGAAGAATTGATGCCCTGAAAAAAGACAATAGTAAACTACAGGCAAAGGTTGATAGCCTACAGGCGCCACTTTCTGAAAGAGAAACAAAGGACATTATGCAAAACATTATGTTTGATTTTCTTATATTCGAAGATGATCTAGACAAATCAAAAACAAGCCTAACTGATATAAGAACTAAAATTGATAAAGACTAATGTTTAATCCAATCACTATGATCCCATTTTTATCTAGCTGGGTTAAAAATCCTTTCAGTAAAAATAATCTAACAGGTACACTTCTTTTAGTTGCAATAATTTCTATACTGTTAAATGTCAAGAGTTGTAAAAGCAAAGCTGAAATGAAAGCTGAAATGGAGTTCCAGAAAAATGTTACAACCAATAATTACGAGGCCTTAAATGGCGAAGTAAAGACGCTTAAAACCAAGAATGGTGAATTAGAGTATTCAAAGACAATACTTTATACAGACATGGAAGGTCTTAAGAGCCTGAATAGTAACTTATATGAAGAGTTAAAAAAGGAAAAAGGCAAAGTTAAAGTTATAACAGATGTCGAAACTGTAATCGAGTATGTGCCAGTAACTATACCAAATACTGTTACATCTTTTGGCTCAGGTAAATATGGCTTATCATTTACTTCGACTTATAGAGATTCTGGCCTTTACTCTCAAATAGAAGGTATCAGTAAGTTCAATATTAAAGATAATGTTGTTTCTCCTGATTCTACTTCAATAACTAAGAACTCTCTTAAGATAGATGTAATTTATGGTATGAGAGAGATCGATGATAAAATTGAAGTATTTGCCAGAAGTGCATCACCGCTGGTAAGTTTCAATGAAATACAAGGTGCTTATATCATGAATAAAGGTAATACTCTTTTACCGGATGATAAACCTGTTTCAAAACCAATTAAGTGGTTGTTAGGACCGCAGATTGGTTATAACTATAACTGGCCAGCAGAAAGATCCAATATACAACTACTTGCAAATCTACAAAGAAGAGCGGGTAAATTTACTCTAGGCTTCCAAACAGGTATAGTAAGAGGCATAGAAAGCCAGCAAACGGATTTGAGATTAGGTCTCAGATTCCAATATAATTTATTTCAATGGTAAAATTTCTTTCATTTAAAGATTTTGTAGCAGAATCAACCCTAGGCGGACAAATGATGCCAAACATTAATTTTGCTCCTAATCTAGCTTTTGCTCCAATGTCTGAAAACCCGCAACCCGATGCAGGTGAACAAGATCACTTGAACATGCGAACTAAGATGAAAAAGAAAACTCCTAAAAAGAAAAAGAATGAAGAAAGATAATCTTATAAAATACGGTATCATAACAGTATTTGTCAGCCTATATCTGATAGTGTCGACCATCTCTATGATACACTCTATAGATTTTTTCGGTCTGTCTAACAGTTCAGGTATGGCTTTGGCACTGGCCTCTGCTTTTGAAATAGGACAGGTTGCTGCACTTTGTGGTATTCTAATTCTAGATAAAACAAACAGAGTTGTAATCTGGTTCTTGTTTTTGCTTTTAACGTCAATGCAAATCATGAGCAACGTTTACTTTTCATATAAGTATCTAGGCGACTACTCACAATGGGCTGAACTTTTTGGACTAACCGAAGAAGAACCTATTTTCCAGAAGAGAATGCTGGCAATTATTTCAGGTGGCATTCTACCTATAGTTGCCCTAGGTTTTATAAAATCACTTGTTGACTACATAAGACCAGGTTCTCCTGAACTTGAGCAAACAGTAAATGTTGAAAATAACGATAATGTAGTTACAATTACAGAAACTGAAGAGATTGAAACCCTGGGTGATAAATTTGACTCAACTATAAATATATCGGATGAACTTGCCCCTGTTAAAGAAGAGGCAGTAAGAGAAGTTGTAACTAAAAAAGTTGAGATGCCTAGAACGCCTGGTCAATATATTATAAAAGACCCAATTACAGGCGGTGGCAACATCAGAACAAAAGGAAAATAATAAATTCTAAATGGCAATTTGTAATGCAATTTCAGAATGTGGAACAATAACAGCAGCAGTCGAGTGTTTAGCAGCAGTCGTACAAGGTGAAAGTTATCACTATGAAATTCAACTTACTAATGCAGATGGTACACCGTTAGATTTAACACAGTACGATGCTATAGTAATGAAACTCTATGGTGAAGATGTCGATCTTAATTATGAACATCTTTACTATGGTTATTGGGGTTGGCCATTTCCTCTTAACAGTGAAGTTCAAAACGAGCTTTATGTTTTACAATCAACCGAATTACCTTCAGGTGAAACAACACCAATTATAATCAATGAAGGCATGTTAGCTTTTGACGTAGATTATGAGTTAACAAGATACTTCAGCACTGGTAAACTATACGCTGAGTTTAAACTTAAGCAACAAAATACTGGTACTGGTGGTTTTCTTGAACAACCTATCTACACAACAATAACTTGCCTAAAAATAGGAAATGTAAAAAGTTCTACTACAAGAGACTTTTTCTTCTAAATAAAGAGACGAATACATGCCTACACAGGGTAATGAACCGCCACAAAGGATAACAAATGTGCCGCCTACTGGCGTCATCAAATTAACTAGAGAGCTCCAGTTATTGACGCCTGTGTTAACCTCTGATGGTGTTTTTACTGATAGAATTACCCTTAACAATACATTTTTAGTTTTAGACTGGAATAACTGGCCTGAACTTGAGTATGATGTAGTCGATGATCTTTATCAAATAAGAATAGGTGCAGCTGGTACAAGCGGTACTGGTGGTATAGGTGTTCCTATTATAATCTATGACGAGGGTATAGAAATTACACCCTCAGTTTCTTCAGTAAATTTTGTAGGTGATGGTATTGTAGCAACAATTGACGATCCTGCTAATCCAGGTGCAGTTACTGTAACAGTGAATGCTATTGAGCCATGTTGCTCATGTGCTGAATGGGTTTTAGATCGAGCAGGTTTAACAACACTTACAGAGGGTAAAGCATCATTTGATTCTAATAATCCTACACTCTTTTCTCAAATATATTTGAATCCTGTTGATTCTTCAGGAGTTGACCAGACAGCGTGGATCAATAGCTTTTCTGCGACAAATGGGTTTGGCTACATAACAATTAAGGGTAAAGATAGCAATGCTTATGTTAATGCATATGTAGGAGGCTCTTTAGTATTTGGGACTACTGGTCAGATAACATTAAATTTAATTCTTAGTAATAATACTAACCTATTCCTAGTAGGTGAGACTATTTGTATATGCTTCACTCAAAATGGTGAAAACGGCACTAGTGGTACAAGTGGTGTAGATGGTACATCAGGTACATCAGGTACTACATTTGGATCAAGTGGTTCTTCAGGAACTAGAGGTACTAGTGGTACGAGAGGTTCAAGTGGCTCAAGTGGATCTTCAGGTTCAAGTGGTTCAAGCGGTTCTTCAGGGACTGTAGGTACTTCAGGTACTTCTGGCACCACATTTGGATCAAGCGGTTCTACAGGTTCATCAGGAACAAGCGGTAATGATGGGACATCAGGATCTAGTGGAGACAACGGTACTTCTGGGTCTAGCGGTTCATCAGGTACTTCAGGATCTACCGGAACTTCAGGAACAAGCGGTAGTGGTACTGCAGGTTCAAGCGGTTCATCAGGTTCAAGCGGTTCATCAGGAACAAGTGGTTCTACAGGTACTTCAGGTACAAGTGGCAATGGCACAGCAGGATCTTCAGGTTCATCAGGAACTAGAGGATCTTCAGGCTCAAGTGGTTCAAGTGGTTCAAGCGGCTCAGCTGGCTCATCTGGTACAAGTGGTAATGGTACTACAGGTACTTCAGGATCTAGTGGTGATAATGGTACTTCTGGTTCATCTGGAACTAGAGGCTCAAGTGGTTCAAGCGGCTCAGCTGGCTCATCGGGTACAAGCGGTAATGGTACAGCAGGTACTTCTGGCTCATCTGGCTCATCTGGCTCATCTGGAACTAGAGGCACAAGTGGTTCAAGCGGTTCAAGCGGTTCAGCTGGATCATCAGGTACAAGCGGTAACGGTACAGCAGGTACATCAGGATCTAGTGGTGATAATGGGACTTCAGGTTCATCTGGTTCATCTGGAACTAGAGGCACAAGTGGTTCATCCGGTACAAGCGGTAATGGTACTGCAGGTTCAAGTGGATCTAGCGGTAATAATGGAACTTCTGGCTCATCTGGATCTTCAGGTTCAAGTGGAACCAGAGGAACATCTGGATCGACAGGTTCATCAGGAACAAGCGGTAATAATGGTTCATCAGGAACAAGCGGTAATAATGGTTCAAGTGGTACCAGAGGTTCAAGCGGCTCTTCAGGTACTAGTGGTGTAGGTACAAGCGGTACTTCAGGTAACAGCGGGTCAAGCGGTACTAGAGGTTCTTCAGGTACAAGCGGAACTAATGGTCCTGCTGGCTCAAGCGGCACAAGCGGTGCTGATGGTGCAAATGGTTCTTCAGGAACTAGAGGTTCTTCAGGATCAAGCGGTACTAGTGGCGTAGGTACAAGCGGTACTTCAGGTGATAATGGTTCTTCAGGAACTAGAGGCTCTTCAGGTACAAGTGGTGCAAACGGTCCTACAGGTTCATCAGGTACAAGCGGTGCTGATGGCGCAAATGGTTCATCAGGAACAAGAGGATCAAGCGGCTCAAGTGGTACTAGTGGCGTAGGTACAAGCGGTACTTCAGGTGATAATGGTTCTTCAGGAACTAGAGGTTCATCCGGCTCATCAGGTACTAGTGGTGGCATAGGTTCAGCCGGAGCAGCCGGTACATCTGGTTCATCCGGTTCTTCAGGAACCAGAGGTTCATCAGGTTCATCTGGCTCGTCAGGTACAAATGGTGAAAGTGGTTCATCTGGTTCATCTGGTTCATCAGGAACTAGAGGTTCATCCGGCTCATCAGGTACTAGTGGTGGCATAGGTTCATCAGGTGCAGACGGTACAAACGGTTCTTCAGGTTCATCAGGAACAAGAGGATCAAGCGGTTCAAGCGGTGATACCGGTTCATCAGGAACAAGTGGTTTAGATGGATTATCAGCTGTTACAACAACTACAGGAGGCGGTGTAGTACCAGGTTCAAGCCTAGGATGCTATATCAATACCGGCCTAGCAGGTTATAATAACTATGTAACTACGGATCAGGCATATACTAATGCATATACTTCAATCACCGTTGAAAATGGCGGAATATACGTATTTGGTCTTAGCTGCAATCAAATCCCATCTGTAACTTCTCCGCCTCCAACTTTTGTTTCAAATTACGAATATGTATTTTTCTTTGGTGCTGCAGGTAGTGGTGGAATATACGGACCAGGCAATACTTTAATTACTACTTTCCCTGCGGGTACTGTAAGTACAGGATCGGTTATAGAAGTAATCTGGGATGGAGCAGTAGCATCATATATTATAGATGGAATTTTAATAGGTACTACTACTGTACCGCCAAGCTGCAATGCTCTTTACGCTTCTACAATACTTAACCTAAATGGTGACGAAGTTTGCGAATTTATATTTGCACCTGTCGGTCAAGGAGCAGCCGGTGCTGCAGGAACTAGCGGTACATCAGGTACTACACCATGTGGTGCCCTAGCTGCTGTAGAACTTATACAATGGGAAGATGAACAGCTGGTTAACTATACAAGAACAGCTGGTGTTGATAGTCCTATTATACATTTCTATGATCTTGTAGATCAGTATGACAGCCCAGCCAATATAACATTAACCTTAGACCCCAACTTATCAGCAACTTCAGATTGTACAGCAAAAAGAAACTGGAAACTTATATTCCCAGAATATCAAAGAGTTGATGATGGCACTGTATGGACTGTACAGCAGGCAGGTGCAGGTGTAACAACTGCAGCACTGGTGCAATATCAAAGCGGTATAGTTACACCACATGCCCTAGAATTAAATTGGGATCCTGAATACGCACTGGTCGGTGGTGAAATCGACCTGGCAATTGTTCTCGACAGATCTGGATCTATGGGTACAAGTGGTACAAGTAAATGGTACTATCAATCACTTGGAGTTATAGCCTTTATACAGGCTATGCAATCATACATAGCACAGGGAATGATACGCGTTTCTATACACTATTTTGGTAGTTGTGGCAGTGAAGCAACAGTAATCGGTTTAAGTGATAACTATTCTGCTATTTTAGCGGCAGCTAATACTCTTTCAGGTATAGGTTCTGCCGGCACTACTTATGTTTCAGGTGGCATGTACCTTGGCTGGGACGAAATCATTAATGATCCTATGTCTAGGCCAGGTGCACAAAAGGTTATTTTTGCGACAGGTGACGGAGGTGCAAGTGACTGGACCGGCGGTGTTTGTTCACCGTTATCAGGAGACCTTCCAACTTTCACTACAGCTATTAAAGCAGGTGACTACCCTACTTTAGGTTCTAATACACCTGTAGAAATATACACACTTACAATAGACATCACAGCAGGAGATCCAGATGATGTAAATTGGGAATCTATGTCTTCAGGTACACTGGAAGATGGTCACTATTTTAGAGCTGCATCTGGTACTATAGAACAGGATTTTGAAGACGCTACTGATAGTATTCTTTCACAAATCATAACCGGTATCGGTGCATACAGAATAATAAAGTATGAACTTGAAAACTTCATGGGTGACAAATACACCGATCCTACGGCAATTGGTCACAACTTCACCAGTAAGATTAAAAATGCAGTTTGGTTCTTTGATAATGTTGCCGACAGTGGCGGTGGAATAGGTAGTGCCACTATTATTCCAGCAGGATCTGTAATTTTCATTAAAGATGCCTTTGTTGTGCCTGAAGATGGTCTTACAGGTTTAGGCACGGATTTAGCAATAGGTTTATCTGAAGTTGATAACACAGGCGTTGCAATTAGCCAATTAACAGCCGACATAGATTTAACGACAGTTGGTGTCGCATCGGACAATACATTACTGATGATTAGAAATCCTCAGGCTCCATCATATTATTCAACAAATGGTCCAGCGTATGGTTCAGATAATGAAATATGCTTTGTGAGAAATAGCGTGCCTGTGATGTTATCTGTTAGCACAGACGCTAATACGACAGGAGGTTTCTGGGTTGTAGTTCCTTATATGACTTTAAAGCCAGATTATGGCCATGATGATATTGATACTACTTATGATCTTTGGGTTACAGGTGGTTGCGGTGCAGGAGGTGGAGGTGGTACTTCAGGTACTTCAGGATCATCCGGTACGACAGGACCCTCAGGTACTTCAGGATCATCTGGAACTAATGGATTAAATGGTACATCAGGTTCTTCAGGTTCTTCAGGTACTAGAGGTACATCAGGTTCTTCAGGTTCATCAGGTACTAGAGGTACATCAGGTTCATCAGGTACTAGAGGTACATCAGGTTCATCAGGTACTAGAGGTACATCAGGTTCATCAGGTGCAACTTCAACTAAAACACAATCTTTAATAGCTTCACATTCCCATGGATTAGAGGCTGATGGCCTATATTATTGTGGTGATTCTACAGGCGGCTGGGATGGTACAAACTGGGATATAAACATAACTTCATTTACAGAACTACCGCTAGAGGATTCATGGTGTTTGATACCCTTGAACAACACACTGACTGACGGTGCTGACGCCTACCTTTTATGTGGCACCGCATTTAACGCAAATGCTACTGGAACCCATTCGTTACAATGGCGTATTTTACAAACAGATTGTACAGAAATTGCCGCGGCAACACAAGCAAGTAAAGGCATTACAATAGAACAATGGGACACTAATTCTACGCCTTTTAACGGCGAGGGTTCATTATGTTTTTCCGACACCGCTAAAGCAACTGCGACATGGCTTGCATGTGACAGTTTCATATTAATTGCATTTAGAGTAGTCGGCGCTCCAACTGGCCTGACTAAAATAAGCTGGACTCTTAGCAACCTGGAAGGGTCATAATATAAACATTTTACCAGCTTTCTGTATAATTACTAAAAAGTAATGCAGCGTCTTTTAGTAATAACACCACATCTTTCCACGGGTGGTTTACCTCAATTTCTCTACAAGAAACTTACTGTACTTAAAAATAAATTTGAGATACATGTAGTCGAATGGGATGATATTACAGGTGGTGTTTTAGTAGTTCAAAGAAACTTAATCAGGGGTTTAGTTGGTTCTAACTTCTATACCTTAGGCGAAAAAAAGAGCCAAATCCTTGAGATTATAAAACAGGTTAAGCCCAATATAATTCACTTTGAAGAATTTCCAGAAACATTTATCGAAACAAAGCTAGCCCAACGTATTTTTTCAGATAAGGGTTATTACATTACTGAAACAACGCATGGTACCGGTTTTAGAAAAGAGGATAAACTCTTCAAAGCCGATAAGACAATGTTTGTATCTGACATTAACTATACCCAATATGGTTCAGTAGCTAACAAATCAGAAATCATAAAGCATCCTGTTATTAAAAACAGAGAGGCCATTTTGCTAGAGTTAGGTTTAGATCCAGAGTATTTTCATATACTTAATGTCGGCCTTTTTACACCTGGTAAAAATCAGGCCGAAATCATGGAATATGCAAAAAGGCTAAAGGGTGAAAAGGTTCAATTCCACTTTGTCGGCAATCAGGCAGGTAACTTCGAAGGCTATTGGAAACCTCTAATGGATAACCTCCCAGATAATTGTAAGATCTGGGGTGAAAGAAATGATGTCTACAGATTCTATAGCGCCATGGATCTATTTCTGTTTACTTCTAAGCTTGAAAACAGACCGCTTTCAGTGTTAGAGGCCTTAGCCTATAACATGCCGGTCATGATGTATAATCTAGATACCTACAGTGTTGAATTTTCAAATCATGAAGGTATAGAGTTTTTAACAACATTCGAAGAAAATCTAAAAAGAATCAATTCACTGTTCAGTAAAACTACAGAAGATGAGCCATTATATACGCCTTTTATTGAATTACAGGAAGCACCGTGTATTCCCTGTAAAAAGAAAATCACGGCGATGCATATACTAACTGACATTGATACACCACGTGAGATTAGATCAATGCAGTCTTTAACTAAATTAAAGAACCATAAAGTTGACTATATCCCGGTTATAAGCAAAAGATACACTGAATTACCTCCTGCTGAAACATGTGAATATCCGGAAAAAATAAGCATGGAACCGGGCGGCAAACTTACACCTGGTCACTATGGTTGTTATCTAGGTCACAAGAAAGCATTTGAAATGGGTCTAGAAACAAACAGTGACTTTCTACTTATATTTGAGTGTGATGCTGTGATTGATATGCCAATGAAGGATTTTATACAAAAGCTTAATTATGCCTGCACAGTGTTGCAAGAAACTGATCTTTTCTGGTTTTCGTTTGGCTTCCATAACAATGCCAATATCATAGAAAAAAATACAGGCTACTGGGTAGTTGATGGCTTCTATGGTGCACATGCCTATTTAATACCTAAAAAGTCATATGCTGAATTTAAAGAAATGTATGACAAGAGCAAATGGAATGTCGCAGACCTTTTATTTGTTGAAAAACTGAAACATAAAAAGGCAGGTATTTTTGAAAAGCCTATAACTTTACAGGCCGCCGGTTATTCTATACTTGATAAAATTGAAACCAATGACAGATACTAGAAAAGGATTTATAGTTACTTATTTTAAGACATCAGATCAGGGCGAGTCTATGCTTAAGGATCTGATTGACACAATATCGACTGAAAATTATTATCTGGTCCTGGCTGCACACTCTCCGGTTCCAGTTGAAATCTATTCAAAATGTGATTACTATATTTACCAGGAACTAAATGTTGTAGATGATAGAAAATACTCACATGGTGTAGCAGAAAGCAACCTGATAGATTTAGCCCTTCTCCATCTTGCCTACAAGGAAATAGAATGGACCTACAAAGTATGCTATGATGTTCAGATCAATGACGTAAACCATTTCAAAGAATGGATAAAAGAAGGTTATAATTTTGTAACATGTAACTGGGGTGAATACTATATTTGTACAAATTCTTTTTACGGTAATGTTGATTGGTTATTATCAAACATAAGATTCTATAAAAATATAGAAGACATGTTCAGTGATAATACGGTACTGGAAGCATGCTGGCAAATGTCAATAGAGAGAAATGGTATTAAAAATGAGGTATATTCATGGCCCAGTAAAACGGAGTTCTTTGGCCCAAACAAGATAGATGCCCTCTTCTATGATTATAATCAATTCCAATTCTGGTATAGTCCCGAAGAAGGTAGATTTTATATTCAGAACAATGGCCAGGGTGTTAAATGTGATGTCAAACTTTTTGACTACTATACGGACCTGTGCATGTACAGAAGTAATTTTAACCTTAGTCAAAACTCAACTTTCTGGATTGTTCCAAACAGACAAGAAAGTATACCAGATTGTAAAAATGGCTTCTATGCTGAATTTTATATAGGAGACCGCGTTGTTCGAAAAAACACACTTATTAAAGATTTTGATCTTAAGCATCCTTATTCTAAGAAGTTTAAAGCTTTTAAGAAAGGTGAAGAGAAATATGCAGAGTATCTGGAATTTGATCAGTTTTCAGGTTATAGCTATCTTGGTGTAAATATAAATGATATAAAAAACTTTGTAGATATTGGTGCCAATTATGGTTTTGTTAGTTTACCATTCATTGAAAGAGGTATAAAAACATATCTAGTAGATGCCGATAAAAGTAATATCGACTTATTAAATAGCATTTATGGTAAAAACAAAAACATAAAAATAATCAGCGACGCAATATCTGATATCGATGGCACTATAGATTTTTATCATGACGAAGATTATACTTTAGTATCAAGCATGGACCCAATCGGCCATGGTGGCAATGGTAATAGAATTAAAACAACAGTACCTTCTATAACTATCAACACCTTCTTATCTAAATATCTAGAAGAAGAAGAAATCGATCTTATGAAAGTTGATATTGAAGGTGCAGAATACGCTTTATTTAGGGCTGCATCCGATAATACGCTTCGTAAAATAAAAAGGATATTGATAGAATTTCATGGTAATGAAGATTATCGTGCCATGGAAATCATACAAAAACTTGCGAAAAGCGATTTTAATTATAAACTCTATCCTTGGGGTTTATCATCCGATTACATTATTGAAAATAAAATGGGTATAATTTATGCATACAGATAAGGTAAAATCTAAGAAAATAGGCAACTCTATTGAAGTTGAAAACATTACAGAACAGTTATTAGAGAACTGTATAGTTAGTGTAAGAAATATATTTTCAGGTGCTTTAACATTTGAAAAAGCAAGTTTTTTGCCAGGCGAGAAGAAGGTTTTTGAACTTGCAGGTCCTTCAACATTCAGGGACGAATGGTCTGATGGGCAAAAAAGCGTGAAGGTTTATAGTAACCATAAGCTTATACACTCTAAAACATTTGATGATAAAACAAAATGCTTTGTCGTTATATCAAACGATAAATTTGAAAAGATAGCAGAACAGTTAATCATCGGTTTAAGTAAGTATTCTAATGTTGACATATTACATTACACTATAGGCTATAAATCAAATCTTAACTACAGGTATTTACGGAACATTGAATTTGACCTAAAGGGAGATCTTAATGACCCACAGTATATGCAATTTGCAAAACCACCAGTATTTTTGGATGTCTTAAACAGAGGTTATAAAGCTGCTGTATTTATTGACGCCGATATTCAAGTAAAAAGCAACGTCGATGATCTTTTTAATTACATAGGTCAAATAGAAGATGGTCCAGTACTTCATAAATCGCCGCATGAATTTTCACTGGTAAATGGAATGTATGTGCCAGGTCCGATGCTCAGTGAGGCAATGGATATACAAAAACAAACTGCACCACAGGGAATTACAAACATAGTCATATTTAATCAGAACCATAAGGAGCTATTCACAGAATGGGAAAAGATATGTTTCTCTAAAGACATAGAAAGAATAAGAAAGGCTGAGTTTTTACATGATGAGCTTCTGTTAAATTGTCTTATGTGGAAAAAAGGTGTTAAACCTAAACTTTATTTCTTAACCCTAAATGTTTCAAATATAGAAGATGTAAAATTCTTTTATCACAACAAGAAAGAATATATTTACCAGGCAGATTTGAATAATTATAATTTAGGACTTTTATCACAATCCATTATAAATTATGAATCAGAGACTATATGCGGTTTCCATTGTGTTAAAGATCCTGAAGTTGCCAAAGGGATAAACAACTATATTTATAAACAAGAAGTTGGCTATAACTTTAGTGAAGAAATTTTAGATTT